>Ga0182005_1000318_pt1 | contig 28761 bp, 27 predicted proteins | sample Sormic07211103_1_FD_123021 | JGI IMG/M metagenome (GOLD analysis project Ga0182005, IMG submission 123021) | Rhizosphere microbial communities from Sorghum bicolor, Mead, Nebraska, USA - 072115-103_1 MetaG | ecosystem: Host-associated > Plants > Roots > Rhizosphere | place: USA: Nebraska...
CCAGCAATGCCAACTCTTCGGTTGCTCGCGCCGAACCATCCATCAAGGCCCACATCATTGCGCTGCGCTTTGGGTCAGCCAGCAATGTGGCGATCTGGCTGATGCAAGGTGCATGTTCCATGTTTAGGGGCTTGCTATCCGTTAGTTTAAAACTATTCTGAAAACTGTGAGTTACACACTGAGTAGAGATCGTCAAATAAACTCATCTGTAGCTCCCCGACTTTGTAGGGTTCTGGAGGTCAATAATGGAGCTTGTGTGGGCTACCAAAGACTTCGTGATAGCTGGGCACTCATACCCTGGTTTCCCTATTTTGCTGATGGACACGATGGAGAGTTGTGTTCCAGCCAACGACTTCATACGTCACTACCTCCTGCGTGGAGCGATGGGCTCAAAAAAGTCCTGGCCAAGTATTGGACGCGCACTGTATGACTTTTTTAGCTTCTTGAATGCACATAACCTTGATTGGCACGATGTTGATCGCGGAGAAGAGAAGGCTCTTGTCGCTGCCTATCGCGATTACTCCAAGGATGAATGCGGGCTGAGAAATTCAACTATAAGGCAACGGTTGCACTACATCTGCCGATTTTACGAATACGCATTGAAACAGGGGTGGGTGGAACGTTTACCGTTCGGCTATGAGGAGCGGACTGTTAAACGAGGGACGTCGTATCTAGCTCACGTAGATGGTCGTGGGAATAAGGGTTTGGTAAATGATGTCATGCCTCGTAAGAAAAAAGAATTACCCAAATTTTTAACGCTGGCTGAAGCCAAGCAACTTATAAAAGGCACGACCAATCCACATCATCGAATGATGATAAAACTCGGACTCCATACAGGCCTTCGCCGTGAGGAAATCGCCACGTTTCCTCTTGCATATATATACGATCCCGATAAAACCTCGAGTCGTGAACGAAACCTTCGCATTCATCTCGATCCAAACGATGGTCACGGCATGCTAACGAAGGGAAACAAAGCACGTGATATCTATGTCACTCGCCGCTTTCTTTCTGAGCTGCACCGTTACGTTATCCAGACCCGAGGTGAGCGTAGCGCGATAAGCCGATCAGAGCAGAAGCCTGTTTTCCTCAATCAATTTGGTGAGCCCTTTGCTGATGATGGAAAGTGTATCGGGCGCATCATCAGAAACATCGGAAAAACGCTCAACATCAAAGTCCATCCTCACATGTTACGTCATACCTATGCGACCCATACACTAGTCACCCTTCAAGGCAACTCGAGTGGTATTGAGCCGTTGGTGTTTTTGCAGCGGCAGCTCGGCCATAACTCCATTCAGTCTACGATTATATACACACACCTGATAAATGAGCTGGCTGATGACGCAGTGCTGGCTTATGACGACGAGCTAAACGACGATGTGGAATCGGCTTGATGGGCAAGCGCAAAATTTACGTCAAAACTGACTTGAGCACACCACAAGTAGAATCTCTCCTTGAGCAGAACGAGGATTTAGTCATGCTGCCGGAAATACTTCCGACAGCAAATACGCGAGTTCAATTTGGACGTAATGCCACTAGCGCACGATCCTACGATTTTGCAGGATGGTATGGTTTAGGCATCGATTCTATCGTGTATGCATGCCAGAAGCAGATTGAACGATTCCTCGCGGGACAGGATCGCGAGGTCGAAGCTAGTTCAGTAAAGGCTTACTGTCAATGCTTGGGCAATTTCTTTGGATTTCTAGTGCTGAGAGCTACCGCTATCGAGCGCGAACTGGTACTAGACGATATTAATCGCGACCTCATAGATGGCTACCTTGATCATAATACTGGGCAAGGGTGGACCACCACCACGCAGCGTAGCTACTTTATGAATATAAAAGCGGTACTTGTGGCGCTCGGCCAAAGACACTGGATCAAGTTGATCAGCGTAGGTGATGAGGCTACTTTTCCAAAAAACCCGTTTCCCAATAGCGGCCATAAAAGCAAGGGCGAATCCCCCCTTTCTCGCAAGGAACGCCAGGCATTCGCGGCCGCTGTAAAGCATGCAGTCATGCCAATCTGGAAAGATGATGTCCCACTGACCACCGAGCTCCTCAGCTACGCTATGTTAATAGTGGCGCTGCATACCGGACGAAATACCACTCCTCTTCTGGAGATGAATCGTGATTGTCTCCGTGAGCATCCAAAAAACGGCAATGCTTTCTTAGTTCTATGGAAAAGGCGCGGACGTAACACTAATAAGGTAATCCTGCGCACTGATAGCTCTCACGAACCTTTATTAGAATCCACACCAACAATCAAAACCAATGTTGAGCGATTAATTCGGCACATCATATTGCGCACTGAATCATTGATCGATGATGCGCCCGTTGAACTTAAAAATCGCGTTTGGATTTTCCGTACACGCTGCAACTGGGGACGGCACAAAGAAGGCCAAGTAAGTCAATTATCCGATCACACTCTGGCTCATGCCATTCGGCTTCTCGTCAAAAATTACAACCTTAACGATAACGATGGAAAGCCGCTACGCCTCAATATATCAAGACTACGAAAAACATTCGGAAACCGAGTTTTCGAACTTCTAGACGGAGATCTTATAGCCACCTCTGCAGCCCTAGGAAACACTCCTTCTATCGCTGGACGATTTTATCTTTCTCCAAACGAGGAATCAAAGCGCAATTGGAGGTTCATGGGTGAAATCTTAGTTGAAGAGTTACTGAGCCACACAATTGGCGCGACATATAAAGCGACACCAACAGGACACTGCAGCGACCCGGTGAATGGTCAGTATGCACCAAAGAAAAAAAATGCTGCCTGTATCAATTTTCTAAATTGCATACGATGCCAACACTATGCAATAACGGCTGACGACCTTTACAAGCTCTTCAGCTTCTATTTTCGGGTGCTCTCCGAACGTAATCGAATGGACAAGCAGCGTTGGAATAAACAATACGCCCATATACCGCGTTTGATTGATAAATACATTATTGCAGAGGGCCTTAAGCGCGGCGCTTTCAAGGCCGAGGCTGTCGATAATGCGCGCAATCAAGCCCGCACCCAACCGCATCCTTTTTGGTCATGCGATTTAATTCCGTCCTTGGAGATCTTCGCATGAATGATAAACTTACTATTGATAAGGTCTCTGTAGGCAAAGATTCGTCGCGATTCGATGCTCGCGAATTTTCTGACACCGATTTTTCCTCATCTGTTGTAGAAACAATCCAAGTCGATGGACAATGGATAGTTTATAGTCGCTACGGTGATGATTATTGGAAGCTCACAGATTTACCTAGCAACGTACCCGACTCTCAAAGAAACTTGAACTTCCTGAAAGTTCCTTTGGAGTTTCAAGGGATTATGAAGGCCATAATGTTTCGCTACAAACGGCGTGGACGTGAGGGACAACGCCCTGCAAAAGGAAGTACCTTAGTAAATTTCTTCAAACAAACGCTACCTTTCCTGAGGCATCTTGAGTCAATCAATATTAAATGTTTTAGTGCGATAACCCCTTTGATCATGATAAATTATGCCACCAAAGTAAGGGAGACCAATAAAAAAGACGGTACACCACGATCACAGCGCTCCCTATTAGTATGCTACCAAACCTTAGAAGCAATCTTCGAATTAAGTCAGTACACTCGCACCCCTATCCCAGAACACCCTTGGCCTAAATCCTCAGCAAAGTTTATGGCAGGATTAACCGGAGCCGGCTCAGGGCTTGCCCGCGAAAGCACAACACCTCTAATTCCCGATGCTATTTTTTGCACTTTATTTGAAAATGCCCATGAGAAAATTAAATTTGGAAACCATTTACTCGATTTGCGAGACTCTATCATCCGCATAGACAAAGAACAAAAAGTAACACTTCAAAAGTAATTGAAAAGAAAAAAAACAAATATCTTTGCGATGCTGGATGGGAAGGCGGCCTGGTTAAACTCAACACTTCTCTAAACGAACTTCGCACCGCTTGCTATATCGTGATAGCAAGCACCTCTGGCTGTCGCGCCCATGAAATATGTAACTTACAAACAGCTGCACACCACCGCACTAAGGATGATGATGGAACCATCTATCACTGGATGAGATCTAAATCAGAAAAAACTAATACTGGCGAACACGACTGGATGATTCCCGAAATTGCAGTACGAACACTCCGATTGATGAGTCGCTGGGCTAAACCCTACCAGTCTATGATTGCACGTGAGATAATCGAGCGCCGAAAAATAAATCCATTAGACCCCGAAATCGCCATCTCTCAAAAACACCGCCACGCGCTTTTTCTCGGGATAGCTTCTAACGACAACAACAAAGTTCGAACCCTTTCAACAAAAACAGTTAACAACTTCCTAAAACTTTTCGCCGCCCAATCAAAAGTAAACTGGTCTTTGGCCAGTCATCAATTCCGTCGCAAATTTGCCAATTACGTAGCACATAGTCAATTCGGAGATTTGCGCTACCTCCGTGAGCATTTTGCGCACTGGACAATGGATATGAGTCTCAGTTACGCGATGGATGAGAGCTGGGGTGGGCATTTGGATTTGGACTTATATGAAGATATTTTGGCTGAGCTTAAGGATATTAAAATTGATGCAGTCCGCAGTTGGTTAAGTGACGATTCGCTAGCTGGAGGAAATGGCCGCTCACTAAAAAAATGGCAGCGTGACGCATCAAATCTTGCGATCTTCAAGAATCATCAATCAATGGTGATTTCTATTGCCCAGAGTACGTCAATTCGTAGCAATGGCCATGCGTGGTGCACCGCTGACAATGGTGGTTGCGTAGGGAATACTATGGAACGGACGCGCTGCGGGGATTGCGATAATGCAGTGATCGGTCAGCGCCATCTCGATATTTACCGGCAGCTTTATGGGAACCTTATTGCATTGCTGGCATGTAACGACATTGGCGAAAGCGGGCGAACGCGTGTGCTACGCGATATTGAAAGATGCCGAGACGTGTTCAATCAGCTTGGCTATGATCCAGAGGAGCAGTCGGCATGACAATCAAACGAAAACCTTCTGACGCCCGCGAAAAGGACTTAAGGCTTGCGCTCTATCGGATTGTACGCGGGCGATCGAAGGCAGGAGAAACCAAGGTCACCATTGCAGCGGTTGCGCGCGAAGCTGGTGTTTCGACCGCACTGATTCACAATCATTACCCGAGCATTGCAGAAGCTATTCGGGAAGCTCAGGGACGATCCAGCCGAGCTCAAAGAGATGGGAAGCAGCAAGATCTTCGGGCTGAACAAGAGAAAAATCGCATATTGCGTCAGGAGCTCCAGGAATTACGGGAAAAGGTCGCCCGCCTCGCTTCAATTAACGAAGTGCTACTGAACGAGAATAGAGTCCTGGCGGCCAAGCGGAAAAATCCCAATGTGATTGATTTCCGCTGAGCACTACCAGAAAAGAGGTCGGAGATAGATGCGACTGTTGCAGTTTGAATCGCCCCGGATTCTCTAGACGCCTTGCAAGCTCATTGCGTAACGCTTTTCAAACTCTACCGGTGACGACTGATTGTTGAAACCATGGCGGCGTTTGGCGTTGTAGAACATCTCGATGTAATCGAACAAATCGTTACGTGCTTCCTGCCGCGTCGAATAGATTTTCTGCTTGATCCGCTCCCGCTTTAGAAGCTGGAAAAAGCTCTCGGCAACGGCGTTGTCATGACAGTTGCCTCGGCGACTCATGCTGGTAACCAAGTTGTTCGCCTTCAAAAAACTGCGCCAATCTGTGCTGCTGTACTGGCTGCCTTGGTCGGAGTTAACCATCACCTCCTGTTTCGGTTTACGCCTCCAAACCGCCATCAATAACGCATCAATTGCCAAGTCACTGGTCATCTGAGACTTCATTGCGCAACCAACCTACGATTTGACGAGAAAACAGATCCAGCACTACTGAATTTAGAGAATTCAAACTGTCGCGACGGGTTCCGATTTCCAGGGCCTGCAGCCTTACTTGCAGAATGCACAAAACTGTCGCGGAGCGCTCAAAAGCTGCTTCAGGCGTTTGCGCTAGAGAATTAAAACTGCCGCAGCCCGCAATAACGCAGCTTTGCGCCATGATAGAGCTCTGCTTTGGGTCGATTCTGTTGAAAAAGTCGGCCATGGTTTCCACGGCAGGAAAGTACGCGCTTGAGATTGAAATCTTTACTTTGAGCAGAGGATTCCCGGGCTCAGATTTCGCGTAGCTGCGCGCAAAAAAGGCGTTTGCAGCAGTCAGTACGCGGGCAGTCTGGAAGGACCGACTTTTTCAACACAATCGGTCGATAGCAGCCGTTGAGATCAGCTCATGGGTTGCACCACCAACCAATTACGGTTGTTAACCCTACACAACCATTTTCATCTCTGATTCGGCAGAGCGACGTGACGTCTAGTACGCCTTGGGCTGATCAAACCTCACCCAAGCGCTGATAGCGTCGTTTAAACGCCTCCGCACCTCCCTCCATCACTTGGCATACCTCTTGGCGCATGTCCTGCTCCTGCAGAGAACCTGTCTGCTTCACATGGCACTGATGGCTGAAGTCCAGCACATGGATAAGTTCGGCGTCTCCGTTTACTACGATGTTAGGATTGTGAGTCACGATGACCAGCTGGCGGCGCTGCTTGTTAGAGCGAATCTGCTGGACCACCAGTCCATAGATAAGATGGTTATCGAGGTCGTCCTCTGGCTGGTCGAGCACTAATGGCTCACCGCCATGCGCCAGCAAAAAGGCCAGCATGGCTGCTGCACGCTGCCCCGCAGAGGCTTGTCCGATGGACTGGAAATCCCGACCGTTACCTTTCCGACTGTATTCCACCTGCAGACCGTCCTCAGGGAACCAGCACAGCAAGTGATCCATATACTCGGGTCTTCGGTCAGTTTCAGCCTTCAAAAACTTATTGAACCACCCTCCAAATTCGGCCTTGCCACGACATGCCTGCGACAGTCGTGTCTTCAAAGTCTTCAACGATTCTTCGAAGCTTGGCGTATCCCCGAGCAGCTCGACCGCGACCATCAGGTCCGCTATGAGGCCCTTCGCAGACGATCCCTCCTGCTCCTGGTAAATGTCTTCAGCATACTTACCGTCTGGAACACCAAGCGCCTCGCGAAGTGATCGCTCGACTCCCTGGATATCTAGGCCATAGGGTATGAGCTCGATTCGCACATAGGGATTATCGTGAAGTGTGGCCTGCAGAAACGCGCTGCGTTGAGCACTGATTGCTCGGCGTGCCGACTGGACTTCCTCCAGTTGTAACATCGCGGTCTTACGTAGCTCAGCGTGTTGCGTCTTGAGCGTGTCCAATTTCCTCAGCTCGGTTTCGAGCCGCTGTTTTTCTTGAATCAAACGTCCATATTCACTGGGATCGTTGACTCCCTGCTGCTGCAGGTTCGCCTTAAGCTGATCGTAGGCTTCCTTGGCGATAGTGACGCGAGTAAACCAAACCGAGGATTCTAGATCCCCCTTAATGGTTTGCCCAAGTGTTGCTAAATTAGAGGCGGAGTCCAAAACGTCCTGCCTCGTTTTGTCTATGACGCCTTTCAGCGTCTGCAGAAACGCTAGCGCAGGGCTGTCATCGTCGGCATCAAAGAGCCCTGCATCCAAATGTTCAGGCTGTAAGCTAGACGCGACGGTTTCTATTTGAGCGGCAAGCTCAGCTACCGCTTCAAAATGGCGCGCAAGCTCGCGGCTTTGTTGGCTGGTTCGCTGGTAATTTTTCAATACCACCGTATGGTCAGCACCTTCGAAGCGGTCAAGCTTTTGCTGTAGGTCCTGCAATGCGAGCGTCACAGACTCAAGACTGGATAACCTCCCCTCCAGGTCCCGCATCCGTGCCCGTGACGCGAGAAACGCGCTTTTTGCTTCATCAAGAGATGTTCGCTGCATACGGGTGTCTGCAGCATCATCGATGACCTTTAACAAAGCCTGCTGACTGTCCCCAGCTAGCGCGGCGATTTGTCCCTGACTAAAAAGTCTTACCGGGAACCGCTGTTCATTAATAACCTGACTGTCTGAGGGTGCGAAATCGCAGGTAATGACATTCCATTCTTCTACCCTGTTCTCGTGATCGTCTTTGCGCCACGTGAGGCGATACGGCGAACCATTACGATGGATCTGTACGTGTATCACCGTATCGTCAAGTAAACCGCCGTTATCATTTTTGGTCTTGGCGACAGCGTTGAATTTGGTAAAGGTCTGTCCGGCCTCCGATCCCTGCAACAGTTCCTTTTCTCTTCGGTATGCCAAGCGAAGGGCATGCACGATGGTTGATTTTCCGGTACCTCGACCACCGATTAGTGCATTGAAATAGGGATTAAGTGGCAAGCAGGCGCCCGCTTTGCCTCGTCCCATAAAGCGAGCATTACGAATCTCTATGGATTCTATGAAATGCTCGGGCGTGTTGAAGGGTGCGAATCCATTGCTTTGGTCGCTACGGCGAACCGAAACCTCTTGTCCGTCCAGTAGCGCCAGGCGCAATCCTTCCACTGTAGGCTTGGCCATCTTGATCCAGGTAAAGCGCGACCCAGGAACCGCTGAGCCTTTAAAGCTATGGCAGTCACTTCCAACCACACTGGAAAAGCGAAGCTTCAGTTCGTCCAGTACTATAGGATACGAGGTGCTTCCCGCGGTCCACTCCAAGGCTAAAATACCTGGCTCCTGTAGAACCTGCTTGACGGTATTGGTATCCAGCAGACATTTGCGTGTACCCGACTCGACTTGCAGCAGCCCTTTGTCACCTTCCACATGGGCAGGAATCGCTATCCCACCTTCTGCGATAACACGTTCGATCACCTTGGCTGCGCCCTCGCGGGTTACTCCATCACTGTCGCCACGGGTACCCGCATAATCCACTTTTGCGAGCAAATCACTGATTGTTAGGCTGGAGGCAGACGGATCGAAGATGGCCAACAGATGGAAGCCACCCTGCACGGAGATCTCAACACCAGGGAATACATGGAGTTCGCGGAAACCAGGCGCGCTACCGACTTCGGCCTGACGCTTCATTTCGGTGTATGCGGCCTTGAGGCGGTCCACCCACTCGCCGCTATTGTGATCGGTGACTGCCACACAATCGATTCCCGCAGCCATGTACTTGAGTAGCCATTTTCGCGGCGTCAATTCATCGGGCGTACCGATCGCGGCTTGCCAAGCATTCGTATCCTTTGATGCCGGAGTGTGGGTGTGGAAATCGAACTTCCACCAGCGGGCGCCGGCGAAGGGCCAAGCCTGATTCATATTCGCTCCTTATTGGCCATCCTTCACCGGCTTGGTACCCAATGGCGCTCGCGCGCGCGTTTTTAGGTGGCACTATGCCAACAATCGTATCGCTCAATCGCCTGGTACGGCTAGAGATCTGGAGCGATTCAGTAAGCTTTCCATCTTTCCATCTTTCCATCTTTCCATCTGCTGACTACGTTCCGATGCCGAGCATCGCTTATTGTCTAGCTCGCGTAGCCGCTGGCGATGCTGTCGCAGGCGCCTCTCTCGTGCCGGTGTCAGCCCATGATGTCGTTGGAGGGCACGCACTGCTGATCGGGGCTCGGGGAGTGTTGTTCAACGAGGAAGGTATGCCAATTTCCTATGATTCTGAAGCCCAGATGGCGCGAGTGTCCTTGAGGTGCTTTGGCGGTGCTCCCGAAGCATGTAGAGAGCTTGCCTGTAGAAACTGGGAGAGGTTGTTCTGAAATCTACATTGGACAGGCAGGAATTCCATCTGTTTTCAGCCAAAAGTGGTCGTCGTCAAAACTGGGGGCGGATCACTGCGCGCAAAGTCTAATGTCTAAAATTTTAGGCGCTAGAGCGCTATTTGCGGCATAACGCCTAGAATTCTAGGCATTGGTCTCAGCGATCATCTGAGGACGACGCAGCTCTGCGCTGGCGCCACATAGGATTTGCGTCAAGCGCTGCACTTGCGCGGCAACAGCGGTAGGAACGATCTAATACGTGGATTGATAGCCCAAACCGCTAATCTTGACTGCAGGGATAACTTCCCCAGAAAGAAATTTGGGGATTTATCGAGACCAGGCCTAGGCAGTGGAACGACCTGCCAGCCTTCCTGCAGGCTCATACGCCATTTCAAATGGCGAAACAACGTCAAGAAATCTGTTGGCTGCCTTCTTTGATCTGTTTGTCATTAAACGGTTGGCTTCAGCCTCAAACTGAGCCTGCAAAAGACCACTTCGTTTTTTATTTTTCCGCTTTCCTTTCATCGCACTCTCGTAAGAAATCTGATGAGGATGACATACCATTGCCGACCAACACATTCTTATTGTCACTCGACACACCGTGTTCGGGAGAACTGATGCTAATCAGAATCGTCCGTCGCTCCAGGGAGATTGACCACATTCACCATGCGAGTAATAACAGTGTACAACCATGCTTGTTGAGCTGCTAGCTCAGCGTCTTCGACACCATCGGTATGAGTAACTCCGTAGAGTGATCTCCAGTCCAAGATATCCGCAGAATCCTTTGGGCGAATAGCTGCTGGCCGTCAACGGCAGTTAATGTGGGAGCGTACCGTTTCTACCAAGCCGATCATACCTCCAAGAAGCGTTTAAGCAAGATCAGGCTTACTAATATTAAAATCAGCCAGCATACGCGGGTTAGCCCATTAAGCTTGGAGCTAGCTGAGGCGGAGGATATCAAGACCTTTTTTCTTGACTCTTCAACTTTTTCTTGAATATCCTCTACGCCCACGACGATGTCATCGTATTTTTTAGTGGAGCGCTTGAACTCGTCCGAAAGTAGGTAGATGTGACTAACTACATTGTTGTTTAAAGAGGTGATCATCCAGGTCGAAATAATCAGTCCTATGAGTATTACCAGATAGTCCCATGCTGTTGTAGCAGGTTTTAAAATAGCACCTACTGCCACTATGCCGCCAGGCACAGCAAATGCTTTTGTTTGCTGGGCAATAATTGCATCTTGGACCTTTCCTAAAAAGCTAACACAGTCGTTTTCGATCTCCGTCAGAATTTTGTTGACCGAAAACTTGCTTACATAAACTTTATAGCGCTCATTGTATTTTTTGTAGAAGGGCGAGATGGATGCCATTATCGTGCGGATATTGCAGTCTTTTTCATCCTTTAAAAAATCCGTCAGCGTTTCTCTCATAACGTGACGCCTTTCTTCGCAATGAACGTCCTCATCGGCCATCGAAGCTGCATGCATCGTTTGAGCGTGTTTCACGCCTTTGTCATCGACCTCAATGGCCATTAGCTCATCGCACGCCATCAGATATGAGACTTCTAGCTTTGTAAGAAGTGACTCTTTAGAACTGAAGAAAATGTATTTTAGGGTCTGGCTGTCGTCGCCTTCGCTATGGCAGAGCGTTTTGAGTGTTTCTCTAACCAAAAAATACAGGGCCAACAGTCGGGAAATCGACGCATGCTGATCCTGGTCCATGCCGATGATGTGCATGTGTTCAGGCTTTGTGCTGCGCGTTCGTAGCGAGTGCCACATTGCTTCGGCATTCGCAAAGAAGGGCACGTAGCCTTCGTCCCATGCTGAGGGCTTTAGCAGGAAAAGCTCATCCCCAATCAGATCCAGATTGCCGGGGCTGTGACAACCATAAGATTTGAGGAACTCATGGGCGTCTTTTATATCCAGTGACTGGGTATCGAGTATGAGCTGATCATCATCCAGCGAGATACGATCAAGCATTTTGTGAGCCTGACGATGTATCTTCAGCGTTTATGCCCCTTAGCCTGTTTGATACGTCGCTTGGAAGCTTCACCTTCAAGTACACGAAATCCTTGTCGACGCTGAGTTCGGCAGTGCTGTCACCAACGGCTACGGCGTCTAGCTTCAAACGGCCCGCGAACTCACCCGATGGCAGTTTAACATCGACATATCCCATGCTCTTCGCAGCGACACCTGAGGGCTGGAATTCTTCACTCACCTTATAGCGCTCAGAGTTTTCTGAGATAAATTTGATGAGGCCGCCAAGGTGAGGCGATCCCGGTTGCAGACATTTGTTGATAACGTGCTGTATTTCGGAAAGGTGCACACGTTCGCCTGCTTTATTCTCGATATAGCTAACAACACGATTGTGAATTGTGCGCCGCTCCGAGGCGGGCAAATCACCTGCATCGTCCGTAAGATATGCGCCCAGAGCTTTTTTTAAATTATCAACGCAGACTTTTCCTGGCATTGAGTCGGAACAACCAAGTGCGACGTTGAAAAATACGCTTTTTGAATTTCCATTAATAAAATAGAGGTAGGAATCACCTGTGTTTTGCGGAAAGCCTTTTCTAAACTCTGTCAGGTCCATACACGCGGCTTGGCGAAAATCCTGAAGATTTAAACTCTCCGTCCCTTTGGGGTTAAGGTTGGTGTCATCGTCAAAATCATATCCTCCCCTTTTGCCAAGCATGACGATCAAAAGATGATCCACCTGCCGGTAATCTCGATAGTGTGAAAATACCACGTAGCCCTCATTGAGAGAGCTGCGTGCGGGGTCGTTCGCTTCGTGGCACAACCGCTCCATCACGCCAGTGACAAGCGCGTCAAAATCGGCATTGCTGGAATATTGTGAGAAATTATCGGCGGCAGCGAGCATGTTTGGATCTACGTATCCATAAATCCTTCCAGATCTGGAAAACTTTTTGCCAATGAGATTGACAAAGTCGACACATATCGGGGACGCCAGGTCCCAATCGCTTCCTTTATTACTATCGTAGAATGATAGGCCACCGAGTTTTTTCTTGAAAAACTTCGCTGCACATGCGTTTAACACAACAAGCGACTTCACCTCAGAGCTGTTGATTTGTGCATCTGTATTAGCATCAGGTGTGGTGTGTGTCTGATCGTCCATGCCATGCTCGTCCGTATTGACTATGAGTGCCGAACGCTTCTGACGTCAGCTGTGAGTCATTGATGGTAGCACGGTGATTGTACGGGGCATGCTATCTGGCCGAAGTGATCGACCGGGAGCGGCTCAATCGCTTGCGTTGCTGGGCGAGTCCAGCTCGTGGTCTCTAAAAGCAGCGTAATCTGAAGGGTGTCAAGGGCGGTGGGTGATGTTGCGGTCAATGCGAGTCAGACGCTCCTGTGGCAAACAAGAAAGTGGCGAAATCAATCACCCCTAGGCTAATGGGCACGCTGCTAGTAGGCAATGAGTCTGAAGGCAAAATACATGAGGTGTATCACGTTGCCGACACCTTGAGCACTCTACTGTCATAGCTAAGTGTCCATTTTTCACTTGAATGAAAAACGATATAGCAGTATTTCAAGATAAGAGCCTTGAACCCTACACACCTGCAATACCTAGGTGGCTATCCACACGGTTGACTAATCCGAGGGGTTGAACGTCCGATATTGGCCGATTCTGTTGAAAAAGTCGGCCACGGTTTGCGCATCAAAAAAGTACGCGTCCGAGATTGAAATCTTTACTTTTGGCGGAGGGATCCGGACTCAGATTTCACGTAGCAGCGTGCAAAAAAGGCGATTTCTACAGTCAATGATCAGGCAGTTTGGGCAGACCGACTTTTTCAACAGAATCGGCCGATTTCTGCCTGTCGCCCCTCTCAATTATGTGGCTAGGGGCTGGCGACCAGTTAAACATTGAGAGTTGGATAGAGTGATGGTGTTAAATCCAGTCCCGGATACGACTACCGGCCCCTAATGTTTGAGGTTCAATCGACACGAACCTGTTGGGTGACCCGCGGTAAGTGAATGCGGTTTAATACCAGGCGGGCGAGCTAAGTGACAGTACCTACTTACATCGACTTGACCGAGACCACTTCCACAAACCTGAATTTTTTTCTGGCCGTCTTAGTAGCTTCTTGCTCTGCAACTAGGGAGCTCAGCGTATCGGCCTCATGTACCATTTCGTGCATCTCGCCTTCAAATTCATTTCCCACACGGAGCGTGACTCTCAACCTAGGTGTGAACCCTTTTGAAACTGTCTTTTTCTTCGCTGCCTTCACCGGTTGCACGATCACAACATCCGGGATTGTGTCCTGCACGTCTGAGTTAATTGCCCGCGCAGAGGGCTCAGAATCACCGAATAGCGCCCGGCGCATCTCATCTTCCATCAATTCTGTATTCATACCATTTCTCAGAAGGGTGTTATCTATAACCTGATCGATTCTATCAGGATGACCGGACTCTGTAGTAAAGCGTCGCTGGGGTGAGACCTCAAGTGGTTATAGACCTGCAGATACCTGGAAGGCCTCGGCGATGCCTGGGCTCCGATCAGAGCTTATTGGGCCGACCCAACGGCTGAAAACCACAAGGTGATACACGACAACGTCCTGAATCTGGAAGGCACGCGCTGGCAGTACCTGCACGGAGTTTCCAACCCTGATGCGGTCGCACCATCTTCTGATGCAGCGTCCGGGCAACAAGGACATCCAGCTCGACCTTTTCTTCGATTACGCCAACAACTTGAAGCTCTATCCAGCGTTCCAGCAATTCTTCCGCGACACCGAATTCCTACCCCAATCATTCGACACTTCAGCTTTATTAAGTGCTGGCGCGACTTAATAAAGGCCCAGCTGGTTGAGACGAATTTGCAGCCCTGTCTGTTGAAAAAGGATAATACTCCACCAGTAAAACATGTGACTCATCACTTACATTGTGCTTGCAACCAAAGCCATAATTACTCTCACACTCCAGGATGACTTGCAATGACGCTACCAGTGATAAAGCCGCAAAAAAGTGAACGCAAAAATATAACTCATCACGATTTTACACCCTTAATTTGCTCACATCCAAGCCAATCGACAAATTCATCTCAAAAAAAACAATCACCAACCATAACGCTTAGCAATCATAACCAAGTCAACTAAATTGTCGGCCTTCAGCTTTGCCAGCACTCGAAATTTATAGGTACTTATCGTTTTCTCATTCAGCGACATGTACAGTGCTATATTTCTATTACTTACACCCTTGACCAAGTAACGGAATACATCCATCTCCCTTTGTGACAGCAAATTGATCCGCTTACTTTCGCAGACCTGATCAGATTGATTATTTACCCAAGAAGGAAAATAACTATAACCCGATTGTGCCGCCTGAAGAGCCTTAACAACCTCACAAAACTCTTCCGTTTTCTTAATATAGCCACGCGCACCGGCCTGTATACAACTCATAAGATCGTGCAGACAGTCTTGTGCCGTGAACACCAGAAAGCTAACTGGCAAATTTAGCGCAGTGATACATCGAATAACCTCCAAGCCACTGATCTGTGGGATGTCTAAATCTAGGATCACGAAATGTGGCATTTGTTTTTTTATACGATTAATGGCATCAGCTCCATTATCCGCTTCAGCAACCACCTCGAATCCTTCTTGAGTTAATAGCATCCGTAGTGTTAGTCGAACAACGGGATGATCATCAACTATCATTATTCCACTCATAAAGCCCGCCATACAGTTTAAATAATATTGACCTTCACTGAATTTAACCGACAAAAAACACTTGCGCATACGCACTGCGCAAAAATACGAAAACAAAAAATCTCTTAGATAGTACAATCATTGCGCATTAAAGCAAGATAACTGTTACTACACCTAACGATAGCACATATCAATTGCTCTATTCTTCATGATTGAATAATCCATAATTCGGAGGGGCAACATAAACCCATGCAGAAACTTTTTTATCGGCCTGGTAACGCGATCCATTCCGTTATCGCAACCTGCAATTGCGACACCGCGTCACGGACATTTCTTGCGAGTCGCTGTACGTCGTCATCTCCCATCGAGGTAGCGATACCTTCCTCATAACTCTTTGCCGCGTTAATTAATTGCATTGCGCCTACCATCCTCGCAGCCCCTTTAAGTCGATGAATAATTTGCCCCAAATCCCTCCATCTACATTCTAAAAGCAACTTATCTAGCCGCTGCATATCAGCATCATTCGTGGTATGCAACTCACGAAGTAGTATGCGAATCATAGAGTGCTCACCTCCGGTCAACGACTCAAGTAGCGCAAGATCAAAATGCTGTGCCGAGTCATTAGCATCAACTATCGAAATTACCTGATTAGTTTGCCTGTGAACAGTTTCATGACACTCCTCGAGTCTCCCCAGGCAGATCCGGAGCATATTCAAGCTGACCGGTTTGAACAGACAATCGTCCATTCCGACCTCAAGACAACGCAAGCGTTCCTCCGCTTGGGCATTGGCGGTAAAACCTACAATAAGACATGGTTTATGGAGATTTTCACTTTCTTGAATCCGAATCCAACGAGTCAACTCGTATCCGTCCATCACTGGCATATTGCAATCAGTTATAACTACATCGAAAGATTTGTCCTGAAGACACTTAATAGCTTGCCTGCCATCTTCTGACTCCCAAACCGAATGCCCGAGAAAACATAACTGTTGACGCAATAACAACCTATTCGGCAAATGGTCATCCACTAACAGCACCCTCAACATTTGACTCTTAGGCGCTTTGGGCAACTGCGGTACGAGGTTTAAATGTTCCGGTTCCAGCGAAGGCGCCACAATCTCGACCGTGATACGCGTACCACTTCCAACTTCACTGTCTAGTTGCAGTTTTCCGCCCATCATTTCTACTATTTGCTGACAGATTGCAAGACCGAGGCCAGTTCCGCCTCGCTGATGTGATTGGCCAGGTACCTGACTGAAAGGCTCGAATAGCCGTTTCTGATCAGCCGCAGCGATTCCTATCCCGCTGTCCTCAACATCAAACCTCATGTTCAGATCCCCACCAATTTCATGAACGCGTAACGATAGCTTGACTCCCCCCCGATCAGTGAACTTGATGGCGTTGCTCAATAAATTGGAAAGTACCTGTTTCAATCGCGCACCATCAATCAGCACATCTTTGGCCGAGTCGAGCTGTAGATGCGACTCCAAGTACAACCCTTTCTGCCGCGCCACCCCTGAAAATACTCGCTGCACAGATTCAAGAATTTCTGAAGGTGTGCTCCGCTGGGCCTCTAGCGTCAGCTTTCCGGCTTCAATTTTGGCCAAGTCTAAAATGTCACCAATCAATAACATCAAAGCCCCCGAAGAGGAGTAGGCGACCTCGATGGAAGTTCGATCCCAAGGCTCGCCACGGTCCACTCGCTCCATAGTCAACTCCAGCAAGCCGATAATCGCGTTCAGTGGCGTGCGTATTTCGTGACTCATCACAGCTAAAAAGCGGCTCTTGGCTTCGCTGGCCTGAACAGCCTGATCACGTAACTCATGCAATTGCCTCATAAGCTTCTCGGTCGCAGAGACATCGACCCACCCCATGAGCACTCCTACCGTCTGCCCATCGCTCGCCCGATGTGGCACTGCCCATTGCCGAAACGTAAGGGGCTGATTCCGGATATTCAGTTCGATCTGCCGTACATCGATAACCTCGTTTTTCTGCAGAAGAGCCTGATATGCCAGCTCCTGTGTCTCGCTCTGTAACTGATCGAGTCCATCTATTTCGCTCCAGGTACGCCCGATAACCGTTTCGGGGCGTAGACCAAAAACGCTGTAAAATGTGTGATTGCAAAGTACGAATCGGCCCTGCAGATCGCGCACCACGACTGACTGCGGAATGCCGTCAAGTAGTGCACTTCGAAACGCCTGACGTGCTTCTTCTGCACGATTTCGTAAGCGATTGAAATACGCATACCCTTGCCAAATCACCAGTAGACCAAGCACTCCCCCTCCAGCAACCAACAGCCCACGCAACCGTTGCTCATACCTCCCCCAAACGCTGCTTTGCGCCGGTAAGCTGTTCTGCCAGCGCTCCACTAGATTGCCAACCAAGCGCGGCTCAAGCTGATTGACCGCCACTTGCAACACCCCAAGCAGCATTGGATTGTCCTTCACCACAGCGAACGATAGGTCCGCTTGAATCTGTGGCAATGAAGTAATCACCCGTAGATCTTTTGCGAAGTATTGATTGATCATGTAACGAGAAATCGGTATCAACATTAAACCGGCCTGTACCTCTCCTTTTGCTACTGCCGTCAAAGTTTCCAAAGGGCTATCAGTCGATACCAGCGCAATCTTTGGATAGTGTTCCTGAATAAAATCCACAGTCGCGACACTGGCACTCCTCAAGAGTGCGACCTTTTGACCTTCCAAATCAGCGATTTTTTTGATGTTGCTATCTCTTCGCCCTACTAAAGCATAACTGCTGGTAGCGAACGGATCGGTAAACTCCAAGAGATCCTTATTTTCAGGGGAGGGTAAAACCATTGTTGTCATTTGAGCATCACCGTCCCGCAGCGCCTTTAACATCTCGCTCATGGTAGTACGTTCAATTACCTTAAATCTCAACCCGGTTTGCTGGCTTACCTCACTCAACAAATCAGCTATCAAACCGTGGAATTCCTCTTCATCATCATAAAAGCTATAAGGTGGTGCACCTCCGCTAACAACAACCTTCACCTCAGGCCGACTGGCCAGCCATTCGAGCTGTTCAGCACTGTAGAAGGATACTGGGACTGAATCAAAGCGTGCATTAACTCCCCAATGACCAAGAATCTCGGATTGAGCCAGACGAGGAATAGCATCCAGCACCCGGTCGAACATATCCCGTAAAGCAGAGTCATTAGCGCGGAACACGAAACTGTAACCGTCCGTCTTCTGACCACTAAGAGGGCGCATCCGCAGGCTAGGGAGTTCACCGAGCGACAAATGATAGGCAACCGTTACCGCATCGCAGATAAGCCAGCGGTCACTCTGATATTCCACTGCATGCAAAGCCTCACGAACAGTGGAGTAAATATCCATTTGCAGAGCTGGAAATCGCGCTCTCAACTCATCTAATGATGCATATCCATCCACCACCGCAAGTCGTCCATTCGATAGAAACTCGCCTTCTTCCATATCGCCGGTGCGCCCCACTAATACGGGCTGATTTTCGGTGTAGGGTCGCGACAACTGTAAACCGGGCAGAAGCGCTTCATAGGAAGAACCGCGCCCTAGCACATCGACCTCTCCTGCACTCAATGCCCCCAACGCTGTAGTCCAGTCTGGGTAGATCCGCACCTCCACCTTCAGCCCAAGGCTATGACCAACGATGGTCAGGTAGTCTGCTGTGATCCCTTTGACCGCCTTCCCCCGAATCAACTCCAGCGGCTGATAGCCCATCGTCGTCGTTCCCAGTCGGATAACACGTCGGGCATCCAACCATTGTCGTTCGTCAGGATCGATTGGCACGGTCACGCGCGGCAATCCGGAATCACCTTCCAATCGAACCGATTCAAGTGCGACTGCCTGTAAACTCAACAACGCCCCACTCGCGACCAACAGCAGTAAATATGGACGCAAACGGGCGAGCCATGATTGACGTTTTCGCTGGAAGCCAGCGGTATGAAAAAGCGTGTTATCAATCAGCATCTCAACTCCCTGGGACGTGAAATCACAACAAAGCCACAGATAAAACGCCTTCAGTTCAGATACATCTTCCGACCAAATTCGATTAAAGCTTCATGGTTCTCCAGCACAAGCTTAGCCTGCAAGCGGCGGATCACTACGTTCGCGTGCCCCCGAGTGATCTGCAAGGCCATGGCGGCGTTATCGACATCACCACCGCGCACCAAGCAGCGCAAAGCCACTAACTCAGCGTCAGACAAACCGATTAACGCATCGCATGCGTTGCTAGCCGTATAGGGGAACATCATTTTTCCGTGACGAATTTGTTTGATCACACCGGATAACAAACCAATATCTTCACTCTTGCTCAAAAAACCTTTCGCTCCTAAACGCATACAACGGAATCCATAAATACTTGCATCCAGCATGCTGATCACCAACACCGCCAGCCAGGGAAACTGAGAGTGTAGTTGCCGCAACGTTACAAGCCCCTCCATCCGCGTCATATCTAAATCCAACAGAACCAGTGTGGGCGAGCATCGCGCAACCTGTCTGATTGCTTCTTCGCCATTGCTGGCTTTTCCCACTATCAAGTGTCCCGCACGCGTTAAAAGCATATTTAGCATATGCCTTGATAACATATCGTCATCAACAATTAGTACGCGCTCAACTTCCTCCGCCGCAATGTCCTCAAGCATTTTCCATACGCTCCCTTATAATGGTCCATTCTGGTGCACCGAAGCATTATCATCAATTCGTCGCTTAATCTGCCTCAAGGCTCCACTAGCCTGAAAAGGCTAACCGTACATCAAAAAGATGAATTTACGTCCCCCGTTTCACGCTGCATCGCCCTACGTGCCTGTGCGCAGTGAGCACGCTCTTCCGGCTCACGAACTTTGAATATAAATGCACTACCGTCCATCACAGAAACCTCAAAACCTCGATCATCAAAACCGTTGATACTTCCTAGGCGATAACGCTGTATACGCCCCTCAATTGGTATGCGAAAAGCTTGCTCATGACCTGGGGAAATTTCGCCAAAGCCGTGTAAAATACTTTTTAGTGGACGGCATTGCACATCCAGCAACGTCACGACTATATAACCATAGGCAATAGGCTCATTACCGCGATTAATTAGTGAGCCACTGACAAACGAGGCATCATTGCTTGACTGGGCAGTGTGAAAATTCAAATATAACTCTCCAGCAGCCCACCCTTTGCCGGGCAAACTAAAGCACACAAGCGCCCCTAAAAAAAACAAGTAGCCAATTGAGCGCTTCATTGCAATCACCTTTCTAAAAACTTGCAACCATCTATTACACAGAATGTCTTCAAGCCATCCCCAGCAATGGAATAATGTCCATCAACCCAAGCAAGCCAATTCCAGCCAACACCACTCCTACATAATCATAAATAGTGTTCATAACAATTTAGACCTCAACATTTCGGATCACTTCGATCCATCTACAGTTACTATCATCCTCCCCGCGGCAATCTTCCAATAGCAGAAAACCCTCAATCTCACGTAGGGATTTACGCCCTCCCACATCAGCGACATTACTACGTAGCTTTCGAGGGGATCGCCGTTTCATTCGCAGGCTCCTCCGAGCCGTAGGCTAATTAGGAGACACCATGAATAACCAGCGCTATTCTGGAAAGTTAAAAAGCCAGGCGGCCAACTAAGCAACAGAAAAACAGCTTCCTGTCTCTTGGATGGCTATGCGATTGGGTGCGTCCGTACAATACCCATATACCTCGATTGAGTACGACACTTAAGCCTCAGGAGCCCCACGCAGTAGGGCGACACCCAACAATCAGTTAAATTGGTAGAGCTGGAATAGTGTTAGACAACGAAGCTGGAGACAACCTGAAAAACGCGAGGCGATTCAAACCAAAATAAAAAAGCATCTTAAAAACAGCACACTAGCTATTGCAAGATAGGAAGAACAAAGCAAGGATAATGACTAAAGGTAAAACGCAACATTGTAGCCGAAGAGACTAATTCTCTCTGGATGCATTCATCCTCCCTCCTGCGCCGCAGCTTTCCTAGCCTTTGTGCAATATTCACGATCTTGTGGCTCGCGCTGCTTCAGTATCTCCGCGTTGTCATCCACCGCGAGCACATCAAAACCTTCTGCATCGAAGCCCTTAATACTGGCTAATCGGTATCGCTTTAGCGTTCCATTGATTGGCACTCGGAACTCCAACCTTTCGCCTGCCGCAATGCCCTCAAAAGACTCCAATACGCTTTTCATTGGACGGCACTGAGCATCGAGTAATGTCACCACTACATAACCATATGCTACCGGCGCATCTCCGCTATTCAACAGCGTCCCTCCGACAAAGGACTGACCTCCACCCGCCCCTCCCATGTGAAATTCGAGGTGCAACTCACCGGCCGCCCAACTGCTCATGGAGTAACCTAACGCCAAAGCTATGCTTACGAGATATGAAATTTTTTTCTTGCGCACCCTCTATCTCCTACTACTCACAAAAGAACCCACCAACCCACAATTTGGCACAGGCGGTTTTTTAGTAAAAACAACTTCATTATTGCAATCTTGCACCAAGGCAATATTTGAAATCCAACACTTACTTCAAAACTCACATCGCACCGAGCGCACAAAAAGCTCACCCTAAGGACATCGGAGAAAACCAAAGCCCTTAGAGCTTAATTACCAAACACAAAAAAGGTAAAATAATATAGAAAGAGAACAACCTCAAATAATTATCAGCCAGAACTGTAGCTCACAACAACAATAATAAATCCGTTACCAGAATTCACGAGCACACCTACAACTTACCATTACCAGTTCATCGCATAGTAGACAACCAAACAGAATAGAGTTACCACAAGCAAAATGGTTATCTACCAACCCTAACAACAATAATTATAGTAAAAAAAGCCCCACACACACCAATACTTCAATTTAATAATTTAAGCCAACAACAAAAATCTTAAACCCACCTACGCATACACCGGCACTGAGGAGACCAACAGTTGGCGCAGTACTTTTAGCAAATAATCATTACAACAAGCCCGCCAACTGTGTTCTAGTTGGCGGGCTGAAAATCGTTAATACGCCGTATTAGTTACTCGCCACTACTTGAATCATGCGACGCTGTTCGTCTCGAACGGGGATATAGGTGTTGCTCGTGGCGCCGGCGATATCAACGAAGTTGCCGCTACCAATCGCATCCTCAATCTGCCATTGGTAGTTGACTGTACCACACGTGACTACACAGGTCGGAGTCGCCGTCAGCGGACTACCCACTTGCGGAGTGGTACCGTTGACATAACCAGAGACTGCCACGGATACCAGAGCATCATCGGTCGCTACCGGAATCTGCCCATTACCATCGGGGTCAGCGGTACCACCAGCGGCAGCCACCTCAATTCCTTCGAACGGGTCGGTGATCGCAGCATCAGTGCGTGGCACAGCGAACAGGGTGATGGACTTGCCCGCATCGCCCGTAGCAATGTTATAAGTCCCCGTGTTTGCAACCTCCACACCATCAACTAGCCAGCGATACGTCGAAGCAATTTGCGCATCGCCATCCAAGTCGTCGAACGCTCCATCGACTACGGTCAAAGAATCCCCCACAGTCAGCAAGCCATTAGCATCATTGTCGGTATAGTTTACGATTGGCGCAGCCATCGAGGGCGCTCGCCCAATAACCGTAGCCGTGGGAGTGGAGGTCACCGCTGCCAGCGTCGAGGCACTGACCGCAAAACCCATTGCCAGGCCCAACAATTGACGCGAAGTCTTCATTTTGAACGTACTCATCGATATTCCTCTTGAATCACCCAGCATGGGCATTGGTTTAGTAATCTGCTGCGCTTCCCAGAAGCACTACCTGTAGCCGCCCGACTCCCCACCACGGCAATAGCTACCCCGTAGAGAACGTACTCTTTGTGCGTGCTACAAATCTGAGCGCCATCTTGCCGCCCAAGCAGCCGCTAATCCGCCAGCAAAACCAGATACTTGCGTAGGGAAATCCCTCAAATAGCCACCCGACGCCCTATTGATACCCCATAGCACAATCCGCACTACCGACAGGCTCTACAAATCTAAGCTCTCAGACATAGGGCACCCGCCAAGCTTCCCGCCATTGTCTCCGCCAGGTGCGAGCCAAATAGTTCTTCAATCCACCGGAAGTTCGCAGGGCAACCCGCAAAGCGGCGTGTAGGGAATGTTTGAGATTGAATTCACTTAAGAAGATGAGGCTGGTTATCCCGTAGCGACCGACTAACACCTCAATAGCGCGAAACCTCAATTCGTGAGACGCGAGAAGATGGCGAGCGTCTTTTTTAATAAGTCGCGCCCCATGGTGACCTGTGCCAGCTGCCGGGGTAGGCGGCGAAGCTCGACACTCTCGCCACGCCGATTGCCATCACCCGGAAGGCATAGTCACCGTGCTGTTCGTACTAACGCTTCCATTTGCCCAATAGGCCTTCAACGATGCCCAGCGTCTCGGCTACGTGACGAAGAGGCGTACAGCTGTTCTACCGCCTCGCGCTTCAAGGATTCGGGATAGCGTCCTCAAGACTGGATCATGAACACTCCTTGCGGTGGGCACTACTCACCTTAATGTCCATGCCCACTCAGACCGGGGCTAGACCCCAACCATACGGCACCAGTCCTACTTTATGCACGCCACAAGGAGAGCCTGGGAGGTAACAACACCGCCCCCTCTATTGCCTGTCATCATGTTGACCTCATAACGGTAATAGTTACTGCCCGAGCTCCCAGCCGAGTCGCTAGTCCAGTAGTTGTTAGTAGCTCCCCCACAACCGCCGGAGCCTAGCGGCCAGCTATACAGGGAGCACATCTGGCTATTTGGTTTAACGCCTGAAGTCCTGGTATTGAAAAGCTGCTGTAGTTCACTGACGATTGGCAAACGTGCTCCCAGAGAACCGCAATAGGCATTAGCCTGAGGCCAAGTGCGCGCGTCTCCCAGCCACTGGAACCTGTCAACCCCAACAGGAGCACCGGCAGCTGCAACAGTCAACGCCGCAGAGACCCTTGGCGTACCACTGTCCGGGTCCGTGTCAGTTGCTGACGTCCGGGGAGTGACTTGTGCGCTCACGGCGACAGCAGCATCAACAGACTGCACTACATAGGTGCTGTTTGTAGCTCCACTGATGGCAGACCCACCGCGCATCCATTGAATGGTTGTACCGTTCTGCGTATCGCCATCAGGATCGCTAAAGTTGTAACTGACCTGCAGTACGTTACCTGCACGCGGCTGCACGCCTGGCAAGGTCTGATTACTAACCACCACAGCACTGGCCACTGGCGCACGTCCCTTGACGGACCCCGTTGGCTCACTGAGCCCGCCAGCTTGCACGCCCCCACTCAATCCCACCCCCAATAGCAGGCCGATGCCCGATCCAAACCGCACTACTTGCCCCATACCACATCCTCCTAATGATTAGACCCAGGTAAATCCGCAACCCTTATCATCTAAATGCGTTGCACACTTAACCCGAGATCCAGATTCACCCCTAATTTTGCGAACAGATGCAGGGAAATTCCGCAAAGCGTGTAGGCAATACTCTTAGGTGAATTTGCCGAATGAACTAGACTAAAAATCTCGCCCGCCAAAGGGGCAATTACGTTCGACTTAGTTAGATGCGGGGGTAACATGGTTCGACTCCACAGATGCACTCTGCCTAGCAGTCTGCTGCTAGCAGTCCTGGCCTTCAGCACTCAGGCAGCCGAAGTCAATGCAACCACTGACCCAGTCAAGGGGCGAGCGCCAATGGCCAGTGCTGTGATCATCAATAATCAGAGCAATCCCGGCGTCGCCCCTAAGGTGGGGGACACACTGCAGGCCGGCTACAATTTCAACGATGCCGACGGCGACGACGAGAGTTCTACCACCATTCAATGGTTGCGTAACGGCATCGCGATTATTGGTGCCACGAGCAATAGCTACACCGCTTTGACTGCAGACATCGGCGCCAACTTGAGTGTAGAGATCACCCCAAGAACCGATGCAACCAGCACTGACCCCAGTATCGGTGCGCCAGCCATTTCGGCTCCGCAAGTTGTGGCTGCAGCAGGCCCGACCGATATAGGCAACTTTATCGCCCCCAGCACCGTGCTCCGAACCTGGCCTGACGCAGACAGCTATTGCCAGAGTCTGGCCGCGCGCCTACCTACCACGGCCGAATTAATTGACTTAAGAAGCACTCACACCAGCGCCAATGGCGAAATGTGCACGATATATGGATGGCCGGTCCCACCCGCCCTGTGCGGCGCGCCAACAAATAGCTCGTATGCTTCGTATTGGACTAGCGATTCGGGAGGACTTCTTATGGGCCAACCAAGCCGGACGATAGTGGACTTGGGAATACCAGCGAAAAACGGCGGGACAGGACGGATGCCTGAAAACACTGGCGGGGCAATATTGGTGACCTGTATCCGCTGAGTAAGTCTAGAGAGAAGAGCTGCGGCAGCAGGATTAGTGCTGCCAGCTCCTCTTACCCAATTCTCCCTACCCGATCGAGAGGGAGCTATATCGAGTAAATGAAGTCACTTACGGCGCCCCGATATCGACGCCACTGTCGATCACAAACCAACCTTCCCTACAGACCAGACCGTCAACGCACGCAGGCGACGGGCAGTGGCTGGGCATCAGCTTTAAAGTCGACATGACGCATTCCGCTATTCATATCGACCGGAATGTGAGCGCCGTGGCCGGCCACTGTACTGCTCCAGTAAGTGCCAGCCTTACCACCACTACACCAACCATGCACGCTACACATTTCGTTATTAGACTGACTACCATTGGCTACCGTGGCGCTAGTAGCACTTACGAAGAGCTTCTCCAACTCCAATGCTGTTGGCAGACGTGCGCCCACCCCCTTGCAATAGCCATCAGCCGCTGCCCAAGAGCGCGGAATACTACTAGTAATGAAACTGGCAATACCAAGCTCAACGGTCACGGCAGCGGATGTCACCTGCGCTCCGCTGAACGGTTCGGTATGGTCTGGGTTAGTCTTGGGGGTGACTTGTGCCGTGATGCTTTGACCAACATCACCACTCTGTGCAGTGTAGGTGCTACTAGTCCCTATAACGGTACTACCACGCATCCATTGGATGGCTGTGCCATTCTCGGCATCTCCATCAGCATCAGTGAAGTCATAATCTACCTGCAACATATGGCCGACCTGCGGAGGCACGCCCGGGCTTGTCTGGTTAGCAATGCTCACCGAGCCGGCCACCGGTGCCCGCCCCTTGACGGTGTCAGTAACAGTGCTGACATCGGCCGCCTGAGCACCCGCAGCCAGTGCCGCCAGTAGCAGGCCCGCGGTCAGTTTGGATAAGCTGAATCTGTTCATCTCGTTTCTCTACAATCTGTAATGTTCAATTGGATCGCACACTGCGTCCTACGCTGGGCGGATTAGCTGCCGGCCTATCCCTAGTCATTCGACAAAACTGAGGAGCCTCCTGTGCTTATCTCTTGCGGCCACACCTGAGCATGGCCGCTTATCTTGGCATCGCTGCGAAATACCATTCCGTCACTCGCAAACCTATATCTATCTAGCCAGTTGCAAGGCTCGACTAGGGAATTTTGACAGCGGCATTAGACGCCGCCCAAGCGCCTTAAGGCTTGGCCACCTCCACACGAATCTTGCACTTCTGATTGTCCTTGGTTAGCGTGTAGCTATCGCTATTCGCACCGTTTGAGGTGTACACCGCACTACCCGACGCTGTTTCGATCTGTCACTGGTAGTTCAGAAGCGGGGCGCAGGTCGACACACAGTAGACTTGAGCGGTCAGCGGCGTACCCACGATTAGGTTGCCATTCGCATCAGCACTCAAGACCAGTGCCATGTCCGGACCTTCAGGATCGATCATCGAGCCCGACGGAACAGTGCCGCCACCCGATGTACCCGGGGCGTTGACCGTGTCTACGCTGTCAGTGTTACCCACTGCAGCCGCGCCGTTCACCGCTGTCACATCAAACTCCAGCACTCGGCCCACGTCGCTGGCATTCAGCTGGTAGGTCGCGTCGGTGTCGGTCTGACCACCGCTGGCAACGAAGCTGTACTCGCCGGCCAGGGTCTAACCTACTTCCAGCAAACTATTGACGCCGGCGCTCTTAAAGATCGGCGGGTAAGGCCGGGGCATCGCAAGGGTTAGCCAGCCCCCCTTTCCCATGATAAGCAAACTTAAAAATCTGCAATTCTCAACGCACGCACGCCGTAGCGCCGGAGCCGTTGGCAAGCAGAGTGCCGACACCTCCGCTGTCCAGGTTAACGACGTTATAGCGCCCCGCACTGCTCGGCTCGCTGGACCAATAGAAGGTGTAAGCGCCTCCGCACTGGCCGGAGAGCGGCCAGCCATGTGCTGCACACATATCTGTGTTACCTATATATCCTGAATTGGGATAGACGGTTGGCGAGCGGGTGGCACTCACGAAGAGTTGTTGTAGCTCAGCAACGGTTGGCAAGCGTGCACCTAAGCCTTCGCAATAGCTATTTGCACCGCCCCAGCTTGTAATCGATGCGCGAACAGGTGTAATGAATGGATCGATAGGACCTAGCGCCATCATCCCAGTAGAACTCACTGCCATTCCGATGGCCGGGTCGGTAGTCGCCGGATCGGTAGCGGGTGTCACCTGCACCACCAGAGCTTGTTTGACGTCAGAGGCCTCAATGACGTAAGTGCTAGCAGTAGCTCCATTAATCGCGCCCCCACTGCCCTGCCACTGAAAAGCGCTACCACTTTCAACATCACCGTCAGCATCAGTGTAGCTATAGTCAACCTGTAGAACATCGCCCACCACCCCGAGAAAGCCGGGGCGGCTCTGATTACTGATAATCACACCGTTTGCCACCGGTGCTCGCCCCTTGACGGTATCGGTAGCCTGGCTGACGTCGGCTGCCTGTGCTCCCGCAGCCAGCACCGCCAGCAACAGGCCCGCGGTCAGTGGGGATAAGGTAAATCTGTTCATCTTGTTTTCCACAATTTGATATTCAATCGGATTGCACACTTGCGCCCTAAGCAGGGCGGATTAGCTACCGGCCTCTCACTGGCCATTCGACCAAGACCAAGGAGCCTCATGTGCTTATCCCTTGCCAGCCACGCATGAACATGGCCGTGCGTCCGGGAGTTTAGGCGGCGGCATCAGCCACCGCCCGAGCGCCTTAAGGCTTACTAACCTCCACACGAATCTTGCGCTTCTGATCATCCTTGGTTGGTGTGTAGCTATCGCTGTTCGCACCTATTGAGGTGTACGTCGCACTACCCGGCACCGTTTCGATCTGCCACTGGTAGTTCAGTACCGGGGCACAGGTCGACACACAGTAGACTTGAGCCGTCAGCGGCGAACCCACGATGGGGTTGCCGTTCACATCAGCGCCGGTAATCAGCACATTATCCGGGCCGTCAGGGTCGATGACCGAACCAGGAGGCGTAGTACCACCGCCCGATACACCCGGCGCGTTGGCCGTGTCGAGGCGGTCGGTGTTACCCACTACCGCCGCGCCGTTCACCGCAGTCACTTCAAACTCCAGTACCCGG
>Ga0182005_1000319_pt1 | contig 28646 bp, 23 predicted proteins | sample Sormic07211103_1_FD_123021 | JGI IMG/M metagenome (GOLD analysis project Ga0182005, IMG submission 123021) | Rhizosphere microbial communities from Sorghum bicolor, Mead, Nebraska, USA - 072115-103_1 MetaG | ecosystem: Host-associated > Plants > Roots > Rhizosphere | place: USA: Nebraska...
AAGCAGCTTTTCCGAAGCTGCTCTCCAAACTTAGGCGATGGTGGGAGCTTGTCAAAAATGTGTCTGTTGCAGAATGTGAAACAATCAGGGCTCAAGGCGTCGTTGTTGGTAGATCCAGTCGACGATTTCGCCATCGGGGCTGTAACCGCTGACGGTTTCGCGCAGAAGTTGGCGGACGCGCGAGTAGTCGTCCAGCTCGACAGCGGCCAGCAACTCAGTCAAACGCCCCTTCAGGATATCCCACCCGAGGTGATCTTCATTCGCGCTCATGATCATCGGGTGCTGGGTAGCCGATACGTTGTCGCCGATCAGCAACTCCTCATAGAGCTTTTCTCCTGGACGCAACCCAGTGAACTCGATGGAAATGTCACCGTGCGGATTCTTGTCTGAACGAATGCTCAATCCGGACAAGTGAATCATCTTCTCCGCCAGTTCGACAATTTTTACGGGCTCGCCCATGTCCAGAACAAACACATCGCCGCCCTGCCCCATGGAACCCGCCTGGATGACTAATTGCGCCGCTTCGGGAATGGTCATGAAATAGCGGGTGATCTTCGGGTGGGTGACCGTCAACGGGCCACCGGTCTTGATCTGGCGATGGAAGAGCGGGATGACTGAACCCGACGAGCCCAGTACGTTACCGAAACGAACCATGGTGAAACGGGTTTTGTTAACGCGTGACACATTAGCCTTGTCGCCGAACAGGACGGGGGCAATTTCGCGGCTCAGGGCTTGAAGGGTCAACTCGGCGAGCCGCTTGGTGCTTCCCATCACATTGGTGGGGCGCACAGCCTTGTCGGTGGAGATCAGCACGAAATTGGAAACACCCGATTGAAGCGCAGCCTGCGCTGTGTTCAGTGTTCCGATCACATTATTGAGCACGCCTTCAGCGATATTGTGCTCCACCATCGGTACGTGCTTGTAGGCTGCTGCATGATAAACGGTGTCAACTTTCCAGGACTTCATGACGTCGAGGAGTTTGTCCGGATGACGAATGGATCCAAGAATCGGCAACAATCTGACGGATATCGACTTACGGCTGCCACGCTGTTCCAGCTCCGACAGGATGCTGTACAGGTTGAACTCGCTGTGATCGAACAAAATGAGGGTAATCGGACCCAACGCAAATATTTGCCGACACAGCTCCGAACCGATCGAGCCGCCGGCGCCCGTGACCATTACTGTCTTGCCCTTGATGCAACGCTCAAGCAAGTCAGGTTGCGCAGGTACCGAATCTCGCCCCAACAGGTCCGCGATATCCACTTCCTGAATATCTTCGACCTTGACCCGACCGCTGGCCAGATCGGTAAAGTTCGGAACGCTGCGGATATGAAGCGGAAAGCCCTCAAGTAAATTCAGGATTTCCCGGCGCCTTGCTCGGGTAGATGACGGCAAGGCCAGCAGAATTTCCTTCGCTCCCGTCACATCGATCATCTGCTGAATATGCTTGGGCTTGTAAACTTGCAGGCCCGAGATGGAGCGATCTGAAATGCCCGGATCATCATCGATGAAAGCGACCGGACGCATGACACGCCCCATACGCAGCGCCGCCACCAGTTGATTCCCGGCAACGCCTGCACCGTAGATGGCAACCTTGGTCAGACCATCATCACGATTGGTGAAGGGCACATGCTGAACGGCTGTAAACCAGTCCCCCATAAAATACTGGCGCATCAACAAACGCAGTCCGCCGATGATCACCATGCTCAACCACCAGTAGTTGAAGATGATGGAGCGCGGCACAACCGTTTCGTGGTTGCTGTACCAGTAAACAATCAACGCGAGGATCAACGATGAAAGACTGACAGCCTTGATAATCGCGACCAATGCGTCATTGCCAAAATAACGCATCACTGCCCGGTACATTCCGAACCGGATAAACAGGGGAATCGCCACGAGGGGTGCGGAAGCGAACAACCACATATGGACCCGCAACGGGTTGTACATATCATCGATGCCGAGGCGAACGATAAAGGCCAACCACAGCGCCAGCCAGACCAATACAATATCGGTGGCGACCTGAATCAACCTTTTGCGACGCCGGGGCAATCCCAGCAGATACGCTCGAACCTTATCCATCATCCCGTCCACTACCTCAGCACGTTCCTTTCAACTGAATTGCTGCGCCGAACCCTGTGATGCAGACGACGTTGACAGCACGCTAAACAGTAACATTGTTTTTCAAATATTGGAGGTTCGACCTTCCAATTGCCCCGCCTTATACCTGACAGCCAGCCATACCAGAGGCGCATAAGCCACGACCAGCGCCAGGGTGCCGTCCCAATTGTAGAGGACCACTCCCATCGCAACAGGCAGTAACCAGAGCAGGTTGATCAGGCCTACGGCAAGCGTGACAGGCAAATGGCTACCGTGCGAACGGGATGCAAACTGATAGGCATGACTGCGATGCGCTTCGTATACCTTGTCGCCGCGAAACAGACGCCTTAACAGCGTGAACGTGGCATCGACAATGAACACACCCAGCAGAATCAGCCACGCCCACAATAAACCTGGTGAAATCCAGGCTGCTTGCAGGGACAGAAGCCCCAACACGATTCCGAGAAAACCACTGCCTGCATCCCCCATAAAAATTTTTGCCGGCGGAAAATTCCAGCACAAGAACCCCACGACACAAGCAGCCAGAAGCATAGCGGGCCATGCAAGACCAATGTTGCCACTGCCCCAGTAAAGAAGTGCGCCGCCGAAACACACGGTGATCGCCTCAAGGCTGGCAATCCCATCGATACCATCCATGAAATTGTAGAGATTAAGCATCCACACCAGGTAAACAACGGCCAGCAGGTGCCCGATCCGACCTGCGTCGATGGAGAAACCAAACAAGGTAAACGGAGCGAGCCCGCCCAGCCAGCAAGCCCCCCAGGCCGCAGCGAAGAAATGCGCGAGCAATCGCCACCGCGCGGCAATGTGCCCATGATCATCCAGAACGCCAATCACAGCCGTGGTTGCGCCTGCACCGAGGAAAGCAATCAGCACATCAGGAGAAATCAGCCCCCAACCGAACAGCACAACCAGAGCAGCGATATAGCTCAAGACTATTGCCACGCCGCCACCACGCGGCGTTGGCACTGAGTGAGAACTGCGACCGTTCGGTACATCCAAGAGGCTGCGCGCCAGTGCATAGCGTCGCAAACCGGCAGTGAGGGCAAATGAAACAGCCGCCAACAGCGGAACAATCCAGTAAAAGTTCATCACCTACGAGATTCCAGATAGGCCTGCACGGTAGCGTTCAGTCCTTGATCAAGGCTCACTGGAGGGACCCACCCCAAGAGCCGTTTATTTTTGCTGATATCAACTTGAAGGGAGCCGAAGAGTCGCTGAGCAAGTGCTTCCTTGCCCACAAGTCTCGCGCCCAGACGTATAAGCGGCACAGGAAAAGGTATCAACCTCGCGGGTTTATTCAGCGCCCGACTGATTTTGCGCAATAGCTCCGTTGTAGATACATCGTCTCCATCACTGGCAAGAAACGTCTGATTGGCTGCCGCCGGATGGGAAAAACAAGTCACGACCAGATCAATCAGGTTATCAATACCGACCAGGCTGCGCTTATTGTCGATCGCACCAAATGGCAGTGGCACTCCACGTTCCAGCCAGCGAATCATGCTGAGAAAGTTGGCTTTCACCCCCGGACCGTACACCACTACTGGCCTGACAATGACAAGCTCCATCGGCGTTGACGAAGAGAGTTGGCGCAGTGCCTCTTCAGCTTCACATTTGGAAATGCCATACGGTTCGACCGGGGCAAAGGGGTCGTCTGCCGTAAATGCCGTACCCGGAACAGAAAACTCCCCATTCACCTTGACTGAGCTGATGTAGATAAACCGTCGCACACCCGCTTTCACGGCCTGTCGTGCCAGGTTTAGTGTGCCCTCAACATTGATCAGGCGAAACTCGGCCAAGGGGTCTCCCGCCTGCTCGTCCATCACATGGACACGCGCAGCAGCATGCACGACAACGTCGACACCCGCCAAAGCATCCTGCCAATCCGTTGTTGCTGTCAGGCCCGGGACATTGAACTTGAGCACCGACACTGGCAACGCCGCGCTGTCGCGCCTTATCGCCGTGCGCAAGGAGTATTCACCGCGGTTGGCCAATGCCCTTAACAAGGCGCCGCCCAGAAAACCCGATCCGCCTGTTACTAAAAGGGTGCTAGCGCTCATCTATCTCATTCTTCAGTAGCAAAATCATTGTGAACAAGGCGACGGCCTCATCCCTTCGAACCTGAAACGCAGTTTTCGGATATGGCGACGCATCGTACTGGCCAGGAAGCCAAACCTCAAAATGCGCTATCGCACGGATTTGTGGCACGGTTATCCAAAAAATGAAGCACGCATCACGGCCTCGCCCCCCCCGTAAAACGGGGCTGCTCTTCTCAACCGTGAAAACTGATGCACGGACATGATACCTGATTGAGCTCCGTCCGCCGGTCCATCTCCCTGCACGCGGGACGCTAAGCACTACTAGGACAAAGGTATTTTCGCTACAATGCGCGTTTTGACTTTGGTCATTAAACATTAGACAGAGGGCGCATTTCTCAGCAATGCCCTCGCTAGGGCTTTTTCTGACCATTGAGTCATTTATTCGCAATGGAGTGCTAGGTGCATAGCCCCTCAACATCAGATTCTAAAGTGGATACTCACCAAGCAAATCAATTCGGGCTGACAACCTCCTCTCACCGCTCATCGTCCAGACGTGTCGCGGTACTCATGTGCACGTTCAACGGCCAACGTTTTCTGTCTGAACAATTAGCTTCCATCGCCGCTCAGACTCACGAAGACTGGGACGTTGTGGTTTCCGACGATGGCTCCACCGATCAGACCCTGGACATTATCGCTACGTTTTCCGCAAGCCAGAATAGAGCAGGCTGTGTCCGCATCTTCAATGGCCCGAAACGTGGTTTCGCAGCCAATTTTCTGACCCTGACCTGTAACGAGGGAATTCAGGCTGATTTTTATGCTTGGTCTGATCAGGACGATATCTGGCTGAACAGCAAACTCGAGACGGCATTGAACTGGTTGCAAACGGTTCCTGCAGGCGTCCCCGCACTTTATTGCGGACGAACCCGGGGAATCAACGCTCAGGGAAAACCCATGGAGTGCTCACCGCTTTTCTCTCGTCCACCGGCGTTTGCCAATGCGCTGGTGCAAAGCCTGGCGGGGGGCAATACGATGGTGTTCAATCAGGCGGCACGTGATTTGATGCTCAGTGCAGGCGACCATCTGGATATCGTCTCCCACGACTGGTGGGCCTATCTCCTGATAACAGGTGCCGGCGGCCAGGTTGCCTACGATACACAACCTTTCGTTCTGTACCGTCAACATGACGGCAACCTGGTAGGGGCCAATTCTGGATTGAAAGCCCGACTGTCACGGCTTTGCATGATGTTCAAGGGACGATTCGCCAACTGGAATGAACAGAATATTCAGTGCCTGACTTCGGCACACCGATTACTGACTGCCGAGAACCAGCAAAAGCTCGAGCGCTTTCGACTGGCGAGAAAGAGCCACCTGCCACGCCGACTCCTTGGATTGCTGCGCGCCGGTGTTTACCGTCAGACCTTGCCGGGCAATATCGGGCTTTTCCTCGCTGCTATCGTGAAGGGCATTTGATCGATGACTGCCCATCAAAACTTTCGCTGCAATGATTACGGTGTCTGCACACATGCAGGCTTCAGCCATGGCGCTACGTCAACCGGACATTTCGGCGAACTAACTAACGTCGCTCTTACAATCTTTCCACTTACCAAACGGCCGCCATTGGAGCTTTTGCCTTGAACATGCATGATTCATTTCCAACGTCGCCTTTGAGAATGCTGATCAGCGCAATCAAAAACCGTCAACTGATCATGCAACTGACGAAGCGGGAGATATCCTCTCGTTATCGCGGTTCCGTGGGAGGCGTAGCTTGGTCGTTTATCAATCCATTGCTGTTGCTGGCCATTTACACATTTGTTTTCTCGACCGTATTCAATGCGCGTTGGGGAGGCGCTGCGGGCACAGGATCAAAAGTCGACTTCGCACTGATTCTGTTTACCGGCCTGATCATTCATGCGTTTTGCGCAGAGTGCATTAACTCGGCACCGAAATTGATCACCAGCAACGTCAACTTCGTAAAGAAAGTTGTTTTTCCGATCGAAACCCTTGCACCGACTTCAGTGTTGAATGCCTTGTTTCATCTGTGCGTCAGCCTGTCGGTATTGCTGGCCGCACAACTGGTGTTCAATCATTCGATACCGCTGACCGCACTTCTCTTCCCTTTCGTTCTGCTGCCTTTGATTCTGATGGTGATAGGCCTTTCCTGGATCCTGTCGGCACTCGGCGCCTATATTCGTGATATCAGCCAGGTCACGGGCATGGCAGCCACAGCGCTGCTGTTCCTTTCACCCGTTTTCTATCCGATCAGCGCTTTGCCTGAAGAGTATCGCGGTTGGCTGTATATCAACCCGCTGACCGCCATCATCGAAAACGGTCGTGCGACCATGCTTTTCGGCCAGGTTCCGGATCTGCACACACTCGGCACGAGCTATATCGTCGGCATCGTCATTTGCTGCCTCGGCTTTGCATTCTTTCAAAAAACTCGCGCAGGCTTTGCTGATGTCCTCTAAAGATGTTGCCATTCACGTCAATGGCCTCTCTAAGCGTTTCAATATGTACGAGAAAGCACACGACCGCTTGCTCCAGATGATCCTGCCGTCAAAGAAACTTCACCATGAGTTTTGGGCGCTCAAAGACATCAACTTTGAAGTGGCACGTGGCGAATCCGTTGGCATCATCGGCAAAAATGGCTCGGGCAAATCCACCCTCCTGCAGATTATCTGCGGCACGCTGACGCCGACCTCCGGCACAGTAAACGTGGATGGGCGCATCGCAGCGCTGCTTGAGCTTGGTTCGGGTTTCAATCCGGAATTCAGCGGGCGGGAAAACGTTTATCTCAATTGCGCGATTCACGGTCTGAGCCGCAGCAAGACCGACGAACTGATGGATGACATCCTGTCGTTTGCGGACATCGGCGAGTTCGTCGACCAACCCGTAAAGACTTATTCCAGCGGTATGTTTGTGAGGCTGGCGTTCTCTGTCCAGGCTAACCTGAAACCTGAAATCCTGATTGTCGACGAAGCATTGGCGGTCGGCGATGCGCTGTTTCAGAAACGCTGCTACGAACGAATCGAAAAGCTCACCAGCAATGGCACCACCTTGCTGTTCGTCTCCCACGATGAAGAATCGGTGCGGACCCTGACGCAGCGAGCGATCTTTCTGTCCAATGGGCAAATTGAAAGCATCGGATCTTCGGCAGACGTCATTCTCGACTACCGCAGGAACCTGCACGAACAGGAAAGTCTGTACCTGCAACAATTGACGAAAAACCTTTCCGACAAGGCCGCACAGCATCAGAAGGAAGACAACAAGGCCGCCAAGAGCGAATCGAAAACCGCAGACCGGTTCTCCTTCGGCAATCAGGATGCCGAAGTTCTGGATGTGCGCGTACTGAACGCGGATGGCGAGGAAACCCAAGTTTTCTATGCCACGCAGACTGCCGTCATTCGCGTGTCCTTCCGCTGCAACGTCGATCTTGAGCACCTGAACGTGAGCCTGCGTCTTCGCAACAAGGAAGGCGTCAAGATTTACTCCTGGGGCACGCTGAACCAGGACATGGCCATTGCCGCCAATCTGGCGACGGGGGAGACCTTCTGGACGAAGGCATTCACTGCCGGCATCGAGTCATCGGTTGATTTTCAGTTTGAATGCAGTCTCGGCGCCAACCTTTACGAAATTCAGGCTGCCATATCCCAGGAAGGCAAGCCTTACTACGCCGAACAACGCATTCTTCACTGGCGGGACGAAGCGGCATTTTTTACGGTGGCTACCAAGCCGCGCGAGTACCATTTTGGCGGTGTCCTCGACCTCCGCATGAAAGCAACCGAAATCAAGGGCTGAGCCAATGACTATTTCCACTACTAACATTTGCTCGGCAATGCTGACGGCAGGGGAACGCCAACAATTGGTCTCGCAGGTACTTTCAGCCTGTGGTAACGGCAAAGTGCTGCATATCGGCCTGCCTGATACCGAGTTGCTGCGGTCATTCCTGCTGGCAGGTGTGCAGGCGTACAACGTCTTTCCGGGCACTGAAACCGACAGTGGCAACGCACAGCTTCCGGGGCGCTTTATCGAATGGGACGGCGCTGACCTGCCATTCGACGATGAGAGCTTTTCGACGGTATTGATCACTCATGCCGACAACGCAGGTCTCTCTCTCAAACACTTGGCCGTCGAAGGCTCAAAAGTCTCGAAACGCAACATTTTCCTGTTTCTGGACACCAGTTCCGAACCCGATACGAAAAAGGCTCGCAAGGCTTGGGAAATGCTGTTCTTCGAAAACGGCGCGCGCAAACACCCTGCCTACTATCGCGTCAACGACTACCAGTCCCTGCAGTACGAACAAGGCAAAATCGCCATTCCGCTTGAGAAGCTTCCCAAGGAAGCCGCCGCTGTTTATCCATTGGAAGCGCTGAAAGAAGAGCGCGATCTGCATATGGACATGACGCGCGAGCCTGGCAGTCGCTCTGACGGCCATATCATTCGATATCTATTGGCCAGTCGCTATGTGCGCAATGGCGACCGCATCCTCGACGCCGCCTGCGGACTTGGTTACGGCGCCTATACTTTGTTCAACTGCTCGGACGCCAGTTCGATCCTCGGCGTTGATGGCAGCAACTACGCAGTCAAATACGCTGAACAAAACTTCTCCGTGGTCAATTCACAGCTGACCTTCAAAGAAGGTTGGCTGCCGGAGGCGTTGAACGATATTCCGGATAACTCGATCGACCTCATTACCTCGTTTGAAACACTTGAACACGTACCAGATCCGGTTGGATTGCTGGCAGAGTTCTACCGGGTCCTGAGTCCGTCCGGACGAATCGTACTTTCCGTTCCAAATGACTGGTCAGACGAAACCGGAGAAGATCCGAACGAGTTCCACTTTCACGTCTACACATGGGAGCGCATCGTCAAAGAACTCGAAAAAGACTTCATTGTCGAAGCGGCTTACGCCCAGACAGCGGATCAATACAAACCGAAAATAAACAACACTTATGAGTGGGCAGTCGGCATTCGCGAGTTGTATGAGGTAGACACCAAGACATTGATCGAAAAAGATCCGTCTTGCGAATGGTGCCTTCTGGTAGGCATGAAATCGCCGGCACTGGGTGCAACAGTGCCTTACCGCGAAACCACGTACGACCTTTATCCGGAAAACCCGGAGTGGATGGTCACGCGCTTTGATGACTACGCCAATCCCTGGCTGGTAAAAGGACTGGTCACAATTGGTCATCGCATCCAAGACAGCCAGAAGCTGCTCGAGCTTTCCCGAGAGGTGGCCGCTCAAGCCTCGGCGACCTCACCTGACCTGGGTGCGGCTCTGTGCATTCAGGCGTATCAGCTTCTGCAAGCCCCTTCTTATACAGCGAGTCAGTTGGAAGTGTTTGCCAAGGATGCTGACGTTTACATGAACCAAGCGGATCATTCGCCTCAGCAGTTGCGCTGGAAAGTATCGATATCGTTCGTTATGGCTCAACTCTGGCAAGCCGCAGGCGACACCGTTCGCGCCATTGATCTGTATAAAACATGTGTGGCCTATGACTGCACTCAATACAGTCCGACCCTGATTACCAAGCAAATCAGGTCGTACCTGAACCTGGGTTTGATCGAGTCCGGCAAAGGTAACAATCGACAGGCTGCGGTGTATTGGCGTACAGGCGTAACCAGCGCAGAAAAAGCCCTCACCATCGACTGGTGCGCCTCAATAGGTTCACTCGACAAACCGACCGATTTTGGCATGTCCGAACTGGGGGCCATTGTCGAACTCGCTTCTTCCTGCGCTTACGCCTTGCGATACGTATCCAACACCGAGGATCGCACCCCGCAATGGTGGCATCAGCATCTTCGCGATCGCGATTCTCAACTGTCGAAAGTACCAGGTATCGTGGCGGAAACCGCGCGACTGAATCGGGTGGTCATCGACAAGGATGCGACCATTCAGTCGGTGATTACGCAGACGGAGGCTGCTGTACAGGCCGCAATCACCAAGACCGAAGTAGCGTTTCAGTCTGCAATCACACAGACGGAAGAAGCTTTCGTGTCCGCCATCACGCAAACCGAGGCAGCGTTCCAATATCTCCTTACAAAGACGGAGGCAGTCGCTGAGTCCGCCATCAATCAAAGGCAGCATCTGAACTCCACGCTGTGTAAGATTAATGATGCCCTGAAGGAAGCCCTTGCTGCTTCTGAAGCAGGGCAACGAGAGATCTGTGCGCTGAACCAGCACCTGGAACAAAAGAACGCCATCGTGCAACTGCTTAACGCAGAAGTCGCACATCGCGAGCAACGGCTACAAGCAATAGGTCGGAGTCGACTGTTCCGTTTGAGTCAGGCATTTGCAGCACAACCCAACGATCTGAAGAAATACTTGCGCATCGCCTACACGCTCGCCTCCCTGGTGACCCCTGCCCCCGCACGTCGTTTGCTGAGTCCGACCGTCTCGGCCTTGAAGAAAAGCCTGAGAGGCCAGCCACCGGCTATTGTGTCGAACACTGACGCGCCCGCCGACATCAGTGAAGATACTTACATCGTCAAGCAGCCAGCCAGCGTGAATGCTGTCCGGCCGCGGGTACTGCATGTCATCGCCAACTTCATGACCGGCGGCTCCTCACGCCTGGTGGTAGATATCTACGAATACCTGGGCGACAGGTTCGATCAGAGCATTCTGACCAGCTACGCACCGACACCTGCCGCGTACTCAGGCATCACTATCAAGGAAATCAAACTGTCTGCAGACGAGATGCCTTTTGTCGAATACCTGCAGGCACTAAAACCAGAAGCCATTCACATGCACTACTGGGGCGATTGTGATGAACCCTGGTATGACCAGAGCATGCGTGCCGCGCAACAATTGGGCATTCCTGTCATCCAGAACATCAACACACCGGTTGCGCCTTACTTGTCGCCCGCCATCAAGCGTTACGTGTACGTCAGTGATTACGTTCGCAACGTTTTTGGACAAGCAGAAGCACCGAATGCAACGGTTTATCCCGGCTCCGACTTCTCGATGTTCAAAGCCGACGCACCCAATCAGACTGCTACCGACACGATCGGCATGGTTTACCGACTGGAAACGGACAAGCTTAATGCTGACTCCATTACTCCGTTCATCAAAGCCGTACAGAAACGCCCGCAGACCCGCGTATTGATTGTCGGTGGCGGAAGTCTGATGGAGACCTTCAAAGAAGCGGTGAACTCGGCAGGCGTATCAGACAACTTTGAGTTCACCGGTTATGTCGCCTACTCGCAACTGCCGGACTTGTACCGCCGCATGAAGCTGTTTGTTGCGCCGGTCTGGAAAGAAAGCTTCGGCCAGGTCAGTCCTTTTGCGATGCGCATGCATGTTCCGGTTGTCGGGTATGACATCGGTGCAATTGGCGAGATTGTCGATGACAGCAGCCTGCTCGCCCCTTACGGCGATGCGGACAAGCTCTCTGACATCATCGTAGATCTGCTGAATGACAGTGCTCGTCGCACCTACATTGCCGACCGCCACAGCGAAAGAGCCGAGGCTCACTTCTCGATCCAGGCGATGATTGAGAACTACGACCAGATCTATGCCGAAACCCTGGCGGAAACCAAACAATGAAGATCGTTTTTTTTGTGCACTGCTTCTTTCCGGATCATTTCTACGGAACAGAAACCTATACGCTGGAACTGGCCAAGAATTACCGCAAGTGGGGCCACGATGTAGTCATTGTCAGCGCCTTGTTTCAGGGCGAACCCGCGGCGGCGGAATTGATCACTCGATATGAGCATGAAGGCTTTGAAGTTGTCCTGGTCGACAAAAACAAAATCCCTCACGTCAATATCAAGGAAACGTACTACCAGGCGGAGATGCGTCCGGTCTTGACCGATATTCTCGCTGACTTGAAACCGGACATCGTTCATGTCACCCATTTGATCAACCACACCAGTGCCTTGCTCGAAGCTACCAAGGCCTTGGGCATTCCGACCTACGCAACCTTCACGGACTTCTTCGGTTTCTGCCTGACCAATAAACTGGAAGCAGCCGACGGTGCACTGTGCGCAGGCCCGTCCAGGACTCGCAGCAACTGCGTGGCCTGCTACTTGAAAGAGACTGCGCGCACGTCGAAAGATGGATGGATCAAATACGCAAACAATGGCACGTCAGCCAAGCTCATCGCGAGCGCCGTAACCGCTCTGCGCAAAATTCCAGGCGTGAAAAACAGTGTGTTCGATCAAACTATCGACTACATCGCGGAGCGCCCGGACATTCTTGGGGCTCTTTACAACGGCTCCTACGCCGGTGCCGTCGCGCCAACCACCTTTTTAAGGGAAGCCTATGTCAACAACGACATCAAGGTACCCATGAAAACCTTGTGGTTCGGCATCGACGTCGACCGCACGCCGAAGCCGCAGCGAGACGCCGAACACATTCCAGTGATCGGTTTCATCGGCCAGATAGCACCGCACAAAGGTACAGATCTGCTGATTGATGCCTTCAATCGCCTGGCAAAAGGCACTGCAAGATTGTTGATCTATGGTCCAACCGACCAGGATCCGGCGTACATGGAAGAGTTGAAAGCCAAAAGCGCTGGCACTCAAATCGAATTCCGTGGCGTTTTCGAGAGCAAGGATATGGTCAATATCCTGCGCGACATGGACACCTTGGTGATCCCGTCACGCTGGTATGAAAACAGCCCACTGGTGCTGTTGAACGCTCTGGCCACCCACACCCCTGCCCTGGTATCGGATGTGCGCGGGATGACCGAGTTCGTAGAGGCCGGTGTAAACGGAGAGATATTTGATCGCGGCAGCGCCGAAGATCTTTATCGCAAGCTGTCGGCCTGGGTTGCCAACCCCCAAGGCCTCTATGATCTGGCGAAGACCACGAACTACGAGAGGACGCCGGAAATCATGGCCCGAGAGACGTTTGCCATGTATCCGAAAACACCTGAAAAGGTTTGACGGATTTGTATTGAACAGCAGGGGCCAGGGACGGACCATGCAGTACGCACTTCATATTCGCCTCAAATACTAAGAACACAGGGTTCATTTATGCATGCGACAGTCAAACTTGACGCACTGACATCATTACGTTTTTTTGCCGCTGCTATGATCGTCCTCGGACATACTCACGGAGCTTTTGGATCTCTGGGACTGGCAACGACACTGTCCTTGGCCCAAGGTGTATCGTTTTTTTTCGTACTTTCCGGGTTCATCCTGGCGTACAACTATCCGACGCTCTCTTCGCGTCAGGAAACGGCCCACTTTTTTAAAGCACGCATAGCCCGGATCTGGCCAGCACACATTGCAGCGATCATCTTGTTGTACCTGCTGACCTCCGATTGGAATCTGGGTGGCTTGACCTATCTTCAAGCTGTATTCACAGCCTTGGCCAACCTGTTTCTAATTCAGTCCCTTATTCCCCTAAGAGATGTATTTCTCACATTCAATGGTGTCGCTTGGAGCATCTCGACCGAGATGTTTTTTTACTTCAGCTTTCCGTTGCTGATTTCCAGTTTTATTCCCGGGTGGAAAGTAAAACTGCTTTTCCTGAGTATCGTGGCGGCGTTATTTTTTTACTTTGCCATCGCTTGGAACATACCAGCAGATGACGCAACGCCGTCGGTGAGCCTGATGGGCTTGTTTTATGTAAACCCATTTGTCCGGATTATCGAATTCTTTGCGGGAGTCCTCGCTTGCGGGGTATATCAGAAAATCCACACCCATATCAGGAGCAAATCCGGCCCGGTGTTTTCCGTTTTAGAGTTACTTGCCATTGTCTTGGCGGCGCTCGCAATGTGGATAACGCCGAAGCTCACGACCATTTTTTTCATGCACGGCGCCATTGGAAGCGCCATAAACTATTACCTGATCAAGTCTGGCAGCTTCCTGGTTTTTGCCGTACTTATCGTAGTATTCGCGCTGGGCAAGGGAGTATTTTCCAAAGCACTGTCCGCACCTTTCCTCGTGCTGCTGGGAGAAATCAGTTTTTCCCTGTACTTGGTACACATGACGATATTCCAGTGGTATATGGCAAACATCTTGTATTTCAGCCATCTTCCGCTCCCCGTGCAAACTGCGGGCTACTGGACTATCGCCCTGTCAATGGCGTTTCTTCTACACAAAGCCGTGGAGACGCCCTGCCGCAAGCTGATTCTAAGCGTAAACAAAACCACGATCCCCAAAGCGCTGAATGCTGCATATAACTTGCGAGCGACAGCCTACCTTGCAACAGCAGCTGCCTTGATCCTGGCCCTTAACGTATTACCCGCTGCATTTGCCCCCAAAGGCTGCCTATCCGCCGAATGCACTGACCTGATCAAAAACTACGCGTTAACGAACTCGCCGGAGTTCGGCGAAAATCTGCGCCTTGTCGCTGCCAAATCCATGAAAACGAGCACAGGCGGCGACAGTATTGAACTGGCATTCGAACTGATCAAACCTCTTCCCAAGGGATACATTCTGGCGGTTCACCTCTTGGACAAGGATGCGGAGATTCTCGACAAGTCGGACACCGCGCTTTCAAAGTCTGAAAAGCTGAGGCCGGGTGACCAATGGACAGAGGTTGTCACCCTCAACGCAGGTCTTAGCAAACCTTCGCCGCAAATGCTGGGACTGGCAATTTATCTTGATCCGGCCAGCCCGATTGCCGTGCACAGCACGGTCTCTGACTATAACGGGCGCCGAGCGTTACTTAAGCTCTCTAGCATCCAATCCAACTAAAAGCCTGAGGCCTTGGTGAGAATCATCGATACTATCGAAATGCCTAGCGCGGTTGACTACCATGCAAGGTGAAACGCCTCTTGCTAATAGCAAACGTATTTTGCTATGCGTTCATCAATTTTTTCCGAACTTTTCTGCGGGAACAGAAGTTCTTACTCTGTCAACAGCTCAAGCACTTAAAGAACAGGGTTTCGCAGTCGAAATCGTCACTGCACAGCTTGGAGCAGAAAAAAGCCTGAGCACTTACACTTATGAATATGAAGACTTCATAGTGCACCAACTATCGATTCCCTACGTCGCAGGAAAATTCTCCAGCACGACGATACTTGACGAGTACAACAACAGATCAGTTTACACTCCGTTCAGACGCTTACTTGACGAAGTCAAACCTGATCTTGTGCATTTCTTTCATTTTAAGAATCTAACTGTCTCAGCGCTTCAAGCTTGCGTGGATAAAAAAATTCCAACAGTTTATACACCGACCGATTACTGGCTCAATTGTCGATCCTGTCAGTTAGTGAAGCCATGGGGTAAAGATGAGTGTGCCGGTCCAAATTTACTGGCTGGAAATTGCATAAAGCATATAGCCATGAACAACAAGACGGGACTTGCCAGACGACTTTTGTCGGTGACTCCTCAACTCTTGTTTTCTGCATTGATGTTTTTTGCTCCGACACTGATTAATACGCGCTTTACCAACGCTGCTAAGGCGCTGGCAGATTTACGTGATCGAGAAGAAACCATTTCCAACGCCTTACTTAACGTAGACCAGATACTACCACCAACATTTTTCATTGAAAAAATGCTGCTCAACGCAGGAATCCCACAACAAAAAATAAAGCGCCTCAGATACGGAATACAACCTCCAGTAATTTATCCGGCTGCCCCGGGCATGATCAACACTGCGAAAAGGCTTCACGCAATCGGTTTTATCGGAACGCTGGCAGAACATAAAGGCTGTCACGTTCTAATGCAGGCAATCAAGCTACTCCCCGACCTAAATGCCGACGTTAAGATTTATGGCGACACACAACAAAATCCAGACTACTTAAAAAAACTTGAATCGATTATTCAAGGCGACCCACGAGTCAGGTTCATGGGAACATTCCCTCATGAAAATATCGGAATCATATTACGCTCAATCGATGCACTCGTCATTCCTTCCACGTGGAGAGAAAACGCACCACTTGTGTTACTGAATGCACTGGCGTGCGGTACTCCCGTCATCGCAAGCGATGTAACAGGAATAACTGAATACCTTGGCAAAGAGGATAATGTAACTGTCTTCCAACCCGGGAACGCAGTACAGCTCGCACAACGGCTTAAGTCGTACCTTGCATTGAGTAATGAGCCGGCCCACAATCGGGGCGCAGGAAGGATAGCCGGTGAACCGCTGCATGCCTACATCAGCGTACTGTCAGGTGTTTATGCGGATCTCATGCAAACTCATGAAAAATTGGAATAAATTATGAAGTATGTAATTTTCGGCGGTGGTGGCTTCATCGGCTCGAACATAGCAGACAAACTCCTTGCGGAAGGCCACAGCCTGCGTATTTTTGAGCGGCCCCGAGTCCCTCCGTATCGCGTATTCGAGTTCCATGAGAACGTTGAATGGATCGCTGGAGATCTTCAAAGCAAACACGACCTTGAAGGAGCGATAAAGGGCGTAGATGGCGTACTCCACTTGGTATCCACTACCCTGCCTAAATCTTCTAACGATGATCCGATCTATGACATTCAAACGAATGTCATTGCGACACTGAACATGCTGAATGTGATGGTGGAGCAAAAAGTGGAGCAGATCATCTTTATATCGTCGGGCGGTACCGTTTACGGGAAGCCCGTTCAATGCCCACTATCCGAAGAGCACCCTACTGATCCAGAAGTCTCCTACGGCATCAGCAAACTCACCATCGAGAAGTACCTTTATCTTTACAAAAAGCTCCACAACATCAAACCGGTGATTTTAAGGGTTGCCAACCCTTATGGCGAAAGACAAAGAATTGAAACGGCACAAGGTGCAATTGCAGCCTTTGTCAGCAGAGCGACCGCAGGAAAAACCATAGATATCTGGGGTGATGGCTCGGTTACGCGGGATTATATATATATAAAGGACATTGCCAGCGCCTTCTCGAAAGCCCTTCAATATAACGGCTCCGAAATAATCTTTAACATAGGATCAGGTGAAGGCACTTCACTGAATAAGCTGATCGGCCTTATTGAGAATATTACTGCGCAGCCGGTGACTCGTAACTTTATGCCCGCAAGAAACTTCGACGTCCCTATTAATGTACTTGATTGTTCACTTGCAGAAAGAGAGCTAGGCTGGAAGCCAGAGTTCAGCCTTCAGGAAGGACTGAGGCGCACAATCAATTGGTACAATGAAAGTCTGTCACCAGAGAGAACTTAATATCGAACTACACTACCAAAATCAGAAGGGGCAAGTAAACCAACTTGCCCCGCAATCAGAAGAAAACAGAATTCTGTTACTTAGGATTGTAGTATCCACTGCATGCACGAAAGAGCACCGTCAACACTGATAAGTTCCCCTTGATTCCGTTGATTTTCGTCGGAACCTTACCGACGGGATATCGTCTGATTGTCGCCAATTCTTTGCACCGGAAACCGAGTTTGGGAGCTCTGTAGCTTAGATACGCAAGCAGTTCGTATGTCATGAAAACACTACGAAATGTTGAGATTCTGGCATCCAGCAGCATTCTACGACTGTAAGCTCGGAAACCTTGAGTGGTATCTGTCCAATGAAACCCAGAAGAAAAACTCAATAAAGGTGCATGAATCAATCGAATGGCCAAATCTCTTGATTTCGGCGTATTCTCTGCAACACCTCCTTCCAGAAATCTGGATGCCTGCACAAAATCGATTCCTTTTTCTAGTTCGGCAATAAATCGTGGGATGGCTTCTGGATCATCCTTGTCATTACCGTCAATCGTAACAACCCCCTCATATCCCTGATCGAGAGCGAAGGCATAAGCACACCGCAACTGCGCACTCAACTTCCCTGGCCCACGTTTAATTAGCAATCCGCGGACTTCATTACGATGCAGAAACTCCAGATCGAGCGAGTTATCCGTACTACCCCCATCTACAATAATAATGTCAGCCTGCGCGCTAATATTCAGACAAGTCATTCTATCCAGGAGGCTTCTGATTCGATCGCCTTCATTAATGACCGGAATAACAACACACCAACGCTTCGCACGCCCCAACCATAGGCTTTCCTCACAAGCAGGCACTTCCCAGCTAGAGCGCCCGTCATCGGTTTTATCTGTAATCATGCTTATCATTACCTTAGGTCGAGCGAAGGGTGATCAAAACCACACCGATGATTACCAAGACTATCCCCGCCAATGTCGTGGTATGAAATGGTTCTCTGAATACGATCACAGAAGAAACAGCAACCGCCGCAACCGCTCCAGCGGTAAGAACCGGGTGCGCTATGTTCAGTGGTAAACGTGCTAACGCCGCTGCATAAAGGAGAAATGCAGCACCGTACAAGCCTAAACCGAACCAAAATGGCCAGTTCGCGAGCGCCGCTGAAGGGTCGGAAAATGATGGGAACTTACGTGGCGACATCATAGCCATTTTTATTAATACACTGGCCGACGCGTTCGATAAAATCCCTACTATCAGGATCATCCACTTCATGAGGCGCTCCCGGATATATTTTCTCGGTAACAAGCGACTGCAACGTCTAATGCACGCTCGATAGATACTGGGTTAGGCTCGGTCTTCACCCCCAACATTTCAACGCAGACGACGTGATCAGGCAAATGTTTGTGGAGAGCACGGCACATCGCTCGGTGATCGGTAGCTCCATCTCCTAGCGGCACAAGATTAGGCTCACTGGCGTGAACATGGCCAATAATATCTGCATACTGTTCTAATGCCGATGAAGGCTCTTCCTCGGAAATCGTTATTGCCCCAGTGTCAAACTGCATCCTGATAAATGGGTGATCGACTTCCCGAACAACCCGTGCAGTTTCAGCACTGGTTGTCATATAGTTAGCGCCATAACAGATCGGATTTGGCTCCAAGCAAATAATCGTGCCGTATTCCCCGGCGATATCCCCAAAGGAGCGAAAAAAAGGAATTGCAATAGAAGCCGCCTCACTATCCGACAATCCACTTCGATCTCTGTTTTTGGGAGATCCGAAAACCAAGAACCTCGCGCCCAGACCTTCGCCGACCCGGCATACATGAGACAAATGTCTGATCAGCTCGGCTCGGCTGCTAGCCGAACCAAAAACATTCAATCCGGTAGTGCCAAATAGTAGGGACTGCATTCCAGTTACTTCCACACCCCTTTCATTCCACCAATCTTTGACGCTCAATATGTCTTCTTTTCGAGCTTTAGCTGGATCAGGAAAGTATTTGCTCGGGGCCACATCGATGGCATTAACCGAGTATTGTCTCAATAAGCCCGCGACAGTCTCGTCGTCTTTTGGCTCCCATGCGATATTTGAGATAGATAGTCTCATGGCGCTGGACTCTTCACCGTCGGCTCAGATTGTGCATAAGCCCTGACCGCCTGAATAGTTTCTCGCGAACTATATTGATAACGACCACTACTACCAAATAACCGAGCATGAATAGTCTGCATATCGTACACAGCGAACGAGGAATTCTTTACATTATCGAATTCAACACCGAACCCTAACTCGGATATATCCCCAACTGACACAGGAGCTGCAGTCAAGTGAATAAGTTTTAAACCCGAGTCAAGTGCAATCGAAATATCGTACCAAAGATTCACCATCGGATAGAATTGAAAGACCCCTCGACTATCAATAGCTTCGACATTATTCTGATTGAGAAAATCGTATATGATATTTTTTCGCAAGCCTGGTCCCACTAACCCGGGAAGCCTGACAATTAGATGTTCAGAAAACTCACTTTGAACAAATTTTTCAAGCAATCTTCTGTGCAGCCCGTAAGGATGAAGACCAACCTCATCAACTTGCGTATTTTCATCCACGTCTACTGCCTTCATGAAGACATCTACAGTACTGATCAAAACAAATCGTTTGCATTTGACATTCTTAAGAATATCAATCAGACCAAGTATATTTTCAAGGTCGGCTTCCGGCTGCGAGTTCGCAATCCATTTTTGCGCTGGCGCGCCACAGCAAACAACAGTGTCAAATTGCCGCCCGTGAATATCGTCAATGTTCGTGGATCGATAAAGAAAATCAAAATGGGTTTGACTTAATAAAGTTCCGCCGACAAAGCCACTGAAACCAATGAGTGCATTAGCCATCGTATCCTCCTGAGGGGCGATATTGGTCATCACGGCTGAACCTCAATGAGATGAGGATAACCATCCAGACTGGGACTTAAGGGATCACCACTTACCGTCACATTAATATACTCATCACTGTACTCCAGCGCAGTGACTTTACGCAGTCCCGCACTGGAAAACATTAATCCAGAATTCAAAAACAATGACTGCCTGTTCGGAAAATCATTCCTGATAAAAAATCGCGCTCCAGAGACTCCATTAACCCAATTTGCATCGGTCAGATTGAAGGCAACAATTTTTTTTGCACGGAGTTGCTTATCAACAAGTAGTGAGTCTCGCCATACAACATTAACTGAGTTGTCTACAACCGAATACTGACCAAAATCAATCCTCTCTACACCGTAGTTTGGTAGTTTCACCAATGCAACGCACGACGCTGCATACTTTGAGGGCCAGTATGGGGAAGGAAACTCGAAGCGGCGCCATTCAAAATCCATATTTGCGAATTGATCAGCGCCCGACAAAGCACTGGCCTTGTATACATGCAAGTAAAATGTCTTACTCATATCGATCTGGTGACAATCGCGTGAGTACAGAGCTAACTCACCTCGCTGCGTAACCTTGACTATCATCCCTACCGGTGTAATTACTTCATTATTACTATCCGACTCCAATCCTGCCAAGGTCTCTTCGAAGATTTTTCCTCGTTCATGATTAGCACTAAGGATAACAAAAGCAAGCATTCCCACGATGTGGCAAAGCAGCATCGCAGGCTTATGTAGCGAACGCTGCTTCAACGACACTCTTAAATCCGCCACACACAAAATCAGGTATGAAAGCAACACGTAGGCCAGTGCCTGAACAAACCCAAAATACCACAAAACGTAATTTAGTTGAGTGTGGATATAAGAGTGTCCTTTGGCAAGAACGAACCAAGAGGCGGAAGTAGCAAAAAATACAGCGATAATTACGCCACTTTTGACATCCAGTTTACGTCTGGAAAGCGATGCGTAAAAAAAACCAGTCAAAAAAAGCAAAATCAACCATTTAAATGCAGCGCCTGGCAGATAAAAGAAAACCGGAGTTTCCCAAACACTAATGTAACGCTGCACTACATCAAATGGAGAACTTTGGAGCGAAGCTTTGAACACATCATCAAAGGTAGATGGATCGCCATAAGTACGTCGTTTGACATCCTGTTCAAATATATTCTGCAGGCCGGTGACAATAGTATCTCCGCGCATTCCGGCATGAAGCAATAGAGCGAAGATAAAGCCGATTACGCATACTGCAAAGGTGAATACAAAAAATTTAAGATTATGACGGTAGTCAATACGCTGTTCGCTAAAAAAAGGGGCGATTATGAAAACAGAACAGGCAAGTAATGTAATCGCAGAAAGGTATTCATATCCAGCCAGACTTTTCAGAAAAACTGCCACACCTGTTAGACCACAGTACAAAAACTTCCTCGCGTTGTCAGTGTACTTGTATGCCAAAGCCGCAAATACCGCCGGAAGAAACCACAACACGGGTACCCAGTAAAGGTTCCTTGCGAAAGCAACGACCCACGGCGAACTGATCATTACAATAAAGAAAATCGAGGCGAAGCGCCCATTGTATATTTTGGCATACAACAGCACGAGCACCCCGACAACCAGTGCAAACAGCGCAGAGTTCAGCAGCTGCAGCTTACCGATTGTATCAAGCTTAAACAAAGAATAAGCAGCCGAGAAGAATACACCTTGAATACCGTACTGCGATTTATATGGCGAATAAAAAACTTCCTTATCGGCAGCCTCACCCGCGAACGCGGGATAAGCATCCAGCATATTTCGGGTATAATCAAATTTTTCGCCAATCGATATGAAACCTATATGGGAACCATTTTTATCAAACCCTGAATTATCCGCGATGATCCCTCCCAACACTAGCGCCTGAGAGCCTTTATCAAAACTGTCAAAGAAGTACTGATTAGCAACCTTAAAAAGGTTAAACTGAAAACTGAGTATAAGCACTACAACCATAGTAAACAGTTTTACCAGATTCAACCGACCCTTAATCAAGGCGTTCAGCATCTAACTTCTCCAGCACATCATAAATATTATCGATTTTTCCACCAAGAATTGAAAAACACCTTGGTAAAGCTTCGTATTTTTCGAACAGGATTGGCCGACCATCATCACCTTCGTTTTTCATTAAAATTGTCTTGACTTCAAACAATGACTCAATATATTGAGCATTTGAAAGTGATGGAAGATATCTGGATACGTCCCGGACCATACGGTCAACCTGTGAGACCCTTCTGTAATCGGTTAATTTCGCGTAAGGGCTTACTCCAGGCTCATCCCGCCATTGCAAGTGTGGTGTATACCTGACATGAGAAAGGGTATGAAGGCCTCTTGCTGGAAATGGCATCAATGAGAAGAAAGGCCCATCCATAACAGTGATACCCAAACCAGCAAGGGGAGCCGGCATTTTCATAAGTGCCATCTCGGTTATCTCCTGCTTCAACTCCGTTTTCACACCTGGAAAGTCACCCTTCAACTGGTTAATGCCGCTGTAACTGCAATTGAAAACATACCGACTGGAAACGGCCGTGAGAGCGTTGTCCTTACCTTTAACTATAACGCTAAGCTCACCACTGCTTGTCTTTGAAATAGACTCCACTTCGGATTCAAGCAACAAGCCTACGCCTAACTCTTGCAACTCTTTCCGAGCCCTGCTGGCAATGAAATCGGAGTTGAAAGCGTATTCTTTGACCAAGTAAACCTGTTCAATCAGGCGTGGCTCGAACAGCTTCCGCATTTCCGGATCTGCCGGCTCTATCTCAGCACCAATATCAGTGCAGAATCGAACAAATTGCTTTGCAGTAACCTTTGAGTTCCGCTTGGAAATAGCGTAAAGCTTAGTGAACTCTTGATTTATGGCCTCTGGCCAATCTCGAACAAACTTTGGTAGATTCAGACGACTGCGATATGCAGTAGTAAAACTCCTGGGATAGTGGTAGCCGTTGTGCACCCGTGCTTGATTATTATAGGATGCTCTCTTTAGAAGAGATGTTTCTCTCTCCACTATTAGCACTCTTTGGAAACCACGATTTTTTGCGAGATAAATAGCGATAGCGCAGCCGTAAAAGCCGCCACCTATAACTACCGCATCGAAATCTGGCTCAGATATTGGCATTATCAGTTCGCCCGTCAACTAAAACAGTGCCTCCATTAGAACTGATTGAAACTTCTTCAATATTCAGTTTCTCCCGCCTTGTTACTTTTGAGCTAGTCAACTCTTGGGCTACATGGTACAACGGAGCTTCATTAGACAAGCTTGCCATGTGTAATATGTATTCCCCGAGCACCAACAACACAAGCGAGATCAGTAAAAACATCCCAGACTGCTGAAGTGAAACACTAATCCATCCGGGAGCGACATCGCTTTTAAACAGGCCGACCGCAATGATGTAGATACAATAAAGTAAATTCGCCATCGCACCAAACAGAGAAAGAGAAGTGACAAGTCGCATAGGGGCTCTGGTAGTCGAGACCAGCAACCGCATTCCCCTATCAATACTATCTGTCAATCGCTTCGGCTGTGTAACTTTTGGCTGCGCGCTATATGAAAGGCGCACTTGGGAAAAACCTCCCGTAGCAGGGAGGTGACGATACGCCAAAGCCGACTGAGGATGCTGCAATATAAAGTTAATCACCTTTTTGCTGAGCAATCGAAATTGGGGCGCCTCCTTAGCGAGATGCACTCCATTGAACTGATTGTAAAGAGCATGAAAAACAGCAAAAGCGGCTCGGTATGCGAGACTTTGGAGATTCTTTTGTTCGTTATTCGCAAAAACGACGTCCACGCCATCAATCGCCTTTGTAAGCATCGACGGCAAAAACTCAATACTATCGGTAAGCGGATCAATCACCGCTACAAAATCACCCAACGCGCTTTCCAGGCCGACCCAGGAAGCAGTGTCAGAATCAACTTCTTTGGTGAGTGCATAAACTTGAAGATTTGCGACTCCATCCTCGCTTGTCAGACGCTTCATCACCGAAATGCTTTCATCTTCAGACGCATTGTCGACGATGATGATTTCGTAATCACGGACGATGTCAGAAATTATATTAGTGGCATTCGTGATAATACTTTCAAGATCTGACGCTTGATTCCGAACGACAAAAACAACAGATACAAAACAAGGAAAAAATTTCATGTCATCATCCCTCTAGACTCAAAATAAAAATCCACTTCAAGCCAATTTTTCTTTATCGCGATCTTCATTCTTTTCTGATAAAAAATCGATGGCTTTCTATTACTAGGTTTTTTTGTCGCGAATTACGCCTTTGAGAAAGCAAACAGCAAAGAAAAAGAACTTGTCTCGCACACGGCGTCGACATTTCCACGCTTTCAGCGATAGGGCGAAAAAATCCAACCTTTCCATCGATTTCCACGAACAGACAAATGCGTGGTGATCCATTCCCACGAGGACCGTTATCAGATTGACTTGTGAAAACCACCACCCATCCTGGATGGTTCTGTATCTTGTCATAAGGGATTTTATTCCCGTATTAGCACCAACTTGATTATGCTGGTGTTGACGGTATAGCATCGTTGAGTGTGTATCGATGAACCATTTACATCCATGACGACGAGCAAATGCATAAAAATACCAATCATGTAAACTGATGGATTGCAGTATCCCCCAATTACGTAGCATCGACGCTTTCAATGAGTCGGCGAATCTCCTCCGAAATACATAGGTACAACCAGGACCTGCGGCCTCAAATAAATAGTCCCATTCAACCTGAGGTTGGGCTTTATCCAGCAAGAGCGTCCTTCCGTCAGGCCAAAATGCAGTGACATTACTGGAGTAGGCATCGCTTCGATGTTGCTGAAGCATTGCTATGGAATGCTCCAGCTTATTTGTATTCCAAACATCATCTTGATCGGAGAACGCAATATAATCGTAGCGGTCGAAGGCGACGTCACGAATCAGGCGGAAAAAGTTGCGAGCAGCACCTCCAAATACCTCAGAGACAGGCAGAAGAACTATTTCGGGATACTTGGCGGCACAAGCGGCACACCACTGCTCGGTACCATCAGAGGAGGGATCGACACTGATGTATATGGTCAAATCCACCGCCGTCTGACGGCGAATCGACTCAATCTGTTCTTCTAGCCAGTGCACACCATTGTAAGCCGCCAGCAAAACAGCGATTCTAGGTTTAACTGGCGTATGGTTTTGGCGAAAACTCACGAAACATCCTTTACATCAAATCGCCGTTTTTCAGCGATTAGTTGGCTCCAAGAGTTTCTGCAAGTACCGGCCATAACCAGTCTTCTTCAGCGCATCAGCTTGCGCACCCAGTTGCTCTGCAGTGATCCAGCCGTTGTGGTAAGCGATCTCTTCCAGGCAAGCCACCTTGAGACCCTGACGCTGTTCAATGGTGTGTACGAAGTGGCTGGCTTCAAGCAGCGAATCGTGCGTGCCTGTATCAAGCCAGGCGAATCCACGACCGAGCATTTCAACACTCAGCGTCTTTCTTTCAAGGTACGCACGGTTGACATCAGTGATTTCCAATTCACCGCGCTCCGATGGCTTGATGCCCTTCGCGATCTCGACGACATTGTTATCGTAGAAGTACAGTCCGGTCACGGCGTAATTGGATTTTGGCTTGAACGGTTTCTCTTCAATACTCAGCGCTCGGCCGGTTTGGTCGAATTCGACAACACCAAAACGCTCCGGATCAGACACGTGATAACCGAAGACCGTAGCACCTTTCTGCTGAGTACTTGCAGAACGCAAATTGTCCGAGAAGTGCTGACCGTAGAAGATATTGTCACCGAGAATCAGACAGCAAGGATCTTTGCCAATGAACTCTTCACCGATGATGAATGCCTGGGCCAGACCGTCGGGACTAGGCTGTTCGGCGTACGTGAGTTTGATCCCGTAAACGCTGCCATCACCCAGCAACTTGCGAAAACACGGCAAATCCTCCGGGGTGGAGATAATCAGAATCTCGCGCATACCGGCCAGCATCAGCACGGACAGCGGATAAAAGATCATCGGTTTGTCGTAAATCGGTAGCATCTGCTTGGAAACGCCAAGGGTAAGCGGGTGCAGGCGCGTACCTGAACCGCCGGCGAGAATGATGCCTTTACGATTTGTCGTGGTCATTTGTTCAGAACTTCCCTAAGCATTCGGTTTACACCACTTTGCCAATCCGGCAAGTGTAGATAAAATTTGTCACGTAACTTTTGAGTATTGAGACGTGAGTTCAGGGGGCGTTGCGCAACTGTCGGGTAAGCGGTCGTGTCGATTGGATTGACGGCTGTTACTGCAAGCTGCTCCCCATTGGCCTGGGCAAATGCGATTACATGCACTGCATACCCGTGCCAAGACACTTCACCGCTGGCTGCCAAGTGATACACACCTGAAAGCTCCGGCTGCTGCAGCGCCTGACGGATGGCCAAAGCGGTCACATCAGCTATCAGATCAGCCCCTGTCGGCGCTCCGATCTGATCCGCGATAACATTCAGCGTATCCCGGTCCTTTGCTAGGCGCAGCATTGTCTTGGCAAAGTTGTTGCCGCGCGCACCGTAGACCCAGCTTGTGCGAAAGATCAAATGCTTGCAGCCAGACGCAGCGATCGCTTGTTCGCCTGCCAGCTTACTCGCACCGTACTGATTCACCGGGCCGACAGCATCCGTCTCCAGCCAGGGCACAGAACCGGCACCACTGAATACGTAATCGGTTGAATAATGGACCAGCCACGCATTCAGAGCCGCCGCCTCTTCGGCCAGGCCCTGGATCGCCTGGGCGTTCACAACGAAGGCCAGCTCAGCTTCTGACTCTGCCCTGTCGACTGCGGTGTACGCAGCGGCGTTGACGATGACATCGGGCTTGATCTGCCTGATCGTTGCGCGCACGGCAGCCAGATCGGACAGATCACCGCTCAGACCATCGACAGCTTGGCGATCCAGCGCAATTAGCTGACCAAGCGGTTCGAGAGAGCGCTGCAGCTCCCAACCTACTTGGCCGTTCTTACCCAACAGAAGGATTTTCATGCCTTGTTCGAGCGATCCGCATAGTTCTGATTGATCCACTGCTGGTAGCTACCGCTTTTTACGTGAGCAACCCATTCAGTGTTATTGAGGTACCACTCGACAGTTTTGCGAATACCGGTTTCGAAGGTTTCTTCTGGAGTCCAACCCAGCTCACACTGGATTTTGCTGGCATCGATTGCGTAACGCTGGTCATGCCCGGGACGATCTTGAACGTAGGTGATCAAACTTGCATGCGGGCGATGTGCCGAATCAGGACGCAATTCATCCAGCAGTGCACAAAGCGTATTCACCACTTCGATGTTTTGCTTCTCGTTGTGCCCACCGATGTTATAGGTCTCACCGATAACACCCTCGGTGACTACCTTGTAAAGCGCACGAGCATGATCCTCGACATACAGCCAGTCACGAACCTGATTACCTTTGCCATAAACTGGCAGAGGTTTGCCTTCCAGCGCATTGAGAATGATCAGGGGGATGAGTTTCTCAGGGAAATGGCATGGACCGTAGTTATTAGAGCAATTGGTCACCAAGGTAGGCAGGCCGTAAGTGCGGGCCCAGGCGCGAACCAGATGATCAGAGCTCGCTTTGCTAGCCGAGTAAGGCGAGCTTGGCTGGTATGGCGTGGTTTCGGTGAAGAGATCTTCCGGCCCCTCAAGATCACCGTAAACTTCATCGGTCGAAATGTGGTGAAAGCGAAAGTTTGCTTTACGTGAACCGTCTAGAGCGGACCAATAGTGGCGCGCTGCTTCCAGCAGGGTGTAAGTACCAATGATATTGGTCTGAATGAATTCGGATGGACCGGAGATAGAACGGTCGACGTGGGATTCCGCCGCTAAGTGCATGATCGCATCCGGTTGGTGCTCACGCAAAACGCGATCGATTTGGTCACGATCACAGATATCAACGCGCTCAAATACATAACGCGAATCCTGACTCACTTCAGCCAGCGACTCGAGATTGCCGGCATAAGTCAGTTTATCGACGTTAACGACTGAGTCGGTGGTGTTGGATATGATATGACGGATGACTGCTGAGCCAATGAACCCGGCGCCACCGGTAACTAGAATTTTCACGCGAAACAATACCCTTGAGTTGCTGACAGGGCCGCCAACCGAGCACTGTCTAATCCATGAATGCAAAAGCCATTACGTTCGCCGAGGCTTCTGACAGAGTCAGCCTGAACCGATATGGGAATAGGCCACTATCGGACAAGGGCAGCATTTTACAGCTTAATGAAGGTTTTACTAATGGATATAGACAAGTTGCGGACAAAATCGACGTACGTAATGCGATTGCTGAAATCAGACCAGACGCTTGCGTGTAGCCCGGGCCGCACGCCCCAGAAACCAGCCAAGCATCGGACCAATGACCATGCCAACCAGCAACGCAAAAACAACGACCAGCGATACTGGCATTTGCGGAACTGACCAGCCGAGGAACAGCAATGAAACCGACTGCTGATTTTCAAGCATGAAAGCCAGAACTGCCAAAATCAGCAACAGGACAACTATTGCGAGTAG
>Ga0182005_1000320_pt1 | contig 28643 bp, 20 predicted proteins | sample Sormic07211103_1_FD_123021 | JGI IMG/M metagenome (GOLD analysis project Ga0182005, IMG submission 123021) | Rhizosphere microbial communities from Sorghum bicolor, Mead, Nebraska, USA - 072115-103_1 MetaG | ecosystem: Host-associated > Plants > Roots > Rhizosphere | place: USA: Nebraska...
CGATGCGCCAGTGACGACGGCCGTACCTTGAGACTGGACTGAACTCATGAGAGCGCTCCTGAAACCTATTGGGAGATGTGCCTCCAAGGCTCACTTGCCTGGAGGTGACGGAAATTATTATAGGCATAATCTCAAGACAATATGATACCCATAATTTTCAGCTCGCCGACAGACGCGACGGCGCTCCCTCTGTCGCATCTCTGCCACCAAAAAGCAGAAAGGCCGGTCAATGACCGGCCCCTTGGCGTTGAATTATCAGCTTAGTTCACTTCCAGCTTGTCGCGATTGCGATCGAGGATCGCCTTGCCGATGCCCTTCACTTCCAGCAACTCATCCACCGAGGCGAATGGCCCATTAGCATCACGATACGCAACAATGGCTTTGGCCTTTGTCTCGCCAACTCCGGCCAATTGTTTTTGCAGAGTGGCTGCGTCGGCACCGTTGAGATCGACCTTTTCACTGGTAGACGTCGCAACGGTATCGCTCACCATTGTCGCCTTTTCCGCGTTCGGGACAACGGCAGGTGCCGCCACTACAGCGATTGAAGCACTGGTGAGCAAAGCAAAAACCAGAGAGTAGAAAAAACCGTTACGCATAAGTGACGCTCCATCATCGTTTGAGAAAGCAGCTTTTCCGAAGCTGCTCTCCAAACTTAGGCGATGGTTGGCGGGTGTCAAAAATGCGTCTATTACAGGATGTGAAACAATCAGGGTTCGAGACGGCGTTGTTGATAGATCCAGTCGACGATTTCGCCGTCCGGGGTGTAGCCGCTGACAGTTTCGCGCAGCAACTGGCGCACTCGTGAGTAATCATCCTTTTCGACTGCGACGAGCAATTCGTGCAGGCGCGCCTTGAGTACATCCCAGGGAAGGTGATCCTCGTTGGCGGACATAATCATCGGATGAGGTGTTGCTGCTACGTTGTCGCCGATCAACAGCTCCTCGTAGAGCTTTTCACCTGGCCGCAAGCCAGTGAACTCGATGGAAATATCGCCCTGCGGGTTGCGCTCGGAACGAATGCTCAAGCCCGACAGGTGGATCATTTTTTCTGCCAGCTCGACAATTTTGACCGGTTCGCCCATGTCCAGCACGAAGACATCGCCACCCTGCCCCATGGATCCGGCCTGTATCACCAGTTGCGCGGCTTCCGGGATCGTCATGAAGTAGCGAGTTATCTTGGGATGGGTGACCGTCAGCGGGCCGCCTGACTTGATCTGGCTGTGAAACAGCGGGATCACCGAACCCGACGAGCCCAGCACATTGCCGAAACGCACCATGGTGAAGCGGGTCTTGTTGACTCGGGACACGTTGGAACTGTCGCCAAACAATACCGGCGCTATCTCACGGCTCAAGGCCTGCAACGTCAACTCGGCCAACCGCTTGGTACTGCCCATGACATTCGTGGGCCGCACTGCTTTGTCGGTGGAGATCAGAACAAAGTTCGCAACACCGGACTGCAGGGCGGCCTGAGCAGTATTGAGCGTACCGATGACATTGTTCAGCACGCCCTCGGCAATGTTGTGCTCGACCATCGGCACGTGTTTGTACGCCGCTGCGTGGTAAACCGTATCGACTTTCCAGGTTTTCATCACATCAAGCAGTTTGTCCTGATGGCGGATTGATCCAAGTATCGGCAACAGCCGTACTGAGACCGATTCCCTGTTACCGCGCTGCTCAAGCTCCGAAAGAATGCTGTAGAGATTGAACTCGCTGTGTTCGAACAGAATCAGCGTGGTCGGACCCAGGGCAAAAATCTGCCTGCATAACTCCGAGCCGATGGACCCGCCAGCGCCAGTTACCATCACTACCCGGCCCTTGATACACCGGGCTAGCAGGTCAGGTTGAGCCGGAACCGGGTCACGCCCCAGCAAGTCGGCAATATCGACCTCCTGAATGTCTTCCACCCGAACCCGTCCGCTGGCCAGATCAGTAAAGTTGGGAACACTGCGAACATGCAGAGGAAACCCTTCGAGCAGATTGAGAACCTCCCGGCGACGAGCCCTGGTTGACGATGGTAGTGCCAACAGAATTTCCTGAGCACCAGTGACATCGATCATTTCTTGAATGTGCTTGGGTTTATATACCTGAAGACCGGATATCGCGCGATCGGCAATACTGGCATCGTCATCGATAAAAGCGACCGGGCGCATGACACGTCCCATACGCAATGCAGCGACCAACTGATTCCCGGCGACACCGGCACCGTAGATGGCGACCTTGGTAAGGCTGTCGTCCCTGCTCGTGAAGGGGACGTGCTGGACGGCTGTGAACCAATCGCCCATAAAATACTGGCGCATGCACAGGCGCAAGCCACCGATGATAACCAGGCTCAACCACCAATAGTTGAAAATGATGGAGCGCGGCACAACACTTTCATGATTGCTATACCAGTAAACCACCAAGGCGAGAATCAACGAGGACAGACTTACAGCCTTTCCGATTGCAATCAACGCGTCATTACCAAAATAACGCATGACCGCTCGATACATTCCGAAACGTATGAAGAGCGGAATGGCAACGATGGGAGCACTGATGAACAGCCAAAAATGCACTTTCAGTGGATTGTACATATCGTCGATACCAAGCCTGACGATAAATGCAAGCCAGAGCGAGACCCAGACTAGAAAAACGTCCGTGGCAACCTGTATCAATCGCTTTTGCCGGCGTGGCAAACCTAACAAAAAGGCGCGAACTTTATCCATAAACCTCAACCGATCAGAACAGTTTGACCGCGTAGTCCCAACTCATTGTACGAAATAATCCGGAGCCGACGGACATTTTCCTTGATTCAACGCTTAACGGTTGCCTCCTCCGGTTTCCCTGCGTGGAATGTTAGAGCCAGTGCCAGAAGCGGTGTATACGCCACAATCAACCCCAGCATGCCGTCCATTCCGAATGCGATGACGCAAAATGCGATGGGAAATAGCCAAAAGATATTGATGGCGACCACCCCCAACGTTACCGGCAAATGGCTTCCGTAACGCCGAGAAGCATACTGATAGGCATGACTTCTATGAGCTTGGTACACCTTGGCCCCCTGCAAAAGACGTCGCAACAGGGTGAAGGTTGCATCAACGATGAAAACACCAAGCAAAATCAGCCAAACCCACAGCAAGTCTGGATTGACCCAAGCAGCTTGAAGCGACAAAACCCCGAGAATAACGCCCAAAAACCCACTGCCTGAGTCGCCCATGAATATCTTTGCGGGAGGAAAATTCCAAAGCAGGAAACCCAGGACCGCCATCAGCAACAAAATTGGGCCCCAGATCAACGTCCCATGACCGCTTATCCAGTAAAGGATGCTTACGCCAGCGCATACGCAAACAGCCTCAACACTGGCTATGCCATCAATGCCGTCCATGAAGTTGTACAGATTTAATATCCACACCAGATAAAGCACGGCAAGAGCACTGCCGATCCAGCTCAAATCAACCAATGAGCCAAGCAAATTCAATGGCGCAAGTCCGCCTATCCAGACAACCCCCCAGATCGCGGCGATGAAATGTCCAAGCAGACGCCAGCGAGCCGCGATGTGACCGTGGTCATCCATAAATCCGATGACAGCCGCGAGCAGACCGCAGCCAACAGCGCCGAGAAAAAAAGAAGTAGCGATCCATCCGCCAGACCAAAGACAGACCAGTGAAATCAAAAAGGTGACAACGATAGATACACCGCCCCCTCTGGGAGTGGGGACCGTATGTGAACTACGGTCGTTCGGGATATCTATCATGTTGCGCGTCAACGCGTATCGCCGCAGCACCGCAGTCAACCCGAAAGAAAGACTGAAAACCAGAGGCAAGATCCACCAAAAAACCATTGATACGTCACTCCATTTTGTCAGCAAACCCGGTAAAAAACCCGTGCATGTGAATAAGCCGCGCGCATTTTCCGGCCTATAGCCACTTCAGCGATGCTATTTACTCATGTCGTACTTTTTGACTTCGATGGAATTTACGTGGATCTCGCCGCCGCGGAAGCCGGTCGGAACAACAAGAAGCTCAGTAACATCATCATCTACGTAGATAACCTGTTTCGTTTCCAGAAAATTGGTGGGAAACCGCCCATAAACATGATTTTCGGAGAAATCCTTAACTTTTGGAGACTTCCAGTAAACAGTCATGAAGTCATAGTAAAAACCGCCACTTATCTTCAGAACGACTTTCGAAACTATGCGCTTACCGTCCAAAATAGTCGCTTGCGGAACAGAAAGACTTATAACAGGAGGAGCGTCTACGTCATTAACATATACACCCTCACCGATTTTCGTGGCATTACCAACGGGTAGCGCGTTGACATCAAATTTATAGGAACCGACCTCGCGCTCAGCGGTTGCCTGAGAAGGCGTAACTCCCATGTACCGCGCCAGTCGATAGGTCGACATTTCCTTATGTATATTCCACGCAAAAAGATACGTGCTGTACACAACTACAATGGAAAGCAGAGTGGCGGAAAACAAAAAGCTCGTGCGAACCACTCTATTCCAGCCAGCATAGTTTGGTTTTATCACTTCCAAGGCATTCACTCGGGCTTGCGAACTGAATCGCTCAACCAGGTAGCTCAACAACACGCCAAATATGATAAATACGAATGGAAGCGCCGGGTATGCATATCGTGGCAACCCGTGAAAAGGCGCATTCATAAAGGTAATCGCGAGAGGCGCTGCCGCCACAAAAAATACTCGGGGTTCAGCCTTGCGCGCCAGAAACGGTATGGCCACCAATGTAGGAATAATTAAAAGATGCTGCAACAGCAACCACGGACGCAGCAGCGTCTGAGCGTGTACAAGCCGCTCATCCCAGACATCGCCCCACATTTGCTGGGTATAGCCGAATACGCGCCAGTTCCAATACGTCAAAGGAGCGGGCGTACTGTTGGCTGCGATAACGTCAGTCAGATGACGATTGACGGTTGCACCCATATCAAGAAAATATGGGACGCCCCCCCAGATCATCGGGCCTATCCCGGTTTCCGGGAGTAATAGAATTCGACCAAACTGGAGATAATTGTGTAGCCAATAGGGTGCCATCCCCAAGATCACGCCCAGCACAAATACACCAGATTGCCAGCAACGTTCCTTGAGAACACCTCGCCCGTAAAGAATGAAAAAGACTATCGCCAGTAATCCGAAAGGCAATGCCTGTGCTCGAACATGAACTGCGCAAGCCAGCACGAGCGCCGCAAGCAAAGCAAGCCGGGCGGACCCTGTGCGCAGAGAGCTTATGAAGGCTGAAACAAAACCAAGCATGAAAAAAACAAACAAATGCTCTGTTAATAGTCTGTCGTTATTATACAAAAAACCCGGATATACAGCCGACAGCAATAGAGACAACAACACCGACAGTCGATGGACCTTCAACTGACTTAGAATCACAGCGATGAGAATCAGTGAAAATATGCTGAGGAGCACCTGCGCAACGATAACATTCTGAAAAATTTCGCCCGCAAACTTATAGACAAGAGCAAGGAATACAGGATATCCCGGCGACAGTCCTGTTACTGCTGCAGATCGAGAAAAATCGCCATTGGTGATATAGGGTTCCCTGACCATATAGCCATATTCAATAATGCTTTTGGCAGCATTATGGTAGGTATATTCATCACCAGGAACAGGTGTTCGATCCAGATCCGTGTAGGCAACTCGAAAGTAAGCTCCAATCGCTAAAACCAACACTAATGCAACAAAATAAAAGTAATCTTGCCAGTGGAACCGATTAAGTCGCACCACCGATAACTTATTTTTGCTTTCTAAAGCCGCAGAAGCTGCCTGAGCAGATGGTAGTACCGTTGACATCAAAAACTCTTCCATTATGAATGCCGCTTTTAGTACGACTTCCGAAACATTTCTAATCGTTGAAAAATGTGGACCTGCGCCATCAAAGGAAATACGCCCTCTCCCCGATCTCCTGAAAAGCATCAGCGCATCGTTCGGTTTGCCCCTTGACATTTCCTACTGGCGAGGATACCCCCTCAACACGTGAGCAGATGCCATCACCCACGAGCCCTCGGAGCCCACACCTCTTGCAATCGCCGATTATGCTTGATTTTTTTTCGTGTGCATAAGGCAATCCCGACGTTTAGTCTGTAAAATGCGCCCCAAACAGGCTAGACCAAGCGCCAGCACGCAGGTTTTTCCAATATACAGTGGAAAATTCGGCAGATAGAAGCGCGGAGTTAACTTAATTTATCATGAACGGAAGCTATTAACTAAATTCAGTTTTTTGCTTTCAAACAAGACTGGGCGATCATCGGATGAGCACTGAAAAAAAAATTGCTGTAGTAATACCTAGTTTTCGGGTACGCAGTCATGTTCTCAACGTCATCAATAAAATCGGACCTGAAGTTGAAAAAATCTACGTTATTGATGATTGCTGCCCGGAACAATCGGGCGATTTCGTAGAGCAAAACTGCAAGGACGAACGCGTCAAAGTATTACGACACATCGAAAACCAGGGTGTGGGCGGCGCAGTAATGACCGGGTATCAGGCCGCGATTGACGACGGTATGGATGTCATTGTAAAAGTTGATGGGGACGATCAGATGGAACCTCATCTGATCCCCAACTTCACCGCACCTATTCTGGCCGGCGAAGCTGACTACACCAAGGGTAACCGTTTCTTTGACCTCGAAGAAATCACGGCCATGCCGAAGCTCAGACTGTTCGGCAATTCCGTACTGTCATTGATGACAAAACTCTCATCTGGCTATTGGGACCTGTTTGATCCGACTAACGGATTCACGGCTATTCACCGCGACGTGGCCAAACATCTCCCTTTTAAAAAAATCAGCCGCCGCTACTTCTTTGAAACAGATATTCTTTTCCGCCTAAACACGCTTCGCGCGGTGGTGGCAGACATTCCGATGGATGCTAAATATGGCGATGAAGTCAGCAACCTGAAGATCTCCAAAATTATTGGCGAATTCCTTGCCAAGCATACTCGTAACTTTTTCAAAAGAATTTTCTACAACTACTATCTACGCGACATGTCGATTGCCTCGTTCGAGTTACCGCTAGGCATCCTACTGTTTCTGTTCGGTACTATTTATGGCGGATATAGCTGGATACACGGGCTATCGACCGGCATCGCGACCACCTCAGGCACAGTGATGCTGGCCTCGCTCCCGATCATTTTGGGGACGCAACTTATATTGGCGTTTGTCGCCTACGACATTTCGGCACTGCCCACCAAGGTGTTACACAAAAAGATGGCGCAGTTCAAAATAATGAGAAAAGAAGCCAGCAACGTACAGGCAGAATAAATTCAGGCGCTACTCATTCAAGCCATTTAAAGTTTTAGTGAGTAGCGTAGATATAGATATTGGACGATATATCGAGCCACGTCGAGACCACGGACTGCCATAGCAATACATGGACCTGCGCTCAAACGGCTCACTGTTAAAAAGGCATTATAGACATGCTGCAAACTGATAGAAACAAGTGGTGGCTGGCTCTGGCCGCACTTTCCTGCATAGCTTTGATTTGGGTTGCGCTTGGACTTTACCAAAGCCACTTTATATCTGCGCTGCGCATTCTGGGAGACTACTCGACTCAGAGTATCATTGGCGTTTCCAAAGAGGGACGCGGAGACGAGTGGTCTACGTACCTGCCGATTCTAAAGCAGGCATACCTTGAGGGCTTTCCGGATAAATCGTCGCTCGTACCTTACTACGAAAACCTTGAATGGGTCATTTCCATTCCAAAGTTCAACGCATCGCTTTTTTTCCTGCCTAATCATCTTGCATTCTGGGTTCTGCCAGGAGCCAATGCACTTGCCTTGCAAGGTGCTTACTACAACTTTATCTTTCTATTTTCCATCTGCTGGCTTTTGAAAAACCTGGAAGTCAAGCCTGGCATGGCCATTTGCGTAGGTTTGATGATACTGTTCAGTCAAATGTACCAGGTTTGGTGGACAAGTAACTTCCCCGCCCTCGGCGCAAGCATTTTGCCTTTTGCAGTATTTGCCAGCAGACTTCGCCCGCTCATTAAGTTTCCGCTTTTCTTCTGGGCAGTCGGACACGTCATTTTTGGGCAAATCTACCCACCGTTCTATGTCTCGCTCGCAGCAGCACTTCTTCCGATCCTGCTAGCTGCACGGCCGGACCTCATCAACAAGAAACAGATTTTCTGGTCGCTGATCGCTGCCGCGGCCGCCATTGCGTTTTTCATGTATATGCGATGGGACTACGTAAAAGACGTTTCAGCCACGTCTTATCCCGGGGTAAGGGTAAGTACCGGGGGCAATGTTCAACCAGAACTCTTGCTCTCGGCGATATTTCCCAGCATTCCCGTCGGCCCTGGTGGTCCGGGAGTGGATCCGGTACATGAGTTCAGTCTCATCGGCACCATTTTGCCGCTGATTTTTCTGTCCTTGCTGCCATTCATCAAATGGGACAAATTCAGTAGAAATTTGACCGTTGCCACGGCAGTGATGCTGGTCATCATGAGCGTCTTCATGCTCATTGGATTCCCAAGACTCCTGTCCAAGATTTCCCTGTTCTATCTGGTGCCCGGGCGGCGCATGCTGCTTGGATTCTCCATGCTGATTGTTCTTTACTGCACAGTGATGATCTCTCATCAATGGCAGCAGATAAGAATCAGCGCTGTGGTTTTCGCATGTCTGGTGTTTTCGGCGATTTCCTACGCCTTCGGTGTACGGCATGATATCGAAACCGAATTTTATCTGATCAATTGGCTGTGGCTCATACCCACCTTAGTGGCTATTTTGGCTATTCCGGCCTGGCTGTTCCTCAAAGATGAAAGAAGAGCGCGCGATGTATTTATCTACCTGTTCTTTATCGGGATGGTGTGCTTCCAGTTCCTGACTTACGGCTCATTCAACCCAATCATGAATGCGGGTGACATTCTCAGGCCAGTCGATAACCAACTTACGCGAGATGTGCGCAAGCTTGTTGAGCTTAGCGATGGAAAAGGTGCTTCCGTGATTGGAAATTACGGACACTTGCTCCGGGGCGAGGGCTTGGCGGTTTATAACGCCATTCATTTGGTTAACGTGAACAGATCGATCTACGCAAAACTATTTGACATTACTCAAGACGAATCAGATGCACTCTTTAATCAGTTCCGCGGAATCTCGTTTGATAATATCGGCATTGCCAATACAACCGGCGCGACAGTCATATTCCCGGGAAATGTAGGCGCGGTAGCATTTGCCCACAGCGTCATTAACTCGAGCAATGCCAGCAACTCACTGATCAGCAACATTCAAACCGGTGTCATCGGCAAATCCGACAAAGGCTTTGAGCTGTTCTGGAACAGCAGACTGTCGCAGCCCGTTCCTGTGGACGCAAAACTGACGATATCGCTTCCTTGCGGCACAGGTAACTCGTGGATGACCCGCTACCCGCTGATGGCTGGTGGAGAGGAGCTGGTAGATGCCGCGTTGCGAGGCATTTCTGGCAGAATCGAGGTTGAAGCGCAAACTGTCGAGCAAGCACAGGAGTGCTTGAAGCAGCTCACGGTCTCCTTGCCGCAGAAATAGGGTCTACGCAGCCATCGTCTTCCGGGTGAGGCCAGCCCGACCACCGATGAAGACACGGTTATCTACTGACCCCTTCAAAAATGCTCGCATCGGAAGATGCGAGCATTTTTTTGCGCCAGGCAACGAACTCTGGATGCCCTTCTCAGCCACGCTCTTCCCCCGTGACGCTATCGTCAGAGCGCACCCCGGCGGCCTTCCTGAGCTCGTGCAACCAGAAGTTTCTGTTCGACTACCCAAGCAGCAAATAGTATGTGCGATAATCAATGCGGGCTTTGCCCGGTGAGCTGCCTTCTTGCAGACAACCCTGATCACAGAGCCGTTTAGCTGTTTAAACATCCAGCCCTACAGTCTCCATCACCGCGTATTTTTTATAAGGAAGAACAAGGTTTGATACTTGCAAAATACATAGGCGTACAATTTTTAGCGTACGCCTTGGACATGGGATTCTTCTTCCTTTTTGTTTATTTATTGGGTGGGCGGCATGTAGAGGCGAATGTTCTTAGCAAGCTGTTTTCCGGCATTGTCTCCTTCTTCTTACATCGTCACTTCACATTTAAGTCGACACAGCTCAGTCCAAGAACTCAGGCAATCAGATATTTCTCATTGCTTGGTCTGAACATCCCCATTTCCGCAGGCCTATTCAGCCTTACCCTCCAGTTCATAGCCCCACCGGCACTGGCCAAATTTGTATCTGATGCCGCCTGCACTGTACTTTCCTATTGGATCAGTAAAGTGGCAATCTTCCATAACAATCCATCAATCAATAAAAAGTCTACCGACACGTAAGGCTCGCCTGATGAAAATCTTAATTACCGGCGCCTCTGGTTATATAGGTGAACGCTTGGCTGCACTGGCTTATAAAGAGGGCCACGAGATCTATGCCGCGAGCCGCAGGCAGACTCAATCCAATTATAAATGGCTTCCTTTTGACCTCAATGCTCCCGTGCTTGATATTCCCGAAGGCACTCGCGCGTTGGTGCACCTGGCGGCGGATACAAGCCACAACAAAAACACATCGGCTGATGTCGAAATCGAAGCTACCAAGGCTTTGATCCTCAAAGCGCAGCGCAGCAACTCCAAGCTGATATTCATCTCCAGCCAGACGGCCTCTCCAGATGCTCCGACCTCTTACGGTCGAACAAAATGGCATATTGAACAAGATGTCATTGCTGCCGGCGGTGTCGTCATACGCCCTGGCCAAGTCTACGGTGGTAGCGAGCGCGGCTTGTTCGGTACGTTGTCCTCTCTGGTTCGCCGCTTCCCAGCGATCCCGATTTTACTTCCAGCGCCGTTGATTCAACCGATTCACGTCGACGACCTTGCAGCCGCCATATTGACGGTCGCCAAATCGAATGATCTTAAAGGAGAGGTACTCTCTTTAGGAGCGAAAACCCCCGTCTCTTTTGGAAAGTTTCTACTGTACATTGCGAATTACAAACTGTATCAGTCGCGCCTTCCAATCCCCATTCCAGTGGCCCTGTTCAGTCTTATCAGCTCGATTCTCGGAAAGAAAAAAACCGCACAAGTAGGCCTGGATCGACTGTTTTCCTTGCTGAAACTGAAACCGATGTCGACGGAAGATTCACTGGAACGCGTTGGCCTGACATTGCGACCAATGGCGTACGGGATGCATCGCTCTGGCAATGGCCGCCGCCGTTACCTGCTAGTGGAAGGTAAAACCCTCCTGACTTATGTGTTGAAGGTGAAGCCCGCGCTTGGCTTGCTGAAACGCTACCTGCAGGCCATTGAGACGCTTGGCGACGGGCACGCCGTCGTGAACTCTAGATTACTTAACACGTTCCCAAGTGCCGTTTCCCTGGTCGACAACCACGCCTTCCTTCGCCACGAATTCGGTAAAGAGCTGTCATGGCGCTTGCAGATTGCGACCAATCTGGCCGAGGCGAGCCCTCAGGGTGCCAACGTTTTTCTGGGACTGCGGAATTCCCGCGGTTTTTCCCGTACTTTCGTTGCACTTGGATTAACAGTTATCAAGGAAGTTAGCTGGAGACTGCTGGCAGTTTTTATCAACCCCTTGATCTTGAAACGTCTGTTAGAAAGGAAGATCGCGCGTGACGCCTGATTTTGATGTCATCATCGTTGGAAGTGGCCCCGCGGGAACCTCGGCAGCTTACCCGCTGGTAAAGGCAGGACTGAAAGTGCTCATGCTGGACGCCGCATCGAGTGCTCGCTCGCCTGAAGTACCGAAAGGTAGCTACCTGGATAATCGTGCAAACGAATCAAGGCAATGGGAGTGGATGATTGGCCGCTCGTTCCATGCCCTGAGCAACATGGATGCAGTGTCACCAAAACTCAAAACCCCGACCCATGAGCAGACTTTCAAGAAATTCAATGAGTCCAATGGTCTGATCACTGAGAACTTCATCTCCGTCGGCTCACTTGCAACGGGCGGACTTTCCAATGCCTGGGGTTGCGGTGTCGCACGCTTTCCAAAAGAAGATTTTGCCGACCTGAACATCGATTACTCGGATTTCGAAAAGTCCTACGCCATCGTCGCGCGGCGAATGGGCATAAGCGGAAACACCGCTGATGATCTATCTGATTATTTTGGTGTGGATGAATGGGCTCAGGCGCCCATTGCAATGGATCGGCTTCATGACAGGCTACTCACCAAGTACAACAAACTGCCGACCGCGTCACGCCTGCCTGAATTTCGGATGGGGCGCTCGAGAGTTGCTGCTCTGAGCCGGGACCAGGGAGACCGAAAGGCATGCGACCTTTCCGGAAACTGCCTGTGGGGATGCCACAACAACGCACTCTATTCGGCACATCAGGAAATACCGACGCTGAAGGTGTATCCCGGCTTTACTCATATATCTGGAGTGCTGGTGGACAGTATCAGCAAGAATGCTGATGGCTGGACAGTTTCCAGTTCCAATAGTGAGAAAACATTTTCTGCCAAACGACTACTGCTCGCCGCAGGGACACTCACTTCCACCCGGCTTGCACTGGACTGTCTGAAATATACTGCCCCGGTTTCGTTGCAAGCGTCGCCCACTGCAGCCTTTCTGCTGTGGCTACCCAAAATGCTCGGAACACCACGTACGCAAACGCTCGGTCTGGGCCAACTATCCTTTTCACTTGATCTGGAGCCAGGAGTTACCGCGTTTGGCTCGACGTTCAGCACAACAGGTTTGCCAATTTCCGAATTTGTCATCCGAACGCCGCTCAGCAAGCGATACAGCATCGAATTGATGTCTAACTTGTTAAGCTCATGCGTTGTAGGGAACGTATTCTTGCCCGGGCACCTCTCCGAACACACCGCAACGCTGATGCCCGATGGCAAGCTGAAAATCAAGGGCGCCGAGCATGCAGATACAGGCGCGCTGATGAAAAAAACCGAAACTCTTCTGCGCAAAGCCTATTGGAAACTGGGCGCGGTTTTAATGCCGATGAGCTTCACCGTAGGAAAACCAGGGGCGGATATTCACTATTCCGCCACGCTCCCAATGAGTTCTACCTCAAAGCTTGGCACGACCAACAAGATTGGCGAAGTAAATGGACTTGCGGGATTACACGTCGTCGACGGTGCAGTGTTACCCAAGCTGACTGAGAAGTCTCACACGCTCACCATCATGGCGAACGCCGACCGCATTGCGCGAGCAATCGTTTGCGAAATGCAATCCAGTATCTGAAGTATTAAGGTATCGGCAGGCTCTGCACGGCTTCGGGGAGTTACGTTTTCAGCGTAATATTCCCATTAAGTCTGTCTTACAGAGCCTGCACTTCGTTCAACTCATTGCGAGTCGACCGATAGACTCATCTTACGGGCCAGACGTACGGCCAATGTCTTAGCGCATTGCCGTAGCTCTGGCACCGCAGTGGCTTCCCACAAGTCAGCTTTCAACATGGGACCTATGTAATTCAACCACGGCACTGCTCGACCATTGAGGTCATTCACTTCACAGTGTTGACTGAGGCTCAAGCCTAACCCCAAAGCGTCAGGCTGGATAAGACCGTCAGCTCTCAATTGACTAATCAGGGTGTCATTCACCCGCAACAAGTTTGTATTGGGCCCAGTGCAATTAATCACTCGAGCAACATCGATGGTGGTCAACTTGCGCCCCTCTCGCAACTCTACTCCGACCGTCAGACCGATGGTATTTGCCGCTACCGTTCTGATACGCCCAGCCATCGAACGTACCTGACCTATCTTCAAGGCCTCCTCGAATCGCAGATAGGCTGCCGGCGCCACCCGATGGCGATGAACATCCCAATAAGGTTGAGCATGTCGCAAAAATCTCCGACGCTCGACGTCTGGTAAACGCGTCCATAGTTTCGCCGTAATGGAACGCATGACAGCTAACAAATCCCGCCAATCAAAGCCTTGCGATTTGGCAAGATTAATTTCATGTCGCATCACGCGCATATATCCGCGTACAGACGGGGCTTCCTCAAGAAGCCTTTGTGTGATAGCGGAGGGTACTTCATGTGACGGACGTTGCTGGCGATGAGGCAGAGGCCGCAGCCCGCGCCGCGAAATCATATAGATCGGACCACGATGACCTTGCTGAAGCAGGCCCAATGAAACATCCAGTGCAGTAAGCCCAGCGCCTACCAACAGCACCGGACTCTCTAAATCGTCCGGTAGCATCTCAGCACCAGACCATGGGTCCGACTGATAGCGCTCACCCAAGTATGAGCCAAACCCCGGAGGATCCAATGGAGAAAAGTTACCAAAAGCCAATACCACCTGATCGGCATGTATCTGTTGGCCACTCCTCAACTCGAGCACAGCGCCGGCGCCTTCCGGGCGAAGGCTTCGCACCTCCGAAATTAACCGTTCAAGCCTTACATCGGGGCGCGCCTGCTTCTCGGCCTCATCCAGAACGGAAGTCAGGTAATCTCCATAGATCTTGCGAGGCACGAAGGATGAAGCCACACAATCAGAATCCCGAGCTTGGCAAAAACGTAGAAAATGTTCTGGATCATCAACATAGGCACTCATGTTACCGGCAGGCACATTCAACAGATGCAGTGAGCTGTTGGTTCCATATGCCAATCCTCTGGCCATTGCGCCCGAACGATTGATCAGTACGACTCGAGTACCAGGAGGGCTATGGTGCAGAAATTGCGCCGCCGTCACCGCACCGCTGAAACCCGCCCCAATGATAACGAGCGTTTTCATTGACCGAACCTTTTGTCCAGATACTCCAACACTCGCGCAATGGATTCGGACAATTCCTCGGTAACCGTATTGATCCGGATATGCGGATCCGTTGGAGCCTCGTAGGCTGAATCGATTCCAGTGAAGTTCTTTATCTGTCCGGCTCTGGCCTTGCCGTACAGCCCTTTCGGATCACGGCGCTCGCACTCCTCCAGGGAAGTGTCGATAAACACTTCAACAAACGCATCATTTCCGATCACCTCGCGCGCCATCGCACGATCGCGATGAAACGGAGAGATAAAGGCTGTAATCACGATCAATCCGGCGTCGATGAGCAACTTCGAAACTTCCGCAACACGGCGAATGTTTTCGACTCGATCAGCATCGGTAAAGCCAAGATCCTTGCACAAGCCCATGCGCAAGTTATCGCCATCCAGCAGAAAGGTATGCCGTGCCTTGGCCACCAAGGCTTGCTCCAAGGCATTGGCGATCGTTGACTTGCCCGCCCCGCTCAACCCCGTGAGCCAGATCACTGCCGGTTTTTGCCCTTTCACCTGGGCTCTGGCCGAGGCGCTGATGGCCGTGGCGTGAAAAACCAGATCCTTACTCATTCGATTAACCTTAATAAATCTTACGATCAAGGCCCGCCAGTGCACTGACGGGCCTCCTGAGCCCTATGCCTGGGGCAGTAGACGATCACGCAAGGCTTTGATGCGGGCCTCACAGATGCGATAGGACTCGCTGTTGAGCAAGTCGGCACGCTGCTGTTCGTCAGTCAGCGCAAGCGTATGAGTGTCACAGCCAATTCGATGGATGTAGTCACCGATAAAACCACAGGTGCGCAATGACTCCCAATCTGTACCTTCGCGAGTGAACAGCTGCATCGTCAGATAGTAGTCTTCCATGTACTTCATATCATCGAAGTAAGTAATGGCTTGCAGATCGCACTGGTTCAGATCCAGCAGGAAGCTGTGCAGCGGCGCATGGTTATGCTCGATGAAGTCGCGATAGGTTTCACCGTAGTCATAAATTTTGTCACGCTTGATAATGCACCCGGTCGCCGAATCCACCATGGTGGAGTAAACGCGCGCGAAGGTTGCGTTTTTGCCGCTGGACTTGAGCTGCTCAAGTTGTGAGCTATAGGCCCACGGAAACAGCATGTCGTCATAATCAAGAAATGCTGCATAGCCACTGCCGACGGCCTTCAGCGCATCGTTCAACATCAGCGAGCGCAGATCCGGTGTCTGCTCTGTCGAAAAGTAGCGGCGAATCACCGGTTCGCAATGCTCGCTCCACGGCAACTGATCAAGTTGCGCCTGAAGTAGCGCTATTTCTTCGTCATCCATGTCCTGGATAGCCAGCACGGGCAACACCCGGCAACCGGACTGGGCAATCAATGAGAGCAGTGCATTGAGCAACGACGCCCGGTCACCTCGACGGTGATAACGCACGATGGTCGATACCGTATCGGGTGTTGCGGACTGAATACCGCTCTCAGGCAGCAAACGGAAACATGTGGCTTCACAGCATATTTTGTAACCGACCGCTGGGGCCGCGGGCTGCAATGCCATGAACGCCACCTGGTCAGCATTGATACTGAAGTTGACAGTACCTTCACTCTGCACATACAGCGGGTCATTTCGCACACTGGCCGATACCGCATAACCCTTGTGCCGTTTCGCCATTTTCAGCAACGACTCGATGGCCGATGCAGGAAACAGGCAAATATCACTGAACACCAACGTGAAGTCAGCATTCTCGGGCTGGTGGTTGCCGACATTCAGACCTTGCGCCATTAATGCCTGCTGGACCTGAGCGCTGTCTGTAGCAACCGAGCAATTCTGCAGCACGTTCGAGCTGGCCAGGCACGCCAGGAACTTGCGACGCGATTCCGGCTCGGCGTCCAGACGAGCCAAGGCGTCGGAGGTCAAGGTTACGTTGAGCTTCAGATCCGTGGCAGGAGCACAGTGACTGGTCGCTGCAAACGCCTGCCCAGACAGTGCGCGCCCGATGGAATTGAGGTAGCCGTACCCGAAACGGGTATCGGGTTCAAGGTGCGCGCCCTCTGCCCATTCATTCCACGCGTTGACGACAACGTACCGACGATCTTCCGGCAGGTTCTGCTCGGAATAGTCCACCAAAAACTCCATCCAAGTCTGGAATTTTTCCGTAGTGAAGTTGTTCAGCACATAGGCTCGATTGCCGTAACGAGCGGTGTTGTCCCAAGTCGGAACCAAGGACCGGAACAAGGTGAAATCCTTGCCCACATCCTGCGCCATATAATGCTCGGCAACTTCACCGTAGTTCAGAACGTTACCTTCCAGAGGCCAGTACGGACGCAACTGGCTGCGGGTGTCCTGCACGGCATCAGCGGTCCAGTCGTGCAATACCCGCTCGACTGCAGCATCCATCCCGTGGTCGTCAGGGTGCGTAGCGCCGCGCGTCAATGTCGCCACCATGTAAGGTGCCTTCAGACCTGCGCTTTCGCACTCCTCACGCCAGACTTCCAGGTACTCTTCGATATGTTCGATCGAAGTCGGACGATACACATGCAGCATCGGACGCCCGTCTACCTTGATGTAGCGCTCGTCTTTGAAGAACGGGATCAGGTACCGAATGAAGCCGCGCGCATCCTCTTTCGAATAGACCTGACCCAGCAGAATCTCCTGTTCGTTGCCATCCCAACGGCGAGTCCAGTTTTCATTCGCCCAGCAGAAGGCAAAAGGCATGTTGATCTCGCGATTGGCCATCAGCATCTGCGCCGGCTTCTCAAGGATCATGCGGCCAGTAAACCAGTAGTGATAGAAAATCAGGCCATGAACCCCTGACTTCTGCATCATTTCGGCTTGCTGCTGCAACTGCGCCGGGCCATCCAGGTGGTAATAGCCAATATCTTCATGCGGAACATGTTGTTGGTAATGCCCGAAGAACAGCGGATTGGCTGAACGAACTTTGTACCATTCGGTAAACCCGGTCCCGTGCCACTCATCGTTTTCAGGCGTAGGGTGGAACTGCGGCAGGTAGTACGCCAGCACCTTGACGGTGTCGTGCTTGATACTCGTGGAGTAATCGACCTGTGGCTCGTAGTAGTCCCGAGGTTCGTGGGAGATCTGCGGGGCTTCCAACTGGTAATTGCGCCCTTCACTGGTCGTGGTATTTACCAGCACCAGACGCTCCAGCGAACGGCTCAACATCTCCGGCGCAACATCATTGGCGGTATTTGCGAAGTGCTCATACTGCAATGGAAGTTGTAGCAGATCGCTGATCGTGCCACCCCGTGCCCAGAACAGAGTGGGGCGCGGGAATTGCGCGCTCGGGAAAACCTTCGCATCAACCTCTCTGTATTTTTCCAGAGCCATGCCGATCACATTTGCGGCATCATTCCAGCCGGCCTGATGGTAGGCAGCGGACTCAGCCCGGGTATCAACGGGATACACCACCTTCGCATCCCCATCGAGCAGTTGCAGAATCTGCCCGACATTGGCAGGCGAACCACAAAGGAGATCAAGACGCACTTTCACGCCCGAATCCTCGGCAGCGCCAGCTTCATCGTGCAAGTGCGCTACAACGTCATATTCCTTCAGACGCCCGCCGAACTGGATAATAAGAGATGCAATCGCTCCGGCCTGCTCAGGTACGACTTCAACAACCAGCTGGCGCAATAGAGGGACGGTAGCGCGCAGCAACTTTTCGTCAAACTTCGACCCACCGTTGCCAATGCGCGAAATGTACAAGTCGAATTCGACAGGGATGTTCTTGAGATATCCAAGCCAGTTCCCGGACATTTGCTCACTGTTCAAATGAAGATGAACAGCAATCATCTGCGTGGCGGTTTTTGGAACCTCGCAAAGATAAGGATCCAGATAGTAAGGCACGATCTTCAGTACTTCGTACTCAGTCATTGCCACATCACCGAGCGGTTTGGCGATCTGGCTCAGTGCAAATCGCTTCTGACTACGCTTGAGTTTACGAACAGCAATCGCCAACGCGTGACGCAGCCCACCACGCCGCGCTTCACGCACAAAACGTCCGAGCAATTCCGGCTGCTGCGAAACCAGGTTCAGCAGCTGCACGACAACTCGGTGACGGCTTATTTTACGGGACAGGTAATAGTTGCGCCCCTTGGTGTCGAAAATCGGTCGCCCTTCATAATACCCATAACGCAAGTAATGTATCAGCGGGTTGATACGTCGCAGCCGTACATCTGAATAATGCTCCAAGTACGCCTTGGTGGAAAAACCAGCCGATGGATCACGCCCCTCACGCCAGCCTTGCTCGAGATAGTGCTGCAACGGATTGATACCTGCGGCACGAACGTCTTCGTAGGTACTCAGGTAGTAATCAGCATCGAACAGTTCGCTTTCAGCGGGGTTATCGCCTCGATAACGCAAGCCAAAACGTTCGGCCATATGCAAGACCAGCGACTTGAGCAAAAACCGCCCCGAGCTGTAGCGATACAGTTCATTTTCGAGGCTCTGAACCGAGCCCTGTGATTCGGAAAGAGTGGCTTGAAAAGAATCGTATTGATTCTCAAGCCAGCGACGGTGTTCGCTCAGCTTTGAATAATCAGCTTTCAACTCGGCGTGGATCGTCTCAAGCTTGCCATGAGCACTGGCAAGTGCGTTGTGATCAGCTTCGAGAGTCTCCAGGTTCTTGCCTTTCACACTCAACTGCTCGCTTAGATAAGCGTTATTTATATCGAAATGTCGCATGAGCCGGTACGCCGGCAAACGCGTGAGCATCGCTTGATAGAGCTCGCTCACCGTAGCGACAACAGCTTGGTCATCTGCATGCTCATCGCGCGAAAGTTGCAAAAGCAGGAGACTGAGATTCAAGACATCGGCGGGGACCTTTTCGTCCTTGGCGAGTCCATCAAGGGTAAAGCTGTTGTGTTGCAACGAATGCTGAAGAAACTCGTGCTTATACTCCTGAAACTCCGGTCCCTGGGGATCGAACGGCAGTCCCAGCGACTTGGAGATTCGGCATAGCTGCTTCTCAGGCTCCTGAAGCATCAGCTCGTAGTTTACAAATACCCGTGAAGCACCCTGGCTGTACTTCAAACTCAACAGCATGTGCTCCAGCCAGAGAAAGTAGCCCTTCTCTACTTCGAAGTCGTTTCGTTTGACCAGCGAATGGGCAACATTTTTCGGATTACGAAAGGCGACGACGTAACTGACCTTCAAACCCAGTTCGACAAAGATTTCCTGCCAGAACGGCAGCAATCTCGAGATGCGTGGGTCTTTTACACCGAAACATTTGATATCCGCGACTTTCTCGCGAAGATGCTCAATGGCACGAACTTTATGGCTTTGAGTGATCGGCGAATTCAGCTCTTCAGGGCTGATGGGCACCAGACTATCCCAGGCGTGGCCCAAGTCGGCCAACAACTCTTCGTTGTACGCCGTGATGGTCGCGTCTTCGAAGAAGCCTTTTTCATTATTGCCAGACTCGGCGGGCAACAGGTTATCACCCAAGTCGACACCAAGGACTTTTAAACCACGCGTAATGGCACTGGTACCGCTTCGGTGCATGCCCAGAACTACGACTATTTGTTTATCATCCATAAGATTAATTATGCTCAACACTTGAAGTGGTAAAGGCTGCAATACACTTGAAATCCACCGTTCCGGTCGCGGTTATTGCGGTTTCCGGCAGAACACGAAACAGGCATGCGTCGATCAGGCGGTGCAGGTAGGTTTCTCCCTCCCCGACGACACCCACCACCCCCGAGTTGAGGAAATAGGTGCCCGGGTTCAGGTTGCACTCAAACTTGAACTCGACGTCCATTTGCGCGTCGGCTGCAACGTAAGTAATCGAGTCCTGCGCGTTGGCTGCACTGGCAGCACCACCGATCTCGATACCTGCCAGCGTTTTGATCATCATGCCAAAGCGGACAGCCACCGCGCCTGTCGAAAACGATACGCGGTAGGTATAGCGATAGCTGTCACCACGCTTGAGGCAATTGACCTGTTTGCCGGCGGCATTGAGGATGCGTGGATCGCTGATGAGAACCCCGTGAGATTCGTAGGACATCACGCTTTTGGAGACGATATGAGGATCGAAGTATTCTTCCAGACCGTTGTCCGAGGCCTGCGAAGCCTCGACAGCAACCACTGAACGTTGCGCTTCTCGCTCCAGTTCGAGTCGTTCAAGTGCGCCTGATTTGATCGATTCGCGAATGTCGAGAACCTTGTCGGCAGGCGCATACAGCAGTTTCTGGTATTGACCGACGATGACCTTCGGCACACCCTCGGCAAGCTTTTCGCCCTTGTCCAGAAGAATCGCGCGGGTACACAGTTCAATGACCGCGCTACCGGAGTGCGATACGAACAGGATAGTGGCGCCACTGGCTTTGATCGCTTCGATGCGCGCAAAGCATTTACGCTGAAACAGTTCGTCGCCGACGGACAATGCCTCATCGACGATCAGGATTTGTGGATCGACGTTAATGGCGACAGCAAAAGCCAGACGTACCATCATGCCACTGGAATAGGTCTTGACCGGCTGATCGATAAATTCGCCGATTTCCGCAAATGCCTCGATTTCGGCAAAGCGAGCGTTGGTTTCCTCTCGCGTAAGACCGAGTACCGCGGCATTCATGTATACGTTTTCGCGTCCGCTGAATTCCGGATTGAACCCGGATCCCAGTTCCAGCAAGGCAGCCACACGACCATGGGTCAGAATATCGCCATGAGTCTGATTGAGGGTGCCGCAGATCATCTGTAGCAGAGTGGATTTACCGCTACCGTTACGCCCCAAAATACCGACCGTTTCGCCACGTTCAATGGTGAATGAGACATCTTGCAGGGCCCAGAACTCACGGAAGTACTGTTTGCGGCCGCGAGCGAACATCTGCATCAGCCGATCTCTCGGCTTGTCGTAGATATGAAAGCACTTGCTCAGATTATTGACGGCAATTGCTGCATTAGAGGACATCAGCGAACCCTTTACGCGTTTTTTGGAACCACGCAAATCCTAGCCAAAAGACAAGGGCTGCAGCGATATAGTAGAAACCCAAGTGCAGAAAACTCGGCAGCTCTCCCCGGAAAAGCAACGCCCGTGTATCTTCGATTGCGGGTGTCAGCGGATTCAGGAACAACAGGTGCCGGTACTGTTCGGGCAATGCCGTGATCGGATAGAAAATCGGCGACAGGAACATCAGAACGGAAGTGCAGACTCCAATGATCTGACTCACATCTCTGAGGTAAACCCCAATCGAGGCTAGAAACCAGACCAGCCCCACAACGAAAATCATCAGGGGCGCGAGAAATACCGGCAACAGCAAAACCGTGTACTGCAACTTTCCGAAGAAAATCAGGTAAGCAATCAACCACACGCTAAGACTGACAAGGAAATGAAACATGGCGGCGCCCAGCGTTACCCAAGGAAGAATTTCCAGCGGGAACACCACTTTCTTTACATAGTTGACATTGCCGACAATCAGACCGGGAGCCCGGTTAATACACTCGGCGAACAGATTGAACACGATCAGGCCGGCAAACAGCATGAGCGCGAACTCGGTCTTCGAGCTGCTATCCACACTCCATCGGGCTTTGAACACGACGCTGAATACAAAGGTGTAGATCACCAGCATCACAATCGGGTTGAACAATGACCACAGCATGCCCATGATCGAGCCGCGGTAGCGTCCGACAATTTCCCGCTGCACCAGCGCTCGAATGAGACCTTTATTGCGCCAGATGCCATTGAGCATCTCCTTGGGCGAAGTCGAAAAGTTCAGCATTTTTTCAAAACCTCAATAAATCCGAGGGAGTTTAAATTCCCCAGCAAACTCTCTCGCCCAACCATTACTTGAATTACCACAGAAATCTTCCTGAAAGGAGCCAAGCCCGGCTGCGTGTCAGATTCCATTGAACAACGTCGCCAAAACCAGCCCAAGGTTGCCCCATAAGGATTGCCGGTAGACCCCGGATCTTCGTAACCAGATGACCCGGGCCAATCCTCGAGAGCTTCGCGCTCGCTGAAACCGATCCAGCCTCATCCGGCTTTCTTCATTCAACTGGAACCGGATCGATTCCAGTGCTGCAATATTCTTTTGATTCCACCCACGAAAACGACCGCGAAACTGCATTCGAACCCGCATCAACTGCACCATCACGCCCGACGCAGCACCGATGACATTCGCATCATGTTGCCTGTAGAGAATCGTCGGGCTGGTATCGTAAATCACACTGCCGCCCGCACCGGCAACGATGAGATAGGCCCACCAGTCATGAGATACCACATCCAGATCCTCGCCTGCCTGTTGAAACAGCTGTCTGGCCGCCTGGTTGAACACCATTGTGTTTCCACCACCTACACTCTGCACCAGTGCATTAGCAAATCCGACCGGACGCTCGAACAAGGGTGACAAGCCAATACGCGCTCCCTGCTCGTCAATCAACTCGGTTCTGCCACAGTACAGCGCCGGACTTTGCGAAGACCTTTCCTGAAGTTTTTGCAGGGCGCATTCCAGCTTGTTCGCCTGCCAGATATCGTCTTGATCTGCCCAGGCGAAGTAGTCGGCTTCAATCGTTTTGTCACACGTCAATGAGAGGAAATTGGCGGCGTAACCGGACCTCGGTCCTTGACGGACAGAGAGTTTGCCGTCCCCCCAGCGTTCGGAGTATTCACGCAGCAATTCCAGGGTTGAGTCGGTGGAACCATCATCCGAAACCACGACAAACCAGTCAGGGCAAGTCTGTCGCGCGATGGACTCCAACTGCTGAGCCAGAAACCGCTCACCATTGAAGGTGCACAATAGAATCGCAATCCGCACCTTGATCCCGGCGAAATCCGATCGACCATGATCCACATCGTGATAATCCGAATTGTCGTTTTGGACAACCGGGGAAAGGGGGGCTACCACCGAGCACTCCGTTGCTGAAATGATAAAATTTTGCCTGCGACAGCCCGTCTGTTGAGGGCGAGCGACCCCTTGGCCGATCGAGCCGCACAAGGGCTCATGCGTCGCTCCAAGTCGCGCAAAATTTGCAATTATAACGACGAAGCCTTGCCATTTGATAGCCCAGTGACATTATCGTTTTCCACAGCCCGGTGCTGATATGGAAAACTGAACATTAGTAACCCTGAGCCTGGCGCTCGAACATCGACAATGCGCCACCGCGCCGGGGGCATAGGGTACCAAGCGCGCCGCGAGCAAAAAAGGGTAGCAGTTTGCCAACGCCCGAAAACAAACGGGCCTCCCACGAGGAACAATCGGGCAATGCGACCTCAGCGCTGGAGCCCGGAATCATGATGCCCCGCCGTTTGACGCAGCGCCTGCTCCACCGTGATGACAGGCGACCAGCCGAGAACCGAGCGGGTTTTACCGATATCGACCCGCAGCGAACCACACAGGCGTTGAGCCAAAGCACGCTGCCCGAGCAGCGACGCAGCACTACTCAGCAGCCATGAGGGCACTGGCAGTAAATATGATTTTACGCTCAGCGCAACGGCCATACGGCGGAGCAGTTGCGAGGTAGAAAGATCCTCCCCATCACTGACCAGGAATACCTGGCCAGCAGCAGCCGGATGACGAATGCAGACCGCAATCAAATCGACCAGGTTTCCGATCGCAACCAGACTGCGCTGATTATTTATCGCGCCGAGCGGAAGTGGCACCCTCCGCTCAAGCCAACGCATCATATTGAAAAAGTTAGCTTTAACACCTGGCCCATAGATCAGTGGCGGGCGAATGATGACAACTTCCATTCCCGTCTCTTTGCCGACCTGCATCAGTTGCTCTTCGGCCTCCCATTTGGATACGCCATACGGATCAACGGGGGCGGGCCGATCATCAGCACAAAATGATTGCCCAGGCCGGGTCATCTCGCCATTGACCTTGATCGAACTGATAAAGATGAACCGCCTGACGCCCGCGCTCGCGGCATGTCGGGCAAGGCGCACAGAGCCCTCGACATTTATCCTGCGAAACTCCTGCAGCGGATCGGCCGCCACATCGTTCATCACATGCACACGCGCCGCGCAGTGAATGACTACCTCGACGCGCTCAAGGCCCGGCAAGGAGCGATTCCCCTCCAGATCGAATGCAACGACCGGACAGAGCCCTCTCAGCCTCGTCTCACCACGAGCAGCAGCGACAGGTGTGAACACCTTGTCTCGCAATAAACGAAAGATCAGCGCCTCACCCACAAAACCGGTTGCGCCTGTTACCAGAACTCGTGGACCGCTCATTTGGCTTTTTTTCCAACTACCGCCGTCGCCCAGCAGATACAAAAGAAGAACAACTTATCGCGCACTCGACGTCGACATTTCCAGGCACTCATTGAAAGCCTCAACAGCTGCCACCTCGACAACGAAAACCACTGCTTGACGAAAGCATCATGCTCAAGCCCTACCAAGCGCGTGATCGTTTTAACTTGTGAAAACCACCAGCCGTCATGGATGGTCTTGTAGCGCGCAATCAGCGAGTTGATGCCCGTATTAGCCCCCACCTGATTTCGCTCGTGCTGGCGATAATCCATCGAAGGCTGCTCATCAATGAACCACTTGAAACCTCTACTTCGAGCAAAGGCGTAGCAGTACCAATCATGGAGACTGACTTCCTGCAACTCGCTCCAGTTAGCAAGCACGCAGGCCTTGAGCGGACTCGATAGCTGGCGACTGAACACATACGTGCACCCCGGACCAGCCGCCTCGAATAGAAAATCCCAAGCAGTATGAGGCTGAGCCTTATCGAGTAGATGTGTGCGGCCGTCTGGCCAGAATGCAACAACGTTACTTGAGTAGGCGTCTACTTGCCGATCACCGATCTGACGGATTGCTCGCTCAAGTTTTCCCGGATACCAGACATCATCCTGATCGGCGAACGCGACAAACTCGTACTCTTCAATCGGTACATCGCGAATCAACCTGAAGAAGTTGCGTGAGGCTCCACCGAAATTACCAGCGCCAGGCAGCACGACGACGGCAGGATGCCGAGCCGCATAGACATGACACCACGACTCGGTTCCATCCGTTGAAGAGTCAACACTGATATGAACGGTTACATCGACGCCAGACTGCTCAAGAATCGAATCCAGTTGCTCTTCGATCCATTGCATTCCATTGAAGGCTGCCAGCAAAACCGCAACCTTGGGATGTTTTACTGGCATAGCTTTCCTGCTCGGACTGGTTGAACGCTCCCACTCGAAACGAGGTGTTTCAGTCAGTGGGAAGGTGAGTCCAGCAATTTTTGCAAATACTGGCCGTAGCCGGTTTTCTTCAAGGCGTCGGCCTGCACTGCCAACTGTTCTGAAGTGATCCAGCCATTGTGGTATGCAATTTCTTCCAGGCACGCCACTTTCAAGCCTTGACGCTGCTCAATGGTGTGGACGAAGTGACTCGCCTCAAGCAGAGAGTCATGGGTGCCTGTATCCAACCACGCAAAACCACGCCCCAGCATCTCGACATTAAGGGTTTGCTGTTCGAGATAAGCACGATTCACATCGGTGATTTCCAGCTCGCCGCGCTCGGACGGCTTGATCTTCTTCGCAATATCGACGACTTGATTGTCGTAGAAATACAGACCTGTGACCGCGTAACTCGATTTCGGCTTAACCGGCTTTTCTTCGATACTCAGCGCACGACCAGCAGCATCAAACTCCACAACACCGAAACGCTCAGGATCGGAAACATGGTATCCAAAAACGGTTGCACCTTGCTGACGGTCACTGGCGGAGCGCAGGTTATCGGAGAAATGCTGACCATAGAAAATGTTGTCTCCCAGGATCAAACAGCAAGGATCATTACCGATGAACTCTTCACCAATGATGAAAGCTTGCGCCAGCCCATCCGGGCTCGGTTGTTCGGCGTAAGTCAGTTTGATGCCATAGAGACTGCCGTCTCCAAGCAACTTACGGAAGCATGGCAGATCGTCCGGCGTCGAGATAATCAGAATTTCGCGCATTCCTGCAAGCATCAACACTGACAACGGATAAAAGATCATCGGCTTGTCGTAGATTGGCAGCATCTGTTTGGACACACCAAGCGTCAGAGGATGCAGACGCGTGCCCGAACCACCGGCGAGAATGATGCCTTTACGATTTGTCGTGGTCATTTATTCAGAACTTCCCTAAGCATTCGGGTTACACCACTTTGCCAATCCGGCAAGTGTAGAGAAAAATTGTCGCGCAGCTTCTGTGTATTCAAACGTGAATTCAACGGGCGGCGCGCCGGAGTTGGATAGGCAGTGGTATCAATCGGATTGATTGCCGTGACAGCGAGCTCTTCACCATGGGCTTTGGCAAAACTGATTACCAGGCTCGCGTATCCGTGCCATGACACTTCGCCGGCAGCCGCCAGATGGTAGATGCCCGAAAGTGCCGGGCGATGCACGACCTGCTGGATTGCCAGAGCAGTAACATCAGCAATGAGATCCGCACCCGTCGGGGCACCTACCTGATCGGCAATGACGCCCAGTGATTCGCGATCCTTGGCCAGGCGTAACATGGTTTTGGCAAAGTTGTTGCCACGAGCGCCATAGACCCAACTGGTACGAAAGATCAGATGCTTACAGCCCGAGGCTGCAATTGCCTGCTCACCTGCCAGCTTGCTGGCGCCGTAATGGTTCACCGGAGCGACAGCATCGGATTCTTGCCAAGGCGTCGAGCCTTCCCCGCTGAATACGTAATCAGTCGAATAGTGGATCAGCCAGGCATCCAGCGATGCGGCCTCCTGCGCCATGACTCGACTGGCCTCACCGTTTACACGATCAGCCAGCTCAGTCTCGGACTCGGCTTTATCGACAGCTGTGTAGGCCGCCGCGTTGACGATAATGTCGGGCCCAACCTTGCGGATCGTCGCGCGCAGCGCATCCAGCTCAGACAGATCACCACTCAAACCTTCGAGCGGGTGCCGATCGAGGGCAACCAATTCCCCAAGCGGTGCCAGGGAGCGCTGCAGCTCCCAGCCGACCTGGCCGTTTTTGCCCAGCAGGAGAATTTTCATACCTTATTCGTACGGTCAGCGTAGTTCTGGTCAATCCACTGCTGGTAGCTACCGCTCTTGACGTGAACGACCCATTCAGTGTTGCCAAGATACCACTCGACAGTCTTGCGAATACCAGTTTCGAACGTTTCTTCCGGCGCCCAACCGAGCTCGCGCTGGATCTTGCTGGCGTCGATAGCGTAACGCTGATCATGTCCAGGACGGTCCTGCACATAGGTAATCAGACTCGCATGAGGACGATGGGCAGAATCTGGACAAAGTTCATCGAGAAGAGCGCAAAGCGTATTCACAACTTCAATGTTCTGTTTCTCGTTGTGACCACCGATGTTGTACGTTTCACCGATGACACCCTCGGTGACAACTTTGTACAACGCACGCGCATGATCTTCTACGTATAACCAGTCACGCACTTGATTACCTTTGCCATAAACCGGCAATGGTTTTCCTTCAAGTGCATTGAGAATGATCAACGGGATTAACTTCTCAGGGAAATGACAAGGACCGTAGTTGTTCGAGCAGTTTGTGACCAATGTCGGCAGACCATAAGTACGAGCCCAGGCGCGAACGAGGTGGTCAGAACTGGCCTTGCTCGCCGAGTACGGTGAGCTTGGCTGATATGGCGTCGTTTCCGTGAAGAGATCCTCCGGACCTTCAAGATCTCCGTAAACTTCGTCAGTAGAAATGTGATGGAAACGGAAGCTGGCCTTGCGCACATCATCCAGCGCCATCCAATATTGGCGTGCAGCTTCCAACAGTGTGTAGGTGCCAATGATATTGGTTTGGATAAACTCGGATGGACCAGTAATCGAACGATCTACGTGGGACTCAGCAGCCAGGTGCATTATCGCATCCGGCTGATGTTCACGCAGAACACGGTCGATCTGATCACGATCGCAGATATCAACGCGCTCAAATGCATAACGCGGATCCTGGCTAACTTCTGCCAGGGACTCCAGGTTACCGGCATAAGTCAACTTATCGACGTTGACCACAGAGTCGGTAGTGTTGGAAATGATGTGACGGATGACTGCCGAGCCGATGAACCCGGCGCCGCCGGTAACTAGAATTTTC
>Ga0182005_1000322_pt1 | contig 28505 bp, 28 predicted proteins | sample Sormic07211103_1_FD_123021 | JGI IMG/M metagenome (GOLD analysis project Ga0182005, IMG submission 123021) | Rhizosphere microbial communities from Sorghum bicolor, Mead, Nebraska, USA - 072115-103_1 MetaG | ecosystem: Host-associated > Plants > Roots > Rhizosphere | place: USA: Nebraska...
CGTGGCGAGTCGAGTGTGAACTGGTAGGTGCCGGGTACCGCGCGAAATTGCACGCGGACGGCGCGCACGCTGCCGTCACGGAAATGCCAGGCCAGGGTGGATGTCACCGCGGCTGGGACCTCGCTGCCACGGCCATCGACGATGCGAACCCGCTTCGGATCGCGCAGCAGGCCTGGTGGAAACGGAATTCCCACGGTCACCGGCAAGTCATCGCCCCGCCCCGCCAGCCGATGCACTTCGATCCTGCGAATGGCTTCCGTGGAAGCTCCTGCGAGCTCTTTCGAGGGAGCCGCTTCAGCGGCGATGGGTGCTTGCCCAGACCTGGCCCGCTGCCGCGGGATCGCCGCTGAAGCGGCTCCCACAGAAAAGCTGGTGGTTGCCGCAGGGCTGGTGGTTGCCACAGAAGCGCTTTTGGCTTCCACAGGGGAAAAGGCGGCGGCCAGCGCGAGGAGCAAGCCGAGCATCAAGAGCACATGGCGCGAGAGACCGGACGACGGCGGCAGCGATACATCGAGGCGACGCGACGCGCGCCTTCGCTCGCGCAGCGACACGTGACAACGGACGCTCATGCCACGGACGCGGTGGGCAAGGCGTTGCCGGCCAACCGGTATTCCCACGACAACGCGGTGCGCACGATGACGTCGAGGTCGTCGTAGCAAGGCTCCCAGCCCAGCTCGCTGCGCAACCTGTCGCTGCGCGCGATCAGCTGCGGGATATCGCCGGGACGGCGTGGCAATTCCAGCACGTTCAGGGGATGGCCCGCCGCGCGGGCCACGGCGTGGATGACTTCGCGCACGCTATAGCCATGGCCGTAGCCGCAATTGAGGGTGAGCGACGCGCCGCCCTCGCGCAGATGGTCGAGCGCGCGCAGGTGCGCCGCCGCCAGGTCTTCCACGTGGATGAAGTCGCGCACGCCCGTGCCGTCCGGTGTGTCGTAGTCCGTGCCATAGATCGCCACGCACGGCCGCTTCCCGACCGCGTGCTCGCAGGCCACCTTGATCAACAGCGTGGCTTCCGGCGTCGAATGACCGATCCGGCCCTGGGGATCGCAACCGGCCACGTTGAAGTAGCGGAGGATCACATGGCGCATCGCCCCGGTGTCGCACCAGTCGCGCAGCATCGTCTCGGACATCAACTTCGACCGGCCGTATGGATTGATCGGCTGGGTGGGCGTGTCCTCGTCGGCGATGCCCGCCTCGGTCGTTCCGTAGACGGCCGCCGTGGACGAGAAGATGAACTTGTCCACGCGCGCCGCCGCGCAGCATGCGAGCAGGTTCCGCGTATTGCCCGTGTTGTTGGCGTAGTACTTGAGCGGGTCGCTCATCGATTCGGGAACGACCGTATGCGCGGCGAAGTGCAACACCGCGTCCACGCGGTGCGCCTCGATCACGCGCGACACCAGGTCGCCGTCGCCGACGTTGCCCTCCACGAAGGAGGCGCCGCGGACCGCCTCGCGGAATCCGGTCGAGAGGTTGTCGATCACCACGACGCGATCGCCGCGTTCGACCAGCTGTTGCACCGTGTGGCTGCCGATGTAACCGGCGCCGCCCGTGACCAGGACCGAGTTCATGCGTGCCTCCCGGCCGCGGCCGAAGGGAAATTTTGCGTGAGCCAGCCACCGATGCCGTCGAGCAGACGGGCGCGGTCGCCGGTGAGGATGTAGGTATGGTCGGACTCGGCGGAATACCGCGTGGTGACCGCCGGATGGCTCATCACCTTGCCGAAGCATTCGCGGAATTGCCGCGCATGGTTGAAATAGTTGCTGATGCCGCCCGAATAGACCAGGTACAACTTCATGCCACGGTCCACCATGCCGGTGAAATCGGCGATGACTTCCGCGCGCGGTGCGGGCGCCACCGCGAACACCGGCTCGGAAGCGGGCTTGCCGCCAACGCCGTTCGCGCTGCCGCGTCGCCGCAGAAGGCGTGCCCAACGACCGGGATCGGCGATGCGCGGCAGGTAATGACGCAGCTTGTAGCCGACCGTCCGGTAGGCGTACCCGTCCAGGAACACCGCGCCGGATACACGCGGATCGGTGGCGGCGACGATGTGCGCGTTCTGCGCACCCGAACACAGCCCCACCAGCACGAAGCGTTCGCAACCGGCACGGGCCTTGAGCAGGTTCATCGCGTCGTCCAGGTCCGCGCACACCTGCTGGGTTCGTGTCTGGCCACCGCCGGTGGCGGCGCTGTCGCCCAGCGTGGACAGGTCGAAGCGCAGCGTGGGGTAGCCACTGGCGTTGAGCTGCCGGGTCAGTTCCACATGCAGGCGGAAAGGACCGATGCGATGCACCAGTCCCGCGTTCACCACGATGACGCCGGTTTCTCCGGTCGCGGCCGCCGGTACGCCGGCGATGCCGACGAGATGGTTTCCGCGGCCGAACCGGTGGGCTTCCTCGCGCATCACGCGGTCTCCTTCAGGCGGCCGCTGACGGCCTGGATCAGCGGCTGCGAAAGGATCGCGCTCTCCAGCCGGCGCAGGTCGTCCCACGGCGTCGGTGGGGCGATCGAGGCGACCGCGCCACGCGGTGAGACGATGCGCTCCCAGCGTGATACCGGCGCCGAAGGCAACGAATCGAGCACCAGGGTGGGGACGTTCGCGGCATGCAGGTGCAACGCGGACAGTTGCTGGCGGAGGTGGTCGCCGATGTCGAAGCCCAGCCACTGCTCGGCGATGTCGGCGTCGCTGCGTGGCCGTGTGAAGCGTTCGGTATCGTCACGCAGCGCCACCTGCAAGGCATCGAGCGCGGAAACATAATCGCCGCCATCCAGCACGGGGTCCCAGGCGATCACTTCGGTGAAACGCGCGCGATCCGCGGCGGCGAGCGCCACGCTGCCGCCGAGGCGCGCACCGAAGGCGACCACGCGGTCGACGCCCGCTCGCGAGCGCAGTTCATGGGACGCGACCGCCGCGTCGGCGACGCAACGCTCCCAATCCACCTCCGCACTGCCCCCCGCGGAGTCACCCGTCCCGTAGTAGTCGAAGCGCAACACGGCCATGCCTTGCGCGGCGAGTGCCTGCGCCAGCTGCCGATAGAGACGATGGCAACGGATCAGGTCCTGTCCCAACGGTGGGCACATCAGCAATGCGCGGCGCGCCGGCAAGGCGGGTGCGTGGTACATGCCGAAGAGATCGCCGGCGGGACCGAAGAAGAAAGGAATCTCGGCATCGGTTCGCATGGTCATCTCCGGTAGACCACGCCGACGAAGAACTGGGTCTCGCGATAGTCCTGGCCCACGGCGTCGCTGCTACGCCTCTCCCGGGCCACGGACACGTGCCAGCTCCAGTGCCGGTTCACCTGCTGGCCGAGATCGAGGCCCATGCGCACGGTGGTGTCCTTGCGCTCGAGGCTGTCGTAGGTCAGGCGGCTTCCCGTGGCGAAACCGGTCAGGGTGAGCGTGGGACGAAGCCGGTAGCCGACGCCTATGCTGACGCCCTTGTCGGTCTGGTCGAAGGTGGGATCGCCGATGTAGCGCAGCTTGTTGAAGGACGGCGACACGGTCAGCACGATGCGTTCCGAGCGCCAGTTCCAGGTGGCTTCCAGCCGTTTTTCCTTGTAGACCTGCGAGCCGATCACCGCGCTGCCCACGCCCACGCCCGTGCCGTTGCCACGGCCCAGGCCGCCCGTGGCGGCGAACGGGTCGAATGCCTCGACGCGATCGGCCACCGTGGCGTCGTACACGCCGGGCGTGGCGATGAGGTCCTGCGCCGCGTCGGCATACTGGTAGGCGCCGGTGACGGACACGGTATTGCGCGGGCTGGGCCGCCAGCCGAGGCTCAAGCGGGCCAGCGGCGCCGACTTGCTGGAACCGTCGTCGAATTCGAGGCGTGTGCCGCCCGCCAGCACGTCCACGTCGAAATGCGCCAGCGTGCTGGTATAGCGGACGAAGGCTTCCTTCCGGTCGTAGTTCGCGTCGCTAGGCTGGTTGGTGAAGTCCACGCGCTGGAATTCGACATTGCCCGACAACGTCGCGGTGGGGCTGAGGTCGCGGTAGACACGGAACGCGGCGAGGCCGCGCGAGGAATCGAACTCGTCCACCTTCGACGCATAACTGTTGATGTAGCGCAACTCGAACTGGCCGCGGGCGGCATCGCCGAAGCGCATGCGCAGGGTCGGCCCGAGCACGAGCACGTTGGTCTGCTGCTGGTTGTTCGGCGAGTTGCTCGACAGCTGGTCGACCGGCTGCACGCCGGCATAGTCCTCCACCGAGAAATCGAGACGGTCCGGTGCGATCGTCCAGTTGCCCTGCCCTGCCAGCTGGGTCTGCGCCTGCGAGTCGAAATGGTTGCCCAGGTACTTGCGGTATTCGAAGGTGCCGGCGACGTTGGCCTGGAAGGTCGAACCCATCTGGGTGAACTGGAAGGTACCGCCCGGCGTCAGCACGTTCTCGCTGAGGGGCCGGTCCGACGAGAGGGCGATGTTGTTGCTGTGCTCCAATCCGGCATAAAGCGTGTAGTCGAGCGTGCCGGCCAGCACCACGCCGGGTGCCGACACGAGCGCGAGCACGATGGCGCGGGCGAGCCTGGACGATGCCGGCATATTCCCTCCCTTTACCCCTGTTGGCGCACGACGCCTGCCGGCCGCGTGCCAGGGTGCCGCGCTCACGGCGATTGGTTGAACACCACGCCGGCGAGTTTCGCCGGATCGAAATTGGCGACGGCCTGGTTGATCGTCGCCGGGGTATCGCGGCCGTAACCGGCGACGATCACGACGAAATCCGCCAGGTCCGAAAGAATCCGGGCATCCGGCGAACCCTTGACCGGGGGGCCATCGAGGAACAGGTACCGGTCCGAATAGCGGCAGCGCAGCGAATCGAGCACCGCCCGCATGCGGAACGAGGAGAAGTACTCGCCGCTGTTCTCGCGCGACTTGCCGGCGGGAATGAGGCGCAGGCGCGGCACGCCGGTGTGGTACATGATCGACGCGATGCCGCGCGAGGGATGCTCCAGGAAATCGATCAGTCCTCCGGTACGCGGCTCCACGCCGAAGGCTTTGTGCTGGTTGGGGTAACGAAGGTTGCAATCCACGAGCAAGCTGGTCTTGGATTCGTCGAAGGCGAAGGCGGTGGCCAGGTTACGGGCGACGAAACTGCCGCCGGAACGCGGGCTCACGGAGACCACCAGGGTCACGAAGTTGTTCTCGCCGGCCATTTCCAGCAGCCGCGTGCGGATGCCGCGGAAGGCATCGGACTGCCGGCGGACCGACTCCTCGCGATGGATCAGGCGCTTGCGCTCGCAGTCGATCGGCGCCAGGGCGCCACCCTCCTCGCGCATCCTGGCGATGGAATGCCCGGGCGACGTGCGGGTTTCGCCGTCGTGGTCGGCGACCATGTCGCCCATCTCGATATTGTCAGCGGCCATCTTGTTCATCGTCAGCCCTTCATCCTCAGCCAGAACACCACGAGGTACACGGCGGCGACACCGACGACGGTCAGGGCGAGCATCATGTTGTGCAGATGCTCGCGGCGACGGTCGCGCGGGGTCGGGTAGAACGGGATCGCGGCGAGCACCGGGAAGCCCGTCGCACGTTCGAGCTGGGCCACGGAACGGACGCGTGGATCGAACCGCGCCACCGCGAACAGCAGGCCGAGCGGGATCGCCAGCGACAGCGCGAGCCCCGCGAGGCCGAAGTGCATGAAGCGCAGGCCGGACGGCACCAGGGGCATCATCGCGGGGTTCTGCACCATGAAGGTCAGGCCGCGCTGTTCGGCATCGAGGTTCATCGAGACACGCGCGTTCTCGCGACGCTTCAGCAGGTCCTGGTAGACGTCGCGGTTGACCGTGTAGTCACGGGTCAGCTCGGCGGTCACGTTCTCGGAATTGGCGATGCGCTTGCTGCGCTCCAGTTCGGCCTGGAGCATCGCCTCGCTGGCGCCGACCCGGGCGGCGCTGGCCGCCGCGTCGCCACGGACGGCGGCGAGCTGCAGGCGCATCTGCTGGTAGACGGGATTCATCGTGACGGCATGATCGAGCGGAATGGCGCCACCGGCGGCACGCTGCGCGTCCGCGGTCTGCGCTTGCCGGCGCACGTCCTCGATCTGGTGGCGCAGGCGGATCACGTCCGGGTAATCCTCGGTATAGTTCAAGCGCAGCTTGTCCAGTTGGCCCTGCAAGTCGGCCAGTTGGGTCTGGTAGATGCCCCCGACCGTCTGCACGGCGTTGACCTCCGACTCGCCATTCAACTGCGAAGACAACACGGCCGCCTGCGACTGCCGCTGCATGTAATCCATGCGGTTGTTTTCGATCTGCGTGCGCAGCTGGCTGATCCGCGTGTTGGTGTCGGTCTCGCTGCCGGGGCGCGCGTCCGCGTTGGCATCCCGGTACGCCTTCAGTTTGTCTTCGGCGTCGGTGAGCTTCGTCCGGTATGCCTCGACCTGGCTGTTGATGAATTCGTAGGCTTCGCGGCTCTCGCGCTGCTTCGAGGCCAGGCTTTCGCTGATGAACAGCTGGCCGAACGCGCGGGTGACTTCGAACGCGCGCTTCGGATCGGAATCGAAATAGCTGATCGTGATCAGGTTGTCGCGATTGTTGACCAGCTTGGTGCGCGACTTGATGCCATCGACGATCTTGTCGCGCTCCAGCGGTGACGGGTTCGTGGCGAGCCAGCCGCCGGCCTCCAGCACCTCGTCGAGCACCTTCCTGCTGAAGATCACGTCGCGGGCGATGCCGGCGCGGTTCTTGTTACCGGTGGCGGTCGCCGCGCCTTCCATCAGGGGCGTGATGATGCTCGCCTCCTGGGCGAGGATCGTGGTCGACGCCTCGTACTTCTTCGGCCAGACGGAGCCGACGCCGAGGGCCGCCAGCGCGATGGCCGCGAAGGCGAAGCCCATGACGACACGCCGCCTGCGCGCTTCGCCGATCAGTGCGGGCAGCATGCCCGCGAAAGGAACGAGTTCCCCGCTCATATGTAACCCCTTGCTCCCGCCGCGGCGGGCCGGTCAGAAAGCGCGTTGCGGAACGGTGATCACGTCACCGGGCTGCACCGGGTAGTTGTTCGCCAGGTCGCCTTGCTGGAGGATCTTCTCCAGGCGCACGGCATAGGACTGCGTCGAACCACCCTCGTTGCGGCGGTAGAGTTCGGTGCGGTCGGCCGCGGCGAACTCCGTCGTGCCGCCGGCGGCGAGCACGGCGTCCAGCACCGTCATGCCCTGCCGGTACGGGATCGAGATCGGGCTGCGCACCGCGCCGGTGACGCGGATACGCGAAAGGTATTCATGACTGCGCAGCGCGGTGAGGATCACCGCCACCTGCGGATCGCGGATGTACTGGCCCAGCTTCTGCTGGATCTCCGTGGCCACCTGGTCGGTGGTACGTCCGCCGGCGGGAATGTCGCCGACCAACGGCACGGTGACCTTGCCATCCGGCCGCACGGGCACGCTGACGCTGAGGTCCGGGTTGTGCCAGACGGTGACCTGCAACTGGTCGTCGACACCGATCAGGTAGGCATCCACGGCCTGGGTCGCGGCGTCCTGTTTCGGCGGGGGCGTCGAGCTTCCACCCGTGGCGCAGGCGGTAAGCAACACGACGGCGACGAGTACGATTGCACGGTTCCACTGTTTCATGACGTCCACCCACCCCTGTGACTTCCTCGGTGGCTATCGTCATTTCAATGCGGTCACGCGTCTATTCAACAGCCCGCCTATGCCATTCGACAGAAGGTATATGGAAGCGTTTCGGGTGATGCTTGGGCCGTGGCCGAGCTCATGGACATCGCCCCGCGCCTGCTGCACCCCGCCTTGCAGGCCTTGCTGCTGGGTGGCGTTTCGATGGTGCTGGTGCTCCTGCGCAGGCACGTGCCCGCGCTGGTGACGGCGCTGGTCGCCGTGGCATGGATATGGTTCGCTTCCACGCCCGCGGTCGCCCTCGCCCTGCACGATGCGCTGGCGACACCGGCACCCGGCACGACGCCACGCGCGGATGCCATCGTGGTGCTCGGCGGCGATACGTTGCCCGTGAACGACTGGTCGCGCGCGACGACGCGGGCGGGCAAGGGCCTGGCGCTGTGGCGGGCCGGACTCGCGCCCGTGCTGCTGGTATCGGGCAGCGACCAGGCGCGTGCGCTGGCACAGGGTCTCGAAGTATCCGGCGTACCGGCCCGTGACCTGAAGATCGAGGATACGAGCACCAACACCCACGAGAACGCGCGCAATTCGGCGTTGCTGCTGCGAGCCAACGGCTCGACCGACATCCTGTTGGTAACCTCCCCCATCCACATGCGCCGGGCCGCGGGAGCGTTTCGTCACGAGGGTCTCGCGGTAACCGTCGTCCCTACCGCCGACACGCACGCATCGTTGGTACGGGCGCCATCCTGGCTGCCGCGGCGCGATGCGCTCACGCTCACCGCGCGGTGCCTGCGCGAATATGCCGCCCTGTGGGTGTACCGCCAGCGTGGCTGGATCTGACGTGCCGCCCCGTCTTTACGGGTCGCCGGTTTCGATCTGCAGGGAGGTCTTGCCGTCGCGGCGGATGAGACCCGGTCCGAACTGGACCACCTTGCCGTCCTTCAGCACGACGGTGTAGTCCTTATGGGAGAACGAAAACCGGCCCGGCCGGCGGTCGAACCAGTTAAGCACCTCGTAACCGACGATGTTGCGGTCCGAATCGGGGCGGCCGAGGCGCTCGATCACCTCGTCCCGCTGCGTGCCCACATCGAGCTTGGCGATTTTCGCCGCCATGCCCTGACATCCGGCGATTCCGGCCGCCACGACGGCCACGGCGATCGCTCGTTTCATCCTCACCCCCGCGCGGTACGGCATCCGCCCGATGGTAGCGCACCGGCGCAAGAGCGTGCGAACGGGGCACCGTACCGTGTGAAGCCAGGGCCGCCCTGCTAGGCTCGCGGCTTTCGCCCGTGGAGACGCCCATGCTGTTCGCCCTTGCCCTCGCACTCGCCGCCGGTGACGGTTTCGAAGGACGCGTCCAGGCCGCCAAGGCGCTGGAACGAAAGGCCGACGGCAAGGCGTGGCAATCGGCCATGTGGGACCGGGTGGGTAATCCCGCGACCGACGCGCTGAAGGACTGCATCGCCAGCAACGCTCCGGCCGACAAGCGTCCGTTCACCCTGGTGGCGGACGTGGACGCCGATGGCCGTTCCAGCCAGGTGGAGGTTCGTCCGGCCACGCCGGTCGCCCGCTGTTTCGCCGGCCAGTTCAACGCCTGGATGCTGCCGGCGCCGCCAAAGACGCCGGCGCCCTATCCCGTCGAGATCGACGTCACGATGGACCCCTGATTCAGTTGAGCTGATCGGGATGCGGGCCCATGCGGTTGCCGGCGTCCAGTCCGTCGATGGCCTTCATGTCCCCATCGGACAGTTCGAAGTCGAAAACGTCGATGTTCGCGGCGATGCGCTCGGGGGTCACCGACTTCGGGATCACCATGTAGCCGAGTTGCACGTGCCAGCGCAGGATGACCTGGGCCGGGGTCTTGCCGTGCTTCCTGCCGATCTCGATCAGGGTGGACTGCTTCAGCAGGTCGCCACCCTGGCCCAGCGGACTCCACGACTCGGTGACAACCTTGTGCCGCTGGTTGGCCGCCACCACGTCGCGCTGGCTGAAATCCGGGTGCAGCTCGATCTGGTTCACCACCGGCACCACGCCGGTTTCCGCGACGATGCGATCGAGATGGGCGGGCTGGAAGTTCGACACGCCGATGGAACGGATACGGCCTTCCTCGCGCAGTCGGATGAACGCCTTCCATGTGTCCACATAACGATCGCGTTTCGGCGTCGGCCAGTGGATGAGGTACATGTCGACGTAATCGGTGCCGAGCTTTTCCAGGCTGGCGTCGAACGCGCGCAGGGTTTCGTCGAAGCCCTGCTCGGCGTTCCATAGCTTGGTGGTGAGGAAGATCTCGCCGCGCGGTACGCCGGACCGCTCGATGCCCTTTCGAACACCGGCCTCGTTACCGTAGATGGCGGCGGTGTCGATCGAACGGTACCCGGCGGAAAGCGCGTGGGCGACGGCGTCCGCCGTCTCCGCATCGGGAATCTGGAACACGCCGAAGCCGATCTGGGGCGCGCTGCTGCCGTCGTTGAGTGCGAGGTTGGGGACCTTTGCCATGCGTGTCTCCTGCGGGTTGGACCGCCCGTCATGGTGACGGACGGACCCGCATGCAAGGCGTGAATCAGTCGCCGCGGGCGGCGTAGTGGGTTTCGACGTAGTTGTCGAGGATCGCGACGAACTCATCCGCGATGTTGTCGCCACGCAGGGTCATGGCCTTCTCGCCATCGATGAACACCGGCGCCGACGGCGCTTCGCCGTTGCCGGGAAGCGAGATGCCGATGTTGGCGTGCTTGGATTCGCCCGGGCCATTCACCACGCAGCCCATGACCGCGAGCGTGAGGTTTTCCACGCCGTCGTACTTCACGCGCCACAGGGGCATCTGCTCGCGCACGTGGCCCTGCACCGTCTTCGCCAGTTCCTGGAAGAATTCGCTGGTGGTGCGGCCACACCCCGGGCACGCCGTGACCAGCGGCGTGAACGCGCGCAAGCCCATCGTCTGCAACAGTTCCTGCGCGACGATCACTTCGGCCGTGCGCGACTGGCCCGGCTCGGGCGTGAGCGAGATGCGAATGGTGTCGCCGATGCCCTCCTGCAGCAGCACGCCAAGCGCGGCGCTGGATGCGGTGATGCCCTTGGAACCCATGCCCGCCTCGGTGAGGCCGAGGTGCAGCGCATAGTCGGCACGGCGCGCGAGATCGCGATAGACCGCGATCAGTTCCTGCACGCCGGACACCTTGCAGGACAGGATGATGCGGTCGCGCGGCAGGCCGAGGTCTTCCGCGCGGGCGGCGGAATCCAGCGCCGAACGGATCAGCGCTTCGCGGGCCACGTGACCCGCGTCCCACGGTTGCGCGCGCCTGGCGTTCTCGTCCATCAGGGCGGCGACCATCGACTGGTCGAGCGAGCCCCAGTTGGCACCGATGCGCACCGGCTTGCCGTAGCGGATGGCCATCTCGATGATCGAGGCGAACTGGGAATCCTTCTTCTTGCCGAAGCCGACGTTGCCCGGGTTGATGCGGTACTTCGCCAGTGCCTCGGCACAGGCCGGCTCGCCTTCGAGCAGCTGGTGGCCGTTGTAGTGGAAATCGCCGATCAACGGCACGGAGACGCCCATCATGTCGAGGCGCTCGCGGATACGCGGCACCGCGGCGGCGGCGGCCGGCGTGTTCACCGTGATGCGGACCAGTTCGGAACCGGCGCGAGCCAGCTCGGCCACCTGCTTCGCCGTGGATGCCGGGTCCTCGGTGTCGGTGTTGGTCATCGACTGGACGACGATCGGCGCGCCGCCACCGACGTGGACACGGTCGATCAGGACTCCCGTACTGGGGCGGCGGGCGCCGGCTTCCGCGGGACGCGGGCGGCTGGTGAGGTCTTCGGTCATAGCTGCCCATTTTAGCGCATCGGCATGACCGCTCGCCGACCGTTCAAGCTGGCTGAGGTTTTGTTTGCGGCAGCCGTTGCGCCAGCCTGGTGGAAAGCCGTTGTGGGAAGCCGTTGTGGGAAGCCGCTTCAGCGGCGATGGGTGCTTGTCCCGACCTTGTCGGCGATTCAGGGTTGCCGCGGCGCCCGGCCCTGCCACCGCAACGCCGCCTGCACCAGCCGCCGTTCCAGCCATTCGGCGACCGACCCGGGCCGCCCCAGCCCCATGCGCTCCAGCGCCTCGCCCTCCCCATCTACCGGCTTCCCCGGCGCCACCAGCGCCCGCAACAACGTCCCCTTCCCCGCATCACGCAGCCAGCCCAGCGCAGGCAACAGCCGCCGTTCCACATCGGTGAAATCACTGCCGAAGGGAAAAGGATCGAGCAACCCGCGCCGCCGCATCGGCTCCCGCGCCGCCGCCAGGCCCTCGGGCGTATGCCCCCGCCACGCCTCGGGCACGACGAAATCCCGCCGCAACTTCCCGGCCCTCTTGGCCTCGTCCACCAGCCCGTCCACGAAGCGTGCGTCGGCGATCGACAACATCGCCTCCACGCACGCCTCGTCCGACAGGCCACGCAGGTCGGCCACGCCATATTCCGTGACATAGACATCGCGCAGATGGCGCGGAATGGTCGTATGCCCATAGTTGAAGCGAATGTTCGACGCCACCTTGCGCCCCTTCCCGCGCGTCGCACGCAACAGCAGGATCGACCGCCCGCCGGGAAGTTCGTGCGCCATCGCCACGAAATTGAACTGTCCGCCGACACCGCTCACGACACGGCCGTCCTCCAGCCCGTCCGAGACGGCGGCACCGGTCAACGTCGCCATCATGCAGGTGTTGAAGAAACGGGCGCCACGACGCTGCAAGGCAGCCAGCGGCTGGTGATCGCCATAAAGATGATTGACGTTGGACACCCGGCACATGTCGATCGCGTCGGGATCGTCGATTTCCGAACGGTGCATCCAGGCGTACAACTCGCGCGAGCCGAGCAGGAAGGCGCCACGCAGGTAATGACCGCCTGCCGCGCCGACGTCTTCTCCCGCCGCCGCGCGGCGCTCGCGCTCGATATCGTCATAGGCCCGCCGGCGCAGGATGCCCGCGCGTTGCAGGTGCATGAAGCCGTCCATCACCATTTCGCTCGCGCCGTACAGGCCTGTCGCGAAGGCGTCGCCGCCGCCCCAGCCATTCATGCAGCGGCGCGTGCCCCCGGTGACATCGAGGGCACCGAGGCCGTCACGCCAGGCGCTGTTCTGTTCGTGCCGCAGCAGGAGGCCACGCACCAGCGCGTCCGACAAGGCGCCGATGCCGATCTGTAGCGTACCGCCATCCACCACCAGCGCGCTCGCATGCATGCCGAGCGCGAACTCGGCCGGTTCGATCGGCGAACGCGGCAAGGCGAACAGCGGCGGCGAGACCTCGGGCTCGACAAGCAGGTCGAAGAGGCCCTCCTCCGCTTCCGCATGGCCGCTGACGTAGGGCATGTCCGCGTGGACGACCGCGACGCAGAACGGTTTCGGCTTGCCCGCCCGCGCCAGGTTGTCGAGGAAATCGAAGGTCAGGTCCGGGTTCGACGAGAGGCTGGTCCGGCCGTCACGCCGCGCCACCAGTTGGACCAGCACGTTGATATCGCGTCCCACCAGGTCGCGAGCCACGTGCGTGTAGTTCTGGCTGATGTAGTCACGCTGCGCCGAGCCGGACCCGAGCAGCGCGCCGGATTGCATGTAGAACTCGTGCACATGGATGTTTGCCGGCAGCGCATCGCGGGCCTGGGCGATCGCATGGTCGAGGTCCACATAGCCCTCGCCGAAATGACGGGCGACGAAGGGTGCGGCGAAGCGAGCGGCCAGCCCCTTCCCCGGCGACGGCCGGGTCAGCGACAACGCCGTGAATATCGTCAGCGAGCGGTCGTCGCGCCCCTGCACCGCGCGATAGAGCGCATTGAGCAAGGCATGCGGCTTGCCCAGGCCCAGGGGCGCCGCCACCCGGGGATGACCGCCCGTGCGTCGCAGGATCGCCTCGACGGCGGCTTCGGTGTCACGGTCACGCGGTGTCGATGCCATGGCGGCGATGATGCCAGATGCCGATACACTCAACGCCATGAACGTACGTCACCGCAGCACAGGATTCTCCAGCCGCCTGTTCGCCGAACAGGCATTGAGCCGCAGCGCGGGGGCACCGCTGATCGGCGGCAACGCGGTCGAGTTGTTGATCGATGCCCAAGCCCACTTCGACGCATGGCTGGCGGCGATCGCGGCCGCGCGCCGCCACGTGTTCCTCGAGAACTACATCATCCGCGACGACCGCATCGGCAAGGCCTTCCGGGATGCGCTGGTGGAGCGGGCCAAGGCCGGCGTCTTCGTGGCGGTGATCGGCGACTGGATCGGCTGCCTGGGCCAGTCGCGATCCTCCTTCTGGACGCCGCTGCGCGAGGCCGGCGGGCAAGTCCGCATCTACAACCCGCCCACGCTGGGCAGTTCCTTCGGATGGGTGAGCCGCGACCATCGCAAGGTGCTGGTGGTGGACGGCGAGGTCGGTTTTCTTTCGGGCGTATGCCTCAGCGAGAAATGGCTGGGCGATCCGTCGCGTAACGTGCCGCCGTGGCGCGATACCGGCGTGAGGCTGCGTGGTCCGGCGATCGCCGAGATCGAACATGCCTTCGCCGACAGCTGGCGCGAAGCCGGCGAACCGCTGCCGGAAGACGAACGCCTGCTTCCGGTGACCAGCGTCACCGCCGGCGATGTCTCGTTGCGCGTGATCGCCACCCAACCCAGCACGGCGGGCATGTATCGCCTGGACCAGATGGTCGCCGCCATGGCGCGACAGACGTTGTGGCTTACCGACGCCTATTTCGTCGGCGTGGCGCCGTACGTCCAGGCGTTGTGCGCCGCCGCCCGCGATGGCGTCGACGTGCGTCTCCTGGTCCCGGGAAGCAGCGATATCCCGGTGGTGGCCGGCATGTCGCGTTCGGGCTACCGGCCGTTGCTGAAGGCGGGCATCCGCGTGTTCGAATGGAACGGTTCCATGCTGCACGCGAAGACGGCCGTGGCCGACGGGCGCTGGGCGCGAGTGGGATCGTCCAACCTCAATATCGCGAGCTGGCTGGGCAACCGCGAAATCGATGTCGCGGTCGAGGATGCGGGCTTCGCCACGCAGCTGGCGCACCAGTACGAAGCGGACCTGGAAAACGCCACCGAAATCCTGCTGCACCGGCCACGTTACCGCGCCGGCAACGAACGCCTGCGCAGCCGTTCACCACGCCCGCCACGCCCCCGGCGCAGCGGCGGGAGTTCCGGCCGTGCGGCCGCCGGTGCATTGCGCATCGCCAACACCGTGGGCGCGGCGATCACCCAGCATCGCGTGCTCGGCGATACGGAAACCGGGCCGCTCCTGGCAGGTGCGGCGGCAGCCCTGGTGTTGACGGTTGTCGGGGTGCTCTGGCCGGCGGTGATCGCATGGCCGCTGGCGGTTATCGGCGCGTGGTTTACCGTGAACCTGGCCGTGAGCTGGTGGAGCCTGCGGCAGCGCAGGAAACATGGGCCGTCGCCAGCCGACCAGGCACCGCCTTCGGACTGAAGGGTCATCGCCGCTGAAGCGGCTCCCACAAGGGCGAGAGCCACTCCTGTGGGAGCCGCTTCAGCGGCGATACGCGCGGCCCGTACTCCGCCGCGGTCCCAGCCGCAACCTCAGTTCCGCGGCTTGAAATGCAGCGGCTGGGCCTCGCTCTTCGGCGTCGCCGGCCCGCAGCTTCCGCACGAACCGCAGCCATCGCCGCAACTGCCCGTGGCCGTCGCGGGTTGCAGGCGGCGGCCGAGCGAGCGCACGACACCGGCGCGGCCAGGCCGGTTCAGGCTGGCCGACACGCGCGCCATGACGCGCGTCGAGGTCTTCGGCAGCAGCTTGCGGAAAGCTACGTACGCGCTGACGACGACGACGAGCGCGATGATCGCTCCCTGGACCAGTTCGAACGTGCTCATGTGAGCGCCCTCGCGATCTGATAGGTGGCCAGCGACGCGAGGTAGGCGAGTCCGAACAGGTAACCGGCCGCCACGGCGACGTTGCGCCAGGAATTGGTTTCGCGGCGGATCACCGCCAGCGTGGACATGCATTGCGGCGCGAACACGTACCACGCCAGCAGCGAAAGCGCGGTGGCCAGCGACCACTGGTGGGCGATGACCGGGCCGAGTTGCGAGGCCACGGCGTCGTCGCTGCCCGACATCGCGTAGACGGTGCCGAGCGCGGCGACGGCCACTTCGCGCGCGGCCAGGCCGGGTACCAGCGCGACGCAGATCTGCCAGTTGAACCCGATCGGCGAGAACACGTACTCGAGCATGCGGCCGAGGCGCCCCGCGATGCTGTAGTCGATCGCGGGCTGGGTGGCCCCCGGCGGCGGCCCCGGGAAGCTGGACAGGAACCACAACAGCACGGTGAGCGCGAGGATGATGCCGCCCACGCGCTTGAGGAAGATCAGGGCGCGCTCCCACAGGCCGAGGCCGATGTCGCGCACGTTGGGCAGGCGGTACGACGGAAGTTCCATGATCAGCGCGTGTTCGCTCTTGTCCTTGCGCATGCGCTTGATCACGAAGGCGACGGCCAGCGCGCTGAAGATGCCGGCGAAATACAGCGCGAAGAGCACGATGCCCTGAAGGTTGAAGACACCCCACACCGCGTGGTCCGGAATGAAGGCGGCGATCAGCAAGGTGTAGACCGGCAGGCGCGCGGAGCAGGTCATCAGCGGCGCGACGAGGATCGTCGTCAGGCGGTCGCGCGGGTCCTGGATGCTGCGCGTGGCCATGATGCCGGGAATGGCGCAGGCGAAGCTCGACAGCAGCGGGATGAACGCCCTGCCCGTCAGGCCGACGCGGAACATCATCTTGTCGAGCAGGAAGGCCGCACGCGGCAGGTAACCGGATTCCTCGAGCACGAGGATGAACAGGAACAGGATCAGGATCTGCGGCAGGAACACGAGCACCGCGCCCAGGCCGGCGAACACGCCGTCGTTGAGCAGGCTGTGCAACGCGCTATCCGCGGGAAGGAACCCGGTGACCCAGTTGCCCAGCGCGGCGATGCCCGCCTCGATCCCGTCCATCACCGGCTGCGCCCAAGAGAACACGGCCTGGAAGATGAAGAACATCAGCGTGGCGAGGATCGCCAGGCCGAATACCGGATGCAGCGCCCAGCGGTCGAGGGCGTCGTCGAGGGCCACCGTGTCGCGTGGCAGCTTCACCGTATCGGCAAGGATCGAGCGCACTTCCGCGTGCAGTTGCTCGACGTCGGCCTCGTCGATCGGAGCCGGCGCCACCTCGGGCACGCTGGCGTCGATACGCTCCATCAGCGCCTTCGCGCCACCGCGCTTCACGGCGATCGTTTCGACCACAGGAACGCCGAGACGGCGCGACAGGCCTTCCACGTCGATCACGATGCCGCGCCGGCGGGCCGCGTCCATCATGTTGAGCGCGAGCACGACCGGACGGCCCAGGCGGCGCACTTCGAGCACGAAGCGTAGGTGCAGGCGCAGGTTGGTGGCATCGGCCACACAGACGATGAGGTCGGGCGCGGCTTCGCCCGGGTAGCGCCCGTGGCAGACGTCACGAGTGATCGCCTCGTCGGGGCTCGTCGCATCGAAGCTGTACGCGCCCGGCAGGTCGAGGATGTGCAGCGTCCGCCCCGACGGTGCCACGAAGCGCCCCTCCTTGCGCTCGACCGTGACGCCCGCGTAGTTGGCGACCTTCTGCCTGCCGCCGGTGAGCTGGTTGAACAGCGCCGTCTTGCCGCAGTTCGGGTTGCCCACCAGCGCGACGCGCATGGCGATGGCGCTCATGCCGCACCGCCCACGAACACTTCCACCCGCGCGGCTTCCGTCTTGCGCAAGGCGAAGCGCGTCGAGCCGATCTGGATCAACAGCGGGTCGCCGCCGAGCGGGCCACGCGCCACCAGGCGAACCGGTTCGCCGGCGACGAAGCCGAGATCGCGCAGGCGCTGCGCGATCGGATCGGATGGATGGGCATCGGTAACGGACTGGACCACGGCTTGGGCACCTTTCGGCGCGTCTGAGAGGCGCACTGGGCTTACTCAAATAAGAACTGTTCGCATTATATGCCTTTGCCGGGAGGGCTGCATCCAACGCAAGAACTTATGGATCGGCGGCCTGCCCCGGGTGGCATCGGATACTGGACCGGGAACGTGCCGCCCGCCTTTCAGCCCGGCGCGCCGTTATGATCGGCGGCTCGAAACAGGAGTTCCGCCATGTCAGCCGTCGAACTGGTCCGCCAGGGCAGCATCGCCCACCTGGTCATGAACCGCCCGGAGGTGCACAACGCCTTCGACGACGGCCTGATCGCGGAACTCACCGCGGCCATCGAGGCCGTGGAGGCCGACGACACGGTGCGCGCGGTGGTATTGACCGGTGCCGGCGCCAGTTTCTCGGCGGGCGCCGACCTGCGCTGGATGCGTGGCATGGCCCAGGCCTCCGAAGCCGACAACCGCGAGGATTCGCTACGCCTCGCCACGCTGATGCGCCGCCTCCAGTTCCTGTCGAAACCGACGATCGCCCGGGTGAACGGCGCGGCGTTCGGCGGCGGCGTGGGATTGATCGCCTGCTGCGATATCGCCATCGGGGCGCATGGCGCGAAGTTCGCCCTTTCCGAGGTGAAGCTCGGCCTCGTGCCGGCGGTGATCTCGCCATACGTCATCGCCGCCATCGGCCTGCGCCAGGCCCGCCGGCTCTTCGTCACCGGCGAGGTGTTCGATACGGCGGACGCCTTGTCGATGGGGCTGCTCCACGAGGTGGTCCATGACGAGGAACTGGACGGCGCGGTCGAACGCGTCCTGGGCTTCCTGGCCAAGGGCGGGCCCATCGCGCAGCGGGAGGCGAAGCGTCTTGCCTTGGGCATGGCGGGGATGGAACCCGCGGCCATGGAAACGACGGACGCGGCCAACGCCGCGTTGATCGCCCGCCTTCGCGTTTCGGCCGAGGGGCAGGATGGGCTCTCGGCCTTCCTCGACAAGGGCCGGCCGTCTTGGCTGGGGTGATGGAGGCGGTTCGGGGCGATCGGGGTGGTGATGGTGGTTGGAGCGGTGATGGTGACCGCGGCGATCGCGGCCCAGGCCGCTTCCCACCCGAAGGTTGGCGGCGGAGATCGATGCTTGGACGTAGCGGGGTGGGAAGCGGCCTGGGCCGCGACCGGCGACACCGCAGCCTCGCCTACCTCACAACGTTCCTGCTATCGCTAACCACAGTCACACAAGCCGAAACCCTGGCCCGGCGCATCGACCAACACCTGGCCGAACCCCGCTTCGCGGCCGCATCGTGGGGCATCTCGGTGGTCTCGCTGGATGACGGCCGCACGGTCTACGCCCATGACGACGGCCGCCTGCTCCTGCCCGCATCCACCGCCAAGCTCTATACCGCCGCCTTCGCCCTCGACCGTCTCGGCGCGGACTACCGCACCCACACCGATGTCATCGCCGCCGGCGAACTGCGGCGCGGCCGGCTGCGTGGCCCGCTCGTCCTGCGCGGCCGCGGCGATCCGACACTGGCCGGCAACGCCTGGGCCGACACCCTCGCCACGGCCCTTCGCGAACAGGGCATCCGCCGCATCGATGGCGGCATCGTCGGCGACGACACGGTGTTTCGTGGCCCGCCCATCGGCAGTGGCTGGGAAGCAGGCGATTTGCAGGCGTATTACGGCGCGCAGGCCGGCGGTCTCGACATCGACGAAAACACGATGACCGCCAGCGTGTCCATGAACGGGATCGACGTAACGCCCGAGGACGCGGCCGTCACGATCGCCATGCAACCGGCGAAGGGCTTCGAACTCTATCGCGCACCGGGAACGGCGACGCTGCACGTGCTCGGTGGCGTGAATGAAACGGAAAAACCGAGCCGCTCGCGCCTGTCCATCCCCGACCCCGCGCTCACGGCCGCCCGGCGCCTGCGATCCGCGCTGGAGCGGCAGGGACTGCGCGTGGATGGCGAGGCTCGCAGCGTGCAATGGCCGGTGCCGGCACCCGGCGGTCCGACCGTCGCCTCGTTCCCTTCGCCCACGCTTGCGGACATCCTCCGCATCGGCCTGAAGCGCTCACAGAACCTCTATCTGCAAAGCGTCTTCCTTCTCTCCGGCCTGGAGTCATCGGGCGCCGAAGATGCGCGCGCCGAGGACAGCGCCGCCACCGCGCTCGCGGCATGGCTGGCGGCACGCGGCATCGGTCCGTCATCGACGACGCTGGACGAAGGCACCGGTCTTTCGCGTCATGACCTGACGACGGCCGCATCGCTGACCCGGTTGCTCGCGCTGATGGATGCCTCGCCGATCGCCGCGACCTGGCGTGGACTCCTTCCCGTGGCCGGTGTCGATGGCACGCTTGCCGGCCGCATGCGCGGTACGGTCGCGGAAGGCAACGTCGTGGCGAAAACGGGCAGCATGAGTTTCGTGAACGCGTTGGCTGGTTACGTCACCACCAAGAGTGGCCAGCGCTTGGCGTTCGCGATCCTGCTGAACAATTACCGGCCACCGGCGAAGAGCGCGGAGCCGGTGCCTTCGGCCTCGGCGGATGTCGATGCGATCGCGGTGATGCTGGCCGAGGTTGTGGAAAAGCTTTAGAGCATCGCCGCTTAAGCGGCGATGGCTACCCTCACCCAAGCACCTTCGGCAAATCCTTGCCGATCTTCTCCGGTGTATCGGTCGGCGCGTAGCGTTCCACCACCTGGCCCTCGCGGTCGACCAGGAACTTGGTGAAGTTCCACTTGATGCCCTCGGTACCCAGGACGCCCTTCTTCTCCGCCTTCAGCCAGCGATACAGCGGATGCGCGTGGTCGCCGTTGACCTCGACCTTCGAGAACATGGGAAAGCTCACGTCGTAGGTCAGCGAGCAGAAGTCGCGGATCTCCGCTTCGTTGCCCGGCTCCTGGTGGCCGAACTGGTCGCACGGAAACCCGAGCACCTCGAAACCGCGCTCGTGCCAGGCCTTCTGCAACTCTTCCAGCCCCTTGTACTGCGGCGTGAATCCGCACTTCGAGGCCACGTTGACCACCAGCAACGCCTTGCCGCGAAACTCGGCGAGCGAGCGCTCGTTCCCATCGATATCGACGGCGGAGAAATCGTAGATGCTGGCCATGCGCGTTCCCTTCATTGGTGAATACGCGCAGTCTACGCCCCGCGCGGCGCCCTTGCCCCGGGTTCGGATACCATGGACGTCTTTCCGGCCGGAGAGCCAAAGCCCGTGATCCGTTTCGCCGCCGCGTCCAAGTCCTACCGTGTGGACGGAGCGCTCGTGCCCGCCCTGCAACCCGTGGACCTCACCATCGAAGCGGGCGAGGTGTTCGGCATCATCGGCCATTCCGGTGCAGGCAAATCGACCTTGCTCCGGCTGGTCAACCTGCTGGAGCGTCCGACCGCGGGAAAGGTGTTCATCGACGGCCGTGACGTCACTGATGCCCAGGGTGCCGAGCTGCGCAAGCTACGCTCCGGCATCGGCATGATCTTCCAGCACTTCAACCTGCTTTCCTCGCGCACGGTGGCCGACAACGTCGCTTTCCCGCTGCGTCTCCAGGGCGGCGTGGACGATGCGGCGATCGTCGCGCGCGTGGATGAACTGCTGGACCTCGTCGGGCTGACCGCGCACGCACGCAAGTACCCGGCGCAACTGTCCGGCGGGCAGAAGCAACGCGTCGGCATCGCGCGGGCTCTGGCGAGCCGCCCGTCGATCCTGCTTTGCGACGAGGCCACCAGCGCCCTCGATCCCCAGACCACGGCATCGGTGCTGGAACTGCTCGCCGACATCAACCGACGGCTCGGGCTGACCATCGTGCTCATCACGCACGAGATGGACGTGATCCGCCGCGTCTGCGACCGGGTCGCCGTGCTCGACGGCGGCAGCGTCGTCGAACTTGGCCCGGTGGCCGACGTCTTCCTGCATCCGCAACATCCCACGACGCGCCGCTTCGTGGCCGAGGCGGATCATCGCGAGGGACGCGGCGCGGAATTTCCCGGCGTACCTGGACGGCTGTTCCGGCTCTCCTTCCGTGGCGAGGCCACGTACTCGCCACTGCTCTCGCGCGTGGTCCGCGATACCGGCGTGGAATACAACCTCCTTTCCGGCCGTGTCGACCGGATCAAGGACGTGCCCTACGGCCAGCTGACGCTCGCCATGCATGGCGAGCGCCTGGACGACGCACTCGTGCAGATTCGCGACGCGGGCGTCGATATCGAGGAGGTGGCGCGATGAGCCCCATGCAGGCCCTGTTTCCCAACATCGACTGGCCCGAGATCGGCCAGGCATGCATCGATACCCTTTTGATGCTCGGCGGCTCGCTGCTGTTCACCATCGTGCTCGGCTTGCCGCTGGGCGTATGGCTGTTCCTCACCGCCAAGGGCCAGTTGCACGCCAGGCCGAAGCTCTATGCCGTGCTTTCGCTCGTGGTGAACGTGCTGCGGTCGATTCCCTTCATCATCCTCATGATCCTGCTGATCCCCGTCACACAGGCGATCACGGGCGTGAGCATCGGCATCCGTGGCGCGATCGTTCCGCTGGTGATCGGCGCGGCGCCTTTCTTCGCGCGACTGGTGGAAACGGCGCTGCGCGAAGTGGATCGCGGAGTCATCGAGGCGAGCCAGGCCATGGGCGCGACCACGGGGCAGATCGTCACCCGGGTGCTGCTGCCGGAGGCCCGCGCCGGCCTCGTCGCCAGCACCACCGTCACCGCCGTGGCCCTGGTCGGCTATACGGCGATGGGCGGCATCGTCGGTGCCGGCGGCCTCGGCGCCCTCGCCTACCAGTACGGCTACAACGGCTACAAACCCGATTACATGCTCGTCACCGTCGCACTGCTCGTGGTGCTGGTACAGGTCCTGCAATCGCTCGGAGATCGACTGGTGAGCCGCTACAGCCGGCGCTGAACCCTCGGGGCCGGCTTTGCATCCGACGATATGGACGTCTATGCTGTCGCACCGCAACATTCGCGATGGACGCCTCCCATGAAGAAGTACCTGCTCCCGCTCGCCGCCGCCCTCACCTTCATGGTCGCCGGCTGTTCGGGCGGCGGCGGTGCCGACAAGGAGGGAGGCCAGGGCGAGGCCACGCTCACCGTCGCCGCCACGCCCGTGCCGCATGCGGAGATCCTCAAGGAGATCAAGCCGCTGCTGGCGCGGGAAGGCGTGAACCTCGAGATCCGCGTGTTCACCGATTACGTGCAGCCGAACATGCAGGTCGCACAGAAACAGCTCGACGTGAACTTCTTCCAGACCGAACCCTACCTCGACGCCTTCAACCGCGAGCGCGGCACGAACCTGGTGAAGGTCGTGGGCGTGCATATCGAGCCGTTCGGGGCGTACTCGCGCAAGTACACCTCGATCGACCAGCTTCCCGATGGCGCGGACGTCGTCATTCCCAACGATCCCAGCAACAACAGCCGGGCGTTGCTGCTGCTGGCGAAGCATGGCCTGATCACGCTGAAGAACCCGGGCGACCGGCTGGCGACGCTCAAGGACATCGCCACCAACCCGAAAAACCTCAAGTTCCGTGAACTCGAGGCGGCGATGTTGCCGCGCGTGCTGGGCGAAGTGGACCTGGCCCTCATCAACACCAACTACGCGCTCGCCGCCAAGCTCAACCCGGTGAAGGACGCCTTGCTGATCGAGGACAAGGATTCCCCGTACGTGAACTTCCTCGTCTCGCGGCAGGACAACAAGGATGATCCGCGCGTGCAGAAGCTGGCCAAGGCGCTGACCTCGCCCGAGGTGAAGGCCTTCATCGAGAAGAACTACGGCGGCGCGGTGCTGCCGGCGTTCTGAGCCGGCATCTCGAACACCCGGCGCAGGTACGCGATGTAGTCCGGGTCTTCGGTTCCCATGCTCTTGCCCGGTGAATCGGAGAGCTTGGCCACCGGCTGGCCGTTGCAACGGGTCATCTTGATCACGATGTTGATCGGCGCCGGGCCCACGTCGTTGGTGAGGTTGGTGCCCACGCCGAACGACAACAGGCAGCGCCCCGCGAAGTGCCGGTAGAGCTCCATCACGCGCGGGATATCCAGGCTGTCGCTGAACACCAGTGTCTTCGTCCGCGGGTCGACGCGGTTCGCTTCGTAGTGCGCCAGCACGCGGTCTCCCCACACGATGGGGTCGCCTGAATCGTGGCGCGCGCCATCGAACAGCTTGCAGAAATACATATCGAAATCGCGCAGGAAGGCGTCGAGGCCGTAGACGTCGGAGAGTGCGATGCCCAGGTCGCCGCGATACTCGCGCGCCCATGCCTCCAGTGCCGCCGTCTGCGAATCGCGCAGGCGTGGCCCCAGCGACTGGAAAGCCTGGAGGTATTCATGCGCCATGCTCCCGATCGGGACCAGCCCCAGCCGCATGGCCAGCCAGACATTGCTCGTGCCCGCCAGCTGCGCACCCAGGTCGCGCTTCATGATCCCCAGCATTTCCTCGTGCCACGCCTGTGAGAAGCGCCTGCGCGTGCCATAGTCGGCGATACGGGCACTTTCGTAACCGCGGGTATCGCGCAGCAGTTCGATCTTCGACCGCAGCCTTGCCCTGCCCTCGTCGAGTTCCAGGCCGGGGTATGTGGTCTGGTAATACAGCTCGTTGACGATCGCGAGCAGCGGCACCTCGAACATGATGGTATGCAACCACGGCCCGGCGATCACGATCTCGATCTCGCCGTTCCCCTTCGTCGAAGGCCCGACGGTCACGTATTTCGCGTTCAGCTGGAACAGGCCGAGGAAATCCACGAAGTCGCTATCGATGAAACGCAGGCTGCCCAGATAGGCCAGTTCTTCGTCGGTGAAGCGCAATGAACACAATCCATGCAGCTCTTCCCGGATGCGCCCTATCAGCGGAGCCAGGTCGACGCCGGGCGTGCGGCAACGGAAGCGGTATTCCACCTGCGCCGCCGGGTACTGGTGCAGCACCACCTGCATCATGGTGAACTTGTAGAGGTCGGTATCGAGCAGCGACCGGATGATCATGCGCTGGCGCCGGTGGCGGCGATCTGGCGATTCACCGCATCAACGAACGGCTGGGTGCCGGGCCACGATGTGATGCGTCCAAGTTTCCTGCCACGATGGAAAAGAAAGAACGCCGGGATGCCGTGCAATCCGAAACGGGTGCCCATGGTCGGATCGTCATAGACGTTGTCGTGCAGCCAGCGTACCTCCGGCCAGACGAACTGGTCGGGCGTGAGCAGGATCTGTCGTTTCGCGATGTCGCAGTTGGGGCAATCGCGTCCCCACAGGAACAGGATGGCGATGCGATTGTCATCGGTCGCGAGATCCTCGTCCAGTTCCACATCGACGATGCGCCGCATGGGGAAACGCTGGAAGAAGTCGGGAACGCTGGTCTCGGCCATGGGGCTAAATCCGTGAACGGGTCGAATGCGCGACATGGGGTCGCGGGAGCGATAATCCGAGGGTACCGCGACACCTCGTCCCTTCGCCAAACGCCTCAAGGATTCCGTGTGCGCCTCGTCATCGGCCTGATCTTCCTCGTTTACGCCCATCTCACGCTCGCCGCCACGCTTACCGTCGACACCGGAGCCGGGCCGCGCCGGTTGAGCACGGAACAACTGCTTGCGCGGCCGGATGCCCGGGATATCCAGGTCGTGGGGGATGTCTCGTACCACGCCGCGATGCGTTATCGCGCGGTCCCGTTGAAAGCCCTGCTCGGGGGAGTCTCGAACGGCGGCCACCTGCAATTCGTGGCGCTGGACGGCTTCACCGCCGAGATACCCGCCTCGCTCGTCCTGGGCACCGGCGGTGCCGAGGCATGGCTGGCCATCGAACCGGCCGACAAGCCATGGCCGAAGCTCGGCGAGGGGAAGCCCAGCGCGGGGCCCTTCTACCTCGTCTGGCTGCATCCCGAGGCGGGCCACGTGGGACCCGAGCAGTGGCCTTACCAGGTGGCGTCGATCAAGGTACTGGCCGATCCCGCGGCACGTTTCCCGGCGATGCAACCGGCCGCCGGGCTACCCGTCAATGCGCCGGCACGGCGTGGCTTCGCGGTCTTTCAACGCAACTGCATCAGTTGCCACACGCTCAATGGCCAGGGCGACGCGAAGCTGGGGCCGGACCTCAACATCCCGCACAGTCCGACCGAATACCTTCGCGAAGACATGCTGCGCACGCTGGTGCGAAATCCGCAGAACCTGCGCCGCTGGCCGCAGGCGAAGATGCCGGGGTTCGATCCGAAGGTGTTATCGGATGCGGACCTGGACGACCTGGTGGCTTATCTGAAGCATATGGCGGGGCGGAAGGTCTCGCCCTGAGCCGTCGCCGACAGGGTCGGCTCCCACCAAGCCTCGCGTCGTATCGCCGACAGGGTCGGCCCCACCGTCTCGCCCTGAGCCGTCGCCGCTGAAGCGGCTCCCACAGGAAACCGGGCGGATCGCCGCCAGCCGCCAGCTTATGTGGGAGCCGCTTCAGCGGCGATATCGGCCCCTCAGGCCCGCTCCCCCTCGACCACCAGCTCACTCGACGCCCGGTTGTAAACCGCCAGGTCGAGAATCCCCCGCTCGCGCGCGACCAGCACCGGCACCACCATCTGCCCGGTGACATTGGTCATCGTGCGCATCATGTCGAGGACGCGGTCGATCGCGACGAGATACCCGATGCCTTCCAAGGGCAAACCCGCGGAACTGAGCACGAGCGTGACCATCACCGTGGCGGTGCCGGGCACGCCGGCCGTCCCGAACGAACCGAGTACGGAGGCCAGCAGGATCACCATGTACTGCGCCGGTTGCAGGTCGAGGTGGAAATACTGCGCGATGAACACGGCGGAGATGGCCGGATAGATCGCGCCACAGCCGTCCATCTTGATGCTCGCGCCCAACGGCACCGCGAATGCCGCGTACTCCTCCTTCACACCCATGTTGCCCACCACGCTGCGCAGCGCGATCGGCATCGCCGCGAAGCTCGACGACGAGGTGAAGGCCACCTGCATGGCGGGAAACGCGGCGCGGAAAAACTTGAGCGGATTGAGCCCGTGCGTGAGCAACAGGCCGCCATACACCACGACGATCTGCAGCGCACAGGCCAGGTAGAGCGCGCCGACGAAGGTCGCCAGCGGCAACAGTTTCTCGAACCCGTACGCGCCCACCAACGCGGCGATGAGGCCGAACGTGCCCAGTGGCGTCACCTCGAGCACGAACCGCGTGACCTGGATCATCCCGTCGTTCGCTTCGGTGACCAGCGCACGCAAGCGCACCGACTTCTCGCCGATCTTCACCAGCGCCAGGCCAAGCAGTCCCGCGAAGAAAATCACCTGCAGGATCTTGCCCTCGCTCAGGGCGCGGAACGGATTGGCCGGCACGATATCCAGCAAGACCTTGACCGGCTCCGGCACGACCTTCGGTTTCCAGCCTGCTGGCGTGGTGAGTCCTTCCACGCCCAGGCCTGGCTGGGTGACGTGCGCCACGAGCAATCCCACCAGCACGGCGAGCGTCGCCGTCGCGGCGAACCAGGCGAACGTGCGCCCGCCCAGGGCGGCGACATCCTTCACGCCATGCAGGCTCGATACGCTGTGCAGGACCGCGAAGAACACCAGCGGCACCGCGATCATCTTGATCAGGGTGACGTAGAGATCGCCCAGCGGGCCGAACCATGTCGCGGCCGCCGGCCCCATAAGCCAGCCTGCGAACGCGCCGAGCACGAAGCCCGCCGCCACCCGCTTCCAGAAGCGGATACGTAACCAGGAAGATATAAGCGACATGGATGGCACACCTGTTCACACGAAGGCCAACCTTACACCGCCAACTAGCCGTCTGGATGGCCATCATCGGACACTGTGTTTCCCCTGGCGAACGATCGTCGGTGGGAAGCCGCTTCAGCGGCGATCGGTACCCCTCAACCTCTCCAACTCGCCCGTCCGCTCCACCGGAGCCAGCCTCGCCAGCCCCTCCACCCGCGCGAAGAACACCCGCCAATCCCCTCCCACCTCGGCGAACAACGCCGCGAACGACCCCACCCACGTGTCGTAGAGACCGAACGGCAACAGGGCCGCATTGTTCAGCGGCCGCCCCATCCAGCGGTCGTAACGGTGGTCGCCACCCGCCTCGCCGTCGCGCCAGGCGAGATAACGTCCGCGGAAATCCTCGAACTCCTCCGCCTTGGCCACCCGCTTCGCCTCGTCCGTCCATGGCTGCGCATAGATCGCCGCGAGGCGATCGCGCAAGGCCAGCACCTGTGTCGTGAACGACCGCTCCAGCACGTCGCCCTTCTCGTCCGGTGCCGCCTGCTTCCTCGCGCCACGCCATTCGCGCAGGCCTTCGCGCTCCACGAAGGTGGCGAACGATTCGTTGAACGAGGAATCGTTCTTCACGTAGATCTTCTGGTGGGCCAGTTCGTGGAAGATGGTGCCGGCCAGTTCGTCGTCGTCCCAGCGCAGCATGCTGCTGAGGATGGGGTCGGCGAACCAGCCGAGCGTGGAATAGGCGGGCACTTCGCCGATGGCCACATCGTGGCCCAGGGTTCGCTCGCGTGCCGCTTCGCGTTCGGCCAGGTCCTTGCGGAAGTAACCCCGGTAGGCGACACACCCCGCGACAGGGAAACAGTGCGTCACGGCGGAAACGGACAGCTCGGGTGTCGCGAACACGTTCCACGCCACCCACGGACGATCCAGCTGCACGTAATACGTGTAGCTGCGATTGTCCGGGAGCTCCAACCTGGACGAAGCGAAGCGGCGTGCCTCACGCGCCAGCGTGAGGCGACGGCGCGTGGTGTCCGGCGTCTTCGGATCGGCCACCACCTTGTCGATGGAGCGGCGCTCGGCGAGCAGCGCGACCTGCCCATGCGTCACATGGGCGTAATACCCCAACGAACGGCATCCGGTGAGCAGGATCAGCATGGCGGCAAGCACATGGCGCATCGGCCCATTGTGCCGCATGGCGAGGTTCGTCGAGACGGTCAGGCGGACCGCTTCCCCCCGGTCATCGACTGGAGTACCCCGTCACGACGGATCAAGCCGTGCATCAACGCCGCGCCCATGTGCGCGAGGAAGGTCAGGAAGAACAACCAGGCGAGATAGCGATGCGCCTCGCGCAGCCAGGCGAAGAGCGCGGCGTCGGAGGGCAGGATCGGAGGCAGGCGCAAGCCC
>Ga0182005_1000325_pt1 | contig 28280 bp, 25 predicted proteins | sample Sormic07211103_1_FD_123021 | JGI IMG/M metagenome (GOLD analysis project Ga0182005, IMG submission 123021) | Rhizosphere microbial communities from Sorghum bicolor, Mead, Nebraska, USA - 072115-103_1 MetaG | ecosystem: Host-associated > Plants > Roots > Rhizosphere | place: USA: Nebraska...
ATAAATGAAGCTCCATGACATCGATTGAGAAAGCAGCTTTTCCGAAGCTGCCTTCCAAACTTAGGCGATGTCTGGAGCCTGTCAAAAATGTGTCCGTTACAGGATGTGAAACAATCAGGGTTCAAGGCGACGTTGCTGGTAGATCCAGTCGACTGTTACACCGTCTGAGCTGTAGCCGCTCAATCCGGCGATGTTTTGAAGCGCTTGGATTCCAGGCGCTTTAACCAAAGGCGAAAGCCTTTGCACTCCCAATACAAAATATTCACTCGGTTTCAAGGCTTGTCGAGGAACACGAAAAGCACCGGGTCAAACACCGCGACCTTGATGTCCAGTTCGACCAGAGCGGCGAGGTCGTCGATGGTTTTTCGGAAGTCGATGGGCTTGGGGTAGAGATAGACTTTTTCGACTTTTGCGTCGGGACGCATCATGAGGTGCTGGATCCGGAAAGGAATCGGGCGTAAAGCATCGGGGATCAGGTGGTGACTTTGAACGTGGGGTTTATGGTGCGCTTACGAATGAGGCAGAGCGTGCGATCAGGCCCCTCGTTATCGGGTGCATGAACTGGCTGTTCAGTGACACATCCAAAGGCGCAATGGCCAGCGTTCAACTTTACAGTTTGGTCGAGACGGCTAAAGCCAACGGCCAAGAGCCCTAAGAATGGCTACGCCACGCACATGAACGCCAGCCACAAGCCTCGAGCGTAGAAGATTTCGAGGCCTTGCTGTCGTGGAACTGCACGCCGCGAATTCCATGAAAGATCATAGATCTCCACCTTTAAAAAGAGGGGTTCATGGATCGCTTACAAACAATTTCCCCTTCGATACGGCTCTTCGAATCAGGATAAAAATAGCGATACTGATTGTCAGCCAGTTCAGCTAGAGGAAAACGCTGAATGAAACTAGAGCCATCTATTCCATTTAAGCGTAACTCAGCTTCTCCTGGGTTTTGTATAGAATACGCTCCAAAAATAATTCCGACTCTCTTAAGTGCGAAACTCTGTTTTTGATGGCTCGAAGTCATATTGATATTTATTTTATTCGAAGAGTTAAGCTGAACGCTTGGTTGCACTCTGTAAGTATCATTCTCACGCATCAGTCCAGTTTCTTCCAAGCTGTGTTACATGCAGTTGTGTTTATCAATGTACTTGCTAGGCACGACCATTTTCCAGGAAGGCAAAGGATAAATCTGTATTGATGAATTAAGCGTTCCATCAATAGGCTCGCTCATGCACAATTGTTCAGAGAAGTAAAATGAAGATTTTAATGGATATTTTGATGATGACCATTCAAAAATATAATCATTCCAATATACATACAACCCAGAAAATGCGACCAGTGCAGATATACCGAGAAACCTAAGATGCTTATCTTTAATTATTTGACCGGCAGAAACAATGAATAAAAAAACAACTAAAACATTAATACCCATAAAGTATCTATCAGGAAATGTTTTGCTGTAGTGCGAAAGAACTCCAGTAAGACCCGGGCGCATAATAACAGTGGCAAGACTATAAAAAACAATAGTCATGAAAGAAAGAAAAATAAGAAATCTGGAATCATCATCTCTAGATTTAATATAAGAAAAAAGAGCAATGGCCGCAAATAGAAAAAATCCAATAATTGTCAGGCTATCGGAAAGGTTTTCATACCAAGGAAATATAAATGGATAAAGAATTGGTCTGGCAATTAGCGCCTCAACAACATTATCTATCAAGAAGTCTTGCTGAATGCCGCCTTTACCACCCATTCTTGGTATTAACAAAAGCATTAGCAATAAAACCGGCGCAGCAAGTGAGACGTTCTTTAAAAAAAACAACTTGATATTGGGTTTTTTAAAAAGCTCAAATGATAGATATAAAACACAAACAGCAAATACGAATGGGTTGGTTGCCACGCACAAGAATATAAAAAAATCTATCAGCGCTGTTTTATATAAATTGGTCGCTTTGTTTCGCCAGTAAAGAAAAAACACAGCAATGATGGGCATATAGAATCCGACTTGCAGGACTCTGCCAATTATTTCATTTTGAGTTGTCCCCAAAGGAATAAGCAGTACAGCCAGAAATGCTATTCCTCCTAAAACCGAAGATGAAATATTTCTAACAGTTACAAAAGCAAAAGTCGCGACTCCAGAGAAAAAAGAGAAAGAAATCACGGCTATCGCTTGCGGTAGCAATGTCAAAGGATTGCCCGAGAATAGAATGCTGATTTTGGATGCAACAAACAGGAGGATCATATTTATAAATACAAAATAATCACTCCTTGAATTTATTAACGCATGCCACCATCCTTCTCTCAACGCAAGCGCAGACCACGTTCCATCCTCCGCGTACATTACGGGGTTAATAAAAGGATCTGGATTCCTTAAAAATAGAAGAATCATCCCAAATAAAAAACAAATAAAAACTATTGCGACGAAAGCTATTTTTTTATTGGTTTCTGAACTATGAAAACGAGAAAGTAATTTCATGTGTTGTAGCATCCAAAACACGCCCTGAACAGAACCTTAAGTACAGAAAGATTACCCTTGTCGGAAAGCCACGACCTGTCGCACAACTTAGGAGTTATGCAGAGAGCCTTGACTCTACCGGCAGCTGTCTCTCTGCATGTTATTTCAATTGAGGCTCAGGCCTTAAAAGACTTTTCCTATGACCATACTGATCATAAACAATTACGTCCAAATCCTCAGCCCTAACACTTGTCGGAACAGTCACTGAGATCGCAAATCCAGATTTTAGTGGGGCGTCAGCAAATGCAGATACAACATCCGGACGCTGGGCATCTGGTGAAGCCTCCAGCGCCGCAACACCTTTTACGCTAACTTCAATCGTGGTTTGCCCACGAGCTTTAGAATAAGCCCACCCAGATATATGTATTTCAGTTCCACTTTGAGTCAACCCCCTTGGGATTTCACTATGAAATTCGTCTTTTTTAATTTCTTTTATTAAAAGAACCTCTATATTGCCTCCTATAAATTCAGAACCGCCAGAACCAGATAGAGCAACCAAAGATCTTGATTTTAATTTAACTTTATCCGCCGCATACAGTGTCAAAAAAGAAAAAAACAAAACAGCAATCCCTACTAGTAGCTTTCTTTCAGAGATCTTAGAGTTAAAATTATCACCAATTACTAATTTAATAATTGAACCAATCCATAAAATACTTACTGGAACCAGGCCGATAGAAAATACAAGCCCGTTCAGATGGTAATGCTTTACCATGTGCTGCCAAGCCAAAATCTGCCATGATAAAGCACCAATAAAGGCCAAGCTTGTTGCAATGCACCAACCGAAATCATCTGGGATTTTACTGTTGTAAGCGCGCGCCCTGTAAATGATTACACCAGAGCGCACAGTGGTGACTAAACCTAAAAATACAAAAAATGAGAAATTAATGTTAAATGAGAAAACACTTATAGCCGGGAAAGATAAATATTGAGTAAAGCCCAACCAAAAAAACAAAAACTTATGCGCTTGAGCATCCGATGTTAACTTGTAAATTGAATCCTGCATTCCGCCCTGCGTCTGCAATAGGGCAATCAGAGCACTGGCGTCACCTGCGCCACCATCAGTACCAGTATGAACGAGTACGCGATTCAAAATGTGACCGGGGCCATCAAGGCCGTAATTATACAGCAACTGACCAACATGAATTGAAACCGCAAGAAAGAAGCCGGCGAGACATGCAATAAATATATAAATAAAATTATTGAAATTTATCTCGCGCCTATACTCAAAGACAGACAGTGCGCATCCTGCGCATGCAAGAATTGTAATTGTGGTAATGTACTCATATCCGCACAGAGACTTCAATAGGATAATAAACGCCACCCCTAAAAGGAAAAAGCATCTATGACTACCTGGTCTGGCAACCATCCATCCGCAAGAAATTGAATAGGTTAACGGTAGCACCAAAGTGAAAAGCGACCAATATATAGAGTGTGAGAAAGAAGACGTCCATGGTGAAAGCGCCACTCCTGAAAAATATAAAGCTATTCCAATCAGACCAAGGCGTCTATATATAAACGGAATAATTATCGAAAATGCAGCTGCTGAAAGAAACGCAAAGGCATATGCGGAGGCTAGAGAAAACAGCCCCGCATCATCAACGCCGATAAGGCGATACAGATACGACAGCAATATTCCCTGGACTCCAAATTGCGATTTATATTCCTGCTCAAGCAAAGGCCAGTCATATGAATGAGCTATTTTCTGTACTATGATGAAAGAATCAGAGCCAATAGCACCTATGATTCCAGTATTCGTCTGATCAAAAATCCAGACCCAGAACAAAAATAATGCAATACAAAAACTAACACTTAGCAATACTAAGCTAAGCCCGCTATCAACATTAAAATAGGTATCCTTTTTTTCATTTGAAACACCGGATATAAACATATAACCCCTTAAGCCAAACAACGCTAAAATATTTAAACTTACTTGTTTTTTTCGTTATATACCCCAAAGCAGGAGCGCAAAAGAATCGCCAGTACCGAAAAATTACCCTTCACGCTGCTGATCTTGGTCGGTACTTCGCCTGTTGGGTAACGTCGAACTGTCGGCAACTCCACACAGTGATGACCCAACTTCGGTGCGCGATAGGATAAATAAGCCAGCAGTTCGTAAGTCATAAATACATCACGAAACGGTGCCACTTTCGTGTCTAGCAACATTTTCCGGCTGTAAGCGCGAAAGCCTTGCGTGGTGTCAGTCCACTTAAATCCGGAGAAGAGTCTTAGCATCGGTGCATGAATAAAGCGAATCGCGAAGTCTCGCGATTTAGGGGTGTTCTCGGCCACGCCTCCCGCCACGAAGCGCGAGGCCTGCACAAAATCAACGCCCTGTTTCAACGCGTCAATAAAGCGCGGTATCGCCTCGGGATCATCCTTGTCGTTACCATCAATTGTCACGACCCCCTCATAACCTTGGTCGAGTGCAAAGGCATAAGCGCAACGAAGCTGGGCGCTGAGTTTTCCGGGTGCTGTCTTGACCAGCAACCCTCGTACGCCGACCAGTTGTAACGCTGGCAACTCCAGCGAGCCATCCGTGGTGCCGCCATCGACAATGATGATGTCCGCAATATTTTCGATTTTGAGCGCCGCCATTCTGGCCAGGAGGCTCTTGATTCGTTCACCCTCGTTGATGACTGGGATCACCACGCACCAGGGGTGCTGACGGCCAAGCCAGAGTCGTGTGTCAAAGGAGGGTACTTGCCACGTTTCGCGGGCAACAGGAGCAATATCAGAAGAGGTCATCATGTTTACCATCAAGCCACGCGAGCTGTGATCAGCCCTACGCCGGCGATTACCAGTACGATCCCTGCCCCTGTCGTCCAGTGGAAGGATTCACGAAAAAATACGACCGAAAACAGGGCGACAGTCGCTACCGCTCCGGCGGTCAGAACCGGGTGTGCCACATTTAAAGGAAGGCGGGCCAACGCTGCGGCATAGAGTAAAAAGGCGCCACCATACAGCCCGAGGCCCAGCCAGAATGGCCAATTACTCAACGCGGCCAAGGGGTCGCTGAGTGAGGGAAACTTGCGCGGGGGCATCATGGCCATCTTCACCAGAACACTGGCGGAAGCATTGGAGAGAATGCCGAGAATGAGGATGAGCCACTTCATGCTCATACGCTCACCTCAACACCAGCCCTGCGGTAATGCTGCGTCGCCACCTGAAGGGCTCGTTCAATCGACACCACATGCGACTCATCCTTGGTCGCCACCATCTCGATGGAGACCACATGAGTGGGAAGGTACTGCGACAGGGCGGCAGCCATTTGTCCATGCTCAGTACCACCATCGCCCAAAGGCAACAGGTCGGGCTCGCTGGCATGCACATGCCCAATCAGCGCGGCACAGTCGCGCAAGACCACCAGAGCATTTTCGCGGTTAATCGTGAGCGCTCCGGTGTCTAGCTGCATCTGGATGGCTGGATGCGCAACACACTTCACCACCTGAGCGGTCTCCGCACTGCTGGTCATAAAATTAGCGCCATAACAGGTGGGGTTGGGCTCAAGGCAGATAATCACTCCGGCAGCCTGAGCGATATCCCCTAACTGCCGGAAAAAAGGAATCGCAATGTCTAAAGCCTCTTGATCATTCAAACCGCTGCGATCACGATTCCTCGGTGAGCCAAAGACCACCCGAGTCGCCCCCAAGCCTGCGCCGATACGGCATATCGCCGCCAAATGCGTTAGCAGGGTCGACTGGCTTTCAGCGGAGCCAAAGACATTCAGCCCCGTGGTGCCGAACAACAGCGCCTGCATGCCGGTGATCTCAATCCCGCGCTCAGCCCACCAGTCTTTGACTTGGGCAATATCCCCATTCGTAGCTTTGGCTGGTTCTGGAAAATACTTACCAGGTGCGATATCTATAGCATCAACCGCAAACCGCTGAAGCAGCGTAGCAACCGCTTCATCTTCGGCGGTGTCCCACGCAATATTGGAAATCGCCAACCTCATGCGCTCTTCCCCACATCGGCTTTAATCGTGAGCGGCTCGGACTGCGCGTAGGCCCTAACCGCCAGGATCGTTTCGCGTGCGCTGTATTGATAGCCGCCCGACGCACCAAATACTTGGGCGTGCCTGGTCTGCAGGTCATAGGTCGCAGCGGGGTTGGCCAAGGTATGGGTGAAGGATTTACCGAAACCCTGTTGGGAAATGTCCTCCACACTAACGGGCTCTGCCGTGAGGTGAACCAATTTCAAACCGGCATTGAGTGCCGTTTGAATGTCATACCAAAGGTTAACCATCGGGTAGAACTGGAACACCCCCCGGCTATCAATTGCCTGAAGGTTGTTGTCATTCAGAAAATCGAAGATGACGTTCTTGCGCAGACCTGGGCCAACTAGCCCTGGCAGACGAACAATCAGGTGGTTCGGGAAATGCTCTTCGACGAGTGTCTCCAGCAATCGACGATGCAGACCATAGGCATGCAGGCCCGACTCATCGACAGGGGTGTCCTCGTTAACGCCAATGGGATTCTTAAAGACATCCACCGTACTGATCAAAATAAAGGTTTTGCACTGAATGGTTTTGAGGTGTGCGATCAGATCCTCAATTTTTTGTCGATCCGCTTCCGGCTCCCGGTTGGCGATCCACTTCTGTGCCGGAGCACCTGCACACACCACCGTATCAAATGATTGGTTATCGATATCGCCAATGTTGGATGAGCGATAAAGCGATGTGAAGTTTTCCTGTTTAAGGAGGGTGCCGCCCACATAACCTGAAAAACCAATAAGCGAATTAAACATTCACCTCTCCAAATGTAGACTTTTCTTGATCATCGATGCCGATAATGTTTTCAGCTTCAAGCGTTTCAAGAACGTCATAAATATTGTCAATTTTACCGCCAAGCACCGAATAACAGCCTGGCAACTCTGCGTGCTTCTCAAAAAGGATCGGCCTTCCGTCATCGCCTTCGTTCTTCACCAGAACGGTTTTAATCTCGAATAACGAGTCAATGTGTTTGGCTTTCAATACCTCAGGGATATAGCGTCCAACATCGCGTACCATCCGATCCACTCGAGTATCTCGTTCGTAAAGGCGCAGCTTTTCGTAGGGATCAATCCCTTGTTGATCATTCCAGTGCAGGTGCGGCGTATAGCGAACATGGGACAAGGTATGCAGTCCACGCGCCGGAAAAGGCATCATCGAGAAGAACGGTCCATCCATCACCGTAATACCCAAACCATCGAGTGATGCGGGCATCTGCATCAGGGCCATTTCCGTAACTTCTTGCTTGAGACCGGTACTAACACCGGGGAAATCGCCCTTGAATTGATTAAGGCCGCTATAGGTGCAGTTGAATACATAGCGGCAGGTGATTACTTCCTGGCCCCCCTGCTTCATTTCGGCCACAACCTGCAGCGGCGCCTGTGCCCCTTTCAAGATCGCGGTCACCCGTGTTTGGTAGTGGATCTGCACTCCACTTTCTTTGAGCTCGCGCTCTGCCCAGTTCGCGAGCTTTGTGGTGTCGAACGCATATTCTTCGACCAGGTACACATCTTCGATCAGACGGGGTTCAAATAAGGCCCGCAACGCGGGATCTGCTGGCTGGATATCCGCCCCAATTTCCCGACAAAAGCGTTCGAACTGTTTAGCTGTGACTTTCGAGTTTCGTCGGGCAATAGCGTAGAGCTTGGTGAAGTCTTGCTTCACAGCGAGCGGCCAGTCTCGTACAAACTTTGGCAGGTTTACCCTACTTCGATAAGCGGTCGTGAAACTGCGTGGGTAGTGATAGCCGTTATGCACACGTGCCTGATTGTTGTAAGAGGCACGCATGAGCAGCGCAGGCTCACGTTCAATCAGCAGGATGCGCTTAAGGCCACGTTGCTTGGCCAGATACACAGCGATAGCTGCACCGTAGAACCCCCCCCCAATTATCACGGCATCCTGACTGGGTTGGCTTGAATCGAGGCGCGACATCAGGAAACACGTTCAATGGTCGGGGTTTTCGCCTCGGCTGAATCTGACACTACTTCTTCGATGTTCAGTTTTTCAAGCCTGGTCATGCGGGCGCTGGTGAACTCTTGACCTACATGATAAAGCGGGCCTTCATTCGACAGACTGGCCATGTTCAGAATGTATTCGCCTAAGACCAGCAGAACGAGCGAGATCAGAAAAAACATGCCCGACTGTTGCAGCGAAAGGCTGATCCAGCCCGGCGCAACATCGGTTTCTAAAATGCCAACCGCCAGTACATAAACGCAGTACACCAGGTTGGCAACGGCACCAAACAGGGAGAGCGAGGTCACCAAACGCATCGGCGCACGCGTGGTCGAGACTAGCAAACGCATTCCACGGTCGATGCTCTCCCCCAATCGCTTGGGCCGAGATGCCTGCGGCGCAGAGCTGTAGTTCAGATAAGCACGCGCGAATCCCCCCGTTGCGGGAAGGTGTCTATAGGTCATCGCCGGCTGTGGATGCTGCAGGATGAAATTGATCACCCGCTTGCTTAGAATGCGATATTGCGGCGCTTCCTTGGCCAGATGGACACCATTGAAGCGATTGTAGAGGCTATGAAACACGGCGTTAGCCCCGCGATAAGCCAGGCTCTGCGCGGGCTTTTGCGCATTATTAGCAAACACCACATCAGCACCGCTGACCGCTTGATCGAGCATATTAGGGACAAAGCTAATGTCATCGGCCAACGGATCGACAACGACAACGAAATCACCAAGCGCATTCTCCAGTCCAACCCACGAGGCGGTATCCGCATCCACCTCTTTGGTCAGGGCATACACCTGTAAATTGGCCAATCCGTTTTCAGCAGTCAGACGCTTCAACACTAAAATGCTGTCGTCATCCGAGGCGTTATCCACCACAATCAATTCATAATCACTGACGATGGCCGCAATGACAGCCGCCGCATCAGACAGAATTTTTTCGATGCTCGCTGACTGATTTCTTACCACAAACACGGCAGACAAAAAACAGGGAAAGAAGGGCATTTCTTTTACTCTTAAAATGGATTACTCAAAGCTCCTGCTAAAACAACATTCCGAGCCATTCTGAGCAAAAAAATGCGCCCCGATAAAGCGAGGGGCATGGTGAAGCTGCCAGCTTTATCTAACCTCGAAGAGGATGTAGTGGTCAACTAATCCCGGACAGGACGGTAAAAGGAGTGCTGCACCGGTTTGCACCACCAGCGTGCCCCCCTGGGAAACTGGTGCGGGTCACTACCGGAGAGATCCTCGACGTCGCAGTGGGCATCCGTCGAGCTTTTCTAAGCGGCCCTAACACGTGACCGACACCACGCACATCAAATCAATGTACTCAAGGCTCCAAGCGACGTTGCTGGTAGATCCAATCAACAATCTCCCCGTCAGGGCTGTAACCGCTGACGGACTCGCGTAGTAATTGTCGGACGCGACTGTAATCGTCATCGGAAACGGCGTCTAACAACTCTGTCAGTTTTTCTTTCAGCGTCTCCCAAGGCAGATAATCCTCGTTTGCTCGCATGATCATCGGATGCTGGGTTGACTCCACGTTATCGCCAATCAACAACTCTTCGTAGAGTTTTTCGCCAGGACGTAAGCCACTGAATTCGATGGAGATATCACCATGCGGGTTTTTCTCGGTACGTACGCTCAATCCTGATAGATGGATCATTTTCTCGGCAAGCTCGACAATCTTCACCGGCTCGCCCATGTCCAGAACGAAAACGTCGCCCCCAAGCCCCATGGATCCAGCCTGAATCACCAATTGAGCTGCTTCCGGCACCGTCATGAAATACCGAGTGATTTTCGGATGTGTGACCGTCAACGGACCGCCGGCCTTGATCTGCTTATGAAACAACGGGATGACTGACCCTGAAGATCCCAACACATTACCGAATCGAACCATGGTGAAACGAGTCTTGTTGACGCGGGAAATGTTACCGCTATCTCCAAACATCACAGGTGCCAGTTCACGGCTAAGCGCCTGCAACGTCATCTCGGCAAGACGTTTGGTGCTGCCCATGATATTGGTAGGACGCACTGCCTTATCTGTCGAAATAAGCACAAAGTTGGCAACACCAGCCTGCAAAGCAGCCTGTGCTGTGTTCAGCGTACCAATGACATTGTTGAGCACGCCTTCGGCAATATTATGTTCGACCATGGGAACATGTTTATATGCAGCGGCGTGGTAAATTGTTTCTATCTGCCAGGTTTTAATGACATCCAAAAGTCGGCTTTGGTTGCGAACAGACCCCAAAATCGGCAATAGGCGGACTGCTCGAGACTCGCGCTTAACACGCTGCTCTAATTCGCTCAAGATGCTATAGAGGTTAAACTCGCTGTGCTCAAACAAGATCAAGACAGTAGGAGAAAGCGACAGTATCTGCCGGCACAACTCCGAACCGATTGACCCCCCTGCCCCGGTTACCAAGATGGCTCGGCCGGTAATGCAGTGCTCCAAGAGTTCTTCTTGAGCAGGAACGATGTCACGGCCTAGCAAATCCGCGATATCCACTTCTTGCAGGTCGTCCACTTTCACGCGCCCACTGGCCAGATCCATAAACCCCGGCACACTACGAACGTGAAGAGGGAAGCGCTCAAGATAGCCAAGGATTTCACGACGACGAGCCCGTGTACTCGAAGGTATTGCCAATAGAATCTCTTCCGCACCGGTAATATCAATCATCTTCTGGATGTCAGTCGGACCAAATACGTGCAGGCCTGCGATAACCCGATCGGCGATGCTGCTGTCGTCGTCAATAAACGCCACGGGGCGCATTACCTTCCCCATACGCAGTGCCGCCACCAGTTGATTACCTGCTGCCCCGGCCCCATAGACAGCGACTGTTGGGAGATTGTTGCTCAAGTTGGCAAAGGGCACGTGCTGCGCTGCAGAAAACCAATCCCCCATGAAATAATGACGCATAAAAAGGCGTACGCCGCCAATCATGACCAGGCTGAGCCACCAGTAATTGAAAATGATCGAGCGCGGCACTACGGTCTGGTGATTGCTGTACCAATAAACTATCAAGGCAAGAACCAAAGACGACAGGCTAACCGCCTTGACAATTGCAATCAACGCATCATTGCCGAAATAGCGCATCACCGCACGGTACATTCCAAACCGAACAAATAACGGTATGGCGACTATCGGCGCACAAAGAAATAGCCAAAAATGCTGGGTAAATGGGTTGATCAACTCATCCAACCCCAATCGCACGACAAAAGCGCACCATAGGGCGACCCACACCAACACAACGTCTACTAACACCTGCAGCACACGCTTTTGCAGTCTCGGTAAACTCAATAACGACTGGCGTACTTTATCCATGACTTTTGACACCTTTTACTGAAGCGAAACCGAAACCGAAATACACGTCAACATCTCCCAGATTCAGAATTTAGTTCAAACTGACCTGACTCTTTGAGAGACAAATGACTCAACTTCTTTCGAGTTCACCAGCATGAAATCTTAACGCCAGGACGACCAACGGCGCATAGGCAATTACAAGTCCAACCACACCGTCCAGACCTAGCAAGACGACGCACATCGCGATAGGTAAAAGCCAGAATAAATTAATTCCCCCCACAACCAGCGTGACTGGTAAATGTCGGCCAATCTCACGCGAAGCAAATTGATAAGCATGGCTGCGATGGGCCTCATAAACTTTATCGCCGCGCAATAAACGCCGCGCTAACGTCAACGTCGCATCTACAATAAAAACGCCAAGAAGGATCAACCAAGCCCACAGCAACTGCGGCGCAATCCATGCTGCTTGCAGCGAAAGCACAGCCAGAATGATACCCAGGAAACCACTGCCTGCGTCCCCCATGAAAATGCTGGCAGGCGGAAAATTCCAATAAAGAAATCCTGCAACTGCCATTGCCAGCAGTAATGGCGCCCAGATGAGGTTCTCAAATCCGCCAAACCAATAGATCAAGCACGCCCCAGCGCAGACACAAATAGCCTCAACGCTGGCGATGCCGTCTATACCATCCATGAAATTATATAAATTTAGCATCCAGACCAAGTAAAAGGCTGCGACGACATACCCAAACCAATCGAGGTTCAGAGTAACGCCCAATATGCTGATTGCAGGTAAACCACCAAGCCAGAACAACGCCCATGCTGCGGCACAGAAATGACCAAGCAATCGCCAACGAGCCGCGATATGGCCCTGGTCATCGAGAAAGCCCAGTATCGCGGTCCCGCCGCCAGCACCCAGAATCGCCCAGACCATATCCCACGAAAGCCTCGAGGTAGCGGCAAACAAAGGTACTGCTACCAAAAAGCTGACGACAATTGCCACGCCACCGCCGCGAGGAGTCGCAACAGAGTGCGAGCTGCGAGCATTAGGGATATCCATCAAGCTGCGTGCCAATGCATATCGCCGCAAAACCCAGGTCAGACACAGCGCCGCAAACGCTACTACCAGCGCCAGAAAAAACAAAAGGTCCATCTAACACCCCATCAACACATTTTTGCCAAGAACCATACCATCTCAGCCATTTTTATTTGCTTGAAACGCTTTGACCGTTTTAGCCAGCGCTTCGTCGACAGGTATCGGTGGCGCCCAACCCAGCAACTCTCGAGTTTTACTGATATCCACCTGTAGCGAACCACACAAACGTCGAGCTACGTCTCTGCGCCCGACGATTGCTGCGCCCAACTCAAGCAGCCACACAGGTACCGGTAATAAACGTGCAGGCCTACCCAGCGCGCCACTGATGCGAGAGAGCAACTCAGCAGTAGACAGATCCTCACCATCACTGACCATAAACGTTTGATTGGCAGCGGCCGGATGATCAAGACAGGTCACAATCAAATCTACCAAATTATCCAGTGCTACGAGGCTACGTTTGTTATGAACAGCCCCTAACGGGAGCGGAACCCCTTTACTTAGCCACTTCATCATGGTCTGGAAGTTAGCTTTCACTCCGGGCCCATAGACCAGCACCGGGCGAATGATAACAACCTCTAGACCCGTTTCCTTAGCCAACTGTTGCAGACCTTTCTCGGCCTCCATTTTGGATATTCCGTAAGGATCCATCGGCTTGGGATCATCATCCGCTGCATAAGGCACTCCCAGCTTCGTTCCCTCACCATTGACCTTGATCGAGCTGATAAAGATGAAACGCTTGACCCCAACGGCGACGGCCTGGCGCGCAAGGTTTAATGTCCCGTCGACGTTAACCTTTCGAAACTCTGACAATGGTTCGCTTGTGCGATCATCCATTACATGAACCCGGGCTGCACAATGTACGATCACCTCCACTCCCTGGAGGGGTACGTTGCCCATCAAGCCCTCATCCGACATCAAAACCGGCAAGACATTGATGGGTAGTTGGGCACCACGCGTCCGAACAAGACCCAACAGTTTCGTATCGCTTGACTCCACTAAACGCGTAAGAACACCTGAACCAACAAACCCGGTAGCGCCTGTAACTAGAACTGCTTTTGCCAAGCTCAAGACGTACGCTCCAATTTGGAATAGATATCCAGATGCTGCTTTACAATTTTGTCAATTGAAAACTCGCTCTCAGCCAACATCCGTCCTGCATGCCCCATCCGCTGACGCAGTTCAGAATCATTTAAAAGCGTTTCTATTGCATCAGCCAATGCGGTCGCATTCCGGACAGGGACCAATAAACCAGTAATACCGGGCTCAATGGCGTCTCGACAGCCAGGCACATTAGTCGTCACTACCGCTCGGCCGCAGGCAGCAGCCTCCACAAGTACCTTCGGTAACCCTTCACGGTACGAGGGTAGAGTGACGATATGGGCATCGCCGAATAGTTTGGCGATATCCTTTCGAAAACCGAGTAATTCGATGAAGCCTTCCTGTCGCCAGGCCTCAAGCTCGTCGACAGTTATCGTCGCGGGGTTTCCAAGGTCCAGATCGCCAACCAGTTGAAACCGAGCGCTCACCCCTCGCTGGCGTAGAATTCTAACGGCCTCAACAAACTCCAGGACTCCTTTGTCTCGAAGAAGCCGAGCGGCCAGACAAACAACCGGTGTGCCGCTAGGCTCTGGGAGCTCTGTATAGGAGGCCAAATCGACCCCGGATCCACGGATCACCTCAACCTTGTCGGACTCCAAAGCGCCCATGTCAACGAGAACATCGCGATCGTCCGGGTTTTGAAATATGACCCGCAGATTTTTCTTCCCAAGCGCAAAGCCATACAAAGAGCTGATTATTCGGCGCAGTATCGTAGCCTTCAACCCCTTGGCCAGAAAAACAAAACCAAGGCCGGATACCGCCGCAACAACACCCTTGACGGGAGCCAACCTGGCCGCGATACCGCCATAGAGTACAGGTTTGATCGTCACCAAATGCAAAACATCGGGCTTCAGACGCCAGAGCAATCGCCAAATCGATACCAGGGATACAATCTCACCCAAAATATTTTTCCCACTGCGCGATAGTGGCAATTCATGATGAACAAAACCCAAATCGCGCACCCGTTCCACCGCAGGCCCTGGCATCGAGGCTACATGTACCTCATAACCCGCTTTTTTCGCGCCTTGCGCGACAGGTAGGCGGTGCGAAAGAAAAAATGCCGCGTCATTCACTACGATTAGTAAGAGTGAGTTCATGTTTGCTCACTCAACCATGCCTGAAACATAAGCACATTCCACAAATGGTGCTGCCAATTCCGTCGACCTGATAAATGCTCGTCCCACATCTGACGAATAGGGGCAGGATGAAAGTAACCTTCCTGACGAAGCCGACCTGCGTCAATCAATGATTCAGCCCACTCACGTAAAGGCCCACGTAGCCAGCTATCGAGTGGCACCCCGAAGCCTTGCTTCGGACGCTCTATCAACTCCTTCGGAACATGACGATACAAGACCTCCCGCAGAAGCCACTTACCTTGCCCATTGCGAATCTTGAAATCGAGTGGCATACGCCACGCCAGCTCGACGATGCGATGATCGATCATAGGCACACGCGTTTCAATAGATGCAGCCATTGCGGCACGGTCGACCTTAACCAAAATATCATCGGTCATGTATGTCTGAGCATCCATCGCCATCATCCAGTGCTCAAAACTGTCCGTTTTAGGCCAGGCCGATGGATCTGTAAGCAACGTTTGTGGCTCGATCGCTCCAATGACAATACTGGCAGGGTCTTTCCAGTGACTAGTCAATTGGTGGAAGAAGGCATGATCATCTGAAAGGGCAAGTACATCCGCCAGTTTTTGCGCCTTGTCACCAGGAGCCGCGATATGTAACCGCTTCGGTAAGATGGGACTGATCCGCTTGTACAAACTGTCCCACGTCGAGGGTGAAAGTGAGCGCAGCAAGTGAGCTGCCGCATGGCGAGCAGGTTTCGGTAATCGCCCCATCTGCTCCCAGACTTTTCGTGCAGTCAAATAGCGATTGTAGCCACCGAACAGCTCGTCACCGCCGTCACCGCTAAGCACGACTTTCACTTGATGGCTGGCCATCTGACTTACCAAAAAAGTCACCATTTGGGAGCTATCGGCGAATGGCTCGCAGTACATCGTCGGCAATCGAGGAACAACTTCAAGAGCGTCCTCTGGGCGCACATACAATTCTGTATGCTGCGTACCAAGATGACGAGCAACCTCCTTCGCATGCACAGCCTCGTCGTAACCGTGCTCGTCGAAACCAATCGTAAATGTGCGAACTGGCTGCTTGCTTTGCACCTGCATCAACGCAACTACAGCACTGCTATCCACGCCACCGCTCAAGAATGCCCCTAGCGGCACATCAGCCAACATTTGCTCACCAATACTGCTGCGAAGCTCCTGCTCAAGAAGGTCTACAGCCTCAACTGCGCTTCCTGTAAATGGATTGGCCTGACCTTTTTGCACCGCTGTATTCATTTGCCAATAAGCTTGAGGCTGAGCTTTTTTGGCAGCATCGATGTTACCCAAAGGCAACGTAACATAGTGGCCGGGCGAGAGCTTTGAGATACCTTTATAAATACTGTAAGGGGCAGGTATATAACTATGTCGCAGTAATAAAGCCAAAGAATTTCGATCAACTTCCGCTTTAAACTCGGGATCACGTTTAAGTGCCTTGAGTTCTGAGCCGAACAGCAGCGTTTCGCCCTGCCAACCATAATAAAGTGGCTTCTCTCCCATACGATCTCGTGCAAGGGTAAGCAACTGTTTCTCGCGATCCCACAATGCGATGGCAAACATCCCGACAGTAGCTTCAAGCGTGCGTTCTATACCCCACGCAGCAAAACAAGCCAAAAGAATTTCGGTATCGGCATGCCCACGCCAGGCAGGGGCTTTACCATCAGCCATCAGCATTTCACGTAACTTCAAATGGTTATAGATTTCCCCATTGAAGACGATGGTATAGCGTTCACAAGCTGAATGCATGGGCTGGTGACCTGCCGGCGTCAAATCCAAAATCGACAGACGACGGTGGCCCAAGGCCAACCCAATGTATTCATCCACCCAACTTCCTGAGTCATCAGGACCTCGATGAGTGAGTGCGTTATTCATGCTGGTGATTATATTTTGCAATTCGGGTTTTCGGTTGCAACTAAAAACACCAGTCAAACCACACATCACCGAGACTCCTTATTCAAATGAATATACTCCGCCCACAACAACTATTGCTGACTCGAAACGTATGCAACGATTGAAACGCTCCCCAACCTCAAACGAATGAAGCTTGGGTCGCCTTTCTCAATCCCGGTTACGCTCAAACCCTTGCTACCAAGAACTGAAAGCGTAAACCGTCTATAAACTACATTTTTTTTTGCCAACTATTCCACAAAATATTTTATTCAGAGCCAATACCTGGACGTGCAGAGTGTATGTATTTTCCACCGCTGCCCGCCCCGCCCGACCATAGTGTAATCGCTGGTCAGCATTGCCTAATAGCTTCAGCAAAGAAGACTCCCACTCCGCTGGGCTATCCGCTAACAGCCCGCATTGATTCCCATTGACAATTTCGATATTTACGCCCACTGGAGAAGCAACAACGGGAACACCGGAAGCCATGTATTGAATCAGTTTATAGCCGCACTTACCCTTCTCCCAAGGACCATCAACCAACGGCATGATACCTACATCCAATTGACGTATGAAGTCGACCTCACTGTCCTCTGACCAAGGCCGGACCTCTACGGCGATCCCGGGTAGCTCGTCAACAATCTCGGGCGTGGCCCCCATCAAGATGACACGAGCTCCAAATTCATCGCACACCTTGAGAAGCGCCTGCCGGATCGCGACTACATATTTTTGTGTGGAAGGTGAACCTATCCAACCAATAACGAGCGATTGACTACTAGCATCCCGTTTGGCCAAATACCGGCTTTTGTCGACCACGGTGGGAACCACGACAACATCTTTTGCGCCTGCTGCTGTCGCACGATTGGCAAGGTAATCGTTTCCCGCAATCACGCATCGCGCGTTGCGCATTACCACATCAATTTTTCTGCCCAAAATTTTGCGGATCAGCGAGTTGGAGGAAAGATCATAGTTATGAAATATCGCATCATCATAATCCACAACATAGGGCGGAGCAAAAACCCTTAAGAGCCTCTCTACCGTCGCTGGAAAATAAGGAAATACCTCCTTTTCTATTAAGATAACATCGTATTTTCGAACGGTAAAAAGTGCAAAAAAACGCACCAGATAGCAATATATAGATCGAAAAACTGGCCGCTTACCCGAACTGTATAGATGCTTAAGATAGACATCATCAAACAAGCTATTGACCACTACCTCAACGCCGCTCTTTTCAAGATAAGGTATATATTGAAGATAGCGAAGACGACTACTTGCCCCTAGCCGAGAATATTTTGATAATAATAAAATTTTCATGCTTAACTACATCTCGTCTAAGAAGCCAAAGTGCAACTTGTATCGCGCCCCAACTCATCGAAGCACTTGTTGCAACAATCTGGAATCAGTTCTTTTTCCGTCCATTGAAAATCCATCCAGGCAGCCAACTAATCAACAGTCCGTAGGCGACCCAGGTTTCCTTGATAGATGATAATGAACCACGTAAAATTGAGATCCCGGTACGCGATAGTGGCTCGAGCAACAACGTACTCAAAAGGACCGATGTTGCTCCCAGAAATCCGAAATACTTATATGAATAAATAATTTTGCTACGCTGCGAGTAAAACAGACGTCGCGCCTTGATTTGATCAGAAGTCCCTCCGCCTTTATGGAAAGCTTGAGTATTACTCAGGAACTCTATTCTCCAACCCATGGCTTTAACTCTTCGTGATAGATCAAGGTCTTCCAAATATACGAAGAACCTTTCATCAAAGCCCTGCAACTGGTCGAAAATCTCACGCCGAATAAAATAGAAGGCCCCTATCACATGGTCAACAGAGCGATCACTTGCATGATCCCACTCCCTCATAAAATGACCGAGCTTGGGAATGAAGTGATCAAGACCAACGGTATGTGCAATAAAACCTGACACGGTTGGAAACCTGGTGCAGCTACGTGAAATTTCACCGTGTTCGTCTTTCAATTGCACCCCGCAGACACCAACATCCTGGTTGTCTGGCCGTTCCATATAGTCAAATACTGATTGTAGCGATGCCGGAAAGACGGCCGCGTCTGGGTTGAGAAAAAGAATATACTTCGCACTTCCATGCCTTGCACCCAAGTTGCAAGCCTTTCCAAACCCAAGATTCCGACCAGCCTTGATTAGCTCAACATTCGTCAAAGGTAGCAACAGCTTTTCTGAACCATCCGTTGAACCATTGTCTACGACGATGATTCGTGCTAGATCGTTATCACCACCTTGGCCTATTGAAGACACGCACTGTAAAACCTGGTCGCCAGAGTTCCAATTCACAATAACCACATCAATCTTATGACTCACTTTCAACACCCACGCCCTTTTCAGTGAAGCCAAAAGCAACCAGCAAGGCTAAATACACCCAGAAGCTAGTAATATACTGCTGAGTAAAGTGCGGATCCTCAACCATCAACGCCATCATAATGATCAAGAATCCGAAGAACACACTTCGGTCACGACGAAACACTGTCCGCCCTACGAAAAAAAAGAAGCCCAGAGAAACCAAAACCGCGACCAGCGACTCCTCAATCAATGAGGTCATCCAAAAATTGTGGGCAGACAGCTCAAAGTGGAATAATGAAGAATAATAGCCGATTGGTTCAAAAGGGTGATCCACCAGATAATCAATTTTCTCCATCATCGTTTGTAATCGCCCATTTCCGGTCGCCAACAACTCGACATCCGTCCTAGACGACAAAAAAGTGTCAAATCCAGATAAATCCCAGCCAACGGATATGACCATGTAGGCGAAAAAAACACCCAGCACAAAAACCGAAACAAAACCAACCATAATAAGCTGGCGCATCCTAAAAACGAAAAACAACAACAAAAACAACAACAACATATTTGATCTGGAGAACGTCAGGCATATACCTACCGAAATAAGGCAGAACATCAAAAAATCAAACTTCCGACGCTCTTCCAAAATAGTGTAAGACACAGCTGAGAGCAGCAAAACCTGCGCAATAGTATTACTTGCTCCCCAAGGAAGAGACATAGCCCCCCCAACATATCGCTCCAGTATGACCTGTTGAATACCATGCTCCATGGAGCTTAAGAAAAAATTGACAATGAAATACATTGACAACACTGCACCCGAAAATATTAAAATCCTAGCAAGCGCTTGGACCGACAATCGCTGGCTTAGCACACTGCAAATCAGCCCTAAATAAACGACAAAACCAACTACATTAAAGAAAGCCCTTACCGACGACTGAAACGGGCTAAAAGAAAAAGCTGTCATGACAACAATCAAAAATATATAGAGGAATGGAAAAATAAAAAACCTCCAATCCATATCAGCCAAATAGCGAAAAATAACCGGCATGAATGCAAGCATTGCAGCGATAAAAAAAGGCGTACCAAAACTCAGCACCCCCCCATCTTCAGGGGATGTACTAAAGCCCAGCAAAATCATACCCAAGACAAAAAATGCGAGGTATTTTGGAAGCCTGATATTCAACACACCTTCACCGCTTAAATTTAGAAAAATAGAAAAGACCTAGCGAATCAAAAATAACTCGAAAGGTCCACGCCAATGCTGCCCCCATGATGCCAAAATATGTAATAAGTATATAAAGCGCCCCCACAAATAAAGGCAACTCAATCAGGTGCAAAACAGCGGTTTCTTTAGATCGACCAGACGCATGCAAAAACGAATAATACATTGAACCAACAGCATTAAAAAATACGCCAACGCAAAGAATCCTCCCCACCCAGGTAGATTCTTCCGATACATATTGTCCAACCCAAAGACTCAAAATATAGGGCATCAATAGTGCAACGCAACCCATCACACAGAACATGATGAGCGAAACCCTCATCAGCCATCGATTAAAGGTGTGACGCGCTTTTTTTACATCATCTTGCAGGAAACCAGCAATTACCGGAAACGCAACCGTAGTAATCGCCCCAACCAAAATCAGTGCCTGCACCGTTATTTCATAAGGAATCACATAAGCAGTTACCGCCGCCGCGGATATCAGCGTTCCGACAAAAAAACGATCGGCCTGCACTAAAAATGGGCTAATAACACTACTAACCGTGACCCAACCTCCAAAGGTGAGAAGTTTACTAGCTTGCACTTTAGTAAATTCACCTTTGTCAGCCTCGCCATTTGGTAGGCATTGGTAAGCAAACTTCCTGTACATAAACAATGCAATCCCTCGAGAAAGCACCAAAGTTCCGATCAACCAATACAGCTGATTAGTGAGTTGCGCAACCAAGAATGGAGCACCAAAGTTTGCCGTACCGAGAGCAATACGCAAGAAACTAATATTTTTAAAATTAAGATAAGCCTCGTTCACACCGCGATAAGTTGCACTGATAGCCTGCATCGGTATCGCCACCGCTAGGAGCAGCAGAGAGATCAGAACCTCCATAACACTAACAGTCTGTCGCGGTACGAAATTATAACCACCGAGACAGCTTCCCAGTACAATAAGAATGAATCCTACAATACCAATAACCGTTGTGATTCGAACTGCTGTGCTAATAACGTCGGGAATTTCATTTTCACTGTCCCTCCCTCGGAGGGATGCTAACCTTTGAGTAACCGCACGACCAACCCCCAGATCGAGCGCTCCGGCGTAGCCAATCAATCCCCATGCAAGCGCCAGAAAACCAAATCGCTCAGTTCCTATTACCGAAATCAAGCCTGGAACCGTCAGAGCAGCTATCAGCAGAGGCAAGCCGAGGCCTAGCAGGTTCCAAAATATATTTTTATATTGCACTGCAACCTCATGTGACTACATTACGCAACGAGCCCATAGCTATGCTGAGCATTATTAATTCAGCACGCTTGGATAAAAACACATGAACCAAGGACATTCGGTCACTACTCAAATAGCTAGCCGTATAACTAACGAATCTATTCAGCATCAACTCATGAATGACAAATACCAAGGCATTGCCTTATCAATCCCTGCAAAAATATCAAACTCAGGCTCGTAGCCCAACATTGTTTTTGCTTTGCTAATATCGGCTTGAGAATGACGAACATCACCCGCTCGAAAATCACGATAAACTGGTTCTTTCGAGTAGACTACTCCTTGTTCCGACAAGCTTTTCTTAAGAGCACTAAACAACTGATTTAATTCGGTTCGCCCACTGACAGCAACGTTATACACTTGCCCCAAAGCGGTTTCTTCGATAGCAGTGGCAGCCAATAAATTCATCTGCACTGTATTCTCAATAAAGCAGAAATCACGGCTGGTTTTGCCATCACCATTAATAAAGATATCATCACCGCTTATCATTGACGACGTCCACTTCGGAATCACCGCAGCATAAGCTCCCTCGGGATCCTGGCGCTTACCAAAGACATTAAAATAGCGTAACCCTATTGTTTTGAATCCATAATTACGAGCAAAAACATCAGCATAAAGCTCGTTAACATATTTTGTCACAGCGTAAGGAGAGAGAGGATTGCCAATCACATCTTCAACTTTTGGAAGCCCAGGATGATCGCCATAAGTTGAACTGCTGGCTGCATAAGTAAAACTCGTTACTTTCGCATCCCGAGCCGCCACCAACATATTCAGAAACCCATCAACATTGGTACTATTTGTTGCAATAGGATCATTGAGCGATCTTGGCACCGAACCGAGCGCGGCCTGATGCAAGACATAGTCCACGCCCACGCAGGCACTTTGACAATCTTCAAATTTTCGGATATCGCCATTTATGAAACGAAAGCGACTCCACTGTTCAGCACTAACCAGACTTTTCACTTCATCGAGATTACGTTGATGACCAGTCGCAAAGTTATCCAACCCAACTACCCGCTGATCAAGCTTAAGCAATTCCTCGAGCAGGTTAGAACCAATGAATCCGGCCACACCTGTGACAAGCCAGGTTTTCGGGTCTATGGGAAGTGCTTTCTTCAAAGATTCGTAAAAAGTCATATATAGGATTCTTGTGTGAATATAATCTGATGGAACCCGATCCATTAAGAATAGGATTCACGTCGACCATTGCCTTAGGGAAGGCCTGAATAGTCAGCGATTTTTGATACCATCCTTGGTTGAGGCTCAAAAAGCACTGGTTTTGTCAGAAATCAGACCTTTCCTGTTCTTAACTCATCGTTTCACCTTTGAACGACGCCTCCTTAAGGCGCTTTTCCCGCATCACAGGCGCACATCTCCCGCAACCAGCCGCCGTTTTCGCATCACCCACAGGTTCGACAGGGCAAATAGGGTAGCCTGTTGCGCGGTGTTTTTCATCAGGCCACGAAAGCGCACTTTTGTATAGCCAAACTGACGCTTGATTACCCGAAACAATGTTCAACATAGGCGCGTACTTGGGCCTTGGCGTATCCGATCATGAGCCGCAGTCGACCGACCAAACTCCTTTTTTCCGTGCCTTTTGTAGCCGCTGGACCGCGCCGCAATCGACCAGATCATCGTGCGATTCTGATGTTCAGGACGCTTGTTCCCACCCATGTAATCGGCATCGCGCAGGATTCCGGATAATGCGGCTCGATCAGGAAGCGCTCGCGGCGGGCCTGCTTACGTTTGCAGGCGTACTCGGCATCAGTGAAGAACATCTGTTTAATCGGGACTCAGCAGTTCAGTTCGTGGAAGGCAAGTATTTCACCAAATCTGGAAGTATTACTCAGAGTTTCCTTAGAGACGAATATCAGACTCCGCGGCGCTCAGCAGGTACTTGAGGTCGTACAAGACATGTTCGGCCTTTCCGAATTGACGGATCTTTGCCGCCCCCATGCTACGAAACTCGTTGTGCGCAACCGCCAAAACAATACCATCATAAGAGTCAATCGCCGGCTCGGTAATCGGCGTAACTCCGTATTCGTGCTGCGCCTCCGCAACACTGACCCACGGGTCGTAGACATCCACAGCAATATTGTAGTCGGCCAGCTCACGGACGATATCGACGATCCGAGTGTTACGCAGATCTGGGCAGTTTTCCTTGAATGTAAAACCCATCAAAAGAACACGAGCACCATCAACTTGAATGCGGCGTTTGAGCATTGCTTTGACCAGTTGCGAAACGACATAAGCGCCCATTCCATCGTTCAAGCGACGGCCCGCCAGAATGATTTCTGGGTGGTAGCCGATCGCCTGTGCCTTATGGGTAAGGTAATAAGGATCGACACCAATGCAATGGCCACCAACCAGACCGGGGCGAAACGGTAAAAAGTTCCACTTGGTTCCCGCTGCCTGCAGCACTGCCTCGGTATCAATCCCCATTTTGTTGAAAATAATCGCCAACTCGTTGATCAATGCAATGTTCAAGTCACGCTGGGTGTTTTCAATAACCTTGGCAGCTTCAGCAACCCGAATACTACTGGCCTTGTGTGTACCTGCAGTAATGATTTGATTGTACAGTTCATCTACCAACTCAGCTATTTCTGGCGTCGAACCTGAGGTCACCTTCTTGATGGTCGTGACACGGTGCTCTTTATCACCCGGATTGATACGTTCGGGACTATAACCTGCGAAAAAATCGATATTGAACTTTAGGCCGGAAACCTTCTCCAGCACTGGTACGCAGTCTTCCTCGGTTGCACCAGGATAAACTGTCGATTCGTAGATGACGATGTCGCCTTTCTTTAAAACTTTCCCGATGGTTTCCGATGCCTTGATGAGCGGAGTCAAATCAGGTTGATTGTATTGATCGATCGGCGTCGGCACCGTTACGACAAATGTGTTGCAAGCACTCAGATCTTCAAGGTTAGTGCTGAAATCCAACAGTGCAGCTTGTTTAAGTTCTTCATCACTGACTTCAAGTGTAACGTCATGTCCCGCCTTGAGAACGTCAATGCGATTCTGATTGATGTCGAACCCAACAACACCACGAATTTTACCGAACTCAACCGCGAGCGGCAGGCCAACATAACCAAGACCAACGATGGCAAGTTTGATGTCTTCCAGTTTATGCATAAGTAAACGCCTGGTTAATCGGATTAAATTAAAGTTGACTAAAATGAGTTCGTCGCCCACGCTGCATAAAGCACGCTACGGCCCCAAGGTTTTCCGCTGGCTTCCGTGAGGATGCCAATGCTACGATGTCAAATCGCCACGAAAATACCCCGCGGAATCCGCTCGGCTCAATTGGGTCCTAATGGAAAACCCACCGACAACAAGATCGGCTCCACAAACTCATCGAGCCGAAACCGCTGCTGCCCCGAACGCACCCCTTCACAGCGATGGGACGCGCTTCGCGCCCCACCAGAAGCAAACAACTCAATCTCGAATACCTAAACCGAGCGCAGCTCACGACTGTGGCGGTACAGGGTTCTGAACAATGCTACGAATATACCAATAACTCCACCCAGCAATATCGCCACTGCCAATATCAATGCTTTCTTCGGTTTGATTGGCTGATCTGGCATCTCAATCGGACCATCTAGACGGAAAACCGCCACATCATCCGGCTTGACAGACAAATCCCTGTAGAAGGCTTGCTTTATCTGCAAAGCCCGAAGATTTTTTATGAAAGGGTCTTCTAACTTCCGCTCTTCAAGGTTTTTGATTTCAGCTTGGAGCGCCTTGCTACCACGAATATAAGTTAACTCGCCATTCATATTGGCTGACACTTCACCCGATAAATTCCCGCTTATGATTGGAGGGTTTTCCAAACCAATAGCCTCAGCGATACGCAGTGCCTCACGCAACTGGGTAATAAGATCTTCGCGAACACGCTCACCACTTTCACGCAGTGTAGTAATCTGCTGCGCAAGGTTTCGTGCACGGACTTCAGCTTCTCTATTGACGCTCTCGATCATCTCCCCCTCAGCTAAGACCCGTGCCTTGTCTACAAAAGCCTTCACCCACTCTGCAGCCTTGGCCGGATCATTGCTTTGCATCGTCAAGGAGAAACGATCCGGAGAGCTTTTATCAGCAAGCGCAATAGTCAGATCTTTGGAGAAACGGTCATAAAGCCCATCCTGAGGACCGACGCGCTCGGATTCATTAAGGGACGGGAGATAGTACTCTTCAAAAAAATTCCGACGCAGTGATTCAGCTCGAAGATTACGCAAGAAAACGTCATATACGTATTTCACGCTGTAAGGTTCCAGTTCCGACTCTCGGGTTCGGCCATAGTTAAAATCGGCAATATCTTTCTGCGTCGGCGGAATGACAAAAGCTGTAGCCTCGTAGACAGGCTTGCTAAGAAAAGCATAAGCCCCACCAACCAAAGCGAATAGAATAACGACAGCTAAGATCAGCCATTTTTGTAGCCATAATCCCTGAATAACCTCGATGAGGTCAATTTCATCGTTAGGCCTAGCCTCAGCACGGTTGTTGCGCATTTGTCGCGTTATCCTTCTTAGATTCCAACTACTATTTTTTGTCGGGAGTGGTCCACTCATCAGTTTGCGAGAAAGGTTGGCCGCCGCCCTGTCGGGCCAGTACCAAAAATCAAAAAACGACCTTCACAAAAGCAAAACGAATCATATTGCCGGAAACCCCATCTGCAAGAAACATGCTTCACCTGCCATGCTGAAACGACCTCAAATTTGCTTGCGGACCCTCCTCGTGATCTTCCAGGCTGCTAGCATCCCTAACAGAGAACCGGTTACCCCCAGCGGAGCCATTAGCCATTAGATCAAAATTGGAAACTGCGGCAGTGACCATCCCCAAAAAACCAGCGAGGCATGATGCTAGTTTTACAAAACAAAAGCCACCCCTCAAAAGTAACCAAGAAGATAAATCGGTCAAGCAAAAAACGCTTAAAGTTCCGCACAAGCCACTCCAGCTATGCCGCGTCGCCCGTTGGTTGCTGGGCAAAAGCTTGGCGGTCTGGCTAATGTCCGTCGGCTACGCACACAGCCCCACTTGCCACCATACTCGCAGACTTAAACTGGTGCTTGAGCTCGAGTCGATCGGACCGGATGCCAATCTCACGGCACACCAGCTCGATACGATATTCACTTCGATCCGAACTCGGCCTAGATACCGTACAACCCGGCGTGCCTTTGAACGCTTCCTGGCCGCTCGCGGGCTTCCGACCGTAGAACCCGATGTCGATCGGTTTACCCTGTCACTCAAGGCATACCGCTTTCACCTCATCTAGGTTCGCGACTTGACTCCGCCGATGGTAAGCCAGCGAAGCTCCACCATTGCCGACTTTTTGACTTAGTCCGTACCACACGAGGCAGTGTTTCTAGATCTGTCGGCGCCGGCCGCAGATCAGTTTTTCATTACCAGGACCAACCGATCAAGTGCCAGAGCCTGCAGCACTCCATCGCCAGATTGCGTGCCTTGCAGGACTGCTGGCCCACGCCATGATCGCGAAGTTCGCCGGCCATTTACCACTCTATCGCTAGGAGTCAAGCCGGTTTGGCCATCACCCGCTCAACCCTGGCGCAGTGGGTCGGCAAGTCGTCGAGCTCCCCCCTTACCGGGAAGGCGAGTCCAACAACTTCTGCAAGTACTGACCGTAACCAGTCTTCTTCAGGGCATCGGCTTGCGCGCCGAGCTGCTCGGCAGTGATCCAACCGTTGCTGTAGGCAATCTCTTCCAGGCAAGCTACTTTCAGGCCTTGGCGCTGTTCGATGGTGTGCACAAAGTGACTGGCTTCCAGCAGAGAGTCGTGGGTACCGGTATCGAGCCAGGCAAAACCACGGCCCAGCATTTCGACATTGAGCGTCTTCCGCTCCAGGTACGCACGGTTAACGTCGGTGATTTCCAGCTCGCCCCGCTCGGACGGCTTGATGCTCTTTGCGATCTCGACAACATCGTTGTCGTAGAAGTACAGGCCGGTCACCGCATAGTTCGATTTTGGCTTCAGAGGCTTCTCTTCAATGCTAAGAGCGCGACCGGTTTTGTCGAACTCAACAACACCGAAGCGTTCCGGGTCGGAGACGTGGTAGCCGAATACGGTAGCGCCATGTTGTTGAGAGCTGGCGGAGCGCAGATTGTCCGAGAAATGCTGACCGTAAAAGATGTTGTCGCCCAGTATCAGGCAACAAGGATCTTCGCCAATGAACTCTTCGCCAATGATGAAGGCTTGTGCCAGACCGTCAGGACTAGGTTGCTCGGCGTAGGTCAGCTTGATGCCGTACAGGCTTCCGTCACCCAGCAGCTTGCGGAAACACGGCAAGTCTTCAGGCGTGGAGATAATCAGGACTTCACGCATGCCCGCAAGCATCAGCACCGACAGCGGATAGAAGATCATCGGCTTGTCGTAGATCGGCAGCATCTGTTTGGACACGCCGAGGGTCAACGGATGCAGACGCGTGCCCGAGCCGCCGGCGAGGATGATGCCTTTACGATTTGTCGTGGTCATTTATTCAGAACTTCCCTAAGCATTCGGGTTACGCCACTTTGCCAATCCGGCA
>Ga0182005_1000326_pt1 | contig 28190 bp, 29 predicted proteins | sample Sormic07211103_1_FD_123021 | JGI IMG/M metagenome (GOLD analysis project Ga0182005, IMG submission 123021) | Rhizosphere microbial communities from Sorghum bicolor, Mead, Nebraska, USA - 072115-103_1 MetaG | ecosystem: Host-associated > Plants > Roots > Rhizosphere | place: USA: Nebraska...
ACTGGACAAGGCCGCGAAGCGGGGCCGGTCAGGGATGACCGGCCGTTTTCGGGGAGGCAGGGACAGCCGACTCGAAAACCCCCAGGCGAAGCCCGACCCGGCCGAAGGCCATTGATACACGGCGGCGGTAGCCGCCTTTCCTTGAGGGGTCGCCGCAGGCGTGGCCTCGAGGGTCACCCCCGCCGGCTCTCCAACGCGACACAACACGCCGCGACAAAGCCAAACGCGATGGCGAAGCCGAGCCCGCAGCACCGCTACATGTATGCCGCAAAAAAAAACGCCCCAACAAAGGGGCGTTTTCAACCACAGGCAAACGCACAAATTACTTGTAACGCACACCCTTGATCTCATACGTCTTCGTGCCATTCGGCGCGACGAAGTCGAACTCGTCGCCTTCGCTCTTGCCGATCAGCGCACGCGCGATCGGCGACGACACCGCGATCAGGTTCTTCTTGATGTCGGCTTCCAGGTCGCCAACGATCTGATACGTCACTTCCGTATCGTTATCGAGGTCGATCAGTTCGACGATGGCACCGAACACGATGCGCGAGCCTACCGTGAGGCGCTCGGTATCGATGATTTCGGAATTGGACAGCGCCGCTTCCAGCTCGTTGATACGGCCTTCGTTGAAGCCGTGCATCTCGCGTGCGGCGTGGTACTCGGCGTTTTCCTTCAGATCGCCATGCGCACGCGCTTCCGCCACGGCGGCGACGATCTCGGGACGCTTCACGCGCTTGAGGTACTCGAGTTCGTCACGAAGACGGTCGGCACCGATGGCGGTCATGGGCGGACGGGTCGGGCTCATGCGTTCAGCTCCTTGTGCAGGTCCTGCAGGCTGTTCACTTCACCATCGGCGTGGAAGTCGAGCGAATGCACGAGGGCACGCGCGCCGGCCACGGTGGTGGAGTACGTGACGCGCTGCTGCAGCGCTTCGCGACGGATCGAGAACGAATCCGAGATGGCCTGCTTGCCTTCCGTCGTGTTGACGATATAGACGACTTCGCCGTTCTTGATCAGGTCGACGATGTGCGGACGGCCCTCGAGCACCTTGTTGATGCGCTCGCACTTCACGCCATGACCCTCGAGGAACGACGCGGTACCGGCCGTGGCCACGACGACGTAACCGCGCGCGGTGACATCCTGCGCGATGGGCAGCAGGCGCTCCTTGTCGGCATCGCGTACCGACATGAAGACCTTGCCCTTCGGCGGCGCCTTGATGCCGGCCGCCTCGTGACCGCGTGCGAACGCGGCGCCGAAGGTGCGACCCACACCCATCACCTCACCCGTGGAACGCATCTCCGGCCCGAGGATCGGGTCGACGTTCTGGAACTTCAGGAACGGGAAGATGGCTTCCTTGACCGAGTAGTACGACGGGATGATTTCCTTCGTCGCGCCCTGGTCGGCGAGCGTACGGCCGGCCATGGCGCGCGCGGCGATCTTCGCCAGCGACATGCCGGTGGCCTTGCAGACGAACGGCACCGTGCGCGAAGCGCGCGGGTTCACCTCGAGGATGAACACCTCGTCACCCTGGATCGCGAACTGCGTGTTCATCAGGCCGATGACCTTCAGCTCACGCGCCAGCTCGGTGACCTGGCGGCGCATTTCGTCCTGCACTTCCTGCGAGAGGGAGTACGGCGGCAGCGAGCACGACGAGTCGCCGGAATGCACGCCGGCCTCTTCGATGTGCTCCATGATGCCGCCGATCAGCACGTTGCCTTCGGCATCGGCGACGATGTCGACGTCCACTTCCACGGCATGATCGAGGAAACGGTCGAGCAGTACCGGCGAATCGTTGGACACCTGCACGGCGTCGCGGATGTAGCGCGAGAGGTCGGCGTCGGCGTAGACGATTTCCATGGCGCGGCCACCGAGCACGTAGCTCGGGCGGACCACCAGCGGATAACCGATCTCACGGGCCAGCGCCAGCGCTTCGTCGGCGTTGCGCGCGGTGCGGTTCGGCGGTTGCTTGAGCTTGAGCTTCTCGATGAGCTGCTGGAAGCGCTCACGGTCTTCCGCCAGGTCGATCGACTCGGCCGAGGTACCGATGACCGGCACGCCGGCGGCTTCGAGCGCACGCGCCAGCTTGAGCGGGGTCTGACCGCCATACTGCACGATGACGCCCTTGGGTTTTTCGAGGTCGACGATCTCCAGCACGTCTTCGAGCGTCAGCGGCTCGAAGTACAGGCGGTCGGAGGTGTCGTAGTCGGTCGAGACGGTTTCCGGGTTGCAGTTGACCATGATGGTTTCGAAACCATCCTCGCGCAGCGCGAGCGCCGCGTGCACGCAGCAGTAGTCGAACTCGATACCCTGGCCGATGCGGTTCGGACCGCCGCCCAGCACGATGATCTTGTCGCGGTTGGTCGGGTTGGCCTCGCACTCTTCCTCGTACGTGGAATACATGTACGCGGTGGTGGTGGCGAACTCGGCGGCGCAGGAGTCGACGCGCTTGTAGACCGGGCGGACGCCCAGCGTACGACGCACGTGACGCACGGCGGCTTCGTTGGTGTCGACCAGCTCGGCCAGACGCGCATCGGAGAAACCCATGCGCTTAAGCTCGCGCATGCGCGGCTCGTCCAGCGCGGTCAGACCCTGGCGCTGCACTTCGCCTTCGGTCATCACGATGTCTTCGAACGCGGCCAGGAACCACGGATCGATACGGGTCAGCGCATAGACCTCTTCCAGCGACAGGCCGGCGCGGAAGGCATCGGCCACGTGGAACACGCGGTCCGGACGCGGCTCGCGCAGTTCGCGCTTGAGCGTCTGGAAACCTTCTTCGCTACCGATATCCAGACCGGTCGGGTTGAGGCCGGTCTTGCCGATCTCGAGGCCACGCAGAGCCTTCTGCATCGACTCGGTGAAGGTACGACCCATCGCCATCACCTCGCCCACCGATTTCATCTGGGTGGTGAGGCGCGCGTCGGCGGCCGGGAACTTCTCAAAAGCGAAGCGCGGAATCTTGGTGACGACGTAATCGATGGACGGCTCGAACGAGGCCGGCGTCAGACCGCCGGTGATGTCGTTCTTCAGTTCGTCCAGCGTGTAACCGACAGCGAGCTTGGCGGCGACCTTGGCGATCGGAAAGCCAGTAGCCTTGGAGGCCAGTGCCGACGAACGCGACACGCGCGGGTTCATCTCGATGACGACCACGCGGCCGTCTTCGGCGTTGATACCGAACTGCACGTTGGAGCCGCCGGTGTCCACACCGATCTTGCGCAGCACCGCGATGGAGGCGTTACGCAGGCGCTGGTATTCCTTGTCGGTCAGCGTCTGTGCCGGCGCGACGGTGATCGAGTCGCCCGTGTGCACGCCCATCGGATCGAAGTTTTCGATCGAGCAGACGATGATGCAGTTGTCCGCCTTGTCGCGGACCACTTCCATCTCGAATTCCTTCCAGCCCAGCACCGACTCTTCGACCAGCACTTCGTGCACGGGCGAGAGTTCGAGGCCGCGGCCGACGATCTCGACGAATTCTTCCTTGTTGTATGCGATGCCGCCACCCGAACCACCCAGCGTGAAGCTCGGGCGGATGATGGTCGGGAAGCCGACCGTGGCCTGGATTTCCAGCGCCTGTTCCATCGAGCGGGCCACCTCGGCCTTCGGGCACTCCAGACCGATCTCGGCCATGGCGATGCGGAACAGGTTGCGGTCTTCCGCCATGCGAATGGCTTCGCGCGACGCGCCGATCAGCTCGACGTTGTATTTCTCGAGCACGCCGTTGTCGGCGAGGTCGAGGGCGCAGTTGAGACCGGTCTGGCCGCCCATCGTCGGCAGGATCGCGTCGGGGCGCTCCTTGGCGATGATGCGCTCCACCGTCTGCCAGTTGATCGGCTCGATGTACACGGCGTGGGCCGTGTCCGGGTCGGTCATGATCGTCGCCGGGTTCGAATTGACCAGGACGACGCGGTAACCCTCTTCCTTCAGCGCCTTGCAGGCCTGGGCGCCGGAATAGTCGAACTCGCAGGCCTGGCCGATGACGATCGGGCCGGCACCGATGACGAGGATGGTCTTGATGTCTGTGCGCTTGGGCATGGTATCTCTCGCAAACGAAGCGGATGGATGAGTGGAAGGGCCAGCGGCGCGTCAGGACGCGCGCTTGGCCTTGTGCTCTTCCATCGAGGCGATGAACGTGTCGAACAGGTAACCGACGTCCTCCGGACCCGGGCTGGCTTCCGGGTGACCCTGGAAACAGAACGCCGGGCGGTCCGTCAGGGCGAAGCCCTGCAGCGAGCCGTCGAACAGCGAGGTGTGGGTGACGCGCACGTTGGCCGGCAGCGTGGCCGGATCCACCGCGAAGCCGTGGTTCTGCGAGCTGATCAGCACACGGCCGGTGTCGTGATCCTTCACCGGATGATTGGCGCCGTGGTGACCGAACTTCATCTTCAGCGTCTTCGCGCCGACGGCCAGCGCCAAGATCTGATGCCCTAGGCAGATGCCGAACAGCGGGATCTTGGTATCGAGGATCCGCTTCGTCGCTTCGATCGCGTAGTCGCACGCGGCCGGGTCGCCCGGGCCATTGGCCAGGAAGACGCCGTCCGGATTCATCGCCAGCACATCTTCGGCGGGCGTCTGCGCCGGCACCACGGTGATGTCGACACCGCGGCCGGCGAGCAGGCGCAGGATGTTCTGCTTCACACCGAAGTCGTAAGCGACGACCCTGAACTTCTTCGGCGCGTTGTAGAACGCCTGCTTGTCGAGGTCGTACACACCTTCGGACCACTGATAGGTCCGGGTGGTGCTGACGACCTTGGCGAGGTCCATGCCATTGAGGCCTTCGAAGCCGCGCGCCTTGGCGACGGCGGCATCGGCGTCGATCGCGTCACCGGCGACGATGCAGCCGCTCAGCGCGCCCTTCTCGCGAAGGATGCGTGTGAGGCGACGCGTGTCGATACCGGCGATGGCGACGATGCCGTTGCGCTCGAGATACTGCGGCAGGGGCTCGACGCTGCGCCAGTTGCTGGCAAGGCGCGGCACGTCGCGGACGATGAGGCCCGCCGCGTGGACGCGGTCGGCTTCGACGTCGACATCGTTGGTGCCGGTGTTGCCGATGTGCGGATAGGTCAGCGTGACGATCTGACGGGAGTACGAGGGGTCGGTCAGGATTTCCTGATAACCGGTCATGGCGGTGTTGAACACCACCTCACCAATCGTCTCACCACGGGCACCGACCGCGTGGCCGTGAAAAATGCTGCCGTCTTCGAGAGCAAGCAGAGCAGGAGTACGCATGGGATGGCCGCCTTCGGGTGCAGCAAAGCCCGCAAGCCTGCATTTAGCGGCTCGTGGGCCTTGGGGATATAGGGGTCGCTGGGCGGGTAAGAATGATAGGCGCCAGGGCCCGTTTTGTCCACCGCAAAACGATGAACGACCCTGCGGCGGAATATCGCTGGTGAACAGGTCCGACGCGATACAATGGCGCCCGAGCCAGACCACCGAGAACCACCGCATGCTGCTCGACCCCGCCCGCCTGGACCGTCCCGACACCGACATCCGGCACGAGCCCTTTTCGTTCATGATCGCCCACGGCCAGCTGCCGGACGAGTCGCGATCCGAACTGGACCGCGACTTCCCGCAATACACCAGCGCCGGCTTCTTCCCCTACGACGCCAGCGACTGCGGCCCGTCCGTGAACGAGCTGGTCAAGCAGATGACCTCGCGCCAGTTCTCTTCCGCCATCGGTAAACACCTCGGCATTCCCGGCCTGGAGAACTATCCCACCCTGGTCACGATCTGCCGCCTGCTCAACCGCCGGCACGGCACCATCCACACCGACAGCAAGTCCAAGATCGCCACCGCGCTGATCTACCTCAACCCGATGTGGCCGGATACCAGCGACGGCTGCCTCCGTTTCCTCAGCTCGATCAATGACATCGATGACATCGTCGCGCCGGAGCTGAAGCCGCTTTACGGGGAGTTCGCCGTGTTCCGCCGGGCCGAGAACTCCTTCCATGGTCACCTGCCCTATGAGGGCGAGCGCCGGGTCATTCAGGTCGCCTGGCTGACCTCCGAAGAGGAGAAAGCCCGCAAGACCAAGCGGGGCAAGTTCTCGCGGGTGTTCAAGAAGATCTTCGGAAAGCTGGACCGGAAGGTGGGTGCCGATCGCGACCGGAACGCCTCGCATCCGGACTGAGGCGGACTGGTTCGTCGGCGGCGTGGCTTCCAACAGAGCCGGTCTTCCGTCCCTCACCGCACCCCGAACCACCAGCCGACAAACACGGCAAACACGCCGTACAGCGCGCCGATCGGCATCAGCCAGCGCGCTTCCACCGACCCATGCCGGAACATCGCCCATAACGCGATCACCGCCACCATCGTGACGCCGCCAGCCACGATCAGCGGCGTATCGAAGAGCCACGGCGTAGCGAACAACGCCATCGAGCTGGGAATGGTCGCCTGAATCATCATGGCGCCGGAGATGTTGGCCAGCGCCAGCCGCTCTTTGCCCTGACGCACCCAGATCAGCGCGTTCACCGTTTCGGGCAGTTCGGTCGCCACGGGGCTCAGCACCAGCGCGACGATGTGCGGCGACAGGTGGAAGAATTCACCGAAGGCTTCGAGCTGCCACACGAAGGTGCGCGACGCGATGGCGATGACGATCAACGCCAGGCTGGTTTGCAGCGCGATCCAGCCCATCGTCGGATCGGCGTCATTCGGGCGGAAGGTCAGAGGCTCGAGCTCTTCCTCCTCAGGCGCCGTGCTGTCGTCACGCATCTCGCGCCACACGTAGGCCACGTACGCGAGCAGGAAAAGCACGCCGAGCCAGGGCTTCCATGCGAACGCGACGAGACCCAGGCCGACTTTTACGACGAAGATCGCAAGGAACCACGACTGATCGCGCGCGAGACGCTGGTTATCGACACGCACCCGGAGGTCGGGGCGCTTCAGGCGCTTACGGCCCGCATACAGAGCGAATCCGACCACGGCGTACGCGATGGTCGCGAGTACCAGTGGTCCCCCGAGGGCCGCACCGACGCCGATATCCTTAGCCGCGGCATCCTTACCGAACATCACGGCGACGAACGTCACCGCGCTTTCGGGAAGCGCCGTACCGAAGGCCGCGAGGACCGTACCGGTAGCGGTGGCGCCGAGGTTGAGCTTGCGCCCGAACCATTCGACGCCGTTGACGAAGTATTCGCACGCGAAATAGATGGCCCCGGCCGAAACCAGGAAGAGAAAGCATGTCAGCAGCATGTTTTATCTAAGGCCGAGCGAGCGAGAAAATACCGATGGCTCAACGACACCGCTCGCCCGGCCTGGGTAAGCATGTCGCTGGCCAAAGGTCTCGCCGGGCCGGCAACGCACCGTGTGTGCGTCGCTGCCGTTCGCGCCATGGGGCACAAGGCCACCAAGTCTGTTGACGCGAACTCTCCTGGGTACGGAGATGGCTACTCCCCAATGACTTCGGGGCGGATGTTAACACGTGCTCTCAGATCAGGTGAGAGCGATTCTTACGCAGAGCATCAAACCTTTGCGGCGATCACGTCTTCGATCGTCCAGGTCCCCGGCGCACGCCCGGCGATCCACGCTGCGGACTCCAGCGCGCCGCGCGCAAAGATGGACCGATCCGTCGCGCGATGCCCCAGCTCGATACGCTCGCCCTGCCCCATCAGCAACGCCTGGTGCTCGCCGACGATATCGCCGCCACGTACGACGGCGAAGCCGATCGTCCCTGCCTTACGCGCGCCGGGACGGCCCTCTCTCGAATAGACGGCCAATTCATCCAGCGTCGCGCCACGCCCCGCGGCAGCGGCATGCCCCATTGCCAGCGCGGTACCCGACGGAGCGTCTTCCTTCCGGTTGTGATGGGCCTCGACGATATCGAGGTCCCAGCCAGGCAGTGCCGCGGCGGCTTCACGAAGCAGCCGCGTCAGAACGGCGACACCGAGACTGAAATTGGCGGCATGCAGCACAGCGATGCGTTCCGATGCTTTCGCGAGGCGCTCGGTCTGCTCAGGACCGAGGCCGGTACTGCCGGTCACCAGTGACGCACCACTCGTCTCACAGTAGTCCAGCGCGGAGGCGAGACCCTCCGGACCGCTGAAGTCGATGACGACGTCGATGTCGGAAGCGTCGGTCCAGTCGCTGAAGCGAAGCGCCGACACGTCGCCATAGGCCGCCTTGCCCAGACGCGCGGAGTTCGACGCGACGATGGCGCGAACGAGTTCGAAGCGTTCGTCGTCGCGGACAAGACCGAGCAGCGCATGGCCCATCCGGCCGGAGGCGCCGCTGACGGCGAGACGGACGGGACGGGTCATGAAGTGACCCTGGACCAGAAGTCTTTCACCCCATCGATGAACGTCGTCGAGCGCGGCGTATGCTTCGCTGCCTCTTCGCCGACGAACGTCGCTTCGAGCTGGGTAAGCAACTCGCGCTGTTCCTTGGTCAGGCGAACCGGCGTCTCGACCACGACGGTGCACACCAGGTCACCCGTACGACCGCCGCGAACGGACTTCACGCCACGACCGCGCATGCGGAACTGATGCCCCGTCTGCGTCTCGGGCGGCACGTTGACGGCCACTTCGCCCTCGAGCGTCGGGACCATCAGTTCGGTACCGAGCGCGGCCTGAGCGAACCGAATCGGCACTTCGCAATACAAATCGCTGCCATCGCGCTGGAAGATCGCGTGCTCGCGCACACGGACTTCCACGTAGAGATCACCCGACGGCGAACCGGCCGGACCGGCTTCGCCCTGCCCGGTCAGACGGATGCGGTCACCGTTGTCGACACCGGCCGGAATCTGCACCGACAGCGTGCGTTCTTCTTCCAGACGGCCTTCGCCGTGGCATTTCTTGCAGGGCTTGTCGATCTTCTGGCCGGAGCCGTGACAGGTCGGGCAAGCCTGCTGAATCGAAAAGATGCCGTTCTGCATGCGCACGCGGCCATGGCCGGCGCAGGTGCTGCATTTGGAGACCTTGCCGTCTTCCGAACCGCTACCGTTGCAGTGATGGCAATTGACCTGGGTCGGAATCTCGATCTTCTTCTCGACGCCGAAGACGGCTTCCTCGAGATCCAGATCCATCATGTAGCGCAGGTCGGCACCGCGACGCGCTCGCTGGCGTCCGCCGCCACCGCCGAAGATGTCGCCGAAGATATCGCCAAAGATATCGCCGACGTCGCCAAAACCGGCGCCGCCGCCACGACCGAAGCCACCGCCTTCGAAGGCGGCATGGCCATGCTGATCGTACGCCGCGCGCTTCTGCGCATCGGACAGTACGTCGTAGGCCTCCTTGGCTTCCTTGAACTTCTCGATCGCAGTCGGATCGTCCGGATTGCGGTCGGGGTGGTACTTCATCGCCACGCGACGGAAGGTCGTTTTGAGGTCGCCCTCGGTCACGGTGCGCTCGACACCGAGAATTTCGTAGTAGTCGCGCTTGCTGCTCATTACACGCTTGCTTTCCCTGGACGGACGAACGCGCCGAGAGGTTTCCCTTCGACGCGATCGTACCGGTTAACCGTTGTCACACCGCGGGCGCCGGGCCCGCGGTGTGCCGTTGCTCCACAGGACGAAATTACTTCTTCTCGTCCTTGACCTCGGTGAACTCGGCGTCCACCACGTCGTCCGGCTGAGCCGAGCCGCCGCCCGGTGCCGACTGCTGCGCGGTGTCCTGCGTGCCGCCACTGGACTGAGCCGCGGCGGACAGCGCCTGAGCGACCTGCTCCAGGTTGGTGATCTTCGCCTCGATGGCGTCCTTGTCTTCGCCGGTCAGCGCCTTCTCGAGTTCCGACACCGCGCCGTCGATGCTGGCGAGCTGCTCGGCCGGGATCTTGCCGCCGTGCTCCTTGAGCTGGCTGCGCGTGGCATGGACGAGCTGGTCACCCTTGTTACGCGTCTGCACCAGGTCGTGGAACTTGCGGTCTTCTTCGCGATTGGCTTCCGCGTCGGCGACCATGCGTGCGACTTCGTCATCCGACAGACCCGAGCCGGCCTTGATCTCGATCTTCTGTTCCTTGCCCGTGTCCTTGTCCTTCGCGGACACGTGCAGGATGCCGTTGGCGTCGATGTCGAAGGTCACTTCGATCTGCGGCTGACCGCGCGGTGCCGAGCGGATGCCGGAGAGGTCGAACTTGCCCAGCGACTTGTTCGCATTGGCACGCTCGCGCTCGCCCTGCAGCACGTGCACGGTCACGGCGGTCTGGTTGTCGTCGGCGGTCGAGAAGGTCTGCGAGGCCTTGGTCGGCACCGTGGTGTTCTTCTCGATGAGCTTGGTCATCACGCCGCCCATGGTCTCGATACCGAGCGACAGCGGGGTCACGTCGAGCAGCAGCACGTCCTTGACCGTACCGCCGAGCACGCCACCCTGAATCGCGGCGCCGACGGCGACGGCTTCATCCGGGTTGACGTCCTTGCGCGCTTCCTTGCCGAAGAAGTCCTTGACGGCTTCCTGGACCTTGGGCATGCGGGTCTGACCACCGACGAGAATCACCTCGTTGATGTCGGAGATCTTCAGGCCGGCATCGTTCAGCGCCGTGCGGCACGGATCGATGGTGCCCTTGACCAGGTCTTCCACCAGCGACTCCAGCTTGGCGCGGGTCAGCTTGATGTTCAGATGCTTCGGACCCGTCGCATCGGCCGTGACGTACGGCAGGTTGACGTCGGTCTGGTGCGCGGACGAGAGCTCGATCTTGGCGCGCTCGGCGGCGTCCTTCAGACGCTGCAGGGCGAGCTGATCCTTGCGCAGGTCGATGCCCTGCTCCTTCTTGAACTCTTCCACGAGGTAATCGATGACGCGGTTGTCGAAATCTTCGCCGCCGAGGAAGGTGTTGCCGTTGGTCGAGAGCACTTCGAACTGCTTCTCGCCGTCGACGTTGGCGATTTCGATGATGGACACGTCGAACGTGCCGCCGCCGAGATCGTACACGGCGATCTTGCGGTCGGCCGTCGAGGTCTTGTCCAGACCGTAAGCCAGCGCTGCAGCGGTGGGCTCGTTGATGATGCGCTTGACCTCGAGGCCCGCGATCTTGCCGGCGTCCTTGGTCGCCTGGCGCTGGCTGTCGTTGAAGTAGGCCGGCACGGTGATGACGGCCTCGGTCACGGCCTCGCCAAGGAAATCCTCGGCGGTCTTCTTCATCTTCATGAGGACCTTCGCGGACACTTCCTGCGGGGCCATCTTCTTGCCATCGGCGGTCTGCACCCATGCGTCGCCGTTATCGTGCGCGACGATGCCGTATGGAACCAGCTTGAGGTCCTTCTGGACTTCGGCGTCGGTGAACTTGCGGCCGATGAGGCGCTTCACCGCGTAGAAGGTGTTCTTGGGGTTGGTGACGCTCTGACGCTTGGCCGGCGCACCCACCAGGACTTCGTTGTCCTTGGTGAAAGCGACGATGGACGGCGTGGTGCGATCGCCCTCAGCGTTTTCGATAACGCGCGCGGTCGAACCTTCCATCACTGCGACGCAGGAGTTGGTCGTACCGAGGTCGATGCCGATGATCTTGGCCATTGAAGTTGCTCCGTATTTCTAAGCGGCCCCCGCGGCCGCGACTGGTTTGGAAAATGGGGGTGTGCCCCATCGATTCAATATCTGGTGAGACTCCCCGCGGCGCGAAACCGACGCCGGACGGGGTTTGGTTCAGTTGTCGCGAACCACCGCCACGAGAGCCGGACGCAACAGGCGGTCGTTCAGCACGAACCCCTTCTGCACCACGGCCACCACGGTGTTCGGCGCGTGCTCGTTCGATTCGACCGAGCTGATCGCCTGGTGATGCTCCGGGTTGAACGGCTGGTGCAGCGGGTCGACGACCGACAGGCCGTTGGCCTGGGTCACCTTCTCCAGCTGCTTCAGCGACATTTCCAGTCCCTCGCGCAGCGTCTTCGCGTCGGCCGTCTGATTGGCCAGGCCCAGCGCGATGCCGTCGTACACCGGCAGCAGGTCGCCCAGCAGCTTCTCGTTGGCGAAACGGCGGGCCTGGTCGAGGTCACGCTGCATGCGGCGGCGCTGGTTCTCGATCTCCGCCTTCTCGCGCAGGACCGTCTCGCGGGCCTGGGCCAGCTCGACTTCCATCGCGGCAAGCTGGGCGTTCAGCGCGTCGAGCTCGGACTGTGCGCCGTTCTCGTCGACACCGCCGTCCTGCGCCTGATCCGGCGCATGGGGATCGTTGTTCTGCATGGTTACTCCAAATGTCAGCTTCACGGCCCTCCCTCGAGGAGGGCCGAACATTCGCGGGAAATACTAAACCCGCCTCCCGTGCCGGTTTATGAGGTCGCCGCGGCGCGATTCAAGGCGTCACTGAGCAGTCCGGCCGTGGCTTGTACCACGGGAATCACCCGCTCATATGCCATACGCGTCGGTCCAATAACTCCGATCGCGCCCAGCATCCGGCCGCTGGTGCCGTAGGTGGCGGTGACGATACTGCACCCGTCGAGGGCGGAAAAACCGGATTCCTCGCCGATGAACAGGCGCACGCCGGGCGCCTGGACGCACATTTCCATCAGCTGAAGCAGATCGCGCTTCTGCTGGAAGGCGTCAAAGAGGTCGCGCAGCCGCTCGATATCGGCCAGCTCCGAGTACCCCATGAGATTGGTCTGACCGCTCACCAGCACGTCGTCCGCATCCTCGACGGGGGTGAACGACGCGGTGGCCAGCTCCACCACGCTGGCCAGCTGGCGATTGAGCTCGCCCCCGGCCTCGCGCAGTTCGGTGGCGAGGTGCGCCCGGATGTCCGCCAGACGGAAGCCGGCGAACTGAGCGTTGAGATAGTTGGCCGCCTGCTCCAGCTCCGTGGCATCCAGCGGCCTGGCCAGCTGAACCACCCGGTTCTGCACCTGGTTGTCCGAGAACACCAGGATCACGAGGACCCGGGCGTCGGGCAGATTGACGAAGTCGATGTGGCGCAGCGGGAAATCGCCCTGGCGCGGCACCGTGACCACGCCGGCGAAGCGGGTCATCGCCGAAAGCAGGTTCGAGACATTGCCCAGCAGGTCGCGCGTGGTCGTCTGATGCGGAGGCAGCCCGCCCTGCAGGCGGGCCATGTCGTCGCGCGGCAACGGCTTCAGTTCGAGCAGGCTATCGACGAACAGACGAAGGCCGCGCGGCGTCGGAATACGCCCCGCCGAGGTGTGGGGCGATGCCACGAGGCCCGCTTCTTCCAGGTCCGCCATGATGTTGCGGATGGTCGCCGGACTCACTTCCAGGCCGGACGAACGCGCCAGCGTGCGTGAGCCCACCGGCTCACCGTCGGAAAGGTATTGCGATATGAGGGTCCGCAGCAGCCGGCGCGCTCGTGCATCGATGTCGTGACCGGAGAACGGATTCATGCGCCTGGCTGGTGTGGGAAAGGGGTTGGAAGCTCGCGCTATCAATAAGGTCTCGCCGCCTCGCTTGCAAGTCTCGGCTTATGCGACTCGCCTCCCGCTACAATCGGCGCGATTCCATCCGCCGCCTGGTCCTCATGCTCACGTCGCTCTACGTCCGCCAGTTCGCCGTCGTCGAAGAAGCCGAGATCGCCTTCGGTCCGGGCCTCACCGTGGTCAGCGGCGAGACCGGCGCGGGCAAGTCCCTTCTGGTGGATGCCCTGATGCTGCTGGCGGGCGCCCGCGCCGACAGCGGCATGGTCCGGGCCGGCAGCGACCGCGCCGAGCTGGCCGCCGAATTCGACCTCACCGGCCTGCCCGAAGCCACCGACTGGCTTCGCCAGGAGGAACTGGACGATGGCGAGACCTGCCAGCTGCGTCGGGTGATCCGCACGGAAGGCAGCTCGCGCGGCTGGATCAACGGCCGCCCGGCCAGCCTCGCCCAGATGTCGGCGCTGGCCTCGCTGATCGTCGAGATCCACGGCCAGCACGAGCACCAGGCCCTGCTTTCGCGCCAGCATCAGATGGCTTTGCTGGACGCCTACGCGGGCAACGAGGTCTTGCAGACGAGCGTCCGCGACACGGCCAAAGCCTGGCGCGACGCCGTGGCGCGCATCCGTACGCTGTCCGGCGGCGATGACCGCGAGCGCCAGATCGAGCTGCTCGCCCACGAACTGGAAGAACTCGACCGCTGGGCCCTCGCGCCCGCCGCGCTCGAAGACCTCGAAACCCAGCATCGCCGGCTGGCCAATGCCGGCCGGCTGGCCGAGGGCGCCAATGGCGTCGTTGAAATCCTCGACGGCGAAAGCGAATTCGCTGTCGGCCGCGCCCTGTTGCGCGCCCATGCCGAGGTGTCGCGCCTGGCCGAGCTTGACGCCTCGCTCGTCCCGACCCTCGAGCTGCTCGACAGCGCCCAGATTCAGGTCGGCGAAGCCGTCGACGGCCTCAGCCGCTACGCGCAGGATGTCGAACTGGATCCCGAACGGCTGGCCGAGGTGGACACCCACCTCACCCACCTTCACGACCTCGCCCGCCGCTACCGCCTGCCCATCGAGGAACTGACGGCCAAGGCCGAGGAAGTCCGCGAGCGCCTTGCCGAACTGGAAGGCGCCGGTGATGCGCTCGACCGCCTGGGTCGCGAGCGCGATCGTCTGCGCAAGGCATGGGATGACGCCGCGTCGTCGCTGTCGAAAGCCCGCGCCGACGCCGCCGGTCGACTCGGCGGCACGGTGGCCGCGTTGATGGGTGAGCTGGGCATGGGCGGCGGCCGTCTCGAAGTGTCACTCGAACCGGCCGAGGGCGACGACCCGGATCCGCAGGGCCGCGAGCGCTGCGAACTGCTGGTCAGCGCCAACCCCGGCCAGCCGCCACGCCCGTTGCGCAAGGTGGCCTCGGGTGGCGAACTCGCCCGCATCAGTCTGGCGATCGAAGTCGCGACGCTGGGCAACGACAACATCGGCTGCATGATCTTCGACGAAGTGGACACCGGCATCGGCGGTGCCGTCGCCGAGGTGGTCGGCCAGAAGCTGCGCGCGCTGGGCGAGAAGGTGCAGGTACTCTGCGTCACCCACCTGCCGCAGGTGGCGGCGCAAGGTCACTCACACCTGCGCGTGGCCAAGGAGAGCGACGGCGATTCGACCCGTACGCGTATCCATCCGCTGGATGCATCCGGCCGTCGTGACGAGCTGTCGCGCATGCTGGGTGGCGTCGAGATTACGAAAGAGACGCGGGCGCACGCGAAGAAAATGCTGGATCGGGCTCAGGGGTGACCTTCAGGTCCTGATGAGCCCCCTCTCCTGAGCCATCCGATAAAGGTCCAGCTCGGACCCAGCATTGAGCTTGTTCATCACCGCCGCCCGGTGGATGTAAATCGTCTTCTGCCCGATCCCCAGTTCCGCCGCGACCTGCTTCGGCGCGCGCCCGGCCGCGAGTAAGAGGAATACCTCCCGCTCACGCGCCGTCAGACGGCTGAACGGATCCAGATCCGCCGAAGGCCGTCCCGAGCGCCGCTGACGCAGATCCGAACTGAGATATTGCTCACCGCTAAGCACTGAACGCACCGCGGCGACGAGTTCTTCGGGCGCGACACCCTTGGTCACATAGCCGCGCGCACCGCGACGCAGCGCCTCGGAAACGTAAGGTTCGCCGTCGTGCATGCTCAGGACGACGATCTTCATCCCGGGCGAAATGCTCGCGAGATGCTCGATCAGCGGGAGGCCGCTACCGTCGGGAAGCGACAGATCCACCGCCACCAGGTCGGGGCGATGCTGGGTGACCGCATCGACAGCCTCGTCGGCATTGCGGGCTTCGGCAACGACGTCCAGATCGGGTTCAAGCTCGATGAGTCGCTTGAAACCCTCACGGACGATGGCATGGTCATCTACAAGAGCGATTCTTGGCATGCACAGAATGTAACAGGCAATCCCGACGCGTGCGTATGGGCGACGCCGAGCGTCGGGCCGGCACATCCGCCGTGTAACATTCGGGCATGCGACTACACGCGCCTTCCCGATTCGCCGGTCCCCTGCTAGCGCTCGCCTACGCGGCGATCTGGATCATGCTCTGGCCTACCGAGCAGCCCTACTGGGTGCTGCCGTTTGGCCTGCGCTTCGGTGCGCTGCTACTCACCCGCACCCGCAACTGGTTCTGGATCCTCGGAGCGGAACTCGCCGGCAGCATGATCTGCGAATGGCGCAGCGGCCTGCCCATCGGCGGCGCCGGCTTTCTGCTCGGCGACGCGCCGGAGCCCCTCATGGTCGCCGCGTGCCTGTGGCTGCTTCGTCGCGCCCACCTGCACGCCAGCCTGGGCACCCCGGAAGACGTCGCCCGCCTGCTGCTCTCGGCGATGGTGACGGCCACGGTCGCCACCGCCGGCAACGCCGCCATGATGGCCTCGCTGCACCCGGCCGCGCCGGTCGAGATGCTGGGCACCACCTTCGGCAGCGACCTGCTCGGTAACTACCTCGGCGTACTGCTGGTCGTGCCGGTGATGATCCTCGTCTTCCGCGAGCGCCCCACGCAGTCGTCCATGGCCGAGCTCCTGCTCGACGGCCTGCTCGTCATGCTGCCCTCGCTGGCGATCCTGATCACGCTGGCCGAGTATTCTCCGCAGCCGCAGTTCGCCCGCGTGCTGTCACTGGCACCGGTGCTCTTCTTCGCCTTCCGTCATGGCTGGCGTGGCGCGGGCCTGGCCATGCTCATCACCAGCGTGGGCCTGAATGTCACCGAAGACATGATCGGCCGCGGCGCTCCCACGGCGGCGGCCCATCTGTTCCTTGCCGTGGCCGGCACCGGCACGCTGATGCTCGGCGCAGCCACCGACGCGCTTCGCCGCAGCAGCGAGCGCGTCGCCCAGCAGAACACCCACCTCGCCGCCGCCAACCAGCGCCTGGATCAGCTGGCCCGTCAGCTGCGCGACGCCGCCCGCGGCAACCTGCAGGCGGAGGAAAACCTGCGCCGACACATGGCCGCCGAGCTGCATGACGAACTCGGACAGAACCTCACCGCGATCCAGACCCACCTGAAACTGGCCCAGGCGCGGCTAGGCAGCGCGGGCATGGAAGACATCGGTAAATCCATCAACGGCATCCTCGGGCACATGCGCAAGGCGCTGCACAAGATGCTCGACAGCCTGCGCCCCTCGGTGCTCGACGAGTTCGGATTGCTGCGCGCACTGGACGAAGGCCCGATCCGCGACATGCTGACCGCTGCGGGCATCCACTATGTCACCGACCTGCGGGGCGAGCCCCGCCTGTTGGACGAGGACACGCTGACCGCGATCTATCGAGTCGTCCAGGAGAGCGCGACCAACGTCGTCCGCCACTCCGGAGCCAGCCGGATGGCCCTGCGCCTGCGCATCGGCATGCGTGACAGCGGTCCGGTCGCCATCCTCGACATTCGTGACGACGGCACCGGCCTGCCCTCCACCCCCAAACCCGCAAGAACCGACGGCGGCGGGCGCGGACTACAGGGTATGAGTGACCGAATCACCGCGCTTGGAGGCCTCTTCCGGATCCGTCCCGAACCCGTCGGGCTGCACCTCCGCGTGTTGCTCCGCAGCACAAGTATCGGAATGAGCATAGGAAATTTTCCAATACCGGGTCAGTGAACACTTCGTTACGATCCCATTATCGATGTGGGGGAGCCGCCGTCGAGAGACGGTGAGCCCAGGTCGGTCGTGGGGACGATCGACCTGATGAGGCGACAGGATGTCGGCCTCGCCGGTTCGAAGTGGGCAGACGTGAATCCAGCGAGCAACTCGCGATCCACGTTCCACAACGAAGCGGATCAAGCCGCCGGTGGACAGGAGTCCGCCGGCGGCGTTTTTTATGGGCGCCCGAAATGTCGTCGCCAACGCCCTTCGTCTGAATCACGCCCAAGAAAAAGGCCCCCGAAGGGGCCTTCTCACCGCGAGCGAAAACCTGACTCAGCGCTTCTTCTTGGGCCGCACGTACAGCACCAGGCTGTGGTCTTCGATGACGTATCCGTGGCGGTCGGCGATCTCGTGCTGGAGGCGTTCGATCTCCTCGCTGATGAACTCGATCACTTTCCCGCTGTCAACGTCGATCATGTGGTCATGATGCTTGCCGCGGTCCAGCTCGTAAACGGCCTGCCCACCTTCGAAGTTGTGCTTCATCACGATGCCGGCAGCTTCGAACTGGGTCAGCACCCGATACACCGTGGCAAGCCCGATGTCCTCCTGGTGCGCAAGCAGACGCTTGTAGATGTCTTCAGCCGTGAGGTGGCGCTCGTCCGCCTCTTCGAAGATCTGCAGGATCCGCATGCGCGGATGTGTGACTTTGAGCCCCGCCCTGCGGAGCTCTTTGGTTTCCTGGTCCATATAGACCCCCTCGCGGTGCCGTCAGGCGCTTAGTGTATCATCGCAGGCTTCACGATCCGGACGTTATTACGCATGCATAAGCTCATCCGCACGCTGGGTTTGGCCATGATGGCGGTTGCCATCGCGGGCTGTGGCCTCGTCTATACCCCCGACGTGCAGCAGGGCAACCTGCTAGACAAGAAAAACGTCGACCAGCTGCAGCCGGGCATGACCAAGCGTCAGGTCCTGGTGCTGCTGGGCACCCCCTCGGTCACTTCGCCTTTTGACCAGGATCGCTGGGATTACGTGTCCACCTTCTCCCACCGCGGCCAGAAGATGACCACCCGTACGCTCACCCTGACCTTCAACAACGACACGCTGGTCCGCACCGAAGGCGATTTCTTCGCCCAGGACGCTCAGCAGCTGCTGAAGGACTCCGAAAAGTACAAGGCCAATCCGGTCGGCGGCGCCCAGGGTGACAAGAACACCAGCGCTGACGACAAGAAGGACGACGGTGGCGTGTTCGGTGGCGGCTCGTCGGACGACAAGAAGTAAGAAGCCGGCAGGTTCAGGCGCCGCGTTTCGCGCGGCGCCGCCTGGCCTCCATCGGATCCAGGGTCAGCGGCCGGTATATCTCCACCCGGTCGCCTTCCTTCAGCACACGATCCGCATCCACCTTCTTCGAGAAGATGCCCAGACGGGTAGCATCGGGCGCCACACCTTCGGGCAGCTGAGCACGGGCCAGCTCAATGGCCTGCCAGGCGGTCGTTCCTGACGGCACGACGAGGCGAACTACCCGCTGCGCTTCCGGTCCCGCGTAAGCCACTTCGACGTTCAGGTCAGCCATACTCGCGGCGTGCCTCGTCGCAGAAGTCGTCGACCATCCGGTTGGCGAGCTGCTGAAACCCCATCTTCAGTACGGACCCGCCGAGGCCGGCGTAGTCGAAATCCAGTGCCAGGGCGATCTTGCAGCCCACGTCACCTAGGGCCTGGAAGGTGAACAAGCCATCGAGCGAGCGGAACGGCCCCTCCACGAACTGCATGGTCAGCCGCTCCGGCCGCACCGTGGTGTTACGGGTGGTAAAGCTCTGCCGCATGCCGGCGAACTTGAGATCCAGCCGGGCGACCAGCACATCGTCACCCCGCTCGATCACGGTGGCAGCGTCACACCACCCGAAGCGCTTTGGGTATGCTTCCACATCGTTGACCAGGTCGAACATCTGCGCGGGCGTGAAAGGCACGATCGCACTGCGGCGGATTTCAATCATGAACTGACCTCGTCTTATGTGCCGGCAAACGGACCCGCCGGCCTTGTATCAGGGACTCGAGAGACCGATTTTAGCGGACATGGCAAAAGCGAAACCGAAGGACACGGAAAAAGAAGGCGGCGGCACGATCGCGCTGAACAAGCGCGCGCGCCACGAATACCACATCGACCAGCGCTTCGAATGCGGCATGGCCCTCGAGGGCTGGGAGCTGAAGTCGCTGCGTGCCGGCCGGATCAATTTTGGCGAAGGTTGCTACGCGATCATCCAGCACGGTGAGGTCTTCCTCGTCGGGGCCCAGATCCCGCCCCTGATCAGCGCTTCCACCCATGTGATCGCCAACGATCGCCGCACCCGCAAGCTGCTGCTCCACCGCGAGGAAATCGATCGCCTGATCGGTGCCGTCGAGCGCAAGGGCTACACCCTGGTGCCCACCGCGATGTACTGGAAGCACAACAAGGTGAAGTGCGAAATCGGCCTGGCCAAGGGTAAGCAGGAGCACGACAAGCGCAACACGGACAAGGAGCGCGAATGGGCGATCGACAAGCAGCGCGTCATGCGCTCGCACAATCGCATGGGCTGACCTGAACGGTCAGGCGGCGCCCATTGTGGGTCTCCCTCCCCGCCCATATACTGAGTGATGTAGTTCCACCACGTTTTCCCCGGGGGTGTTCTGGTTTCGACGGGGGTAGTGCGATCTACTGGTGCATGCCGAGGGGGTAGCTTTCCTCGTTAAACCAGCTGCAAAACATATAGTTGCCAATGACAACTACTACGGTGACAACTCGGTGGCTCTCGCCGCCTAAGCTGTCCGGCCCCTAAAAAAGGCCAAACCCCCGACCCGCTCTTGTGCTCATGCTCGGCGGTGTAGGGTCACTATCATGAGACCGCTGAAAGGCTCTCCGTCTGTGGGCCTGACGCTAGATCAATCAGATATGTCCGCCGGTGCGCTTAGCACGCCGTGCTGTCGGTGGACGAGATCTAACGGTGAGCTAAGCATGTAGATCTGGAGATTAAACGCCTTCGGACGCGGGTTCGACTCCCGCCACCTCCACCAATCGACGCTCGGGCCGATGACCAAGTCATTGGCCCGATTGCGTTTTTAGCGGCGTATTTCGATGACCGAAACGACCCTTCGAGGTATCGTTTGAGGTATCGATTTTGCCGAAGCCGTATTTTATCCAGCGCCCGTCCGGCATCTACGTCCGGTTCCTGGTGCCCGACCACGCTCGCTCGGATTGGGGTGGCCGCTTCATCGTCAAATCCCTAGGTGCCCGGCGCGGCGACGACGCCCGGCTGGCTGCTGCTCGCCTGGGCTATGCTCTCAGCCAGTTTTTTGGCGAGCTGCGCATCATGGGAAGGAAACGGAAGTCCGAGGAGTTGATCCAGGTCCATGTGGATGGACAGCGGATTCGCCGACGGATCACGGACGGCCCAGAGTCACTTGTTGACCACGCCTACTACAAAGTCGAGGAGCGTCTGGACGGCAGCTGGGTCATCCTCGCCGAGGGTCCCGACGACCACGAAAACGCCATGGACATGGTCCGGCTGCTTCGGAGCATCCCACCCGATCCTGAGTTCGTCCGCACGCGCATCCCTCCCCCTCCCGTGGATGGCCCGATGTTGGAGCAGCGGGTTGAGTTGTTCCTTGAGCAGTTCAACCAGAAGCAGCGCGCCGAGGCGAACAAATTGGATACCGCGTTCACGATGAGGCTGTTCGTCGGCATCATCGGCGACAAGCCCCTGTCAGCGATCAACGCGGAAGATATGGATCAGTGGCTCGATGCGCTGGCGCACTGGCCACCGAACGCCAGCAAGCGCGAACCCTACAGAGATCTCTCCCCGCGCGAAGTGGTGATCGTGGCCAAGCGCAAAGGCGAGGCGCCTATTTCCTTGCGCACACGGGAAAAGCATCTCGATCGCCTGCGCGTATTTTTTAACTGGGCGACGGAGCGGCGGGATGTTGATCGGAATCCGTGCGCATCCCTCCATGTGCTCACCCGCGAGCAGGAAGATGCTCAGAGTCGCCGGGCGTTTACCCCTGACGAACTACGCACAATCTTCAACCCAGCGTTTCGAGCAACGTGGTGCCGAACACCGGCCCAATGGTGGGTCCCCGCCCTCGCCCTTTACACCGGTGCCCGAGCTCAGGAGCTCGCACAGCTCCACACCGAGGACATTGAGCAAGTCGCCGGCGTCTGGGGGATCCATGTGGCTGCCAGGTTCCCAGGACAACGACTGAAAAACGCTCAGTCCAGGCGGTTCGTGCCGCTGCACCCCGCACTCCTGGATGCAGGCCTCCTCGGCTACCTCTCGCACGTGCGCGACGAGCTCGGTGCTGGCCCGTTGTTCCCAGGACTGGGCGCGAGACCCGGTGACGCGATCGGTGACTGGTTCAATCGCACCTACCTGCGCCAGCGGTGTGGGATCGCGCAACAGGTCTTTCACTGCTTTCGGCACACCTTCATCACTTCGGCCGATCGAGCGGGCATTCCCGAAGGAAGATTGGCCAGACTGACCGGGCACAGCCAAGGCACCTCCGTTCTCCGCGGTCATTACATCGACGTGCCAACGCTAAGTGAGCGTGCGACGGCGGTTCGCCTGGTCACCCACGACATTCCGCCTCTCGCCCCCTATGAGCGTGCAGAGTTTGCCGCGTTTTTCGAGAAGGAAAAACGAGCACAGCGGCGTCAAATGGCCGTGGAGCAGCGGCGTCAGCGTCAGTCAGCGTCTGCCGACTGATTTGGCGGTTCACGGGCAATGACGCGGCAGCGCATCCCGCGCTCCTCGTGGACCGTTCTCCTGGTCAGGGATGGCGTAGCCCTTCCTTCAAATCTCCAGGGGCTGTATGAGGTCCGTTACACCAATGACACCCTGGATGCGACAGCAACCATCAAACTGTTGGATGCCATAAAGGACAAAAAGAACTATGCGTTGCCAACCGATACCCAGGACGACTGAAGATGGTGAACGCTTCTAACACGTAGCCGCAGGGGCGCACGACCGAATCCAGCTCGCTCCAATGCCAAAGGCACGCTTAGCTCAATCGTCTAACTTGTCCTCTGGCTGGCCGGCTCCCCTTACGCGCCCTTGTCTTCCGCATCGCTCTCCGTTTTGCCCGACCGCCGGACTCGCCCTTCGCGACGGGCAATTGCTGCCTTAGCCAAGTAGGTCTCGCGAATCTCGTCCAGCTCCTTTTCGTCCAGCTGTTCGAGGTCGAGAAGGGACTCGTTGGTCCCTCGGAGGGTATTGATCAGCTCATCGAGCTTGATTTGAAGGGCCTCGGTGTCGCGGTTCTGACTGTTTTGAATCAGAAACACCATCAGAAACGTGATGATCGTTGTGCCCGTGTTGATGACAAGCTGCCAAGTGTCGCCAAATCCGAAAATTGGTCCGCTGATAGCCCAGACGATGACCACGCCGATGGCGATAACAAATGTATAGGGCTCGCCTGCGGCTTTGGAAACCGCCATGGCCATGCGCGTGAACCAGCTCTGTGCCTTCGTCATGTCCGTCATCCTCGTGGGTGCGACGGCTGGTCGCCGTCATAGGAAATGTTGAGTTCGTGGCGCGGAGAAACTGTGAAGGCGAGCCTGCCAGAATCATTGTTCAATGAGGCTGTCGCGCACGGTGTCGCACTGCGGGAAAAGCGGGCGAGGCATGCGATCTTATTTTCTGCGGTGTCATTGAACGCGACCGGCCGTTCAGGCATTCGCCGCGGATCCCGCCAGCACCTAAAGCAGGACGGCGAGGTAGTGGGGCACGCTGCCAACCGCACAAACACGGTCCACACGAAATGGTGGAATGGCAGACGCTTTGCCAGATAAAACGGCACCCTGGCGGTATACGCCACGCCGCCGGCGATCAACAATGCCAAACCGGCCCATCGGGGGGTGTGCGGTGGCGGCCCAACTGGCGGGTCGGTTGAACAGGGAGAGTTTCGCCACAGTGCGGCCTGCCCGACAGAAGGGCTGCCGACTCTAATAACGCACGCGTCTTTCTTGTCGCTTTGGGCTTTGTGAAAGGTCAGACGGTGCGCGCCAGCAGAACAGAGTCGAGTGCCACGGACATCGGCTTCACCGTGGCGCGCGGATGCTAGCCCCGTTCGAGGGAGGACGGGATGAATGAATCCTTTTTTAACCGCAACGGGCTAAGTCTGGTCGTTGGCCTGATGATGTTGGCAGCGTGGGTAGCGCAAGCCATTACTGGGCACGCCGCCTATAACCAGGAAATGGCCGAACACGGCCGCGCCTCTCTGGGCATGGCGGCTTATCTGATCAGTGGCGACTTCTGGTCGGCGACATTCGAGAACTGGGAAAGCGAGTTTCTCCAGATGGGCGTCTATGTCTTGCTCACCGTGTGGCTGCGTCAAAAGGGATCAGCTGAATCGCGACCGATGGATCCCGCCGATGAGATCGACGCGCCTACGCCGTGGGACGAGCAACCCCGCGCGTGGCGGCGTGGCGGCACGATCCGCTGGGTCTACGCCAACTCGCTCTCCATTGCCTTCCTGCTGTTGTTCATCGCCTGCTTCGTCGGTCACTTGCTCGGCAGTTGGCGTAAGGCCATCTTGCAAGCTGGCATGCACGGACAACCGTTGCCACGACTAGGCGATTACCTGTTTGATCCCAGCTTTTGGTTTGAATCGTTTCAGAACTGGCAGAGTGAGTTTCTCGCCGTGCTGTCGCTGGTCGTGCTTTCCATTTTTTTACGACAGAAGGATTCTCCCCAGTCAAAAGCCGTGGACGCACCCCACGGTCGGACGGGCGACTGACGCGGCCGGCGCACGACGCATCGGAAGGGCCCCGCCGTGCGTTGTGGCCATCGTGCGTCGAGTCTCGAATCAGGACTTCAGGTCAGGAAGGGCCAGACCAACCGAAGTCCTAAGTCCTTGGCGAATTGGCCATCGGCGTCGTGACGCATCGGCCGCGGCGGCGCGCCAAAGCCTCCGCCGCCGTAGCGAGCGGTGGACGGTTCGCGTCGAAGTTTCCGTCGCCGCCGGGTAGGACTGCGTCAGGCACCGCTCACCGGGGTCGCTCCGACGGCAGCATCGATGGCACCCGCCAGCGCCTTGCGATCGAAGGGCTTGGCCAGCTGCGTGACACCACGCAGCGCCCCCGAGGCTACCTCCGCATAACCGGTGGCGACGACAATGGGCACCTCGGGCTGAACCGTCCGGACAGATTCAACAAGCTCGGCCCCGGTCATGCCCGGCATCGCGTAATCGGTTACCAGCAGGTCGAAATGGCCGCCGCCGTCGAAGGCATCCACGGCCTGCTGACCGGATTCCGCCGACACGACAACATGCCCCATGTCTTCGAGCAACGCGGATAGCGTCACGCGCACGAGAGGATCGTCATCGACGGCGAGAATACGCAGCGCGCGACCAGGGCCGGGCGACGTGCCTTTCCTCTCCACATCGTGCTTCTCAGGCTGCCGGGCGGGCGACCCAGGGTCGGCAACGGGGAGCAACAAGCTCACGGTCGTGCCTCGTCCGATCTCACTCTCCACTATCAGGCGCCCGTTGGACTGTTCGGCAAGACCGTGAACCATGGATAGGCCTAGGCCTGTGCCTTTGCCAACGCCTTTGCTTGTGAAGAACGGATCGGTCGAGCGAGCAAGGGTGTCGGGTGACATGCCCTCCCCTTCATCGATGACTGACAGGCGGACATACCGGCCTGCGGGCAGACCTGAGGCATGTCCCTTCGTCACCGACTCGACGGTCGCTCGGATCTCGATGCTACCCCCGGCGGGCATCGCGTCCCGCGCATTGACGAAGAGGTTGAGCAGCGCCAGTTCGAGCTGATGTGCATCGACGAGGGCCCGGTCAAGGGTCAGCGGGAAACGGCTGATGATGGTGATGCGAGACCCGAGGGTGGTCTGGACCATGTCCGCCATACCGTGAACGAGTCCCGCAATGTCCACCGCAGTCGGCTTGAGCTCCTGGCGGCGCGCGAATGCCAGCATCCGTTGGGTCAGAGCCGCACCCCGATCCACCCCCGCCAAGGCTGTGTGGAAGATGCCCTGTGTGCGCGGATCGTCCGGCAGGCGTGGTCGAAGCAGCTCCAGACCGCCCCGGACCGCCATCAAAAGGTTATTGAAGTCGTGCGCCATGCCACCCGTAAGCTGACCGATGGCTTCCATCTTCTGCACCTGGAAAAGGGCCTCCCGGGCCTCTTCCAGCTCCCTTGCGGCAGCCCGTTGCTCAGTGACATCCCGGGTGACCTTGGCAAAGCCGATGAGGGTGCCATCGTCGTCTGTAATGCGGTCAATGATGACGTGGGCCCAGAACCGTGAGCCATCCTGCCGGACCCGCCAACCTTCGTCTTCCACCCGTCCGATCGTCGCGGCCGTGATGAGGTTGCGGTCGGGAATGCCCGCCATGCGGTCTTCCTCGGTGTAAAACTGTGAGAAATGGTGACCGATGATGTCGTCGGGCACATAGCCCTTGATGCGTTGCGCCCCCGAGTTCCAACTCGACACGTGCCCCGTGGGATCAATCATGTAGATGGCGTAGTCAGCCACGCCTTGGACAAGAAGTTGAAACAGGGTTTCGCTGGTGCGCAGGCGGTCGCTTGCCGAGACTGGCATGGTCGGGACGTGGGTCATAGAGGACGCTAGCCTGTTCGTTACAGCACCCCGAAGTGTGACCACGCCTCGTCAACGATCTGTGAAGAGCTCGTAACGTCTGGACCGTGCGCGACCCTCGCGCTCCCACTCCATATAGCGCCCATCACGCGTGCTGCATTCATGGATGCCGCTTTATTCGTTGAGACCGGCGCAACATCGCGTTGCGAAGCCATAATTACGAATGAAGACGTTCTTCACGGTGATACATTTCTTGACATGAGCGACTGTCATCAACACCGAATGGAGAACCTATTTGCGATCCGGCGTGAGCTTGAACGCGACGGCGTGTGCAGCAGGCAGCAGCAAGCCGATATTCTTGGCACGCGGGAGATCGAGCTGATGCGGATCCTCGATGGGCACCCGGTGTCCGATGTTCTTGCCCGTGAAATCGAATGGGCGATGCATAAGCCGGATCGATGGTTGGATGAAGACCACCGGACGGCGGGTCAGCTCTAAGAACGCGGTCCAGGCGCTTGTCTGCGCGCCATGGAGACCGGGTCGGCGGGCGGTTAACGGCCCCTTGGGCATTGCCATGCCCTTCTCCTGCCCGATACGCCCTAAGATGACCGCTCGATTCTGCGCCCCGGTTGCCAGGACACACATGATCCCCGTCGCAAGCTCCGCCCGCACGATCGCCAGGATCACCTGGGAGTTCAGCGCTATGACCGATGCCGCCCTTTCCGGCCACTTCGAGGAAGGGCCCAGCCGCGCGCGCCCGCTTCTAATTCATGCGGGTGACACCAGGATGTATGCGGTCACCGAAGCCGTCTCCGGGTTGTGTATATGCCTCGGCCCAACCGGCACAGAGCCGAAAGCGGGATTTTCGGTTCGCCTGCTCGAAGTTTCGGATCAAATCGCGATGATAAGAATCGCGGTCCTGCGCGCCAAGCCGCCGCACTGAAGGCTCCTCCGGGATTCCGTCTGAGGGGCCTGGTGACCCGGCGCGGGTAGGCGGATGCCGTCCCGCTGCGCATTCGCAGTTGATGAGGCTTCCCACTATGTGCATATCCGGCGAATTTCTCACCGGATATGCATCCCGCTGCCCGATCCTTCCGTAGACCCGGATAACATTCAAACCGGGATCTGGGGAAATGCCCAGTCAAGCCATTCGGAGAGCAAACTTGCGCGCCGTCTTGCACCACTTGGCGCGCGAGGGTTACGGAACACGCGAGGCGCAGGCGCTGTATCTGGGTCGCGCGGTCACACCGAACCGCTTGGATGCGATGCTCGCTGGCGCGGAGATACCCGCGCTGTTCGCAGCCCACGTTGAGCACGTGCTCTTTAAGCCCAAGGGGTGGATGAGCGAGCCACATCCAGACGGTGTTGAATTCGGCGCTTGCGAAATCGAATGACCGGCAGCCGGCAGATTCGGCTCGGCGATTGCGCCATGCCTATCAAAGGGCCGCCCGCGCAGGAAGCTGTCAGGGATACAATTGCTGGATGGACAACAGAGAAGACGCCATCCGTTCATTCACGGCCGTCGCGGACGAAGCAGCAGCAGTCAGCCGCGCAACCCTAACCGGGGATTTTGATGAGGCGCGATTCCGGGCGCAGCTTCTCGTGGTCCGGGCCGACGCGGCTGGATTTAAACGGCTTGCGGTCGCGGCGGCCGAGCTCACCACCCTCCTGGGGCATTCGGGGGCCAAACCGTCGTCGGGCTTCGCGGCCGGCGTCCTGCGCGTGGCGGATGAACTCGATAAGGTGGCCCTGGTCTAACTCAGGCATGGAACGCCTCCCATGTCCCGTCCGGGCGCTCCACTTTCACCAAGGCAATTCCGCCAGCGTGTTCGATCATTTGAACGTAGGTCACGGCCAGTCGGATTGCCTCAGCCTCGGTGGGCCGTTCATCGACCGGCCGATGGTCGGAACGCACGCGCCACGGTCCACGGTCGGTGGAGGGCGGCGTGACGTAGATCACCACCTGGTCCGTCATGCCTTGCCCAGCGCCTCCCGCACATCGGCGGCCATCACGCCCACACGCTTGACGGTCTCGCGAAGTTTCTCCTCCGAGACGCCGAACGCCCGGGTCCAATACTTCACCTCGTAGTCCTCGTTGACGTTGACCCGCTGTGCGTCGGCTGGGCCGCGGTTGCTTTTGTCGTCGCTCATCGTGCTCTCCGATGTTCGAAAGGGACGGGCGCCGTGGCGCCCGTCCTTGGGATCACGCGGCTTTCTCAGCCTTGGTCTGCGTCGA
>Ga0182005_1000327_pt1 | contig 28182 bp, 23 predicted proteins | sample Sormic07211103_1_FD_123021 | JGI IMG/M metagenome (GOLD analysis project Ga0182005, IMG submission 123021) | Rhizosphere microbial communities from Sorghum bicolor, Mead, Nebraska, USA - 072115-103_1 MetaG | ecosystem: Host-associated > Plants > Roots > Rhizosphere | place: USA: Nebraska...
CGCCGAACAAAGCGCCTACCCCACCCCAGGACCTGATTCTTTCCCCCACGGTGCGAAACCCGACAGGATGCTCTTCGCTATGGTAGCCCCTGCCGAGCAACGACAGTTTCCTTACATCGAAACCGGCCAGGCCCAACGACCTGATTGCCTGTTCCGCGGCATCGTGCGTACTGAATATATAGGCCGGAGAATGTTCTTTTTTCATGATTTGTCCTTGTAGATAATTAGCGGAAGAATGCTATGCCGACTTGACAAGCAATACCGGCACGGGAGATGTGCGCGCCACCAGCTCTGCATCGCTGCCCATCATCAAGCGCCCCAGGCCGCGCCGGCCATGCGTTCCCATCACGATGACGTCGGCGCCGCAGGCCGCCGCGCGTTCAACGATGATGGTAGCCACGCGTCCGCCCACGCTTTCCCGCAACTCCGTATCGACCGGAACCTTGGCCGCTTCCAGGATGGCTCGTCCGCGGGCAAGCCAATCTTCGGCCGCAGCCAGCGCCAGCGGCCGGATCTGGCTGACGTAGACTTCCGCCTGTTCGAAGCCGTTGCTGTAGGCAGCCATATCAAGCACATGCAGCAAGCGCACACGCGCCGAACAGATGGCGGCAAGTTTTGCGGCTTCTGCTATTGCACAGTCTGACGTCGGGCTGCCGTCGACGGGAACTAAGATAGTTGTGTACATAATCGATGTCCTGGATGTCAAGTAAGTAAGGGCAAGCAAGCTTGGAAAACATGCATTCCTGTTTTTTTGACACATCCGAGGAATGCACATCGAATGGTATAGAAGCAGGCAATGCGCGATTTGACCTGCATCAAAATCAGGCCGATTCGCTTGCCGACGGGAACCGCCGCAAATTTCCACGGCAAATTTGATATGTATCAATACTGCCGGGCGAGCGAAGTTCAGAATGCAGCCTGATACCACATCCTCCGGCCCGGCCGGTGCCTGACAATGTCCGTCTCTAGCAAGGAGAAACCATGTTTCCGCTCTTGGAACCAATTTCGGCTGCGATAAAGGCCGCTTACGCGGCACAATTCGCCGCAATGGCTGCACTGGCCAAAACCGCGGTCGAAGGCGCAGCGAAGGCGGCGAGCCTGAACCTCGATACGATGAAAGACTCTTTGGCAGAGTCGGCAAATGCGTCGCAGCAGATGATGTCGGCCGTTACTCCTCAAGAATGGCTGCTGCTGAGATCTGCCCAGGTACGGCCAACCGTCGAAAGAGCTTTTCACTATAGCCATCACATGGCCGATATCGTCTCGTGCACGCAAGCCGAGATCGCGCGCAGCACCGCCGCGCATGCAGCGGAGACCGCCGGCAGGATGAAGAGCTTGATGACGGATGGAAAGTAGCACGAACAACAGGCAAGCCGAAAATGCAGCGCTTCGGCGATATCTGGCATAAACCGTTTTACATCATTCACGGTACTTTTTTGAAAGGTTCCCATGTCAACAGGCATTGTCAAATGGTTCAACGATTCCAAGGGTTTCGGCTTCATCGCTCCGGATGACGGCGGCGAGGACCTGTTCGCTCACTTCTCTGCAATCCAGATGAATGGTTTCAAGACCCTCAAGGAGGGCCAAAAAGTCAGGTTTGAAGTGACCCAAGGCCCGAAAGGCAAACAAGCTTCCAACATCCAGGAAGCGGCTTAAGAAACGCCGTTTGAGACAAAGGTAATCGGCGTGCATGTTCAGTTAAGAGGTGCCAATTTCCACCGTTGCGTCTCGGCGACCCCGTCTCGGCGACCCCGTCTCGGCGACCCCGTCATTCCCGCGAACGCGGGAATCCATTTTCACCGCCATACCGAGTAACCTGGATTCCCGCATTCGCGGGAATGACGGCGCGCGTAGCTGGAGTCACCTAGACAGGGCTGCCATGTGGTGCAATTACCCCTGACTGAACGGTATTACTGCTTGACGATTCTTTTTCGTTCCTCAAGCCGGGACATTTCTTCCTTCCTTAATGCCATATCAAGCAGTTTGTCATTACCGTAAATGTCGTCAAAGAAATATATCCTGTCGTCGTTTTTCACAATGACGGTAGCATAAGCAATGACAACCGGCAGCCGCTGCTTGAGGCGCAGCGTTGCCGATTTCCCGCTGTCCATCGCCTTGCGTATACGCTGTTCAGTCCATTCCGGCTGGCCGTCCAAGACGAATTTCGCCAGCGCCATGGGATCTTCCACACGGATGCAGCCATGGCTGAAATCGCGCCGATTGCGGTCGAACAGGTCGATTGCGGGGGTGTGATGCAGATAAATGTTGTCGCTGTTGGGGAAAACGAACTTGATGTCGCCCAGCGCATTGGCAGGCCCTGGGCGCTGGCGCAGCTTCATCCGGTTGTGCATCACCGCATCAAGGTTTGCCGGCGTCAGCTCAGGCACGACGGCGCCGGAACTGACGAACTCCAGCCCTTGCGCCTGGAAATAGGCGGGATCCCGCCGCAAGCGCGGCACCACTTCCGATTTGGCGATCGAAGCTGGAATATTCCAGTAAGGACTGAATTCGATGAACTGCATGTCTTCCACAAAAAGCGGGGTTCGCTTGTCCATCGCCTTGCCCACGATCACATTCATGCTGACCCTCACGCTGCGGTCCTTTGTATCGTAAGCGCGCAGTACGAATTCAGGAATATTCACTACGATCATGCGTTGGTTCGTCAGCAGCGGAGTCCATCTCAGGCGCTCCAGCGTCAGTTCAATCTGCCTTACGCGCGCCGCGGCGGAAATGTTCAACGCCGCAAACGTGCTTTTGCCAATCACTCCGTCCGCAGCCAGGCCGTGCCGCAGCTGAAACGCTTTGACTCCGTCGGCCATGGCTGCCGTGTATATCGTGCCGGCCTCGGCGCCGGGACTGGTATCGCCCCAGGCCGCCAGCCTTTGGGCAAGGTCGCTGGCGCCGCCATAAGGCTGCCCTGCTGCGATTCTGTTTGCCGGCAGCGGCGGCAGAGGACGCTGCAGGACCGGATTCCGTTCGAGTTCCCGATAGGCAGCCAGCGCCTGCTGCAAATGGCGATACAGCGGCAGCTGCGGCGCAGCCGCACGCGCAGAGGCTGCCAGTGTATGGCCGGCAACGGCTTGCCGCAGGTATTCAGCAGGAACCAGCTGCCTGCGCGGCGCCTTGAATGATGCGTGGACATCCAGCGGATTTACCCGGCCGTAATGCACATCGGAAATGAAACGTTCCATGGCCCGCGTGAGCGCGGCCGCATTGCCAGCCTGGCTATCGTTTGCCGAGGACGCGCCGCGCCGGCCTTCTTCGACGACACGCGCGAACAGGCTTGCCTGGTAGTCTTCGGGATCGAGGCCGTCCAGACCGGCAGCCTGCAGGATTTGTACGGCCTGGATTGCCTCTGCGCTGGGGCGGCCATTGATAAACCAGGCAGGGGTATCGTCCGCAAGCACATTGCCGCCGTACCCAAAAAGAAGGACTGCCATCCCGATATTTGAACATCTGATAAACCAGGTGCGAAGAACCATTGTTTCCTTGATCTTTTCTTGAATCAGCGCAGCGACTTGATCAGGGTTTCAAGCAAGACCAGCGGCGACTTGTCGTGCGGCGTAACGGCAGGCACCTGGCGGTCGATGCAAAGCAGCTGGTAGACCGCCATCTGCGCAGCCCGCACAGAATACTCGACGGTGAAAACGACATCGTCTGCAATTTCAACGAACTGGCTGACAAAAGCCAGGTTTTTGGAATTTCGCGGGACTGGCAGCGGCCGGTCGCCGTGTGTGCGCGGCATGAACATGCTGGTGATGTAGGGCATGCGGCAAGGAATGCAAATCGCTTGAGCGACCGAACCAAGGTCGAAGCGCAGGTGCCCGCACAGCTCGCGAAGGATTTCCTCGCCGTTGCAATCAGCCATGGGCTTGGCGACAAAATTTCCCACCCTGTCCGGAAACAGGGCATACCCCCAGAAGACCTGCACATCTTCCGGCTGGCCGGGAAAATGCGGTTGATGCGGCAGCACCACCGACAGCAGCCAGCTGGAATCCTTGAATGTCACCAGGCCGCCGGTCCCAGCCTGGTTGCCGCTGAAATCCTTCATGCTCCTGAAGAACGCCGGATCCTTTAACGTAACGGTGAACGATTCCCAGGACGACTGGGCGATACAGCTGTTGAAAACGGCAGGATTTCCGAATTCCGGCCGGCCCAGCGCCAGTTTTTCCCAGAGTTTCCAGCCGCCGCTGTCAATCTTGGACAAGGGCGCGGGCGCGCTTGTCATGGAACCCAGGCTGGATGCATCGGTCATCGAGCCGTTTTGAAAGAACACCAGGTCGCCCTGCCTGACTTCAATGACCTCCGCCATTCCTTGCCGCCGGCAACGGATGGCGGTGACCACGAACATGTCGTCGACCATCTCGTGTCCGAAATCCGTCACCGTGCAATCCATGGCGAAACAAACGCCCTCCGCTGCCAGCCAGTCATGCAATGGGCGCACCAGGGAATCGTATTGATTGAAGATGGTGCGCTTGACGCCGCCCAGCGTTTCGATGCGCGTGAATTCCAGCATGAAGCGATGCAGGTAGCGTTTGAACTCTACCGCGCTGTGCCATGGCTGGAAGGCGAATGTGGTTGACCACATGTACCAGAATGCCGTCTCAAAGAACGGCGGCGACAGCCAGTCGGTGATATTGCTGCTGCCCAGCATGTCTTCGTCGGCATTGCTGAGTTTCAGCAGTTCGGCGCGGTCCTGCATGGAAAACCCCATCGACGTCACCGGGACTTTGCCACGCCAGCGGTCGACCAGGCGCGCCTTGGAAGCGGACCGGTACAGCTCGTTGAATTCAATGGTTTCGTCAAGCACTGACTTGTTCTTTGCAGTCAGCGACGGAATCGACTTGAACAGGTCCCAGGTGCATTCATAGTTATCGAAGGTCAGCATGCGGCCGCCGCGCATGGAATAGCCCTGCTCCGGGTTGCCGCAGCCATCCAGGCTGCCGCCCGGAACTGCAGCGGCCTCCAGGATGGTGATATCGCTGCCTCGCATCTTGCCGTCGCGGATCATGAATGCGGCGGCCGCCATGGAACCGATGCCGCCCCCTACCAGATATGCTTTTTTGTTCATTTTTCCATTTCCTTGAGAATTCATGGCGTTTCTGCAACGTTGCCCGCTCCCGATGCGTCAGTCCTTGCGGAAATCGATCACCACGCGCGACGCTACGTCGCCATGCTCAAGCCGTTCAAAAACACGGTTGATGGCTGACAGCGGCTGCAATTCGATTTGCGCCTTGACCTTGCCTTCGGCGGCAAAGGCAAGCGCTTCGGCCATGTCCTGGCGGGTGCCGACGAACGAGCCGCGCACCGTGATGCAATTGGCCACCACATCGAACAGCGGGAACGGGAATTCGCCCGGCGGCAGGCCAACCAGGACGCAGGTCCCGCATTTGCGGGTCATGGCGACCCCTTGCTGGAATGCGCCGAGCGAAGGCGCCGTGATCAAGACGCCGTGGGCGCCGCCGCCGGTCGCCTCCCGCATGGCCGCTACCGCATCGCCGTCCCGGGCATTGATCGTCAGGTCGGCGCCCAGGGATTTGGCGCTGGCCAGCTTGCCGTCGTCGATATCGACCGCACAGACATGCAAACCCATCACTTTCGCGTACTGGATGGCCAGGTTCCCCAAGCCTCCGATGCCTGAAATCGCGATCCAGTCGCCGGGCTTGACGCCGGTTTCCTTGATGCCCTTGTACGAAGTGACCCCGGCGCAGATAATCGGCGCCGCATCGACTGCGGCAAGACCTGCGGGGATATGGGCGACATAGCTGGCGTCGGCCAGGATGTACTCGGCAAACCCGCCATTCTTCGTGTAGCCGCCAAACTGCGCTTCCGCGCATACCGTCTCGTGCGCCGAAAGGCAATACTCGCAATGGCCGCAAGCTGAATAGAGCCATGGCACGCCGACCCGGTCGCCCGCTTTCACCGTCGTCACGCCGGCCCCTACCCCGACCACCAGGCCGATGCCTTCATGTCCCGGGATAAATGGCAATGCAGGTTTTAGCGGCCAGTCACCGTGGGCGGCGTGCAGGTCGGTGTGGCATACGCCGCAGGCTTCGGTCTTGACCAGGATCTGGCCGGGACCGGCAACGGGAATATCGCATTCCTGGATCACCAGCGGCTTCCCGAACTGTTCTACAACGGCAGCTTGCATTTTATTTGACATGACGTTTCCTTCTTTTGGATAGATGATTGCCGCCAGCGTAACCTTGCAGGACGGCAGCGTTATTGATGTGAATCAAATTTCACGCCGATACGAAACTCCTGTCACGCCAGGCTGTGCTGCGGATGAAATTGCTGGTCTGGCGAGGCAGTCCGATGGCGGTCGAACACCCCGCAAATGACATGTATCCATAACCTGCCCCTGGGATGCACCGTGATCCTGTCAGGCGCGATCCGCAGCAGGCCATCGGCCTCCATGGGCCGCAGCATGTCCAGTTCTGCTGCAAAATACTCTTTGAAGACAATCGGATAGGCGATTTCCAGGACCCCGAGCGACAACTCGAAATTGCAGGCCAGCCGCTCAATGATGAAGCGCCGCAGCAGATCGTCCGTCGTCAAATGCATGCCGCGTCCAATGGGCAGCAAGCCGGCGTCGATCTTGGCGTAATAGCTGTCGAGCTTGGTTGTGTTCTGGCTATAGGTATTGCCTACGGCAGCGATGGCCGACACGCCGCAGCCAATTGCATCGGTCTCCGGATGTATTGAAAAACCTTGCAAATTGCGATACAGGCGCCCTTGCTGCTGGGCCACTGCGAGGTCATCGCCAGGCTTGGTGAAATGATGCATGCCTATATACGCATAACCTGCCGCGTTCAGTTGCCGGACGCACCGATGAAACATGTCCAGCCGGCTTTCCGTGCCAGCCGGTTGCGCGCAGCAAGACGGTTGCCCGGCCCTTGAAGTGCGCGCAAGAGGCATATAGCCATGCAGCATGACACGGTCAGGCGCGGCAGCGATGATGATGGACAAGCTGCGCGCGACCGACATGAGGTCCTGGCAGGGGTGGCCGTAGATGAAATCGACGCTGACCGAGCGGAAACCCGCGGCTTGCGCTGCCTTGACCAATTCAGCGGCCCTGGCGGAGAACTGGGTCCGTTTGCCGTCATGCGCAATCCCGTCGGCTGGATGCCGCGAAAAATCCTGGGCGCTCAAGCTTAGCCGGTTGAAGCCTTGCACATGCAACGCATGCAGGTGTGCGGTTGATGCCGCGCATGCTCCTATCCTGATGACGTATTCACGGCCAGGGCCGGCGGCCAGGTTAAAGGAATGCCGCAGATGCCGCATCAGGTCGTCGCTCTGTTCCGTGCACAGGCAGGTCGATGCTGCGGCGCCGACATACAGCTGTTCGACCGCATCCATGTCGCTGAATAATGCCGCTTGCATGTCGATCTCGCGCTTCAGGTAACCCAGGTAGATATCTGTACGGCTACGGCATTGCCCGGAGCGGCCGCGGCAGGTTTGGCAATCGAAGCCGGCGCCGCAGCCAGGCATGCGCAGGTACAACGACAAGCCATGCCGTGGCCCCGGATTGCGCCGGTCGGCAACGGCTTCCAGGAAATCATCAGCGTCAAAGCGGGTGGAAAAATGCTTCATGGCGGGATACGTGACATACCCCGAGCCGTATTCCTCCATGCTCGACAATACAGATTTACTCAGCTGCAGCGGCGCAATGCCCGATCCGTCGGTATGTAACATCGTGGTTCTCGTGGCCGGTCGTCCTGGGCGGACGAAACGTCGGCATAAGCACCGTATGCCGCCTGGCGCCCTTGCACCTTGATATGCATCAAATGCGGGCATGTAAAACGGAAAACGCGTGTGTTCGCCGGATTCCGCCGTGCCGGCGGCGCTGTCCTGTATAGTTGATCTGCATCAAAATCTTTTGTATCTCTATTGTTATGCTTTGGATATACCGCGGCGTCCGGCCTGCTTCCTGCCGCCGGACTCTCGTTCAATCTACTTTTGACTAACATGACCGATACTTCTCACGCCACCTTCCACGACGATTTACGCATACTCCACAACCTGACTTTCGACGAGATCGCCGTCGGCGACAGCGCCAGCATGGAACGCAAGCTGAGCACCGAAGATATCCAGCTGTTCGCCGTCATGTCCGGCGACGTCAATCCCCAGCACCTCGATCCGGCATTCGCCGCAGCCAGCCGTTTCCATGGCGTCATCGCCCACGGCATGTGGGGCGCATCGCTGATTTCGGCGGTGCTTGGCACTCGCCTGCCGGGGCCGGGTACGGTGTATCTGGCGCAGACTTTGCGGTTCCTGCATCCGGTACGGGTGGGCGACACCCTGACCATCCATGTCGTGGTAACCGCGCGCGACCCCGCGAAAAAACAGCTTAGCCTCAGTTGTTCATGCATCAACCAGGACGGTACGATAGCGATCGAAGGCGATGCCGAGGTGATTGCGCCCACCGAAAAGATCGCGTACACCAGGACGACCTTGCCGGAAGTCCGGATCGGCTCCGGCGATAACGTGCAGCGCTTGCTGGAGCATGTGAAGTCCTTGAGCCCGATCCGTGTCGCGGTGGCCCATCCCTGCGACGAACCGAGCCTGTCGGCGGCGCTGGATGCGCACCGGGCCGGCCTGATCGTACCGCTGCTGGTGGCGCCGCGGGCCAAGCTCGAGGCGGTCGCCAGCGCCGCCGGGCTGGACCTGGCGGACATCCTCATCGAAGATGTCCCGCACAGCCATGCGGCTGCCGCGCGCGCTGCGGAAATGGCTGGCAGGGGCGAAGTCGAAGCAATCATGAAAGGCAGCCTGCATACCGACGAACTGATGGAAGCCATCGTGGCCGCGGCTGCCGGACTGCGCACCAAGCGCCGCATCAGCCATTGCTACCTGATGCAAACCGCAGCCTATCCGCGCCCTTTCATCATCACCGACGCCGCCATCAACATTGCCCCGACCCTGGATGAAAAGGCAGATATCGTGCGCAACGCCATCGACCTGGCGCATGTGATCGGCGTCGCTTGTCCGCGGGTAGCGATCCTGGCGGCGGTGGAAACAGTCAATCCTCACATGCCGGCGACGCTGGATGCGGCAATACTGTGCAAGATGGCGGAACGCGGCCAGATTTCCGGCGCCCTGCTGGACGGTCCCCTGGCTTTCGACAACGCCGTCTCCGTCGCTGCCGCCAGCATCAAGGGCATTGTCTCGGAAGTCGCCGGCCGTGCCGACATCCTGGTGGTGCCGGACCTGGAAAGCGGCAACATGCTGGCCAAGCAGCTGGAGTACCTGGGCGACGCCGCCAGCGCCGGCATCGTGCTTGGCGCCAAGGTGCCGGTCATCCTGACCAGCCGCGCCGATTCGCGCGCAACCCGCATCGCTTCTTGCGCCATCGCCTTGATGCTGGCGCACCATTACCGCAGCCATCCGCAATGAACACGGCCGCCCCCCTGCCGCCCGACAGCGCCGGATTCATCCTGGTGCTCAATTGCGGTTCGTCCAGCATCAAATTTGCCCTGTTCGACGCCGCGCCCGCCATGCTGCCGCGGCAGGCCGCATGGAAGGGCAAAGTCGAAGGCATAGGCGGCGCCAAGCCAAGCCATGTCGAATCCGGCATCGCATCCGCGCCGTTGGCGCTGGATGCGGCGCAGCCCTACCACAGCGCCCTGATGCATATACGCGGGCGGGTGGCCGTTCACCTGGGCGCGCGCCGCTTATGCGCGGTGGCGCACCGCGTAGTCCATGGCGGCAGCAAATATTCCGCGCCGATCAGGATTGATGCGGAAGTGCTGGCGGACTTGAAGAACTACATTCCGCTGGCGCCCTTGCATCAGCCATTTGCACTGGAAGCCATCGAGGTATTGCTGGCCGGCCAGCCCGGACTGCTGCAGGTAGCCTGTTTCGACACCGCATTCCACCACACCCTGCCCCAAGTCGAGCAGATGCTGCCGCTGCCCTATGCGCTGTGGGAGCGCGGCTTGCGCCGCTACGGTTTTCATGGCCTGTCCTATGAATATATGTCAGTGGCGCTGGAAGAACGGTTTGGCGCCGCTTCCCACGGCCGCGTAATTGCCGCCCACCTGGGCAGCGGCGCCAGCCTGTGTGCGATGAAAGCATTGCGCAGCGTCGGCACCACCATGGGATTTTCAGCGCTGGACGGATTGATGATGGGCACCCGCTGCGGCGCGCTCGATCCGGGAGCCGTGCTCTACCTGATGGAAATCGAGAAGTTGGACCTGGAACAGGTGGCCCACCTGCTATATCACGAATCCGGCTTGCTCGGCGTCTCGGGCGTATCGCCGGATCCTCCCGCATTGTTTGCCCAAGAGCGGCGCCAGGACGCCGTCGGCGACCAGGTGCGCGCCGCACTGGACTTGTACGTGCGACGCATCGTCCGAGAGATCGGCGCACTGGCGGCCGTGCTGGGCGGTCTCGACCTGCTGGCATTTACCGCCGGCATCGGCGAACACAGCGCTGAGATCCGCAGCCGCGTTTGCCGAGACCTGGCGTTCCTCGGCGTACACCTGGACCAGGATGCCAATCAGTGCAACGCGCCATTGATCTCATCTGCCGACAGCCAGGTCGCGGTGGCTGTGGAGCCTACCAATGAAGAATGGATCGCGGCCCGGCACGCGCTGGCTATCCTCCGTTCCTAGCTGACAATGGTGTCCACCACATCGTCCAATGCCTGGACCGGCGTGCGCGGCGCGTAGATATTGTCGATGTCGGCATGAAAGTGCGCCAGCAATGCATTGCGCTTGAGTTTCAATGTCGGCGTCATCAAGCCGTTTTGCAGCGACCACGGCTCCGCCGCAATGCGAACGACGCGCGGCACCGCGTAGGCTGGAAAACGCATGCTGGCCTGCTGCACCCTGCGCAAGACGGCATCCCGCAGCAGCGGCGAGTCGACGGCAGTGCTTGCGCTTGCATCAAGCTGCAGCTGATGCGACAGCGCTGCCAATCCGGCCTGGTTCAGGACGACAAAAGCCGCGATGAACGGCCGGTTGTCGCCCAGCACGAAAGCCTGTTCAAACAATGGGTCAGCCGTGATCGCCAGCTCCAGGTCTGCCGGCGAAACTTTCTCGCCGGTGGAGGTAACGATGATCTCCTTGATCCTGCCGATGATGCGGATGCGCCCGCCCTCCATTGCCGCCTGGTCTCCGGTACGCAGCCAGCCATCCGCAGTCATTGCCTTGGCGCTTTCTTCGGGGCGTTTCCAATAACCGGCCATGACGCTGCCGCCGCGCACCTGCAACTCCTGGTTATCGCCGATACGCACCGCGACGCCTGCCAGCGGCCTGCCGACAGTGGCCGGCCAGTTATCGGCTGGCGTATTGCAGGCAACCACCGGCGATGTCTCGGTCATGCCGTAACCCTGCACCAACGGCAAGCCCAGCCCAAGAAAACATTCCGCCACCGCTTGCGGCAAGGGCGCGCCGCCGCACACAGCGATACGCAGGCGTCCGCCGAACTGGGCCAGCACCTTGTGCGCCACCAGCCGCCGCAAGACTGGGAACAACAGTGCATCCAGCCAGCGCGGGGACCTGCCGGCGCTCGGCAGGTGCTGGCTGCGGCAAAACCGCCGCCAGCCGACTGTCTGCGTCAATGCGAACAATCTTTGCGCCATGCGGCTGGAACCGGCCAGCGTCTCCAGCAATTTGACGTGCGACCGTTCGTAGATGCGCGGCACCGAGACCAATACCGTCGGCCGGACGATTTTCAGGTCTTGCGGAATCTGGGCAACGGAGCGGACATAAGCGACGCAGCTGCCGGCGGCGACCGGCAGGTAGTAACCGACAGTACGCTCAAAGGTATGCGACAGCGGCAAGAATGACAGGAACACGTCCGATGCGCTTACCGTTACCCTGGCCATCATCGCCCGGATATTCGACAGGACATTATCGTGCGTCAGCATGACTCCCTTTGGCTTGCCTGTGGTTCCCGAGGTATAGACGATCGCCGCCAGCGCCTCGCCCGTCACCGCGGGGCGGCTTGCATTGCTGGGCAAGCTGCCCCCTGCCAGCCAGGCCGGCAAGGCGATCACCAGTCCCTGGGAATGCAGCGGCGAATGGTGGCCGGCGAAATTGCCGTCTTCCGTCACCAGCACCAGCTTCAATAGCGGCATTGTTTCGCCGACCGCGGCGATAGCCTCCCATTGGGCACGGGTAGACACCACCAGCATCGCAGCGTCGCAATCCTTGACGATGTACGCGATGCTGGCCGGATTGTCGAGCGCATGCATAGGCACGGGAACCATTCCCAGCGCCAGGCTGGCCTGGTCGATGCAGACCGCGTCGATGCCGTTGGGAAGCAATACCGCAATCCGCGCGCCAACCGGGAAACGCAAGGCGGCCAGCGCACTGCGCCAGATCCTGACGCGTTCGCCGATCTGCCCCCAGCTATGGGAGCGCCAATGTCCCGTCGCGGGATTGAAGTGGCGATATGCTTCGTTTTCGGGCGTCTGCCTGACCCGCCAGTCAAACAGATCCGCCAGCGTTGCGATGTTCTCCGAATATGTGCCTTCAGCGCTCTTCATTGCATTCCCCGATCCGTTTTGCCCGATGTATGTTAACCACTCTAGTAGCAACCCTTTCCGCCTGAATTGATCTGGATCAAATTCTTCCGCCTGGCTGTGGTTATGCTGGGTACCATCCGTATCAGGAAGCGCACCATGAATCGAAAAAAACAGTCCGCCGGAACAGAACGCCTGGCAAGCGCATGGTTAGGCGCGGTGTCCAAGCAATCCGACGCACCGCGCGGCCAGGCTGTCCAGCAAGACATGATCGCCAGCGCCGCCCTGGCCAAATTTACCGGCGGCCTCTCTCCCGCGGCATTGGGCAACGCCTACTTCGACTGGCTGGCGCATTTCCAGCTGGCGCCGGCGGAACAAGCCGGGTTGCTGCAAAAGGCGTGCGAAAACCTGTGGCGATGGTCGCGCTATGCTGCCGCGGCTTCCATCCCGGGCGCTACCGGCATTGCGCATTGCATTGAACCGCTGCCGCAGGACCGGCGTTTTGCCGATCCGGCCTGGGAGCGCTGGCCTTTCAACCTCATCGCGCAGGGTTTCCTGCTCAACCAGCAATGGTGGCATCGCGCTACAACGGGGATTCCCGGCGTTTCCCGGCATCACGAGGATGTCGTGACATTCACGGCGCGGCAAGTCCTGGACATGCTGGCGCCATCGAATTTCATTTCCACCAATCCGGTGGTCCAGCAAGATGCGCTGCATAGCAACGGCCTCAGCCTGGCGCATGGAGCCCGGCTGGCCATGGCTGACCTGATGCAGGCTGTGACAGGACATGCGCCGGACGAGGCATTCAAGGTCGGTGAAAACATGGCCGTGACGCCGGGAAAAGTCGTCTTCCGCAACCACCTGATCGAACTGATCCAATACACGCCGAGCACCGCGCGGGTGCATGCTGTCCCGCTCCTGTTTGTCCCGGCGTGGATCATGAAATACTACATCCTCGACCTGTCGCCGCAGGACTCCCTGGTCAAGTACCTGGTCGACAAGGGCTATACCGTGTTCATGATTTCCTGGAAAAATCCGCTCACCGAAGACCGTGAGCTGTCGATGGAGGATTACCGCAAGCTGGGAGTGATGGCAGCGATCGATGCGGTTACGGGCATCACCGGCTCGGCGCAAGTCAATGGCGTCGGCTATTGCCTGGGCGGCACCTTGCTGGCGATTGCCGCGGCGAGCATGGCGCGCGACGGCGACCGGCGCCTGGCCAGCATGAGCCTGTTCGCCGCGCAGACCGATTTCACCGAGCCGGGCGAATTGTCGCTGTTCATCGATGAAAGCCAGATCGGCTTCCTTGAGGCCGCCATGTGGCAACGCGGCTACCTGGACGGCAAGCAAATGGCGGGCGCGTTCCAGCTGCTGCGCTCAAACGACCTGGTCTGGTCGCGCCGCCTGAACCAGTATTTGCGCGGCATCGCCGAAAACAAGAACGACCTGATGGCGTGGAACGCAGACGCCACCCGCATGCCTTACCGCATGCACAGCGAATACCTGCGCCAGCTGTTCTTGCATAACGACCTGGCCGAGGGCCGTTATCGCACCGACGGCAGGCCGATTGCGCTGGGCGACCTGCATATCCCCCTGTTTGCGGTAGGCACGCTCACCGATCACGTGGCGCCTTGGCGATCGGTATTCAAGATACACCTGCTGACCGATGCAGAAGTGACATTTTTGCTGACCTCAGGCGGCCACAACGCCGGCGTGGTTTCGCCGCCCGGCCACCCGCATCGCAGTTACCAGGCCGCTACCCGCGCCAAGGACGGCCCCTTTGTCGATGCCGACGCCTGGCAACGCGATGCCACACGGCAAGATGGCTCATGGTGGCCGGCCTGGGAAGCCTGGCTGGCCATCCGTTCCGGCAAGCAAGCCAGGCCGCCGGCCATGCTCCCGAACCTGGGGCAAGCTCCGGGACTGTACGTATTGCAGCCCTGAACCCGGAAACGATGCGGATTTTGATTTACATCAATATCTCCTTCTCTCACCGAATTAAGCTCATAACCGATTCTTCATTTTTCCGCTGAGGCAGAAATGATCTCTTCTCGTCTGACAGGGCAAGTCGAAAGCCAGCTGCAACGGCGCCGGAAATACATACTGGATGCCATCCGTTCGCATCAGCATTCGGCCGACCAGGCGCATTTCAGGCACAGCGGCAAGGACGATGCCATTGCCGCAGAATTGCTGACCGATGCCGAAATCGCCTTGTTGCTTCACAAGCCTGCGGAAGCGGAAAAAATACAGGCTGCGCTGCGGCGTATCAAGTCGCATACCTATGGTATTTGCATCGCCTGCGGCGCAACGATTGCGCCACAACGGCTGCGGATCCATCCCACGGCAGAGCGTTGCCGGCATTGCCAGGCCGAGATGGAAAACAGCCAGCGCCAAGGTCCCGCGCCTGGCGCCTGATGCATTTTTTGCAAGGACGTCCCATGCCATTCAATCACATCGTCGTATGGCTCGACCATGCAGAAGCCCATATCATCGAGTTCAGCCCGGATGCGGCCGCGCGCGAAACCATCAGGGTACATTCCAGGCATGTGAATCCATACGCCTCCGAAATGCATGCCAGGATACCGGATGCGGTAGAACAGGCGCCCTACTTTGACGCCATTGCCAATGCATTGCCGCAAGCCCTTCAGATCCTGATCGTAGGACCCGGCCTGGAAAAGATGGCCTTTATCAAGCATGTACTAAGGCACGAGCACCAACTGGCGGAAAAAATCGTTGGCGTGGAAACCGTGGACCATCCCGGCGACCCGCAATTGCTGGCGTTTGCGCGTAAATATTTTCTCAAGGCGGATTTCCCGCTTTGATCGACCAGAGAGGCCTCACATGGACTACAAGACTATTCTCGTGCACGTGGATGAATCGCGGCGCAGCCAGGAGCAGATCAGGATTGCCGCATTGCTTGCCCAAAAACACGGCGCGCACCTGGTCGGCGCCGCGGCGACCGGCGTTGCGCCGCAGTTTTTCATGCCTGGAGTCATCGGCGAAAGCAACCTGGCCCTGCTCGAACCGGCACTGAGCGAATTGCGCGAACAAGCGGCAAGCCGGCTGGCGGAATTTGAATCCGCGGCCTGGAAGATGGACGTCAAATCATTCGAAAAACGCCTGGTCGAAGACGATGCAGGCGTTGGCCTGTGCCTGCAGGCGCGCTACAGCGACCTGGTGGTGATCGGCCAGGTCAACCGCGCCGACTATTCCGCTGTGCTGCGCGCCGATTTCCCCGAATATGTACTGTTGAATTGCGGCCGGCCAGTGCTGATCGTGCCCTATGCAGGCCATTTTCCTGCATGCGGGAAAAGGGTGCTGGTGGCTTGGGATGCGAGCGTGGAAGCGACGCGCGCCGTCAGCGCATCGATCCCGCTGCTGCAACAGGCCGAGCTGGTGCGGGTCGTGGTGTTTGACAGGGGCAATCCATCCGGCGCCCATGGCGAGCAGCCGGGGGCCGACATCGCCCTTTACCTGGCGCGCCACGGCATCAAGGTCGAGGTTTCGGAACAAGCCATGCCGAAAGATATCGATACCGGCAACGCATTGCTGTCACATGCCGCGGACTTCGGCGCCGACCTGATCGTGATGGGGGGATACGGCCATAAGCGCTTCCGCGAAATCATGCTGGGAGGCGTGACGCATACGATCCTGGAATCGATGACGGTGCCGGTCCTGATGGCGCACTGAAAGAAAAGCGTTCTGCCGCCGGACCCGGCATGGCGGAACGCGATTGAAGGCGGATGTCGCCATCCGCCTGGTCTTGCTAGGCAATCACCATCTTATCGACCACGCGCACGACGCCAGACGCCGCCGCGGCTGCCTGCAATGCGGCGTAGCGCTCCGACCATGAACGCACCGGCCCGGCAAGCGTCACCTGATCGCCGTTGACGACGACGGTAAGACGCTGTGTTTCAATGTGAGCGCGCCGTTGCAAAGCGGCTTCGATCTTGGCCTTGATGTCGCTCGGCAGCACGGCAGGCTTGACCGCGACCTGATTGCTGACGCCGGTCACTCCCATCAGGTTGCGGACCGCCTTTCCTGCAGCCACGCGCTGGTAATCCCGCTCCAGTTCGCCGCTCAGCGTCACCCATCCGTCTTCCACCATGACTTTCACCGTGCCTGGCGGGACCAGGACATTCCATTCCAGCGCAAACTCGGCGGCGCGCACAATTTCAGCGTCTGTCCGCTCGCTTGCCCCGGACAACCGGACATCGAGTTCAACGGCGACGCCCTTGACGCCGGCAACCCGCAGCACCGCATGCTCTGCCGCATATTTCTCGGCATAGCTGCCCAGATGCCCACCCAAAGTCACCACGCCATCCTTGACCTCGACGCCAATATCGGTGTCATTGACAGACGGCTCCCATTCCAGTTCATCCATGACGTCCTGCCTTAACTGTCGATCGCTTTTCATCTCGTTTCTCCATTATCGGTTTAACATGGTGTTCCATAACGCACGCGGAGGACGGTACCGGTCCAGGGTAGACCCGCCGGCTGGCCGGTGCAGAACCCCGCATGCCGCGCTTGATTGCGCGCCCTGGAACCATCATAGATGCGGCAGGAAACCGGGATTTGATGCACATCAAAAAGAGCGGACAGCTGTCACTATTGACAGGTCCGGCCGCGGAAAAAGCAGGAAAAACGGCAATTAATCCAATTGCCGCCGGCGCTGATTTGTATATCCTTCCTATACGGTGTACATTCAACAGCAAGATATCGGTACAATGCGCCCCGCTGCTTTGCAAACCCTGCAGCGGCCGGTATATGCGCGCGGAACCGATAGCCAACCAATGATGAATGCGGGACACACCCTCCAACCATGAATACGCCCTTTTCCAGAGCGGCCTCGCCGCTCCTCAATATCCCCGTGCTGAAGGCTAGTTGCGCGGGCTGCAGCCTGCACCAGCTATGCCTGCCGATGGGGCTGGGCAACGCTGACATGGATCGCCTCGACCAGATCATCGGGCGCGGGCAGCGGATCCAGCGCGACCAGCATTTGTACCGGATGGGAGATCCGTTCAAAAACCTTTACGCCATCCGTTTCGGGCACTTTAAAACTTGCCATATAAGCAACAATGGCGAAGAACAGATTACCGGCTTCCAGATGGCCGGCGAACTGCTCGGCATGGATGCCATCAGCTCCGACCATCACCACTGCGACGCCATCGCGCTGGAAGACAGCGAGGTCTGCGAGATTCCATTTACGCGGCTGGAAGAACTGTTCAGCCATATCCCGACCCTGCTGCATCATTTCCACCGCATCATGAGCCAGGAAATCACGCGCGACCAGAATGTCATGCTCCTGCTTGGCAACATGCGCGCCGAACAGCGTTTTGCCGCTTTCCTGGTCAACCTGTCCTCGCGGTACCTGGCGCGCGGCTACTCCTCCACCGATTTCCAGTTCCGCATGTCGCGGGAAGACATCGGCAATTACCTGGGCCTGACTATCGAAAGCATCAGCCGGCTCCTCTCCAGTTTCAGGATCAAAGGCTGGATCTCGGTCGACAAGCGCGAAATCCAGATCCTGGACCTGCCGAAATTGAAAGCCATCGCGCTTGGCGGCGAAGCGGCGCTGACGGCAAAAAAAACCAGCAAGCCGGCCAGCCCGGGGACCGCTAAAACCTGAGCCGCGCCATCAGCGCCGCAACCCGGGCCGAAGATCCAGGTGCAGCCACATGGTGTTGTTTCGTTCCAGCGGTTTCACGTCGAAACCAAGCTTTTTTACCAGATGCAGGATGCGGACGTTGTGCGGCAACGCTTCGCCGATCATTTCGCGGGTGCCATGGCTGCGGCAATACGCAATCAATTTTGTCATCAGCACCTGGCCAAGCCCGAGTCCTTTCAGGTCGGAACGCACGATCACTGAAAACTCCGCCTGGATATTGTCAGGATCCGCCACCACCCTGGCTACGCCGAGCGTCTCGGCGCCGCCGTCGCCGCTTGGCCTGGTCGCAATGAACGCCATTTCACGGTCGTAGTCGATCTGCGTGAAACGCGCCAGCTGCGACGGCTGCAAGGCGCGCATGCCGACGAACATGCGGTAACGCACATCCTCCGGATCAAGGGCGTTGAAGAACGCCACATGCGCCTCGCCGTCTTCCGGCCGGATCGGCCGCAGCAGCAGCGGCGCGCCCTGCCAGCAAACGATTTCTTCCAGTCCGTCCGGATAGGGGCAGATCGCCAGCCGCTGCAGGCCGTTGCCGGCTGCGCTCGGCTGCACCCTGGCATGCGCGTACAAACCGGCCATTGCTTGGCCGCCTGGCGGCGGAAAGCCGATTTCAAGCTCGGCCAGTTCGGGAATGTCGGTCAGCAAGCGGGAGACCTTGAGCAGGACCTGGCAAATCTGGTCCGCACCGGGGGCGGATTGTTGCAGCCCGTCGTCAGCCAATCCTGCCACGCCGCCATGCGCAGCCATGTCACGCGCCAGCACCAGGTTCAGGGGCGGCAAGCCTGCGCTGGTCTCCGTGCGGCCATCTTTCCCGCTCTGCCTGAGGACGACAGCCGGGCCGAATACAGGATCGATGGCAAGGCCGATTGTCAGCGCGGTGGCCTCCGGCAGCATGTCGCTCGCCTGAGGCGCCTCCTTTACCGCGATGCCGTAAGCGGCTAGCAGCGCGCCGGTGTCGGCCACCGACAAATGCCGCCTGCTGTCACGCAAGGCAGCCTCGACAATCCTGTTCGCGCCCACCCGGTCCGCAATGAAACCGGCCGATGCCGCCGGCGGCACCTGCATCAGCAGATTCTGGTTGCGCCGGAAATCTACCATTTGCATGAAGCCGCATACCGCTGAATCCGGCGTCGCATAGGCGGGAATGCCGGCGGCCGCGCAAACCTGCCGGGCCGGGTCCAGCGAGGCGCCGCCCAGCCAGCAAGAAAGAATGTTGCGTTCACTTTTCGTTCGCATGGAAGCGATGGCATTGGCGATCTCCGCACAGGATTCCAGTGCGCTCGGCGCATGGATGACAAGCAAGGCGTCCGCGCCGCGCTCTGCCGATACCGCTTCCATCACCTGTCCATACAGGAGCGCAGGCGCATTGGCCGGCAGCGCGACGGGAACAGCGTTGCTTCCCGCTGCCGGCAGGAGAAGCTTAAGCTTCTCGGCCGTCTGGTCCGATAACATCGCCGGCTTGCCGCCGCTGCGCACCAGGGCGTCGCAAGCCATCAAACCCGGTCCACGGCCATTGCCAATCACCAGCAGCCGGCGGCCATCAAGCGGGCGGATCCGCGACAAGGTCTCGACCGCGCTGAACAGGTCTTCGGTAGAAAAGACGCGCAGCATGCCAGCCCGGCGCACCGCGGCATCGAAGATTGCATCCGGGACGGCGCCGTACAGGCCGCTCCTGAGCACCAAGACCGGCTTGTTGCGGGCGGCGGCGCGGGCGGCCGACATGAACTTGCGTGCATGCGGGACATGCTCGACGCACAGCAATATCGCCTGCGCGCCGGCATCGCCGGCCAGGAAATCGAGCATGTCGCCGACGTCGACATCGGCGCTGCTGCCCAGCGCAACCACCTTGGAGAAGCCAATGCCCTGCGAACTTGCCCAGTCGGCCATGCCGCAAGCCAGCGCGCCGGATTCTGCCAGCAATGCGATCCGTCCTGGCAGCGCTCCGCCGGCAACAAGGCTGGCGTTAAGCGCGGATGCCGGCGCCATGATGCCGGCCGAGCCGGGGCCGAGCATGCGCAGCAAATACGGACGCGCCGCCTGCAAGGCAGCCTGCAGCAAGCCGCCGTCGCTATCGGCCGCCTCGCCCATCACGATAACCGCCTTGCTGCCCAGGGCGCCCAGCTGCCCGACGATCCTGGGCACCGTGGCCGCCGGCGTACAGATGACGGCCAGCTCAGGCGCTGCCGGCAATTGATCCAGTTTGCGGAAGGTCTTGACGCCGTCCAGCAGGTCATACTTGGGATTGACCGGAAAGATTTGCCCCTTGAAGCCTCCCCGCACTATATGCCGCAACACGCATGTCCCTATGCTCTTCGGCTTTTCAGAAGCGCCGATAACGGCAATCGACTGCGGCTCGAAAAAAAACTGCAGGTTTCTTGCGCTCACGCATAGCCTCCCGGACTAGCCGCGTTCACCCAGCAAATCCGCGACGGCAGCCGCAACCGGCTTTGCCATGTCAATCCGGTTGCTCGAATGGGCGATCGTATTGCAGCTGACGATACGCTCGACGCCGGCTACCTGCAACGCGATATAGCCGTCTCCCGCAAACAGGGGATGGACGGCGATGCATACCGGCGGCGCCATGCCTGCTGCCTTGACCTGCTTGACCGCCGCCACCATGGTGCGCGCGGTGGAGACGATATCGTCGACCAGGACCGGCGTGCGGCCGCTCCACTCCGCCACATCGGGAATGGAAACCTCGACCTCGCTGTCGCCGCGCCGCTTCTTGTGCAATACCGTATGCGGGCACCCCGCCGCGGCTGCCACCGCGGCTACCCATTGTTCGCTTTCGGCGTCCGGGCCGATGATCACCGGCAGCGCCACGTTGGCGACAATCCACTTTGCCAGCTCAGGCGCCGCATGCACAACCCGGCTTGGAACCGTATAGATTTCGGCCAGGCCGCGATACCGGTGCAGATGCGGATCGACCGTCACCAGCCAGTCGCAGCAGCTGGAGACCAGGCGCGCGAAATGACTGGCGGTCACTCCCTCCTGCTCCATGAAGCGCGCATCTTGCCGCATGTAAGGCAGGTAGGGGATGACCAGGCCGACGCTGCGGGCGCCCAGTTCGCGGGCAACGCTGGCGGCCAGGTACAGTTCCATGATCTTGCCGTCAGGCCGGTCCAGCGCACATGCCAGCACCACATTGCGCCCATCGACGGCGGTCATGAAGCGCGGGCAGGACTCTTTGTCCGGAAAATGATGCATCTGCATGTCGCCAATTTCGGCAGTTAACATACTGCGCAGCTGCGAGGCAAAGCCGTCGTTGCGTGGCATCGAGAAAAGTACGGGTCTCATCAAACCTCCTGTAATGAAATCAAGTTTTCCTGGGCCTCGGCATACGCACGCGCGTAGGCCAGCTCGCCCGGCGACTCGGCATGGATGGTCAGGTACGGCTGCCCGATCTCCATGCGCCTGCCTATCGGCGCATGGAAAACAATGCCGGCGGCAGCCGCCTTCGGCGCCCCCGCCAGCTTGGCAACGCTGGCCAGGCGCCGGTTGTCGACGGCAACCACCAGGCCGCGATGGCGCGACAGGACCGGATGGGTATAGGCCGCCTGGGATGGGACGCGCATGCCGCCCTGGGCTTCGCAAATGGCCTGGAATTTGCGCCAGGCAGCGCCGCTGTCCAGCACGGAAGCGGCCAGCGCCAGCCCCTGCCCCGCCTGGGCCTTGCCGCCCAGCTCTAATACATTGGCAGCCAGCAGCAAAGCGCGCTCTCGCAGGTCCTGCGGCGCGCCGGCTGCGTTCTGCAAGATCGCCAGCACATCGCGGGCCTCCAGCGCGGGGCCGATGCCGCATCCTACCGGCTGGGAACCGTCGGTCATCACCGGCTTGACGGCAATGCCCAATGCCGCGCCCACCGCGATCAGCCGTTCTGCCAACGCCATGGCGGCTTGCGGCGACCGGACCTTGGCGGTCGGCCCTACCGGCAGGTCGATCACGACATGGGTCGAGCCGGCCGCGATCTTCTTTGACAGGACGGACGCGACCAGCAAACCTTCGCTATCGAGGTCCAGCGGATGTTCAACCCGGATCAGGAGATCGTCGGCAGGACTGAGGCTGACCGCGCCGCCCCACGCGATGCAGCCGTTTTCACGCTCCACCACGCGCCGCATGGTTTCGATGTCCAGCGTTACCGGCGCCAGGGTTTCCATGGTGTCGGCGGTGCCGGCCGGCGACGTGATGGCGCGTGACGAGGTTTTCGGAATGGTCAGGCCGCAGGCAGCGACGATGGGCACGACCAGCAAAGTGGTGCGGTTGCCCGGCAAACCGCCGACGCAATGCTTGTCCACTACCATGCCGGCCCGCCATTGCAAACGCTGGCCGACCTTCACCATGGCGTCAGTCAAACCTATGGTTTCATCGATATCCAGGTGGCTGCCGGAGCAGGCAGTGATCAGGGCCGCCATTTCGATGTTCGAGTAACGGCCGGCGACAATGTCGCGCACAATCGCGGCAACGCCGTCGGAGGTAAACGGATGCCCGTAGATTTTCGCCCGCACCGACGAAAACGACTGCATCGGCGCCGGGTGCCTGACCTGCACCGGCTCGCCGTCGGCGCCGCCGAGCGCGCGCCAGGCCGCTTCCGACAATCCTACTTCGTGCATCGCAATCATGGGGAAATGCACGACGTTGAGGGTGGCGACGATATGGCGCTCGCCGCGCCAGACTTCCACCCGTGAGTGCGCCTCGAAACCTTCGGACCGGCAAATATCGCAGTCGCTGCGCATATAGGCGACCAGTTCCTGATAGGTATCGATGCCGACGCGCCGCATCCGCAATGCGTCCGCCGCGGGCTGGCAATAATTCATGCCGCTCATGGCAACTCCACGCTTTCCAGGTAATCCGGCAGCCGGCAAGCCCAATGCAATTCTTCTTCGATCCGTTTGCGCAACCCGTCCGCCGCCGCCGGCTCGCCATGCGTAATGAATGTCTGCCTGGGTGGGGTTGAAAAATGCGACAGCCAGGAAAGTATCTCGTCAGCGTCAGCGTGCGCCGACATATTGTCGATCTGGCTTACCTGTGCCCGCAACGGTACATACTCACCGTGGATCTTGATGGCGTCGGCGCCGCCAACCATGGAAGCGCCGCGTGTGCCGCCAGCCTGGTAGCCGGCAAACAGGATGGTATTGCGCCGGTCCGGGGCAAAGGCTTTCAAATGATGCAGCACCCGCCCGCCGGTCGCCATGCCGCTGGCGGCGACAATGACCATCGGCTGCTGCCTCTCATTCAGGGCAATCGATTCCTCGACGCTATTGACGATCTTGGCCGCGTGGAACATGGCTTCGCATTGCGCGTGGTCGAGCCGATGGTCTTGCCTGTGCCGGTGATAAATCTCGGTGGCGTTGACCGCCATCGGGCTGTTCAGGTAGACCGGCAGGGCTGCCGGAATATCGCCGCTTTCCTTGAGCAGGTGAATGGCGTACAGCAAAGCCTGGGCCCGCCCCACGGCAAAGGATGGAATGATCGTTACACCGCCGCGTCCGGCTGTTTCGCGTATGGTCTTGCCAAGCAGGATGGCTGGATCGGCCGGGTCGTGGCGGCGGTTGCCGTACGTGGATTCGACCACCAGGTAGTCTGTCTTTTCGACGATGGAAGGCGGCAGCATGATCAAGTCGTCGGGGCGCCCGAGATCGCCCGAAAACGTCACGGTCGCATCGCTGCTTTTCAGCACGACGATGGCGGCGCCCAAGATATGGCCGGCGCGCAGCAGGCGCGCGCGCATGCCGGCGCATGCCTGGAATTCTGTATCGAAGCTGACCGGCGAGAAAAAGGCCAATGCACGTACCGCGTCCGCTTCCGAGTATAAAGGCAGGGCGGGACTGTGCTTCGAGAAACCGTGGCGATTCGCATAACTGGCCTCTTCTTCTTGCAAATGCCCGCTGTCCGGAAGCAGTATCTTGCACAGGTCGAAAGTCGCGTCGCTGCAGAATATCTTGCCCTTGAAGCCGTTCTTGACCAGCAGCGGCAAATAGCCGCTATGGTCCAGGTGAGCGTGGGTCAGGATCACCGCGTCCAGCTCGGACGGCCGCAACGGCATGTGCTCCCAATTGCGGAGGCGCAATTGTTTATACCCCTGGAACAAGCCGCAATCGACCAGTATTTTTGCCGATCCGGCGCTCAGCAGGTATTTTGAGCCAGTCACGGTTCCGGTGGCGCCCAGGAATTGGATTTTCATTGTGGTTTTCTTTCTGCCGGTTCAAACGTGTTTCAATTTCTTGCCGGCGTTCTCCGGATCGTTGCCGCAGCTTTCAACACGCGGAGACTTCAACTCTTTGTGCAATAACGAGATCTCCTTGCGCAGCATGCGCATGTCGGCATGGAGTTCGCGCTCCAGGCGCTGTTCGTCCTCGCCCACCAGCATTGCGGATATGTTGGCCGTGACCACTGAAAATAAGGCATAACCCAGCAATACAATGAAAGCAGCAAAAATCCTGGACGCTGGCGTCGACGGAACCAGGTCGCCATACCCGACTGTTGCCCCGGTAATGAAAGCCAGCCAGACACCGTCGGCGTAGGTATGGACCCGCGGCTCCAGCCACAGGAACCCGGCGCCTGCCACGGCAAGCACTGCGATGGCGAATGCAATTACGTGCAGCAGGCGGCACGACACGACATACTTTCCCGACAACATCAGCAAGCGGAAGAAGACAATGGCGCAATAACCCATCCGCAAGACCCATTCAAGCATGGACCAAGGAGGATTGCCTGGCCAAACGCTGAGGACCGCGCCGACAAAAATCACTCCGTCCAGCACCACCGCGCCTCCGCGCAGGCCCTTCATCTTGCCCCGGTGCAGCAGGTCGGCGCCAACCAATGCCGCGACGACCGCATAAAGCCCGCTGCCGACGCTGCGGTAAAGCGGTCCCATTCCTGCCAAGGCGAGGTAAAAAGCAGGAATCGACAACAGCAGCGCGGCTGGCATCAAGATTTTTTGTTGCCAAACCAGTGTTGGATTTTTCATGGCGCTTTAGCCCTCGCCAAAACCAAGAGGGAAAATCATGTTGTTTTGTGAATATTGACGCAGATCTCTGGAAACAACTTGCGCTGGATCAAAAACGCGGTCGAATTTCACCACCCGCAGGCTGGAACAGCCGCCGGCGTGTTTAATCCATGTCAACCACGCCGGCGAAAGCACGTTCCGATGCATCGCCTCCGCATACGCTGGCTTTCAAGACCTGCGTACTTTTGAAAACGAATGGCAAACATCGTCAATCGTCCGCCGGTTTCATGGCAACCGGGTCGAGGTCGACGCTAGCCTGTTGCGGCCAGGACCAGCTGGCATGCAAGCGCCAATCGCGATGCGCGTCTTCAATCAGGACCCGCCAGCGCGCCTTTTCCAGTTGCGGCAAGCGCACTGAGAAATTGCCGTCGGCGTCCGGCCGCACGAACAGGGTGATATCTTTACCAGGCAAGGTCGAATGAACAAGGCGCAACTGCAGGCCAGGCATCGTTCCAGGCGCCACGTCCGAGGCTGCTGCCTGGCCGCCGGCATGGCGCAAGGCGCCGCTCATTACGCCGCTTTTCGCGTCATAGCGCAGGTTCCCGGCGATGCCGCGCCGTATTGCTTCCTCATCGCGCCGCAGATCCTGGTTGATCGCATTGCCCTCCTTGTAGTAGTCGTCTTCCACCAGCGCATCTTGCCGGGAAAATGCCAGCCAGCCGGTATAGCTGGCCGCCGCCACCACCACCAGCGGCCCCAGCATCAGCAGCCACGGCCAGCGCTGGGCGTACCATGGCGTGGAGACAGTAGATAGCCTGGTCATCAAATGTGCTTGGTTTTTCATCATTATCTCGTTCGTCTCGTGTAATCCATGCGGGTTCCCGGCCGTTTCATCTAGGTATGTAAAACACGGCCTTTTCATTCACCTGCGACCTCGCGCCGTCGAGCCCCTGCAGCCTGAAAGAAATGCTGTTGGAACCGGCCCTGCCCTGTCCGTGCGGCACTCTTACGCGCACCGGAACCAGGCGCGTCTCGGTGGCGGCGAGCGTCACCTCGCTATCGCCGGAAAGCACGATGCCATCGATGCCAGTCACGCTGATCTTGTAACGATGCGGCAATTCGTCGGTATTGATCGCCTGCAGCCGATAGACATTCTCAACCATGCCTTCTTCGACTTCCCGGCCCATGGAGCCACGGTCCCGGATCACGTCGACCTTGAGCGGAACCCTGAGTATCAGCGAGCCAAGGAAAATTGCCGCGATCAGCAGCAGCGCCGAGCTGTAAATCAGCACGCGCGGGCGAAAAACCCGGCGCAGGATGGCAGCCGCCGTTAAATTCTCCGCCATCGCATGTTCCGTTGAATAACGGATCAAGCCACGCTGCGCACCGATCCGGTCCATCACCATATTGCAGGCATCGACACAGGCTGCGCAGCCGATGCACATGTATTGCAGGCCGGCCCGGATGTCGATCCCGGTTGGACAAACCTGCACGCACATGCTGCAATCGATGCAGGGAGAAGATGCTGGCTCCGGTGTTTTCCGGTAGCGGCTGGTGCGCGGTTCGCCGCGTGCCGCATCGTAGGTAACGATCAAGGAATCGCGATCGAACATGGCGCTCTGGAAGCGCGCATAAGGACACATGTATTTGCATACCTGCTCCCGCATCCAGCCCGCATTGCCATAGGTTGCGAAGCCATAGAACATGACCCAGAACCATTCCCACGATCCCAGCCCGAATACGCTTGCTTCACGCGCAAGGTCGCGGACAGGGGTGAAATAGCCGACGAATGTAAAGCCGGTCCACAATGCCACGACGGCCCAGGCCAGGTGCTTGCCGCTTTTGCGCAGCAGCTTGTCGGGCGACCACCCCTGCCGGTCGAGCCGCATGCGCGAACTGCGCGGCCCTTCTATCCGGCTTTCTATCCACAGGAATATCTTGGTGTATACCGTTTGCGGGCATGCGTAGCCGCACCAGACGCGGCCGGCGATTGCCGTAAACAGGAACAGCGAGAACGCGCAGACAATCAGCAGCACGGCAAGATAGATGAAGTCCTGCGGCCACAGCACAATGCCGAACAAATAGAATTTGCGCGCGGCCAGGTCGAACAGCACTGCCTGGCGGCCATTCCACCTTAACCACGGCATGCCATAAAAAACCAGCTGCGTCAGCCATACGCATAACCAGCGCAGCCTGGCGTAACGCCCATCCACATCGCGCGGATATATCTGCTGCCGCGCCTGGTACATCCTGACAACGGCGGTCTTGGGAGAAGAATCACTCGTGTTCATGGCAGGCTACCGGGCGCATGGTCATTGTAAAGCAGCAGCCGGGCGGTCAAGTGCGGCTACGCTACCGGGATGGTTCGACAAGCTCCACACATAAGCGGCGAGCACATGCACCTTCGGTTCGCCGAGGAAGTCCTTGAACGACGGCATGGTGTTGTCGCGTCCCTTGCGGATGGTTTCCATGATGGTGTCGGCGCTGCCGCCGTATAGCCAGATCTTGTCGCTCAGGTTAGGCGCGCCGATGGCCTGGTTGCCGATGCCGCCGGGTCCATGGCAGCCCATGCAGGCGGCAAACTTCGGCTTGCCGAAAATCGCCTTGATCGGATCGTGGGTCGAGCCGGACAGGCTCAGCACATAATGGGCGACGTTCTCGACATCTTTGTCGCCTCCCAATGCTTCGCCCATGGGCGGCATCACGCCATGGCGCCCCTCCATGATGGTGGCCTTGATGGTTTCCGGCGCGCCACCATGCAGCCAATCCTGGTCGGTCAGGTTGGGAAAGCCTTTATTGCCGCGAGCATCGGAGCCGTGGCATTGCGCACAGTACGTCAGGAACAGGCGTTCACCGATCGCATGGGCCTGCGGATCGGCGGCGACGGTTTTCAAGTCCTGATGCAGGTATTTGCTGAACATGGGACCGTAGTCGGCATCGGCTTTCTTCAACTCGTCCTGATAGGCGCTGCTGGATTTCCAGCCAAGCTGGCCGGCGAAGCTGCCGAGGCCGGGATACAGCACCAGGTAAGCCAGGGAAAAGACGATGGTCACGTAGAACAGCCACATCCACCAGCGCGGCAAGGGATTGTTC
>Ga0182005_1000328_pt1 | contig 28105 bp, 21 predicted proteins | sample Sormic07211103_1_FD_123021 | JGI IMG/M metagenome (GOLD analysis project Ga0182005, IMG submission 123021) | Rhizosphere microbial communities from Sorghum bicolor, Mead, Nebraska, USA - 072115-103_1 MetaG | ecosystem: Host-associated > Plants > Roots > Rhizosphere | place: USA: Nebraska...
ATTACAGGACCGCAGTGCATGACGTTGGGGGCGAAGACGCAAAACATTATACAACTGGCCTAAAGCGCCCTGCGCGTCGGGAGGTTGACGGATCACTTAGTAGACACGGCGACGCATGTAGTACCGACAGCGGAGTACTGGCGGACGGGGGTTCAAATCCCCCCGGCTCCACCAACGCTACATCTAAAGACGTCCACGGACGTCTTTTTTTGTGCCTAAAATCCAGCAAAATCAATGCTTTATGGTCTATTAGCGTCCATAGACGTCCGACACAATCCACGTTATCGGGTATTCCAGATGGTATTCCAAGCCCTTCAGTGGTAATTTTTGGAATACCAATTGATGTCATGGAACACCTCATGTGCGCCCAAGCCACCCGCCTCTCTGACCGCCAGCTCAAAGCGGTAAAGCCGAAAGACAAGGACTACGTCCTCAGCGATGGAGACGGCTTACAGCTGCGCGTGCGGGTCAATGGCTCTACGCTATGGAACTTCAACTACCGCCAGCCAATTACCAAAAACCGAATAAATATGGGCCTCGGTACCTATCCAGAGCTCTCACTTGCGCAAGCCAGGAAGAAGACGGTCGAAGCCAGAGAGCTTCTCGCCCAGGGCATCGACCCGAAAGAACAACGTAGCGAGTTGGAGCAGACAAAAAGGCAGGCAACCGAGCACACATTCGAGAACGTGGCATCTGCCTGGTTTGAACTGAAAAAGGATTCGGTCACTCAGGCTTATGCCGAGGACATCTGGCGCTCGCTCACACTGCATGTCTTCCCATCACTGGGAACAACAGCTATCTCGCAGATCAATGCCCCTATGGTCATCGAGTTGCTGCGTCCTTTGGAAACGAAGGGCAGTCTGGAGACAGTGAAGCGACTGACCCAACGACTCAACGAGATCATGACCTACGGCGTGAACTCAGGAATGATCTTTGCCAATCCGCTCAGCGGCATCCGAGCGGTTTTCAAAAAACCGAAAAAGCAAAACATGGCCGCCCTCCGTCCCGAAGAGCTGCCAGAGCTGATGGTTGCCATCGCCAATGCGAGCATAAAAAGAACAACACGCTGCCTTATCGAATGGCAACTTCACACCATGACCCGACCTGCCGAAGCCGCTACGACTTCTTGGGCGGACATTGATCTCAACAAGAAAACCTGGACGATTCCAGCGGAGCGTATGAAGAAGCGTCGTGCCCACGTCATACCGCTGACCGAACACGCACTTGCCCTGCTAGAGACGATCAAACCCTACAGCGGCCACAGAGATTACGTGTTCCCTGCTGACAGAGACCCACGGACTCACTGCAACAGCCAGACAGCAAACATGGCCCTGAAACGAATGGGCTTTGAAGGTCGATTGGTGAGCCACGGCATGCGTTCCATGGCCAGTACAATCCTGAACGAACAGGGATGGGACGCCGAACTGATCGAGGTCGCACTTGCACACGTCGACAAGGACGAAGTGCGTAGCGCCTACAATCGTGCGGATTACATTGAGAGAAGACGCCCGATGATGATCTGGTGGAGTGAACACATCCAGCAAGCCGCTACCGGCAGCTTGTCGGTCTCAGCCGTTCAGGGAACCAGAGGTCTGAATGTAATATCGATGCGCTAAGCGGGTAATTGTACCGACTTGCCCACTGAACTTGCCCCCTATCAGACCAGACACCAACTCCCCGTTAAATTGATGCCGCCGCTAAGCGCCGAAACTCCCTCGGTGAGCGGTATGTCAACGCATTGTGCGGATGCTCCTCGTTGTAATGCTCGAAGGCAATCGCCAGGTTTGCAACGATTCCAGCCTATCAAGTGCATTCGACTCAATAAAATCTCAGTCATCACTCCCCTGCATCCCTCCGCACTTAGCATCCTCTCCCTAGACTCAAGGGGAGCTCACCACTCAAGGAGGCCGCAAACGCGGCCTACTTGAGTGGGCCTATGCCCGTGCAATGACTTCAACCCCGACTCACTCTACAGGAATCTTGCACATGAACACCTGGGTCAAATTTCGGTCAGCGGCAACATGGAGGTGCTTACAACCGTCAAACTGATAGATTAGGCGAAACAGGACACATTGTGCTCGCCTACAACCTCAAACGAATAATTAGCATCTTTGGCATCGCAGGACAGCTTGAGGCGATCAGCGTAGACACCCCATGGAATTTTCACCCAATCCACATACAGGGACTATGTTTGGTGTGGCTCAATGATCACTTTGTGGAATGTCTAAATTAAACTTGAGCTTGTTTTGATAGACGCCTATCCGCTTTTTCGCTCGCTCTATTACATCTCTGAAGTGCAGTATCTCGAAATAGGTTTCGCCGAGCGGTTGTCTGGTGCGAGGGTCAAGTAGCGCACCCGACTGGAACCAGCCACTCCCCATTGGAAACGGGGTCCATGTTCCACTCAGACGCAAAGTATTGACTGTATCACCTATGAGATAGCCATAGAATTTTTTGAGTTTTCCACCCGATTTTGCAGCGAGCAGATGGGCATACTCGGAAAGGTCGCCGATATGTTCATCCATTGAGACTCCGGGAGCCTTAAATTCAACAATTATTGCTGACCCCTCCTTATTAAAGAGCGCTATGTCCGGCCGCTTACCGCCATTATCGTTGGCTCGCCTTGCAAGCAGCTCTTGGAAGTCTTTATCAATATCGCTTTCAAATACTTTCTCGCCATCGTTCCAAGCGATATCCGCTAGCGGAACGTCGGAGGCGATATAATCGTAATAATGGTACTCCTCGCTTAGGAGCCAGATGTCATGGTCGGCGACCTCGGTGCTGTCCTTGCGCATAGGAAAGAAGATGCTGTGAATAATGCGCTCATCCTTGCGACGGGCATTGTCAGTAATGGCTTGCATGTCGAGACGCTTACTACAAGCCAAATCGAGAATTTGAACTACCGCTGCCCGACGAACAATGAGTTGAGATAGGTTCGCCATATCAAAATTTTTAAGCGACGAAGTGTATTTCCACGATAGTTCATTAATCTTTTTCCGGAACTGTTCAGAATCTGGTTCCGTCTTGATTATTTCCTCTTTGAGATTAAAAATTGCGGCGGTTTCATCGACCACTCGTTCCTGATATTTCTTCAAGACGCGCTCAGCGACCGCCTTTGCCGATTCGCCATAAACGATGCGCGTCGACGTATCCTGGAGCATTGCTTCGGTGATCCCAAACTGATCAGTTATATCCCTGAGAACCTCTTCCTTGCTCCAGTCTGCGGGAACGACCATTCCGTCAATCACTGGATCGATTGCGTCATGGATTGCAGCATAGGACAGCTTTTCAGACGAAAACAGGTCACTGCTAGGGATCTCTGTAGGGATGTTATCTAAGTCGTCACGCTGCTCGTTGACGCGCAGATCCAGATAGTCGCTCTCGATCAGAACGATATGGTGGAACCCACCAACCGGGTTGTTCTGCTCAGTTCGGGTTCGTAGATATCGAGGCGTAATATCTTTTACAGGGGATGACTTCGCGCAAAATGCTATTGCATTTTTAGAAAGGCCATACTGTCCGGCGTCAAGCTGGTAATGGGAAATTTTGAAACTTTGATACGTGCCGAGGTTGTTACCTGTAATTGGATCACACTCTTCAACTTGAACCACATGCTCAGCTGTCACAGTAGGCAAGTCAGTACGTCTAAGAGAAACGCTCTGTTCAGGCTTTTTCTCATGGCGTGTTATGAAGTTGATTTCGAAATCGCCTAAGCGGCTGTCGAGCCCTATCAGTCTCTGAAGAAAGGCGACAAGCATCTTTTTCTTGAGGGCTGACGCGGAAAAAAGATTACTTAATGCGTCCCCGCGCGCAATCCGACTTTGCACGGACTCTTTAAGCCTCTCAAGCTTGACGGCAGTTCCGATTTCACTCTCATATTTACTATCGGGACTAATATTGAAGTCATCTGCATCAATCTGCTTCTGCGGCTCTGAATAGCGCATTTCGCGCCTGATTACGTCACTTCCTTGGCGGTAGGTACTGTCAATTGAGAGGGCGGAGAAATGATGGAAAAACTGAATGCGTCCTGCGCCTTTGCACTTTCCAATCCCCGAGATAGAAAGATCGTCTTTATATGAGGTATCCTTCGTAAGAAAGGCCTTTAGCTGATGCTCTCCCAGCCCGCACCCATTGTCCTCGCAGAAAATCGCCATGTTTTCTCTATCTTCAAACATATCCTCAGACGAAAAATCAACCTCGATTTGAACCCGCATACTTGGTGCTGAAGGATCACTGTGCTTTCGGATGAGGTAAGAATCAATGGCGTTGGAAATCAACTCTTCAAAAACGACATATGGATTGGAGCTGAGCTTTGTATTTTTTATGCTTCCCCTGATATCAAGTGTCATTTTCGCCTCAATTGTTTATCTAAAACTGGTTCAAATCATTTAGGTCAATTCGCTGGCCGTTCGAGCTCTTGGGGAAGCTCATCCAGGAAAAATCGCCTAGCTCCGAGAGGATTATCACGGAACACGTGAATTTTTGCCTATGATTTCGCAGACACTTAAAGCAGTTTTCTGCCGTTCGCGAGACAGGTGGCCCGGCTCTGGTGTGACCTGTCTTGAACCGTCAGTATCGACTCAAGATGGTCATTGACCGGCCTACAAAACCACCGGAGATTCAGCCCTTCCGCTTACTACGCAATGAGTCTCGCCCCCATCTAATCGCGGTCAACAAAATCTCAGTCATACATCACGACCCTGAATCTCCGCGCACCAAGCATCCCTCTAGACTCGACGACTCACCATTGAAGCAGGTCGCCTAGGCGACCTGCTTCAATGGTAGCTATGTCCGTACTGAGACTTCTTCCCGACTCTCTCAATAGGAACTCTGTACATGACCACTAAATGTCCACGTTGTCACTCCACAACTGTCATCACCAAAGATTTAGCTAGGAAAGTCGGCGCCCTTATAGGCACCGTCGGTGGTGCCGCCCAAGGGGTCACAGGCGCCATGGCCGGTGCTGAGGTTGGCGCTGTCATCGGACTCATTGCCGGCCCTCCTGGGGTCGCTGTTGGCGGGATAGCCGGCGCGCTTCTCGGTGGATTGGCAGGTGCGGCTACCGGCTGCATCGCTGGCGCAAAACTCGGTGAGATCGTCGATGAACGGGTTTTGGATAATTACCTCTGCCTCGACTGCGGACTGTCGTTTAGCTGCCGACATTCCGTTTGAACTGCTGATCTCTGCCTGAAGCAACCGCTATTCGACTGATCCATCGTTCTCCCCCTCTCTGTTACCCCGTCCTGCACGCTAATTGATCCCTGCTGAATGCTCAGCGGCATCGCCGTGCGCAACTGAAAGGAAACTCTCCATGGCTCACCTCATCGAACAAATGGCTTACGTCGGCGCTACGCCCTGGCATGGTCTGGGCAGTCAGCTCTCGCCCAAGCAACCGCTGGAAGTCTGGCAACAAGAAGCCGGCATGAACTGGCAGATCCAGGAGTCCCCCGTGCGCTTCATGGCTGACTCCATTGGCAATCTTGGCACCATCCATTCGTTTCCCGAACAGAAGGTGCTGTATCGCTCTGACACCAAGGCAGCGTTGTCAGTGGTTTCCAACCGCTACCAGGTGGTCCAGCCCCGTGAGGTCCTGGAATTTTACCGTGATCTTACGGAGCGCTCTGGCTATGAACTGGAAACCGCCGGCGTCCTGAAGGGAGGCCGAAAACTCTGGGCACTAGCGAGGACCGGACAGTCGACTGCCATTAAAGGTAATGACGTGGTAAACGGTTATCTGCTGCTGGCAACGTCCTGTGACGGCACACTAGCCACCACTGCAACTCCCACCACCGTTCGCGTGGTCTGCAACAACACGCTGACTATCTCTCTGAACGGAGCCACCCGCGCCATCAAGGTTCCTCACAGCACGCGCTTTGATCCGCAAGCAGTAAAAAAGCAACTCGGTATTGCCGTCTCGCAATGGGACGAGTTCATGTACCGGATGCGCATGCTCGCCGAACGTAAGGTTCAGTGGAATGAGGCCGTGGGTTTCTTTATGGACGTGCTGTGCGACACCGGCCCCCACGCCCCTATTCCCGATGCACTCCCCAACAAGCGAGCGATGGAGAAGGTACAAAACCTGTACGAAGGTAAAGGTCGAGGATCTGATCTGGAGTCCGCTCGTGGAACAGCCTGGGGCTTGCTAAACGCGGTCACCGAATACGTTGACCACGAAAGACGTGCCAGAAGTATCGAGTACCGCATGGACACGGCGTGGTTCGGGCAAGGTGCAGTCATCAAACAGAAGGCACTCGATGCAGCCTTACAACTCGTTGCATGAACCATCGAACCACATTACCGCCAAGCGCTCTCGCCTAAAAGGGTGTTCGGATCAGTTAATCCGAACACCCACCTTCCAGAAACTGCGCCACCCACCCTCCAGTGCTTTCACGCGCACGGATAGGAATACCAGCATGAAATATCCAAAGCTCAAAGCCGGTGAAACACCCAACACCTATCTCATGGAATCACCGGTCACCGAGGCCGACATTCTGCAGATGGCTCAACAACTCGCGATGTATCGTCTGTCTAAAGGACGGGCATTGACTGATCGTAGACTCGTCTTCAGTCACCTACAAACGCTGCTGCAATTCCATGAAGACGAAGTCTTTGCCTTGTTGCTGCTCGATATCGAGCACCGGGTTATTGGCTTCAGAGAGCTATTCAGAGGTCCTCTTGAACGTGCCAGCGTGTATTCACGGGAGGTGGTCAAAATCGCCATAGAACACAATGCCGCCGCCGTAATCCTGGTACACAACCAACCATCTGGCGATCCGGAACCTAGTCAAGCCGTTCGCACGCTGACCACAACCCTCAAGAATTCCCTCAACATGGTCGGCACCCAGATACTGGATTATGTGGTGGTGAGCTATGAAGGCTGCGTATCGCTGGCTGAACGGGGGTACCTGTAACCGCAGGGCAATTCACTCCGCCCAAAAGACCGCCTCCGGCCAATGCCGGGGTGGTCATTGGTGAGGTGTAGTTCCACTTTTTTTGCAATGACCCGGCTGTTGCCCTCAGCCCCTGCTGCAATCTCTTTAGGCGTGAAGTGAATACTAGCCTGATGAATCCGCCAGATCGCCGTAAACCTAAGAGCCAACCACCGGGTCAACCCGCACAAAGGTCACGCTGAATTCCTTGCACTGCCGGTGCTGCTGAAGCCTGTTGGCAAAGCTAAAAGCATCATTCAACTCAAAGCGTTGAAATACATCCAAGCCTCGGCCAAGCACGATTTTCCAACCTGTGTCGGTTGTGATGTCACGGTCATGTTTGGCGCCGCTGGTGTCGTAAGCCCACGTAAACTGAATACCCACGCTTACGCAGGCCTCTGCAATTTTTTGCAGGCTTTCGGTCTGTCGATCGCCATTGAACTCATCTTCAACAGTCACTACATGCACAGCCACCTCGTCTCCATTGCCTTGAATCTTGCTGACTGTTTCCAGCAGCTCCATCAAGTTGCGCAACTGGTGGAACATACGAAGATAGGGATCTGTGATGATGATGCGCTTGGCGCTTACCAGATAGGGACCAAACAACTTGTCAAAACTAAGTCCACGCTGATTTTCGTGGAAGACCAAATGCTGCTCTTTCAACACCGACTTAATAGGTACCTGATTGCTCGGGGGTGGCACTTGCGTAGCCGGAGCTGCCTCGGTATGCGACACACCGTCATCCTGAGGTAAGTCTGCATTAGAAACGTCAGTCGCGGTCCGACGATGGTACTGATTGGGATACACATCCTCTTCAAGTGTGCTTACCAGGTTCTCTTGGCCGCCGGGCTCCATGTAAGCAAAACGTACTGCCGGATAAGTAGCGTCAATCCGCAGTAATTGATCCTTCACCCGCTTCCGCCCTTCAATTGCAGTGCGCAATACGTCTTCCACTTCGGCGTCTGTCGCCTCGCCATGCGGGTACAGGATTTTCATCAAACCAGAAAAGGTTTTGTTGATGCCATCGCGGTCGCGCGTCGATATATCGTCGGATAGCGTGAACTGTCCCTTGTAGCGATCTGAGTAGTCATGGCTACGAAGCGAGCGCAGGATCTCGGCCAGGTAGTCCACCACGAAGCCGTAACCACTGGAGAACATCTCGCCACGGATGACATCCACTTCCCATCCGGGGATGTAGCTGTGAATGCGGTCGAGAAAGGCTGAATCGTGGAATTTTTCCGGCAGTGGGTCGAACAGGTCCGTGTGCTTAAGCATATACGGCACGGTGTGATCGGTATTCCCCACAAACACCATGCTGGCCTCTGCCCCTAAGGTTTCCACTCCCCGTGAGAACGACTTGTTGGCCATGTAGTTCTTCATGATGTCCACCAGAGCTTTGTCCACTCGCTTTTGCTTGCCGGCGAACTCATCGAAGGCCACTACATCCCAGTAACCCACCAGGCCGAGCTTACCTGTGCCGTTATGGACGAACAGCTTAGGCACCGTCACTTCCCCACCGGAGATCAGAATGCCGTGGGGCGAGAACTCTGAATAAACGTGCGACTTACCGGTACCTTTCGGCCCCAGTTCGATCAGGTTGTAATTGCGCTCGCAGAACGGGATCAGGCGAATAAGCTGCGCGAGCTTATTGCGCTTACCGAACATCTGCGGATTGAACCCGACGCTCTGGATCAGCAGGTCGATCCACTCATCTGTAGTGAACTGCTTGCGTGCTTCCAGGTAGCCATCGAAATCAAAGCGGGAGATTTGAATCGGCTTAAGCGAAGCCAAGATCCACGGCGAAGCTGACTTGTCCTCTGTGTACTCATACTCCACGTCCGCTATACACCAAACACCCCCTACCAGCAGTTTCTGGTGAGCCTTGACGGTGCTGGAGTCGATCAGCACCTTCTTGATGCCCAGGTTGGCGAACTCGGCCTCGTACACGTCATCCTTGTCATTCAATGAGACACTAATGCGGTCGATGACCTTGTGCCTGCCCTTTTCCTTGATGGTCGAACGCACCAGCCCCGCCTCGTTGCGGTGGACATAGTGCTTGCGCAGGATCTCCTTGACCGTCTCGATACCGGTCTGGATCGTCGCCTCGTCATTGGTCGCGCAGTACTGGCCGAGCAAGTACTCCAGCACATACGACGGCACAATAGCGTTGCCCTTCACCGCCTTGACCAAGTCTTTGCGCACCACCAGGCCGGCAAAGTGCTGGTTGATCTTGTCGTCGAGCTGACTCATTGGAGCTCCTGCTTAAAAATCGAATTCACTGCTGAACGAGCGGCGGATGGTGTATCGCGCAGTCTTATACCGAGTGAAGTGTGAGGTACCTTCCACAGCCTCCTCAAGGAGCAGCTCCACCTGCTGATTGTTTGCCTCATCAGCCTTGCGGCTGAGGATAAAGCGCACCGGCAACTCCCTTTCACGCGGATTACTGGAGCTGAAATCGAACAACAACTCATGCTGATCGGACACTAACTCGCCATCCAGCGTGAACAGGCCTGCACGTAGCCGGCGCGACTGCAGTTTCTCGGTTACCGCCTCGATTTGATAGAGCACCACGGCCAACTGCCCAGTGGTGATGGTCTTGCCGCCGCCACCGATGAACTCAACCTCCACCCGGCCTACATCACTCTGGCGCTTCTTGTTAATGCGAATGACCGGAACCACCACCTCTTGCAGGGTGGCACCGCCGTGCACAAAGCGGCTACCTGAGCCCTTCAGCCGCAGACGGTTAATGGACTTGGGAATCTGCACCATCAACGTACCCTCCAGCCCAAGCTGCGCAGGGCTAAAGGTTTTAAAGCTGGCCCCTTCGCGCAAACCACGGCCCAGCACAAAACGCCGGTCGCGATAGAGAACCTCGTCGCCCTCCGGTTCACTGCTGAGGAAGTCACTCTCCGGCAGCGGATGGTTTTGGTAGATGAAACCATGATCGGCGGTGATCAGCAGGTTACTGGCATTGGCGTTGGTTAGCTTTTTCACCAGGCGGATCAGCTCACTGAGGGTTTCCTCAGTCGCCGCAAATACCCGCTCCTCGGTGTCACGAGTGTCACCGGTTTTATCGATCAGGTTGTGATAGACATAAACCACCTCGTTATCGCGCAGCAACGCACGAGAATCGGCCTGATTCATCGCCAACAGATCCTTGGCCAATACCACCTGGGATGCAGGCACCGTGAACGCTAGAATCTTGCCCCGATTGATCGAACCTTGTGCGCTCTGACCATCCACCAGGGCATCGCCACTATCGTTGTCGGCCAGTTGCAAACTGCTATTCGGCAGTAACGCTGCCATACCCAGCTGGGTGTAGCTCGGCAGCATCGACAGCATCGGCTCCAGCTCGGCCTCGAAGCGATCCTCCTGGCGAATCAGGCTTTGCAGCTCCTCGCCTACCTCATAGCGGAAGGCATCGGAGATCAGCACGCACACCTTGGTTTTACGGTCTAGAAAAGGCTTCACATAACGGCTGAAGAAATTGCGCTGCAGCACTACTGGCGCGGCTTCCCACTGCTGCGCTGCATCCACGTGCTGCTGCCAACGGTCGTTAAGTCGGCTCAAGTAGTTATTGCCGTACAGATTCTCGACCTGCATGGCCAACTCACCCAACAGAGAAGCCTGGCCGGACTCGCGCAGGTGATAGACGAATTTGCGGTAGCGCTGATCCAGCCGGAACCATTGGCTGGCGTACTTTTGCACGCCATCGGTGAGCGACTCTATTTGCAGCTGGGTGATATCCAGTGTCTGGATGAACTGCGCCGCATGCTCCAGCGCCAGATACACATCCTTGAAGCGCTCAAACCAGTGGCTCTGACGGCGTTGACGCACCCACTGTTCCACTTCCTGCGCGGTCACAGTACAAGCCACCACGGCACGTACCAACTCACTGAGAACCTTGCGGTCAATCAGCTCGAAATAATCCAGCTCCAGCAGGCTGCGCCAGTCCAGAGTTTGCAGCTTGTCGTCGATCTGCAACACCGCCGCGCACTGTTCAGACAATATCTCGAAGCTCTGCTCATGGGAGCGGCTGTCCTTCCAGCGTTTCAGAAACACCAATGCCTCGGCGGACAATTTCGCCTTGTACGCCGGATCGATGCCCAGCATGAAGCACGCCTTAAACAGCTCGATAACAAAATCGTGTAGCCCTGGCTGTTCGGAGCTATAGCCATAGGCGCGCTTCACCTGCTCCCACAGATAGGGATTCAAGCCGCTGCTCTCGATCAGTTTGAGCCGCACATCTTTACCCGCAGCCAGATCACTCAACAGGTTTTCCAGAATCACATCCAGGCGTGGCTCGTTACCGGCACACACGGCGAGCATCTTGCGTTGCAGCAGGTTCTGCGAATCTCCCGGCTCCAGCAATTTACTGAGCGCCTCGCGGCGTTTGGCAGATTCGAAAAACGCCACATGCGTTTCCAGCAGCGGATAGCAATCCGGCCCCAATTCCAGTTCTGCCAGCCACAAGGCAACCTGATCGGTACGGAAGCAATTACCACTGGCCAGTTGCACATCCAGCAGCCAGTTATCCAGATGCGCGGGCTCCGCTCCTTCGCGGTAGAGCAGAAACTTCTGCTCTGGCTGCTCGCGCAACAAACGGTGCTTCACGCCAAATTCATTATTAGCTAGCTCGACCTTCTCGACGCCCGACAGCTCCAGCGTCTCGAAATCGGCGCGAAACTCCAAGCGCGTGTCATACCAGAAGACAATGCGTTGCTTGTCGAATAGATTCGTTAGGGCCTGGGTGATCTTGGTATTGCTCATGAACGGATCAATCCTCACCCTTGGCGTCTAAACCGACGATCTTCTTTAGGGCTGCACCCAGCTTGAGATAGTTGACCTTCACGCCATCGTCCAGATCCAGTTCGACCTGTTTGGTCGCCAGCGGATAGAGCGTCTCGCGCTCGTAATCATCTAGCTCCAGCAGTTGCTTCTTGATGGTCTCAGCTTCCTTGTCGGCCTTGGTCTTGTCGCCCTGGCTAGCGGAGGGGCTGATAGCCACCTGCTGCAGATAATCAAGACGCGAGGCGAGCTTTTTGCGGAAATCGCGCAGGTAGTTGAGCACCACGCTGACGGTATCTGGGCGGTAGCGGTGCAAATAAACCAGTGCATTGAACGTGCCCTTCGGGCTGCTGAACAGCCAATAGATAGGGCGCTTCTTGTAGCGTTTCACATGGTCTGTATAGAACTCGCCTAGGAAGTAGTCGCGCAGGCCATAGTTACGCTTGCCCTTGACGTTGAGCGCCTGCTCGATAAAGGCCAGGTTGTCCTCATAATGCGCATCGCCAAAGGCCACGCGCAGAAACTGACGGAAACGTAGAGTGATGTCGTCCGGGAACCAGTCACCACCGAGCAGTGGGATCACGTTGTCGTCATCGGCCGGGAAATTAGGCTGCGGCACCTGGACCAGATAATCCGCCAGAGTTTCGCCCTGGTTGGCCAGAATTAGGCCCGGTTTGTTCAGGCTGTAGCGGCCGAACATACAGCCCACGGCATAGGACACCAGTTCCCGCATAGTGTCGGCCTGTAGCAAGGTTTCACGCTCCTCCTCGCTCTTCTCGCAGCCGTAACGGTAGTGTGGGTTACAAGTGAGGGTGATCTCGTTCGGCGGCACTTCGGGCCTCAGTTCGTCCTGCAGGCCGTAGGCGTCGATGAAGAGAAGGTTGTTCTCCTGCTCTAAGCGCTGCATCTCCAACGTCATCCCTCGCCAGTGAGCACGCAGCTTCTGGTAGCTAGCCTTGAGTGTCAGCTGACGGAAGTCGGGATCAAGAAGCGGCAGCTTGGTGAAGTCTCTTGAATTTTCATACCCATCCCAATCCGCTTTTCCGATAGTAAATATATCTACCACCCCTTTTTTTGTTAGGGCTTTGAGCTTCTCAATATCTAAGAGTGGTATTGCGCCAATATCTTCAAGCTGGAAGTTTATAGTGGGGCTCAAGAACTGCAAAAAGTGAGATGAGATTTTAGAATTCAATAAGCCAAGTAAGAAACGAGCATCGTCCTCGTTTTTTTGTAGAACAGCGGTTTCTTGATACATCTCATCAATTGACAAGAAACGGAAACTTGCTATGAGGGAGCCAATTTTCCCCCAAGTAACACCTGGTAGACCCCAGAACTCTTGACGAATTATCCTTCCTGCAGGGGTTTTCCTGTAGAAGTCACGCGCCTGCTCGGACCAATTAATTGTATGAATGATATTTCCATACCACTTTCTAAAATCCCCACCCATTGCACAAGGCAACCATTTCTTGTCGAAAGCTCCTATATTTAGATGACTAACCTCCCAAAAAAATCGAATAAACCTTGCGTTATCGGTCGTTACATTTTTCCCTTCAGACTTTGCAATATCTGAAACAAGTGACTCCCTACTATCGAATGTCCTTACAACATTCTTGCTAACCCAATAAGCAATGGGGTTTCCTGGAATTTTCTTGAAGTCCTCCGCCGGAGCCCGGAAAAAGTACTTCTCCAAGTCCTGCTCTCGGTTGATATTCTGGCTCTCATTCATTCTTTATCTCCCGCCGGCAAAACCTTGCGGCCAAAATCAATTTCAAATCCATCCGGCACCGGTTTGAACGGCTTGGCCGGGGAGCGGTGGCTGGCCTGGAACTGGCGCAGCGCCTGCACATCGATCTCACCGATTACGCAATAATCGGTCACACCGCCCTTGACCCGCAGTACATCACGCTCCCAACTGTCTTTTGCTGAAGCGCGGATGCGGCTGTCGCCGTATTGGCGATCATTGCACTGGATGATGTAGGCATGCATATCCAACGCTGCAGATTCCACCAGGGCGCTGAAGGATTCGGTGCCCTGGTTCCACTCGGGTACAAACAGCGCGTCCACCTTGGCTTTGCGGTAGGCCAGACCGAGGGCTTGGAGGGTGGTCACTGAACAGCCTCCTCAGCGGCAATGAGGGGAACGGGAGCTTCCCGGCGCAATGGCCACTCAGGAAACTGCTGATTCCATGAGTCAACCGAGAGCACAACACAGTCTGCAATGTGTTTGCGCTTCCAGGCCTCGAACGACTCCTCCCGGATATCTGCCAGCAGACGGTCCTTAAAACCGAACATGAGCGCCTTCTGGCGATCTGGGTCAAATGCATCTAGGCCGAGCAGCACAACGTATTTGAAGGGTTTGCTGTCCCGTTCCATCAAGTGAAGATAGAGGTAGGAATCACGCGCCTTCGGCGTCAGTTCTTGCGTAAGCAATGAGTTATCCGCCAGCCGCTTAATATAGTCCTTGCGCTGCTTAGCTTGACTCCGTGAGTGCGATGGGTCCTTGATCTCTACCAGGAGGATGTCTTTTTCACGCTCGATAACTAAGTCCACAAACTTCATATTTACTGGCAGCTTCTTGCCCTGCTGATCCAATTCACTCCATTGCAAATAATCTGGAAAGTTGAATTCCAGCTCAGCAGTTTTTTCCGCGCGATATGCAGGCATCAATCGCCTCCCAATGCGCGCTTGACGTCTTCGTCGTAGAGCTCAGCGAAGGTGTTGCTGATAGCGCTACGACCGACAATGCTGTAGTCCGCTTGGCTTTCCCGTTGAATGTCGTCACTGCCAGCTTCGCGAAATAGCCGATGGAAGACAACGTGATCCCCATTGCCCTTGTCCATCAGCAGGTCAAACCACTTAAGCAGCACGTAATCGTGCGTGGCAAGGATGACTTGCTGACCGTTGCGGGCGAGTTCCAGCAGGGCCATCACAAGATCCTTCATCAGCTTGGGGTTGAGGTTGGACTCAGGCTCATCCCACAACAGCGGGCCGCTAGTGCCGGGGTTGAGACTGCCGTTGCTAAGTAGGCGCTGAAGCACGCCAATTTTGCGAAAGCCCTCGGCCGTCATACCGCTCGATATCAGCGGCGACTTCGTTGACTTGAAGCTGAGTTTCGAATCTTTGAAGCTTTGAGGTGCGAACTCCTCATCAGCAGTACTCTCGCCCTGCTGCTCGACGTAGATGCCCGCTTGGAAGCAGAATCCACCCTCTTTAAGTAAGTAGCGCCCACCTATCAGATTGGTCAATCTCGGAACAATACTAGAGAACCGTGGGTTGTTCTGAGTCTTCTTTTGCAGATTCCCGTCATCTTCCTTCTGCAGCGTGTTTGCCAAATCCAGATAGCCATCATCAAAGATGCGTTCAATCGTAGGCAAGTGGGGCTCCTCAGCTGTCAGGCCGCGTACCAGCGATAGCACCTCCTTGGTGGGGATGAAAATAGCTGGCGCAAGCTTAGCTCCCATGCCACCAGTGACCTTGGCTCCGGTGGCGGATCCGTTAAACTTGACGGTGATGTGCTGTCCGGATGCATAGGTAGCGCTGAGCAAGGCTCCTGCGCGGTTGCCTGCACGGCGTAATTCGCCAAGTTGATTGCTGAGCGGGTGATAGAGCCGACACAGCTTACGCGCTAGTTGCTCACCAGCCAGCGCCCCATGAGCGGCATCCCCGCTAAGGGCCAGAATGGCCTTGAGCAACTGAGTTTTACCCGTGCCATTCTCACCGAGTACGATGTTGATGCCCGGCGAGAAGTCGATGGTCAATTCGGTGAAGGCCGTAAAATTTTTGAGCTGCAGGTTGGTGATCATGCTGCGCTGCCTTGTGCAATGGCCTTGGCCATCATCTCCATCTTTTCCGCCTCCGAATTGCCATCTACCAAGCGCATATAAGTGCCCCGATAATCGGGTTTCAGAGCGTTTTCCAGCACAAAAGCCGTGGTCGAGACAACATCACCACCAATACTGTCAAAGGCCCGCGCACCTAAGTGCGCCATAGAAAGAATCGTGTGCTGATTAAGGATTCGGCTGCGCAAAGACTCGAATGAGGAAAGGAACATCCAGCTCTGCATGGTGATCATGGCGACAGCTCCTCCCTTAAGCGCTAGATCCAGGTTGCGCTCGATGAACATCGCAAACAGGTCGGATTTACTGCTGGGGAAATTTTCCTTGGCCCAAGTGCTCAAGCGCGGATTCATGCCCTTACCGCCCATGTAAGGCGGATTTGCCACGACCACGGCGTAGCGAGGGCTCAAGGCTTCAGCCATGCGCAGGACACTCAGTACTTTTTTATGCGTCTCGGCAAGGAACAGGTTACTGCTCAGGTCCTTGCTCTCCAGCGTAGCCAGCACATCGGCAACGTTGACTACCTTGGGCACGATTAGCGAGCCAAAGTTATCGGCCTCGCTGAACTGCTGCAGCGTTTCATGAAGCCCGTGGGTAAAGAGGTCACGGCCCACTGCGGTCATGTATTCGTCCAGCTCTTCAGGACTCAGACTCACCTTGTCTAGTACGCAGATGTTGGGTTTGACGCGCTTATTAAAGAAGCGACGCTGGCGAGAGCGGGCCTTCATGGTGAGGGCAAAGGCAGTAAGCTCTCCTGCGCGCTCATCCAATTCGATGCCAAAAAGATTGTGGGTGAGGATCTTTTCCGGAATTTCAGCCGGGTCATAACCTTCTTCTTCGTACATGGCAAAGAGCAGATCGAAGGCGTAGGTAAGCATGTGGCCGGAGCCGCACGCGGGGTCACACACTTTGATCTCCTCGGGGCCGTTAATCTTGAGGAAATCAGTTTCTGGTTTCTCAGGCGGTATGTAGTACTCCATCTGCTCTGCCAACCGAGAGCCGGGACGGTTGAGTAGCCAGAGGCGGCCCAGAGAGTTATCTACTAGGTAGCGCACGATCCAGTGCGGGGTAAACAGCTGAGTCGCAGCCGGAATGTTCTCTGGAGTGATCTTCTGATTCTTCTTCAACCCCTCAAACACCGCGTCTTTCTTCTCGGAGATGTAGAACTGGTAGAGCCAGCCGATCACCTCGACATCCTTGCAGGCGTCTGGAGTCATGGCCTCACGCGTGTAGGCAAGGATGGAATTACCCGAGAGCAAATCATCCGGCATCAGTAGCTCGGTGTAATCGTCGATGCGCTCAAACAGAAAGGGCATGGACTCGTGCCAGGCATTACACACTGCAACCAGCAGCAGGCGGTAGGCTTCGCCCTGCGAGTCGTTGCTTGGGCTGCGACCAGCGAGTAGATCTAGGACCTTCTGACGAACCTGGGCCGACACCATCTCTTCATCGATATGCCCCATCTTAGATTCGGCCAGGATTTCGGGCTGGAACTGGCCCTCAGCCGGTGACACCACGCCGATGCGGGTGTAGCGGTTGATGTCCATAAAGCGCAGTGCGCAGAAACGGTTAAACCAGATGTAGGCAACACGCTCCTCCACTTGCTCGCGACCAGAACTGTTAATCACCTTATCCAGCTCAGCCACGACCTGAGAACGCTCACGGCGTGCAGCACTCTGCGGAGCCAGTACCACATCCAACTTGCCGCTAACCTGGTCCAGCAAAGTGCGACGGGCATATTGGGCAAATTTCTTGAGCTTGCTGGTATCCATCATTTTTCTCTTTCTATGGGCCCGCTCGATCATTTGCGTAACACCACGCAAATGATCGAGACGCTTGTCCGTTTCAGATCTGCACGCGGTTGCCGGCCTGAATTTCTTTCAGCCAGGCTTCACGCTGCTGCTGAAGATAGTCATCCAACTCGGCCTCACTGGCCAGCCAAGGTTTGCTGTAGCCGACCTTGATAGTGCGTGCTGGCACCAGACGCGGTTCAGCATTTTTTGGCGGATGCTCGACTGGAGCAGGTGGGCTGTCGATACTCGATTTTCCCGCTGCTGGCGGTGCCTGCACTGGCGACACGGGAGCCGGCATTGGTTGCGGACGCGCCATTCGCTCCAATTTGAGTAGCAGCTGCGCGTATTGATTTTCCTCAAAAGCACGCAATTGATCTCGGATCATGGCAATGCGTTTCTGCCCAAGTATTGATTGCTGAGCTTCAACAAAAGGTGCTGCGAGCTGAACCTGCTGCTCGGGCTTAAGGCCACTGTACTCGTCACTACCCTGCAGCCGCAGTTCCAGCTCGGCAAGCCGACAAACTGCAGAAGCTTTTTCGCTAGCTAGCTGATTAGCGATAGCTTGTTGCAGGCCCTCCAGCTGCGGCTTGGCCTGTTGTAGGCGGTTGCCCTGCCAGGGCTTACTTTCAGTGAGTAACGTCTTGATGACTTCTACCTCACCTATGTCGACATAGGCGAAATTGTCTTCCTGCTCCTGCACCAACTGGCGAGCCTGGTCGTAAATAGCTTTTTGCGGGCTCCCCATAAAACGGCGCAGTGGTTCAATGATCTGCTCTTTGCTGTCAAGCATGGCATCGGAGGCGCGGGACAAATCGGTGAGAAACCAGCTAGCGTTTTTGCTGGCGACCTCTTTGAGGGTAGCCATCACGCCATCCAGTACACTAAGAAACCCATAAAGGGCTTTTTGTCCGTGCAGGTCAGCCAGCTCGATTTCGAGCTCTTTAATTGCGTCAATAGTTTCACGTGCCAGGGAACGGGCTTCGTTGCTGCTTGCTGGTCGGTCAAAAAAGTCGGCAAAGAACTCTTTAAGATGGCGAACCTGGGAAGCGCTGAACTCGATTTGCGGCTCCAATACCAGACTGGAGTGGGCATTGGTATTACGCAGGCCTCGCTCCAGGTTGTCGCCTTCTAGCGGATTACTGTCTTGTCGCACTTCTACCTTCCCACGGGCGCAAAGCAAGGCGAGGTTGCAAAGAATAGCGGCGTAATACCAACCGTAGCTTTTACGTTCGAAGCGCTCCAGCAACGTTTTGACCGTGGTGCGCACGCCGCTGCGGGCGTTGCTCTGGATATAAGCCAATAGCTCCTGTTCCGGTTCGGTCAGGCTGGTGACATCGTTACCCAGCAAGCCATCCTGGGCCTGGCGCAGATGTTTCCCGATGTCGTTTTCACTGTATGGGACATCGCGCAGCATGCGCAGGTTCGGGTAGGTCGTTTCGATCAGCAGATAGAAACCCTTGAGAATGCGAGCCTGGCCGTCTGAGCTGGTAGCTTCCACGTCGGCGGCGTTAATTATCAAGTGCGCTTTGCCAAGCAGCTCCTTGGCACGATCCTGCAGATCGGCCAAACGCTCCGTATTCTGGAAGCCCTTGGCATCGATGATGCGTTTAACTGCTTCCTGCTGGGTACTACTGTTCTGGCGGATGTATATCTCGGTGCGTTTGTGCAGGGTGAGATCTTGCATAAAGCGGGCATCGGCCGGCAGCACTACACGCAATTCATCACGGCCCATGCTCTGCATTCGCTGCAGGGTAAGGTTGTCGAAGTTGTCGCTTAACGGAGTGACGATATGGATGGCCAACTCAGAATCGCGGCTCAGTGAGCGGTCGTCCATCTTGCGCGTGTAGGCGTAATCCTGGCCGTTTTCGTAACGGATTTTGCGTTGCTTGATCACTCCGTCGAACAGCAGGGTTTCCAGCTCCTTGATGACATCGGCGGATTCGATCTCGGTATTCTTGATCTCTTCCTCGATGTCCTTCTCTTCGTCGGTCAGGTACTCGTAAAGCTCACCATTGCGCTGGATATAGGTTTGCTGCTCCAGCAGGTTGAGTGCCGCTTCCAGTTTCTTGCGTTGGGCTGGAATGTCTTCTCCAAAACGCTCCAGCATCAGCACATTGAGGTTGCGCAGAGTGGCCTTGAACTCCTTGACGTACTTGACCAAGAACAGGGCCTTGAGCACGCGCACCGCGTATGCATCGCCAAGGTGCCGCTCGGCATTGTTGATGGCGCTTTGGATAGCGCTTTTCAGTGCGCCTCGAATGCCTTCAAACATGCGGTCGAAAGTCGCCAGCTGTCCGACTGGCTCGTTGTCGATGGCCATGGCCACCTCGCGGAATACGCCGAGCATCGAGCGCTCCCCCACCGAGTTAGCCTTGCCCTCAAAGCCGTTGTGCATGGAGATGCCACGAATAGCCGACTGAAACAGAGGGAACTGATACGGCACGAAGGGGTAGCAATAGGTGAAGTGCTCCAGATCGCGGAAGTTCTGGTAGTGCTGGCCACCCTCGGTAAAGTCGAACAGAGTTTTGAAGTTGTTGAACTGCTGGTGGTAGACGGTTTTCAGCAGGTCGGCACCGGTATCGTTTTTGGTCAGCAGGCGCTTCTGGATCACCTCCGCCACATCGGCACTGGTGAGCTTGAGACGATTGGCAAAGCGCGCCTGGATCTTGGTGAAGTCGTTGCTTTGCTGCTTGCTCATGTCACCCATCACGGAGTCCATGTCCTCCTGCGCGGTGACGATGATCCACGCCCGGCCCTGGCACTTGGTGGCCAAGCTCTCAGCCACGGTCTGCAGGTTAGTCATGAGCTTGGTGTTGTCAGCAATGTACTGACCAACCTCATCGACAAAGAAGTTCAAGCGGAAATTGGACGGCTGTTTATCCAGCCACTCCTTGACCTGGTTGCCGAAGTCCTCAATGGAGACACTGTGCTGGGCGCGGTATTTGTCGAGGATACCCTTGGCCAGCGCCAGGTCTTCACCAGTGATCTGAGCGTAGGTCTTGGCGATGTTGCCGGACTCCAGCAATGCCTGTTCGCGACCGCGCTCCCAGGGCTTGTTGGCGATGCTCTGGTAGGCTTCCTTGAACGGCTGGAACAGTTCACGACTGTCCAGATCGCGCTCAAACTGGGCGATATAGCCCTGTTTTCCGTAGTAACCGCACATCTCGTTAAAGACTTTGACGAACACCGAGAGTAAGGCGTCGATTTGAGTCTTGCTGATAATGTCGGCCTTCTGGTCGATGTTAAACAGGATGCTTTTCGAGGGAATGGCTACGGCTTTCTTGAGCTGGGCACGCAGCAGCTCATCATCTTCCTTGATTTTTGGAAGGAAAATATCCAGCGCAGAACTGCCGTCGACCTGGCGATTTTCCAGCAGCAGGGCGAGCATTTTCAGCAGGTGCGACTTACCCGAGCCGAAGAATCCGGACACCCAGACGCCATTGGCGTGGTGGTAATCGGTATAGGCATCGAGGAAGTGCTCCAGACGTTTGGCGACTTCGTCAGTCAGGACGTATTCACTGAGTTCGTTGAACAAGCTAGCTTCGTCGTCGGCCTTGATGACGCCCTCAATCGGGCGCCTGACTGGGCTCTTGAAAATTCCGTTGAGTTTCATCAACTGCTTCCTTACACCTGAGACTCGAAAATATTGAATGCGCGGTAGTACTTGTCATCGTGCAGCAAGCCAAACAGCTCCAGAGATGCGCCTTGCTCCAGCGAATGTCGATACTCGCCGGGGAAGAACATAACTGTGGGATTGTCCTTGGCCGTGCTTTGCAGATTGTTGAGTACGTTGTGCGAGCGGATATAGGGGAACACTTCACCGATGCCGGAAAGAAACAGCACGTCGTAATCAGCTTGAGCAATACGCTCGCCAATGGCCGGGATCAGGTGCTCCTTGATGTCGAGTACTCCCTGCAAAAGCTCCAGCAGAGCTTCTTTTTCATAGCCCTGCTCGTCTCTCTGTACTTGATCCCAAACACTCATGCCAGGCTCACTGCCTTCTCGGGCCTTGAGCAATTCGATGGTCAGGTCATACAGGTTGATCTCCAGCACCTTTACACCACGTCCCTGTAGGCAATCGACACGTAAACCTGCCAGCGTATTGATCAGCTGCCGCTGCATGCGTTGTATCTCAAAGGCTTCAGCCGCCTTGAACTCGCAGATGTAGAACGGCAGATCATTATTCAGCCCCCTCATTTCCAGAAAGCGCTGACCGCTCATGACGCTCACTAGGTGCTCAAAGCGAGCGGCCAGCGGCTGCTGACTAATTTTTTGGCTCATTGCAGCCACCTTTTAATTTCATGGTCGGTTGCCGGGAATATCAGCAATTGCTCGTTACCGTGGTGGACCAGTAAATGGGCCAGCGCTGGAGTTATCAACACAGGCTGTATCTGGTGCTGTGCGCTGATCAAGTCGGCATCTCGCAACATGCGGAACAGATTTTGCCGCAACTTGCTTTGCGTGGACGCAGCCAGTTCATCCAGCTCGACATGCCACAAAGCTTTGGCATTGAAGAAGGCATCGTAATCGCTTGTCGTGAGTTGGCGGCGCATGAGCAGGTAATGCTCGCGCAGAACTTCGCGTGCAAAGTCTCGGATGAAAGCATAGCGCCGGCAAGTTGCAGCCCACAGGAGGTAGCCTTGCTCGCGCAGGCTGCCGTCCACCAAGAACTCCAGCTCCTCTGGATCCAACAGCTCCAGACGCGCGATCAACTCCTTACTGATACGTGTCGCAGCAGCTGATGTGCGAACTTGCAACAGGTTCTCAGCACGCACCTGCTCCCGTGTGTGCTTCCAATCACGCAGCGCTAGATAGCGCTCCACAACCAGCGGTGCTTGCTGCAAAAACAGGCCACCTGTGGTGAAAGAAAGGCGATAACGTTCAGCCATCGCTTTGCGCCGATTGCGATTCATCACTGGCTCCGCCAGCTTTGACCCAGGTATCCACCTCTACCTTCTGGAACTTCCATAACCGACCGACCTTATGGGCTGGCATGCTGCGTTTGGCGATCCATGCATAAACGGTGTCCTTGCTGACGCCGAGGTGTTCGGCAATTTCATCAACACTGTGCCAACGATCAGTCATAGCTAAATCTGCCGATAAAAAAAACCTGCGAATATTAACCGTTTTTGTCGGGTTTAATAAGGTTAAAGCTGCTTATCACGGTTTGGCTTACGATTACCGTGCCGCCAAAGCTTGCTTCGTTAGGCCTACATAGCGGATAGCGAAGAGCCGAAGGCATCAAAGAACCGCTTAGGTTGCAATTTTGCCAAATAACAGGACCCTCAGTCTGGACGAAACCTCGAAGTGGGTGGACAAATTAGGGGACAAAAAATAACCAGCTACAAACAACAGTAAAACATGGATGTAAATGGAAAATAACGCCGCCCACAAGCCAGCCCGCTGGTAATGGCAGACACACAAATGCTGGTGCCGCGCCGGCGCGAGTGAGCCAAACTCGTGCCCGACATTAGGTCGGGCTGAAGATTTTCTCGTCTTGCTCTGTAGCCTCGTCCATCTCCCGGCTGCTGATCAGCAGCCTGGGTCAAATCGCATCAGCGCCAACAACCTGTATGGCTTGATTAGCTCAGAGCCAACGTTTGGCGTGCAGAGTCTTCCATGACTACCGACCGTGACCACGCCTCGCCTCGGGCGTCCATCAACGCCATGATCATCGTCTGTATCGTGGACGACGATGCGTCCGTGCGCAAAAGCCTGTCCAATTTGCTTCGATCGGCGGGATACCGCTCTCGGGTATTCACCTCGGGCAAGCAATTCCTCGCCATCGAAAACTTCGATGACATCGCGTGTCTGCTGTTGGATTTGAAGATGCACGGACGGTCAGAGGTGGAGGTCATGCATGCACTGACGCTCAAAGACAGAAAATCTCCAGTGATTTGGATGTCAGCACACTGGGATGAAGCGACACTCGCCGAAATCAGCCGCTATGAGCATAGCGAATGTTCTGAAATGGGTCGAATAGCGACACGCACCTGGCTGATCCACCCTTGCGAGGCTAATCCCACCTACACGATGGACTCGTCCAACTCCGAGCGTCTGATTAGCATCCGGATGCTATCGGCCAGTACATTCATCGATTGAGCAGTGCTCATGTAACCTGTCTCTGTACTGTTCATGCAGACGAGACCCAATGGGCTGTGTTCGAGCCTAATCTCTTGGTACGCCATCCAGAACACCTCTTGATGTTCGTCGTCGCAGCGATTTGCGTACTCCTCGTTAATCTGCGGCACGCAGTCAAATAGTCTAGACAGCGATGTCGATTTGACCTGCTCGTCGCCCAGAGCATCCAGGGTGATGCAGTAGACCGGCCCCTCTATGCGAGAGACGGCCTCTACCAGACGACCAATGGCGATTGCAGCATGTGATTTAGATAAAGGAAGTCGCGGATTGATGTAAGGAAGAAGCATGACCTTGCCTGCTGAATAGTGGATTGAGTAAAGGGGAGCTAAGCAGCCCCCACCTGATCTGCGGCGGTGGTTCACCCCCTACTACAACCGAATGCCCGGCATCGACTGCCTAACTCTTTGGTCTCAACCTTGGCGAGGTAGCTCACTCGGTGAAAGTACTGAGCCATCCCCACTGGATCGTCCTGAGAGAGGTGAAATGTGGCGTTTGCCGGGATATGCACCAAGCCCTCGGCATCGTCGACGCATATTTTCAGCGCACTGGCCCATGCAGACTGAAGGCGACTGTAGAGATTCTCTCTTTCAGATTGAAAGCGTCCCACACGGTGGTACGCGTCTCGATTTAGCAATAGGACGAAGTGAAAGTGCGGGCGTCCCTCTCGTCCTACTTCTCTCACCCAGCACCAGCGAACGCTTGTCTGATGCGCAGAGCCATTCAGACGCTTGGCACGCTCACGTGCAATTTCAATTTTTGTGGACAAGGAAGCGACAAACCTGGAGATGACAGCGTTGCTGGATGCAGGTGGCAAATAGTCATCTGGGAAACGCAGATCGAAACGTACCGCAAACACCCGACGGTGGGCGCTCAGTGCCAACTGAGTCGTTTCAAGCAGGCTCTTCAGATATTCGGTGATGAAGGGAGCACGGGATGCCATGACGGGTAGACCGCAAAAGGTGTCGTCGTAATGCAGGTGGAGATTGCTGTTGTCAGGGTGACGCTTGGGCTGGTGTGCCATGGGGATGATCCGCTGAATGAGTTCATACATTCAGCGAATTGGGTATTTATTTACGATTCAGCCAACGGGCAGATATCGTCTCAGCGCTTGCCGCTGATCCTGTTGCTAGTGACATCGCAGGGATGGATGACTGAGCTCATGCGCTTACCCCATGGAGGGTAAGCCTGATAAGTCTCTGAATTCTGAAGCTGGCAGATGCAATTGACTGTGATGGCTGACGCTATGAGCGATGGATATCTCGTATAAATATTGGCTATGAATGTAAGCCCTATAAATAATACTAATACCGAGATCCAACTCCCCACGCCTGCAAGGGCGTGGGGAGCTGGAATACCAGGGAACGCGGGAAGAATGTGACGATTTCAATGATTCAGATGCTCTGGAACTAAACCACTTTTGGGAATCATCCGATCAGCACGAACACCGACCGAATGACTGGGCGCCAGATCAACCCATCAACGGGGATCATGCAGCCTTTAGCTGCGACACCGTAGCGAGGGACTCATGACTATCACGCGCCTCGATCCTGGCCATGACCCAGGCCATGACTTCACTTTCAACCCAGGCCACGGCTCTTTCCCCCAGTGACACCGACTTGGGAAAAACACCGTCTTCGATGTATTTGTAGATAGTGGACCGACCAAGGCCGGTGACGTGTTTGACATCCTTCAGGCGAATTAACCTCATGAACAGGCTCCTCTGTATTCCGTTCAGAGGATTGGGAGATCCTGTAAGAAAATACCTATGCGCCCGCCCCCTCGCTGCCTGGCCGAGTCAACAGCCCGTAGCGGTATCGATCATCAAGGGGGATCTCTGACTCCCGCTCAAAATACTGATGCCCTGCAAATGGTTCGATGACTAAACAGATCCGACCATCATCTGGCTCAGGGGGAAGCGCAAGCAACGCGAATCGATAATAACCAAGCGCCATGGGCTGAGGAATGATGGCGAAATCCATCGTATCAAACGAAGCATCAGAGGCTTGGCAAAGCAGATCTTTGATCCAGATCGCCAGTTCGTGTACCCAGTGACATAACTCCTCCACCAACAAAACGTGCTGATCATCGATTTCTTTAGTCTGCTCAGTATCCGGAACTGACAGCGGTTTCTGTCGCCTAAAATCCTTGCCAATGAGCACTCGCCACTTTTGAGCGTCGATCCACTTTTTAAACGGCTGGACGCCTAGATCAGACCAATGCAGGGACAGAAAGTCGGCGGCGTATTTTTCCAGCATCATTTGTAGTACACGGAAAAATGATCGAGGCTGCCCTTCAAAGACACCAAGAAGCGGCGTGCATGGACGCTTTCCATAAACCTTGGGACGCCCTCCCTGGAGGTCGGTTTCGCTATAGAACCTATACGCGTGCAGCACATCTGGCACACGGTCGGGAAATGGATCCCCTGTTACGCAAACCAGAACAGACGTGGCACTGCCTTCGCCTGACAACTCAGGGTGGTTCAGGTTAAGAACGTAGATGCTTTTCGTTTTGGCGAAAAGCATCGAGCTGGTTGCACCCGGCACGTAAGCTCTAATCAGCCCCTGATCAATCAGTACCCGCACTCTGTACCTCAAGCGTTCCTGACTGAGCCCCGTGGCCTTGCGCAGCGCTGCAGAGCCCAGGTCGCTGACCACGCCAAAACGGTCGGCGTGGCATAACAGCACACTCAGCAATAAGCGATTCACGACGCTCAGTTGACCGAACTGCCTTTTACTCCGCAAGTCCGCCAACGCAGCCAGATCCAGCTTCCGCATCTCGGCTTTATCGCTAGTTTGAGCAGCCTTTCTATTTTCGTGCTTTAGCAAGCTACCGACCGCAGCCCCGTGCAGCGGTGCTGGTGGCGGGTCCGGAGCCAATACATTATTGAGCTTTTTGTGAAAACCATCTTGGAGCTTGTAGAACCTCTTCGGCTGCCCCCTTCGCTCCGCAATGGAAGAAAAGCTCATCACGCCGCATTCAACCAGCGCATCCAGAGCCTTACTCACCTGCCTATCAGTCAGCCCAAAGCGTTCAGCCAAAGCCTTTACGCCCAAGCCCTCGGGATCAGCGGCGCCAAAGCACTGAACGAAACGGACCAGGAAATATTTTTCAACTGGATCAAGTCCTTTCGCCTCGCAGGATAAAGCAGCTAAAAACACGAATCGCCTCCATCGGCGCAGATCTAAAATCTGATTATATCGCAATAATTACAGCCTGTTATTATTTAAACAAATTACGCATAATAATTATAAAACTATAAAATTACTCGTAATTTAAATTACACATAACAAATAAAATAATTACGAGTAATAATGAATAATTTATAAAAATTACTCGTAATTTTACCAAGCAATGTACGCTTGGCGCATCAGCACCAAAAAACCAGAGAGGTTCATGGCATGCGCCAAAGATTGCGAGGGCTTACATGGCTCGACAGCACCAATCCCACGCAACAAAAATGGGCCCACAACTACTTGCAGGGAAAAGGCCTAATAGCCGAAGAGCGCCAATCGTCGACGCCCGATCAACTTCAAGAGATAGGGAAACACCTGGAGGCCCCAGAGAGTCAGCCCGACGGGCTGGCTACCATTAAGAGAATGAGGAATGCTTGGCAGCAGGCGAAATTCAGAGCCCCGGAAAAGGACCGGAAGTCGTGTACATTCAAGCTTAAAGCCAAGGTAAAAAAAGATCTGACGACGTTAGCCATGGAGAACAACACCAATCCAACCGACATGCTTAGCAAGTTGATCACTGATGGACTGACGGCCAATACGAAACTGAGCGAGAAGCTTAAAAACGCAAATGAGGCGATTCGAGAAACGAGAGAGCGGCACGCCAAGGAGCTGGAAAAGCTCAAATTTGCCGCCAAAAACACCGAATGGCGCAATGATGATTTGATGGACCTTTTAGAGGTCAGCGTGGAGTTGCTGTGTCGAGATGAGGTTCTGCTTCAAGGCGCCTCCATTTCGACAAGCGTCATAACCGAGGGTCAGCAGCGTGAGATAGAAAAATTACGCAAGCAGACAATGAAAGAGACTAAGTCCACGCTAGCAGGCCGAATAAACCTAAGCCCAACAGGGCTCCTTGAGCTCGCTATAAGAGAGAAAAGCACCGTCCGCCGCGCTGCGGAGGAGGCAGCAACGAAACAGGAAGCAGAAAAGGAAGACCAGCAGTAGCACGCAAACGCAGGCAGCTCACACTCGACTGGGAGCCCATCGGGGCCGTCATGCTCAACCCGGAACGGGAACAACTGATGCAGCAGCACGCGGCATAAAAAACGGTCGACGCAACAACTACCTTGAAAAACGCCGGGTGGTCTCAGGTTCGAATCCCACACGATCGAGACAAGGGTCGTAATCAAACCAATTTAGCTACTGCGCTACTGACTGGGACATGAAAGGAAGAACGGTATTCCAAATGGTATTCCACGAGAAAAAATAAACATAAAATATCATTTAAAATCAGTATCTTATATTAACAGTTCAGATTACCCCGGCCCACCAAATACGAAGCAAAACAAAACCCGCCAAGTGCGGGTTTTGTTGCATCTGGGGTTTGGTCATTTCTGCAGGCAGCATCACCATCCCCGGCAAAAGCAGGTCTGCTCGCGATAAGGCTCG
>Ga0182005_1000330_pt1 | contig 27849 bp, 46 predicted proteins | sample Sormic07211103_1_FD_123021 | JGI IMG/M metagenome (GOLD analysis project Ga0182005, IMG submission 123021) | Rhizosphere microbial communities from Sorghum bicolor, Mead, Nebraska, USA - 072115-103_1 MetaG | ecosystem: Host-associated > Plants > Roots > Rhizosphere | place: USA: Nebraska...
GCCTTGGCCGCGTCATTGACCCGGGCACGGTTACCGACCTTCAGATAGGCCCCCACCTCCAGCAGCTTCACCACCGGATCACTCTCCAGCGGCGCGCTCCAGTTATCGCCCATGTAGCCGCGAAACGTGCCCAGGGCTTCGTCATAGGTGACTTCGAAGTCCAACGGCTCCAGCACGTCCGGCGCCGGCAGCGCCGACAGATCCACGATGCTCATACGCTCACCTCAAACAGAAAACGGTCGCCGAGGTATTCGCCGGCAATGCTCAGATTGATTTGCCCGCCCAGCACCGAGATAGCGCGAACGCGCTCCAGCTTGACGCGCGATTCCCAACGGCTGATCGCCCGGACCGCCTCCGCTTGCACCGAGCTTTTCCAGCCCTCGTTAACCGGCATGTCAACGTACAAGGGGACATTGCTGCCGTACTCCGGCCGCTGCCGGCGACTGCCCACCCGTGTGCCCAAGATGTCGGCAATGCACTGGCGCAGATGCTCGATGCCGGAGATGGGTTGGCCGGTGTGGCGGTCCATTCCGATCATCTAACTCACTCCAGCGGTTCGAATTCTTCGTGGGCTTTCAGGTAGCTGACCGCCTGCTCATCGGACGCGGAGACCTCGACGCAAGCCTTGGCGACCGGCAGCGTGCGGCCCGTCCCGGGAATGATCAGGGTGCGCGACGTGAACACGGTGTCGCGAAACTTCAACAGCAGATCCGCCGCCGGCGACTGATCGACGGCAGGCTTTTCGGTGGTCTTGGCCATGTTTTCTCCAGGCATAAAAAAGCCCGCATGGGGCGGGCTGGGAAGGGTTACTAATTAGTGCGAGTGATGGTTGTCGCTTGCTCCGGCGGCCATGATCGTGGTCGCACCGGTGACGGCCTGCGTAACGTGTAACGGACCGTCGATGGTCACCGCGCCGACCAGCTTGATGGCCGCTGATTTGACCGTGGCCGAACTCGGCGTCAGCGCCACCTCAGTGCCGCCAACCTTGGCCGTCACGGCGTTATCCGTAACGACCACCTCCGTACTGCCGACCTTGATCGTCACCGTACCGCTGGGCAGGGTGATCGTGTAGCTCTTGGCCTCCCAGTCATAGACCAGCGAACCGCCGTCATCGAAACGCCACACCTCCACATGGTCGCGGTTATCCGGCGGAGCGCCAGCATTTCCGTACAGCCCCGGGATAAAGGTGCCCATGCCGGCCTGACCGCTGGGGTTGAACAGCACCCCCTGCTCGCCCAGGCTCGGCGCCCGCCAATGCCGCGCCTTACCGGCGGCGAGGCTGTGCCAGCGCACCCAGGCGCTCGTCCACTCGCCATTCGACACCCGCACCGCCGGCCCCACCAGATCCACCCCGACCACCGCGCAGGGCATCAACATGGCCGCGATCATGCGGTCATGTTCGGCCTCGACGTAACTCACAGATCCTCCGGCTTAACCGGGTCATCACCCGGCTCAACGCTGATCACCAATGAACCCGGCGGCTCGTCCGGCCACGGCCATTCCAGCTCACCGACCTCAAAGGCCTGCGTCCACTGGATCGACCACATGACGAACTGCTCAAGATCCTGTGTCGGGGCTTCCGGCTGGGCGTGCACGTTCTCCGGCACGCCGGTGACAAACTCCACGCCCCAGGTCTGGTTATGCAGCACCACTGCCACCTGAGCGGCCAGAATAGCCGCCTGTAGCGACGCCTTGTCGCGCGTCGCCTCGATCAGAATGCAGGACTGAAAACGGCCGATCAGCGCCGTCCTGCCCTCCCCGCGATCGATGCCCGGTGACAAGTCGGTCAGGCCGTACAGCAGCGCCGGGATTTTGATATCAGCGTCCAGCTCAGGGAATTCCTCGACGTGCAGCAAGGCCGGCATCCGCTCGCGCAGCGTGCGGGTGATGGCCTCATGTAATGTCGTCAGTTCGCTCATTGTTCACACTCAGCACCACGTCAACCATGCCCGCACCGTCAGGCTTGAAGCGGACGACCTTGTATTGGCCGCCGCCGTCTTCTGTCGGCAACAGCACAGTTAGAACGTCGTCCTTCTTAACGCCGATCATGTCGACCACCCGGGCGGTAAAGGTCGGCTCTAACACTGCGTCGGCATTGATAGTCGCGCCCAGCTTCACCGACCCCCCTCGGGCGCCGCCGATTTCGGCACCGACAAAGGGGGACGCGAAGGCCCCAAACACCGGGCGCCCGTCCGCCAGCGTGACCTCATCACCCAAGCGACTGACCAACACGGCGTCCATGCGGCCAGCCACCGCGCGAAAGCGCCCGGCATCCATTACTGAACCAACAACGCGGACGCGAAACCACCGACCGCATCACTGGTCAACTTGCCAAACGGCACCGCGTCGGGCGTCGCCGGCGCTACCAGCACACCGGCCAACAGGCTGACTTTCTGGCCTTGCTTCAGCGCACCCTCGACCGCCACGCGCCACTCGCCACCTGTAACCCCCGTCAGCGGGGTGCCCTTGGGGCCGCCGGACAGCGGCACCACCACCAAATCATTAAGGGCCAGCGGCTGACCCGCTACGGCGCCCCCGGTCGGCGCTACAAAACTGATGGTTTTACCTTCACCTACGTGATTCGTGGCCATGGCCAATTTCTCCTGTGCAAAAACAACAAGCCCCGCACTTGGCGGGGCTCTGAGGGCGAACGGCGGATTAAGCGCCGGTGGATTTGTTCAGGCCGCGACGATCGAGCGGCGCCACACCGGCATCGATCCGCACCTTGCTGACCACACCGTCGACGCTGAAGCCTTGGGTTTGCTCGATGTACGGTTGTTCGACGCCGTCCAGATAGGCGACTTCGATGGTGTCGGTGCCCTGTTTGGCCGCCAGATACCAGGCCGTCGACGACGCATCATCCAGCCGCGGCTCGGCGATCACTTCGGCAAAGTTTCGAATCGGGTTGTCGATGCCGGCATTGCTGGTCGCACCCGGCACCGAGGCCGAACGAATCAATTGATTGGCCTTGTCTTCCAGGCAGACCGGCACCAACACAAACGCCGGGCGAATGTTCAAGGTGCGGCCCTTGACGCCTTCAGCGGCCGGCGCCTTTTGCAGCGCCATCGCGGTCTTGGCCGCGCTGAGCGCTTCGATCGACATCGCCGAGCCGGCACCGCTGAACAGGTTTTTCAGGCTCGCGTCAAACAACGCCTTGGTGTCGCTCAGCTTCGGCGCGGTGGTCAGCACGTCATAGACCAGATCGCCGATGGTGGCACGCGCGGCCAGCCCCATGTTGTAAGGCACGGTGCTGAGCTGATCGAGGTCGTCGTTAATGATCGCCTGACGGGTGATGCCGAACAGCTCGCCGTAGCTGGCCAAGCGGATGGCTTCGCCACGGTCGCCGGTGGTGATGTACTTGTATTCAGCACCGGGGCGCACTTCGCGCAGGCTGCCGAAGGCACCCATGCCCACCCGCTTGACCGTTTTAAAGTCGCTGAGGCGGCCTTTCTTGGTCCATTTGTCGAAGGTTTCCGGCGCTTCGTCCCAGCCCTGCAACACCGACTTGCCGGCGATATCCAGCAGGATGTTGCCGAAGTCGCTGGAGTCGTGAGTGAACGACAGGCCGACCATCTGCATGGGCGCCAGGGTCGCCACCAAAATGCCGCGATCTTGCAGCGAGGCACGGGCCAGCTCGCGCAGGCTCATATGGTTATAGGCGTTGTCCTTTTGCGCCTCGGACTGACCGACCCGGCTGGCCAGCGACGCACGTACCGAGTCGCCCACCAGATTGCCGTTGGAGATATGGCCGTGGATGATTTGCGAACCGGTCGGGGTGGTGCTGGTGCCCAGGGCTGCCAGCAACTTCGCGTTGGCCGTCTCAACCGTGCAGTTCACGTCGTTGAGGCAGGTGTCTTTCAAGGCCGCGTGAGCCGCCGCAAAGGGCGCACTGAATGCGGCACTGATGGCCGCGCGACGGGTGGTGTCATCGGCCAGGGCCTGGGCGCGAATCTGATCAGGCGTCAGGTTCACCGGGGCAAGTGCATTGACCGGCGGGACCACTACAGGCGGCAGAGTGACCGAGCCGCGCGGGGTCAACAGTTGTTTAAAAGCTTCTGGCATGTTGGTGAACTCCTGCATGCGTTGCGATTTGATGTGCCCGAAGGCCTTTAATGGCTCAAGGATTTTGTCTGCGAAACCGGCCTCTACCGCCTCGCTGCCGAACATCCACGTTTCTGCATCAAGCAAGGCGTGGATTTCCTCGGCGGTCTTGCCGGTCTTGGCGACATACGCCTGGACCAGCGAGCCCTCGACCTGATCGAGTAACTCGGCGTAACGCCGCATGTCCTCGGCATCACCGCCCTGAATCCCCCAGGGCTTGTGGATCATGATCGCGGCGTTTTCCGGAATGTTGACCGTGTTGGCCGCCATCAGGATCACGCTGCCCATGGACGCCGCCAGCGCCCCCACCGTCCCGTCAATGTTGGCCGGGTGATGTTTGAGCATGTTGTAAATGGCGATCCCCTCGAACACTTCACCGCCCGGGGAATTTACGTACATGTTGATTTGTGACACGTCACCGAGGGCCTTGAGGTCTTTGGCGAATTGCTTGGCCGTGATGCCCCAGGCGCCGATTTCCCCCTCAATGCGCAGCTCGCCGATGTTGGCCGACAGCGCGCGCATCGAGTACCAGCTTTCGCCGGCCTCAGTCGCCGCTGTGATCGAGGCCCTTGGCCGCATCAGCGGCATCTTTTGCAGTTTGTTCATTGGTCTGATTTTTCCCATAGAACTGGTGATAGGCGTCGGAGCTGAACACCAGCCCTTTTGCCCGGTTGGTTTTAATCTCCGCTTCACGCGAGCGTTTGAGTTCTTGCGGGTTGCGCTGACGCGCCCGGGCCACTTCGGCCTCATCCGCAAAGCCCGCCTTGGTCAAGATTTCCCAGGCATTCGCCTCATGCACCGGGTTGATCCACGGCATCACCGGCCCTTGATAAATCGCGCCGTACACGGTGCGCGGGTCGACGCTGGGCGGAACCTTGATCACGCCGCTGATGATCGCCATGCGCAGCCAGTCGCGATAAACGCGCCGGCACCAGTAGTCGATAAAGTCGTGTTGCAACTGGTCGTAACCCAACTGGGCCTCGACCAACTCCTGACGCTGTGACGAATAACTGCCGTCATAGCTGCGCGACAGGCTGGAGTAGCCGACCCGCGTGCCCGACGCGACCGCCTTTAACTGGCCGTTACGGAAGCCCTCAAGGAAGGGGTTAGGCCGATCGCTTTTGATCATGCCGACCTCTTCACCCGGTAACAGGGTGTCGATCACCATCCCCGGCGCCATCTGGAACGTGCGCTGTGACGCGTCTTTCGGCGCCACGTAGTCGTCCGGCGCGCCCTTCTTGATGTACATGGCCAGCGCCGCACTGATCCGCGCCGCGACCCGCTCGCTTTCTTCGTAATCCTTGATGTCCGCCAGCCGGGTGATCACCGCGTGCAGCAGGGGCTGGCCACGGTTCTGACCAATGCGCTTGCGATACGCGACGTGAATCATCTGCTCGACCGGCACGCGCTTGGTGTCCAGCGAAAGGCTAAAGCCCAGCGAATCGCCGGGGTGGCGTTTCAACAGGTGAAAGGCCCGCACGCGGCGCCACGCGTTGCGCTCGACGCCCTGGACAATGCCCAGCGCTTCGTCGTTTTTCTCCCAGGGCAGATAGTCCGGCTCCAGCAGCTCCAGCGAATACGGCACCGGGTGCAGGTGCTGATAACCGGGAACATTGCCCATCACCTCCTGGGCCAGCGCCTCGCCATCGCGCAACCAGGTGCGGCACACCAAACGTTCCATTTGCGGCCGGGACAGCTCCCCGGAGGTTTCCGGGGCCAGCGACCACTCCGACCAATGCCCCTTAATCTCGGCGGCAAAATCCAGATGCACCGCGCCGGTGTAATCCAGCGGAATCGGCTCGACGGAAATACCCGGGCCGCCCACCACCCGTTCTTCCAGCCGGTCAAACAGACCGGTGACAATGTCGTGGTTTTGATCCAGGGCCCGGCACTGATCGCGCATGGACTTGGCGGCATGCTGTAGCGACCTGTTCGCGCTGCGTGTTTCGCGCTTGGCCTTGTGCGTGCGACTGGGCTCCGCCGCCTCAAACGCCTGAATCACATGCCGGGCTTTCAGGCGCTCCATCACCATGTGCGGGAAAAACGGCGCCAGCGCCTTATCGAGAACGTTCACGGAAACACCGCCAAGGCATGACCCGGGCGCCCCAGCGCCGCCGATTCCTGAGCCGCCACTCGGCGCTCCCAAAACAGTCGGCCCTTCTGAATATCGGCGAGGTCCGACATGACCATTTTTCGGCCCATGAACATCGTTTCTTTGCCATCGAGAACGGCGATTTCGGCCGCCATGTAACGCTCGACCATGTCTTGAGCGGTGATTGCTACAGCCATGCGCCTTGTCCTGTATTGACCCAAGCGCCGCCCTCGTCCGACGACGATGGGGGCGGTGGTGGTGGGGGTGGTAGTTCGGGCGTTACGGGTAACGCGTCCGGCTCATCCGGTGATTCCTCAAGCGCTGGCCGAGATTCGACGGCCGGCACATGCCACACGCCGCTTGGCAATTGCTTGGCGAGCAAGTCCAGATCCAGGCCAAAACGCGCCTGACTGATCCGCAACGCGGCCAAGGCATACACCAAACAGTCGAGCGCCTCGTTTCGGCGGCCGCCAGCGTCCCAGCGCTGGACCCGCCGATGTTTGACGATCACCCACTTGCGCCGCTCGGCGGTTAGCTGCCGCAACTCATCCTCGCCACACAAGTCGTCATTGGCGGGCAAGTGAATGCAGCCCGGAACACGCACGCCAGAGGCGTCAGGCTGAATCGTCAGGCGGTTGTAAATCAGTTCCTTGGCGTTGTCCGTGCCGACCTCAACGAGGTAAATGCGGCCACCCTTGACCTTGGTTTTCTTGCGTGGCCAAGTGGCAATGGGCTTGCCGTAGGTCGAGGCGCCAAACACGGGAACAATCCAGTTCACCCCATGCTTGATGCTTTCTTCCCGCACTTCGTCCGAGTAGTGCCCGCCTTGGTCCCAGCAAGCCCGCTCCAGCGTCATGACCGTGCCGTCAGCACGGATGAAACGCTTTTTCAGCTCAAGGCCGACTTTCTTGCGCAGCTCGACGCTGGCCGGATCGCCCTGCAGGACAAACTTGTGGATTAACCACGCTTCCTCACCCGCACCGAAGCCCCAAAAACGGCCCTCGTAACGATCGTCTTGGGTATCGACACCGCCGAAAATCGCCACCACCCAGGGCGGCACCTCGGGGTAGACCTCACGCCGGAGCTGGAGCTGTTGCCACTCCAATTGCTCGCCCTGGTCTTCTTCCCAGGCCTCGCCCAACGTGGTGTTGATAAACGTCTTGAGCTTGCCCCGATCTTTCTTGACCTTGACCCACTCGCTGACGACTTCCGCCCAGGTCACAAACTCTGAATACACGGTCCAGATATGGAACGTCACCGAGCGCGGCGCCTGCATGGGCTTGTCGGCACTGGTGAACCACTCCATGCCGTCGCGCGTCCAGATCCCGGAACGTTCGCAGATGTAGCGGCCGCTCACCGAGGCGGCAATCATTTCGTGATATTCGAACGTGCAGCCGTGGCCGGACTCGCACGCATACCACGCTTTGTCGACCTGTTTTAGATCGTTCAACAGCCACTTGATACCAAACGGCGTATCGGGATCGCCCCACTTCAAGTGCTGCTCCGTGTCACAGTGCGGGCACTTGATATTGAAGCGCAGCAGGTGCGGGGAATCGTCCGCCGCCCGGGTAATCTGGCAGCCTTCGCCGCTCGTTTCTTCCCCTTCAGCCGCCGGAATAATGGTGGTTGGGGTCGAGCCGCGAATGGACTTTTTGAACGTCGCCCCTTCCAGGCGCTTGTCGCCCAAGATGGTCGGGGCACCCTCGCCCTCGATGTCCGCGTCAAACTTCGACAGCTCGTCGTAGATCACTTCGTCCGGGCTTTTCTCGCGGTAGTTCTTCGCCGCTGTACCGCCCAAACACCACAGCATCTTGGCGTTATCGAAACGCTTTTCATCGAGCGTGTTATCTCGATGTTTCATGCCCAGCCAAGGCGCCAACGCCTTCACCACCGGCACGTCGCGGATCATCGTTTCGATGTGCCGTTTCATCATGCCGTCCGCGTCCCCGTCAGTCGGGCACCACGTCAGGACGTTGCGTTTCTTGTGCTGGATCTTGTAGCCCATGTTGGCTACCAGCATTTTCGTATAGCCGACCCGCGCCGATTTCAGCACGTTGACTTCACGGATCAGGTCGTTGCCCATCGCGTTCAGGATCGCGACTTGAAACGGGGCGGTGGTCCATTTGCCTTCTTGGTAGGAGGATTCGGACGACAGATAAAAGTGTTTGTCGGCCCACTCCGTCGCGGTCAGCGGCGGTTCTTTGTAAAGCCCCTCAAGCCCTTTACGGACACTTTCAATCAGCGCCCTCATCCAGGGAATCGACGAACTCATCAAGTAACTCCGGCAGTTTGTCCGCCAACTTGACGGCGTCGTTTCGCGCTATGGCGACCTCGCGCTGTACAGCCTCAAGGTGGCGCACTTCGATATCCGGGCATTTGCGTTTGACCTTGGCGTGCACGGTGTCCAGGGTTGAGCCGAGCATGGCGCTCAACTTGCCCAGGGCGAACACGGCAAAATCGACCGGCACCAGCTTTTTGGCCTTGACCTGATTTCGCATTGCCTGGGCGTCGGCCTGCTCAGTTGTCAGGCGCAATTTCTGTTGCGCCTGCTTGTACTCAATGAGCGGATCCAGAGGATTGCCGTCATCGTCCACAGGTTGATCTTTCGCGCCTTGATGCTGGAGACGATTGGCCAACACCGATTTGGCGTCATAGAACGCCTCGCGGCCGATCCGCTGAACCGGCTCAACCTTCCATTTATCAAAGGCCTGAACGGAAATTCCGAGGCTCGCCGCCATGCGTGACTTGTTCAGCCAGCCGGGTTGCTGGGCGATGGACTTCGTAGTCATGATCGAAACAACAACCTCGATTCAAAAATGGGTCATATGTAGCGAAGCAGCGGGGCCCGAATTACCCCCTATGGGGGGTGGGGCCAGAGGGACCCGCTCGATTTCCTGCCGGGCGCCCCTGTCAAGCGAAAACCGCACGAAAGGTCGTCTTTTTTCGGTATTTTCGACATTTTCGACCTCCTAGCGGTCAGGGCTTGGCCGTCGCCTTGGCATAGGCGAAGGCATCGGCGAATTCGACCGGATAGCCGGCCTTGACGATGTTCTCGGCGATCTTGAAGAACGGGAAAATGGTGCGGTAATGCGGCGCCGAGCTACTGAAGACAAAGACAGGCCGGACTGCATCGCCCGCCGCCATCGTCTTGCGCTCCCACACCCCACGCGCGCCGTCGACATCACCCGAAAAGAAGCGATGGGCATTGCCCTTGCGCTTGCTTCGGGCGCTACCACTGGCGTTCGCCTGATAACCGAGCCCCGTCTCGGCCGCGCCCAAGCCCGACAGGATCTTGGTCATGGTGCCGCGCGAGACGTTGCCGTATTGGTTCATGAACGGCGCGGTCGGCACGGCGAACTCATTGGCCTGCATCACACCGCGCGCAATCAGCGCTTTCTCGAAACGCTTGTGAGGCCGTAGCCCGCCGCTTACCGCTTGCTGTAGGTAGGTATCCGCCGGGATGCCCGACGCCCATGAATCCTTGAAATAGACCTCGGCCGCCTTCCCCTTGGTCGCCATCTTGACGAACAGGCTATTGAGCGTGGTCGGGGTCGGCCGATCGAGGCGATCTTTCATCACCTTGATGGTGCCCTTCTTGACCCGCTGGGCCAGCCGGGTCGCCGTCAGCATCAGCACAAACGGCAAATGCTTGTGCTCCAGCTCCCGCATGCCCGCCGTGATCGGCGCCGCGTCTAACGACAGATCCAGCTTGAACATGCGACCCCCTTAAAGGCGCGCCGCTTAACCTAGCGGCCTCACAAACTGGTCATAAGCCATCAACCCAGCATTGACGACCAGGGCACCAAACATCAGCCAATCAAGAGCGCTCCAGCGCGGTCGAAAAGCAGTCACAACGGCGCCCAGCACCGGCTCAAGCGTTGGCGGTGGACAAAGCGCCGGGTCTTCAATCACCTGAATGCCGCTACCGGGCGCGGTGAAATAGACAAAGCTTTTGAACTGAGCCTTGAACACACCATTCGACAGAAGGCGAATCCCGCCATTGCGAAACAGCACCGTGTCGGCCTCAACCAAGATCACGCCTTCGTCAACCGTACAAACGCGAAAAGCTGTCTCACTCATAAATCACCTCGTTATGCGTAACGGCCGGCGCCTGACAGGCTTCCGACTCTCGACAATCCACATGGGCCGTGAAGGCATAAGCCAGCACGACCACCAACAGCGTCACCAACGGGTTACGCCTCACAGCGAATCCGCCTTTTTCTCAGCCCAGCGGCGGCCGAGCTGGCGAACCTGCTCGACGCCCAGGACACCGACAACACCGGCGACCGCATAAGACAGCCCGCCACCCATGCCGAACTTCTCGGCGCCGATACCGACCAGGAACACCAGCACACCGCCCAGCGCGGCCTCGATCAACTGACGATCCCAACGCGGCTCTTTGTCGTCGTAAAGGATCCGCAGATAGCTCAGACCGAAGGCCAGCAGCCCGGCCAAGCCGTGTTCCTTGAGTGCAGCGGCAACAATGACCCAGAAAGTCGGGTCTTTTTCTGGGGGCATGTTTGGCATCTCGTTTGTCTCCCGAAAGCCGGGGAATGGGCATAAAAAAACCCCCGACCTGTGAGGGCCGGGGGCAAAAGGGAGTTCGCTGATAGGGTCGAGGCGTCCGCAAAAACACCACGATGGAGCAAAGAGTAGGGGAAAAGCTCACGCCTGTAAACACGTTACCTGTAAAAAACATTAATCCTGTTAAACCGAAATACTGTCAACCCTGCGTTTTTTGCTCGGGCCTCACAGCTCCAGGGCGATCTCCGATCGCGCCAAAAGGCACCGCGCCTCACGACCCCAAACCCCACCGCAGCCCCGTGGCAGTGGCTTTTGACAGTTTTTGCACGATCGTCCCGCTAACTTGCCGAGTTGTTCTTGCAGCAGTCGGTTGTCATTTCGCAGCAGGGTCAAAAGATACTCGGTTGCGGTATAGGCAACGCCCTGAGAGCCCCGCGCCTTGCGGCCTTCAGCCAAAAAGGCCTGTTCCGCCGGGCCCAGTTTCAGCTCGATCACCTCAACCCCGGCCGCTTTTTCGCGTTCGCGCTGGTCCTTTTTGCGCTTGGCCTCAGGACTCAGCGCGTTTTCGTCAGCGTTGTGACCGGTCACAGGCCACGGCACCGGAATTTCAACCCGCCCATGATTCATGCCGTCCCCGGTAATTTTTGCCGCGTCGCTCATATTTAAAATCCTCTTATATGATTAATTTTGGTTTTGGGCGCTAGACCAGCCAGCCCGCCGGGTCCACGGCAGCGGGCTTAACCGCGCGTCTTGCTCCTGTCTTGTCCTGCAACGCGTCAAAACCCTGCGCATCGAGCCAGCCGTGCCAGCGCTCCAGGGCGTTGCGCTTGACCTGCTCGCCCATCGCCTGGAAGTAGGTGCGCTCCAGATCGGTCGTGGCATGGTTGAGCAGCAGCTTGCCCACCAGCGGATCGACGCCCAGGTTGGCCCATATAGAAGGCGCGAGTTTGCGCAGGTCGTGACTGGTCCACTCGCCGGCACCGTAACGAGTGAACACGGCAAAGGCCTGACTGCGGGACATCGGCCGGCCCGGATGCGCAGTGGACGGAAACAGATAGGCCCCGGCATACCCCCGGGCCTTTTGGTTGTCTCGGTAACGCTCCAGAAAGGCCACGGCTTGCGGGGTCAGCGGTAACAGGTGGTCGCGCTTGGATTTGGTGTCAGCACCGGGCACGAACCACTCCCCCGCGTCCAGGTGGATGTTTTTCCACTTGGCCAAGCGGGTTTCAGTGATGCGGGTCGCATGGGTCAGCATCAGCACCATCAGGGCCACCCCGGCCGGATCGGTGACGAAGGTTTCGGCCCACACGGCCAGCAGATCGACCACGGCGACATGCCGCAAACGCGCACCCTTGGGGCGGATCTTGGCCTTGGTGAAGTTACCGAAGGTCACCCCGGCCATCGGGTTAACGGTGATCTTCTTGAGGGTCCATGCCCGGTTAAACACCACCTTGAGCACGTCCAACGCCGATTTGACGTAGCCCAGGCTGTACTCTTCCTGCATGTGCCAAATCAGGTGCCGGTCCAAGGTGTCGGGGTTGAGTTTGTTCAGGTGCAAGTCGCCCAGGGCGGGCACCAACTGGCGGTTGATCAGCGACATCGAGGACGCGCGGCGCTCGCTGGATAACGCCCGGTCCGCCTTCAGCCGCTCGACGTACCAGGCCAGCACCTGGCCCACCCGCTCCCAGCCATCCACGGTGGCCGGCGCCTTCGGATCCGCCAGCCAGCGGGCCAGCACCCCGGGCACGCTGTCGATCATCAGGCGGGCCGGCACGTCGGGCCAATTGGCGGCCTTTCTCCAGATGTCGCCCTTGTCATGCCGGACAATGTGCCAACTGCCTTTAGTGCGGTCGTTACGGTAACGAAAGCGCAGCGGGTGACGCGGGTCGTTCAGTTCATCAACGGTCGGATCGTCGGCATATCGCTTAATGACCGAGTCGGACAGGGAGACGTTAAGTGTTGCCATGGTGCAAGCCTCGGTGATGCCCACGGCTAGGCCGGCGGGCGGCGTTGTCTTTCTTCAGGCAAAGCGAAGCCCTGACGCGCAAGGCGCCGGGGTCGCTAAGGAATGCTTTTGCTAGGGATTAAACGGCTTGAGGCAGGTGTTTCGGGGGCGCGAAGGGGATCGGCGCACCGCAGGGACAGCGGATGTCGTCACCCATCACCGACACACAAAAGCCCGCGCCATAGCAGTCAATGCACGGCGCCCCGGTCTGCCACCACGTCGCCGCGTTACGAGTCAGGGGCTTGGCGAACATCAGGCAATGCGCCCCGGGCGCGTCCCAGCCGCCGACAAAGCCGAAGCCGGCCAGATCGCCACCCTCACGCATTCTGGCCCGTTGCAGCGGGTTAAGCGTGGCCGGCAGTGACCCCAGCGCCGTCTCGACGTGAATCGTAAAACCGAGGGCAGCCCCTACGGCGTAAGGGTTTTCGCCTTTGAAACCAGCAAACAACGGGTGAAAAGTCATTGAGCCCCCAACTGAGTCTCGATAGTGTCGCGCGCCTCGGACAGCCGGCGCTTATAGGTGGCAAAACTGATCCCCAACGCGGCGGCCTTTTCAAACTGGCCAATGCTTCGGGGGTCGTAATTCTCGATACCTCGGCGCTGCGCGACCCGCCACCACCCGGCGTCATACTCCAGGCGCAACACGTCGGCACACAGGGGGGCGGTCACGGCCATGGCCACCACCAGGGACTCAATGGCCGCCTCCAGGCTGTCGGCCGGCTCACTGGAACCGCCCGAGCCACCAAAGAAAATCTCGCCCTTGTTGTCGATCAGCTTGGCCAGCATGGTGCGCCCGGCGCTGATCACCCCGCCGGCGTCGCACCACTGAGCCCACAGCTCATAGCCGGCGGCCATCTGCTTACGTCCTCGCCTTGCCATTACATCCCCTAGCCGCCGGCTTTAGGCGTCAGCTTGTGGCCTTTCTTGGTGTCGCGGCGACAGGCCGGGAACGTCAAATTACTGAGGCAGACCAGCGAGCCAAACACCGATTCGGCGCGCTCGCACAACGAACAGCCGCCTTCGCGAATCTGCCGGGCTTCGATGATCTTGGCCGGGTCGCCGTAGGCATAGGCCGGGAGTGCCCGGCTCAGCTCAGCCACGGGCGAGCCGCCGGGTGTTGTGGCGCGCCGCCAGCCCCAAGGCCAGCAGGTACTCGGATAACGCCTCAAGCGGCGCCAGGACGTGACCGAAACCGTTTTCGCCCAGGGTCACCATGCGATCGGCGCGGCGAATCGGCACCAGGGCCGAAGGCTTGGCCCCGTAGACGTGCCACACCTCGCCACCGCTTTCGCGCACCACCACCGCTTCTTCCAGGGTCAGGCAATGCACGATCACCAGCCCGCCCGCCACGGGCGGCCGCGCTTCCAGTCCGTCGATGGCCTGGGCCAGTCGCGTCGCGCGGGCCTTGCCATCGAGCGGCGGCAGCTTCTTCACCGTGGCACCACGGCGCAGCGGCGGATTCATGGCAAAGCCGGCCAAGCGCGCCTTGCCGGACGTCACAAGGCAATCACTGATACGTTCACGGTCGGCGATTTCACCGCCAGATAAGGCAATCAAAAACACAGCATTCCCCTTGCTGCGCACTCAAGTGAGCGCGCGAAGTTTGTCGAGGCGAAGGGCCTTCAGATGGTCATGCAAGACAGCCGGGTGGGGTGCCTCGCCGGCTTTTATGGCGCGCGCGGTGGCGGCCTCCACTTCGTCGACGGTGACGTTAGTCGCACACCAGCGGCGGAATAGTTGACGGGTTGAGGAATCGTTGAGCAGGTACGGCGGGCAGTTCAGGTCGGACTTGAACCACTCGACCCACTCTTTATCGGTGCTGAATAGCAGCCGCTCGCCCTTGACCTTGGCCGGGGCATCCGCCGGGGCAAAGCGCGCGACCAGCTCGCCGACCAGCGTCAGGCGCAGCCGGCCGTCTTCGTCGCCGCGATCCAGTACCCGCGCGTGATCGCAGTAGCTCAGGAACTCGCCGGCGTCTTCCTGATTGCAATGCAGGGCCGCGAGAAAATCGCCCCAGGCGAGAACCGCCGAGGGGGCCGTGCGTGAGCCATCGGCGCGCTCAAGCACCAGCTCGACCAGCTTCAGCAGCCGGCCAATGCCGAGCAGGCCAAAGCGTTGCTCGACTTTGCGCCCGATCACCATTTCTGACAGGCCAACGGGAAAAATGGCCGCGCTCATTCCTTGAAACTCAAGGCTTGGTCGGGCAGCTTGAACTTGGCCGAGCCCTCGACCAGTGCGCGCCAGAACGGGTTATAGATGCCGTTAAAGTCGACCACACCACGCGACACCACGACGATATTGAGCGCCGCCCGAAAGGACGGTGGATTCTCAAAACGGCGCCATGAATCGACCGTGCGGCGTTTCTCGTTCAGCAAATTTGCTGCGACTTGAGACGCACCGAGTGGCGAAAGGCTATCAATCCAGGCGTTCAGTTCCACAGCAATTCCGTTTTTAACAGATATGCTGTTTATCGTGGACGACGACAAACCCAAACACAAGTTCTTTTTAGTGTTTTTTACACTTTGAATGTATATTCAGTGCCTGGAATGATTCCTACAGAGACGCCCATGTTTGATATCAAAGACACCATATCCACCCGCTTAAAGGCTTGCCGCGCGCAAAAAGGGTGGACCTTTGCGGAAACCGCCACTGAGCTGTCACGAATCACCGGGGCCAAGTTCATCCCTTCGCGTTACGGTAACTGGGAACTCGGGATCAACGTCCCGCCGTTGGAAATGATCTTCGCCCTGAGCACCCTGTTCAGCAAACCCGGGGCATACCTGGCCGGACTCACCGACGACGACGGCACCTCACCGGAAACGCGCAAATACGCCATTCCAGTGCAATCGACCGTGCCCACCCCGAACGGCCTGATCAACCTCGGCGACAACTCCCTGGCCTTTCGCCTGCGCTTTCTCGAAAGCATCAACCTCGACAAGGAAAAGATCCTCTTGGTGGTCGCCCCGGACGACAGCATGGCCGGCATCATCGAAGAAGGCGATTTGGCTTTGATCGACCTCAGCGAAACCGCCGTTACGCGTGACGACGTGTTCGCCATCATGGTCAAGGGCCGCTTGTGGCTGCGCTGGATTCGCCAATCCATCAAAGGCGACTACGTCATTCAGGCCGAGCGCCGCGACCATTACCCCGACACCACCCTGAGCGAAGACGAATTAGCCGAACTGCACATCCTCGGCCGCGTCCGCATGATCACGCATTTACGCTAATAAAATGCCCCACGTCGGGGCTTTGCTACGCTTACAATTTACAGTTAAACTGTTTAAAACAGCAATTCCGTTAATCCGCACTTTCCCGCTTTTGTCCTGCCCTGTAATCTCAGATCAGCACCGGCGACACCGTTCAAACCCTTGCTGTAATTGCCTTTTGCCATCATGCGCGCCGTTCTCTATAGTGGCGACCTTGGATCCACAAGAGGCCTGCACCGGATTGAAAGGCCCAGCCAAAAGCGAATAACGCCCCACTTTGGGGCACGAATGACCATACTTTTACACTTAAAGTGTAATTAACAGTTTGCAAGGTAGTAATCTGATATGACCCCAGGACTTTTAACCGCAATCGACCCTGCCTCCACCGCCCTTGCCATCGGTGCCGGCATCCTCATTTTCAGCGAAGAAACCCAGCGCTTGCTGTGCACGCGCATGAACCGCAAGGCCGCCATGGCCGCCGGCATTGGTGCGCTGGCCATGCGCGCGATCGACACCGGCGACACGGACGGCGTCCTTGACCTGATCGCCGCCATGGCCGACGACCTCACCGAAGAACTTCAAAACCTAGCCAGCATCGCTGGCCAACTCAAAGCCGCGAAAGCCGCCTAATCAATCACAGGGTTAAGGAAACACACGATGTACGCTGAAAGGGAAATTCAAGGCGAAGAGGTTATAGGGCGACTGAGTCAGGCGCTCAATGACACCGAGTTACGCGTACTGGTCGGCCTCGCCGATGGTGAAAGCCCCAACACCATCGGCACCATGCTCGGCGTCGACAGCAGCGGTTTCCGACTGCTAGAACGCACCATCAAAGCTAAACTCGGCGCCAAGACCCACCCCCACATGATCGCCCGCGCCTTTACCCTAGGCGTGCTGATTCCGCGCGCGCTGTGCCTGCTATTGTCGGTCCTGTGTGCCACCGAACACGTCGACGATGGCAACCGCAACCAAACCCGCCGGGGCGGCCGTACCGCACCGGCCTCCCGCGTTGCCCGCAGCAGCGTCAGCCGTGCCGCCAGCGGCCCGGGCGACCATCAGGAAAGCGTGCGCTTGGCCGAATGCTTTCAGATAGCCAGCGCCCTGCGCATCGCGAGCTGATCCCGCGCCTTTTTCCGCCGCCGCCCCCCCCCAACCATCAGACACAAAAAAAGGCCTTGTAAGGATATTGATTTAATATCCTTACAAGGCCTTTTTAATTCTATTCTCGGGTTACTAACGCATTAATAACCCGTTCCGCCGCTCCCGCCGCTGGCCGCCCTCAGTCCTTCGGACGCGCCAAGCTGACCCCGTTGGCCAGCATGTTGTTGATCGCCATGTTGATCAACCCAGCCCGCCCCATACTCAGCTCGCTGGCCATGTCGTCGACGCGCTGCAATTGCGCCGGATCGATGGTCAGGCTGATTTGCACCTTGTTGCCTTTCTTCACGCCCGGCCCCTTGGTCGCCGCATCAGGCGCGGCCTGAATAAAGGTGTCGATGTCCTTCACCGGCGGCACAGGTTTGGCTTTCTTTACAATGGTCATGGTCGTTGTTCCAATATTAAAAACAGATTAATTGTATATCAAAATACAGCGGCAATAAGCGCCTTTAGCTCGGCGATCGCCTTGGGGTCTTTGACTTTCACCTCAGTGACCGACAACCCAGCCCCGGCCGCATTGGAGTAGGCCTTGCGCCGGCGCAGGATCTTCGGCAAGTACTCGATTTGCGGGAAGTCCGCCACAGCCTCGGCCGCGTCGCGGTTATCCGTGGACAGCACGCCCGGCTCGGCTTTGTTCAAAAAGGCATACACCCGCAAACCGTCGCGCACGCTGCGCACCTCATCGACCAGTGCGGCGATGTCCTCCAGCGCCCATACCTCAAAGCTACGCGGCTCAAAAGGCACCAGCAGCACGTCAGCCAGCGACATCGCCGCACGCAAGGCGGTCGAGTCGCGCCCGCCGGCATCAATAATGATGTCGTCGTAAAGATCCTTTTGCGTCAGCACCTGGGAACGCAGCACCGGCCCGTCAAAATAGGTCGCGCAGGCAATCGCCGGCAATACCCCGGCTTCATCACGAATGGCGATCGCCTTTTGCGCCGTCGCCTGTCGATCGCCATCAACCACCAGCACCCGCCGCCCAGCCCGGGCGCGCTCAATGGCCAGCTCGATCGCCGTCGTGGTCTTGCCCACACCGCCCTTTGTGTTCCCCACCACCACTATGGTCATACCATCCCTCGCATACTTTTTTAATATTAAAAACGTATGCGTATCGTAGCGATAACGCACCGTATGTCAATTAAAGAAAGATGCAGAGAGCGAACTAATAAATAGACCGGCATAAAAAAGCCCCGACGTAATCGAGGCTACTTTGCGAGCATGTGACCGGTCACGACTCCACGGCAAACGAGCGGATGCCGGCCCCCGAAGTGAAGCGCTCGACCGTGTCCAGGCTCGCCCAGGTGCGCACCGCTTCGCGCTGGGAACGCACGGCCAGCCAGTTCGCCGCCGGACCACCGAGGCGCACATACACCGCCCAGCGATCGCCATGGCGCGCCACCTTGCACTCACGCACCGAACCGCCGGCGATCAACTCCAGCAACTGCCCCTCGTCGAAGCCTTTGCGCTTCATAGCGAAGCCGACCGGTCAGCCGCCCGAAAGGTCAGCGTCGACGCCGCCAGATACCGCACTTCACCGCCTAAGGCCTCGCCACTGGGCAAGGTCACCCGCACGCGCTTCGCGCCCAGGGCGGCCGGCAATGCGTGAGGAAACGACAGTTCAAACAACCCGGGCATGGTTTCGCCCAAGGTCACACTCACCGCCGCCTCGACCTCGGCGCCGTCCGCCTGGGCGAACTTCAGCACCGCCGGCCCCACATAGGAAAAAGCCACCCTTACCCCCTCAAGACAAAACCCACCCAACAACCCGGGGCAGCGTACCAGAAGGCGCGCGCGTTACCGTAACGCTGGATAGTCGCCGTCAGGGCGCCACCGGCGGCAGGCCACGCGGCAACGGCCCAGGCTGAGCCGAGCGCGCGCACACCTCACACGGCCGATCGCTCGGCCACTCACCCCGACACGGCACGCAGTGATAGAGCGGCGGTCGGATCTTGCCCTTGAGTTCGCGCCAGTCCAGCAGCTCGACCGGCCGGGCATACACCTTGGCCAGCGCCGCCTGCACCGCCTGAATATCGCTGTCGTACTCAATCGGAAATTCCGTGTCGATCACCCGCACATGATCCGTGCGCGACGAGGTGCAACGGTAACGAACGTGATAACGCGGCATTAAAACCCCTCCTGAGGGCCGGCCAGCGGGATCGCTTCAGCCTTGAAGGTTTCGGCCTCGACCTCGGTCAACGCCCCGTACAGCACCATCAGATTCAGCCAGTAGGCAAAGCCCAGCAGGGCCACCGGCGACCGGTGCGCGATCGACTCCAGATGATCGAGCAAGGTCAGCTCCAGATTGCCCCGGGGCAAGGGCGTGGCCTCAGGCTTGAGCGCCGGGGCCACCCGATCGGCCAGCTCGGCACACGCCGGCGACCACGCGCGCAACGTCTCCCACCGATGGTCGACCAGCCGGCGCAGGGCGCTCATTGGAATTCGTCCTCTTGCAACACACGCGGATCCGCCGTGCGCGCCAGGCGCGCGCATTCGCGGGCGAACTCGGCCGGCGTGTAGTTGCTCAGGATCGCGATCATGTTTTTCAGCCGCGACTTGAAGTGCCCGGCATTCAGGCCGTGGGCATTCGCCCCGGGCTTGGCCACGCCATCGTCACTCAGACCGAGGCGCACCTGGGCGGCCGCCACCGCCCGGCGCCCGTACAAGGCGAAGCCTTCGCCGGCGATCGGGTGATAGCCGTCCGCGACCATCCTTTCGACGTACCACTTCACATAGTTGCCGGCGTCCTCCAGATCGTCGACCGTCTGCACCTGCTCCACCTCGGCGATCAGGCGCAGCGCTCGGGCCTCCATCGCCTGGGCGCTGGCCAAGGTCAGCTTTTTGGTTTTTTGGGTGGCCATGTCCTAACCCCTGCGCTCAAGAACGATTTCACTCATGCCGCCCGGCTTGGGCGTCACGCGGTATTGCTCGATCCCACAGGGATCGCTGGCCAGCCCTTCCAGCACCGACGCCACGTAGCGCCGGCGCAGGCTCACGACCTCGCCCCGGGCCAGCATCTGGCGAATTTCCGTAATGGTCGCCATCACACCCCCCCTTGCAGATCCGCCCAGGCCCATGGCTGCACCCGGTACATGCGGTGCGAATACACCGCCTTACCCTCCAGGCGCCCCGCTGCTACCAGGCGCGACCAGTGCCCGCGCACCACGCCCTTATCGTCCAGGGCCACCAGCAACCAGCGCGCCCGATCCAGCCCCACACCAAAGCGGCGCATCAGCGCCCGGGGACCGGTGAACGGCCGCGCCGCGACAAAGCGCGTCACCCTTGTCAACAGCGGATCGCCCAACCACAGCGGCGATTGACCGAGCGGCGAACACGGCGCCCAGGACGGCAAGAACGGATTAGCGTCGAACACCGACTGAGCAACCGCCTCAAAACTCACCGGCACGACCGGCACGACACTCATTGCTCGTCGCCCTCGTCGTCGTCCCGCTGCGACCAACCCGCTTCCTGCTCGGCTTCCTCGGGGGTGATGTCCGCTTGCAACTGTTCCCGGCGCAGCGCGCGCATATCGGCGTCGTGCGCCGGGTCGTCATATTCCACATAGGCCATGGGCAAAACTCCTTTTTCAATGGGTGGGTGACGCGTCACTACTCGCCTTGATTGGCCAACTGGTTCAGGCGCTGGCCCGACGTGCCGGGCATTTCATGGCAGCGCTCGACCGCCTGGGCCTCGGGCGCGAGCGCGGCGGTGATCGCCTCGTCAACGGTCAGGCCATAACCGATGTATTGCGGATGGGCTTCGTCGTCGTAGACCTCGGCACACCAGCCGGCGCCATGCTCCGGGGTCAGGGCGATCCGGCGCGACTCGATCAGATCGATCAGCGATTGGTTGGGGGTGGGCATGGGGCGGTTTTCCTTTTCGAGTGAGGGGCCAGCATTGCGTAAAATCATTTACGCCTAAAGTGATGTATCAGTTTACCTAAAAGTGATTTGCACGGCCGAAAAAAAAGACCCCCGGCAGTCTGGTAACTGACGGGGGTCATTTCACATAAACAGCGTTACTCGTAACGCGTCAGTGCGCCTCTTCGCCTTCCTGCTGCGCCGCGTCGGCCAGTTCGCCCAGCGCCTGCGCTTCGGGCGCATTGATCAGGCCCAGGCCTTCCAGCGTCCGCAGGCGGCCGTTAACTTCGGCGCGGTGATACAGGCCCGGCGTCCCCGGCATCGTGCGCAGCGCCTCGATTTCTTGGCGAACGTGGGCCTTGGCGCGATCAATCAGGCCAGCACTGAGGGTAATGGGTTGGGTCATGGTCGTACTCATTTTGGCGGGGGTTCCTTTCAGTTCGGTTCGTAAGGGGTCGTGACTTCAACGCCGGGATGGCCCTTGCCCAACTCGCCGGGCGCCCAGGCGATCAACTCGCCTTCCAAGCCGCGATCACTGATCCAGCCGCTTAGCAGCAGATCCGCGTCTTGGTCCATGGTTTCCGGCTCAGGCGGACAGGCATAGTTTGCCGCCTCCAGGCGGTGCCGGGCGTCTGCCCAGCTTTCGCCGGGCCGGGCACCGGCTTGCACCTGGGCGTCGGTCAGCGGCGGCAGTTTGTCGGGAAGCGGCGGCATGGCGGGGGTTCCTTTCAATGCGGTTCGTTATGGGTAACGGCAAAATACGCCATCGTCCGATCATAGATTGCGACCAGCGCCTCGACGTCGGCCGGACTCGGCAGCGCCTTGTCGTCTTCCCACAGCATCAGGCGCGACGGGGTGACGCCGATCCGCGCCGCCACCTCGGCACGCGTCCAGTTCGGCGCGGTACGGCAGGCAAGGAGGCGCTCGCCCAGGGATGGCACAGACTGGCCGCAGGTCGGGCAGGCGTGGTTGGGGTTATCGGGAAACTTCGGGGGCTGCTCGATCATGCGGGGATTCCTTGCGCGGTTACGCGTAACGGGTTGAGTCAGGCCGCTTCCAACACCAGCGCCAAGCGCCGGCCCAACACGCCCAGGGCGCGCTCGACCTGCTCGATTTTCGAGGCGTGAATAAAGTCCACCAGCCGATCGACCACCTGGCGCGAGCAGTCCAGGCGCCGCGCCAGCTCCTTGCGGCTCACGCCTTCGTCACACATGGCGTTCCACAGCATGATCTTGGCCACGGTCAGCGCCGGCAGGCGCAGGACCAACGCCGGATCGCGCGGGGCCGAGGCCGCCGGGATCTTGCGGCGTTGCTCGACGTACAGCGACAGCGCCGATTCCAGGCCATTCAGGGCCTCGGCCAAGGCTTCGCCCAGGGTGTCGCCGGCGGCGTTCATTTCCGGCACGTCCGGGCACGACAGCCACACGCCCGGGGCTTCGTAATGCAGTTCTAGCGGGTATTGATACATGGCCTCACCTCTGACGGGGGTACAGCTCAACCTCAATCCTTGAGGCCGAGCTGTTTGATGATGGTCTTGCGGAGCCCTTCGTGCATTTCCTTGCTGCCGTGGTCCGCAAAGACGGTCGATTTGCCATTCAAGTAGACCTTGAAGTGACTGCCCTTGGCGCTCTTGAACTGCACGCCTTGGGCCACCAACCACCGCCGAAACTCGCTGCACTTCATATTAAAGCCCTTGCCCGTTTCGGTAGAGCCATTATGCAACACTTGTGCTGCCATAGCAACACAAGTGTTGCATTGAATTATTCGCCGGCTTGTCCTCGGTAATCGGTCGACAGGCCGGCCGCCTTGAGCCGCGCAGTCAACACCGCCACCGCGTCGAAGGCTTTGGCCCGATCGGCAATCTCCTGGGCGTTCTGACTTTTCAGGCTCTCGACTTCGTCGCGCAACTCCCGCGTGTATTGCTCCAGGCGCTCGACCATGCCGCGCTGTCGCTCCAGCTCGTCGCGCAGAAACGCAGTCGGCCGGCGGGTGCTGCGTTGCGGCTCGGCCAGATAGCGGCCGCCGTCGCCTTCCGGCCACAGCTTGCGCAGCAAGGCGTCAAACCCGGGCTTTTTGCTGGCTTCCCAGTCTTTCGGGCGATGGTCCAGATCCTCATGGGCCAACAGGCCCAGGCTCAACACCATGCGGTCGGTTTGGGTCAGCGGAATAGCCTTGAGCCCTTCGGTGTCGGCCAGCTCTTTCAGCCGCAGTCGGTGCCGGCGTTGCCGCTCGGCATTGCTCATCGGTGCCTTGGCGTTCGGATCTTTCGGCGCATCGCCGAACATGGCCAACTGACCATCCGGGCGCACGCCGGCAAGGGCGTCGGCCAACCACGGGTACACCTTGCGGTCTTTCGCCGTGCCGTGTTCTTGGTCGATGGCCACCGCCTTGCCTTCGCCGGCGAGCAGCTCCTGCACCTCGGCGCGCACCGCCTGATCCACGGTACGGCCGACGTGCTGGGCCGGGGCCATGAACTGGTGACGGTAGCCGGTACGGCTGATAAACGGCTGGTCAAAGTCCACCGCGCGCAACTCGGCGCCACAGTGGTTGGCCAGACTGCCCACGTCCATCTTGACCACTAGGCGCATGCCCTCGACCTCCAGCAGAAACTCGCCAGCCTGCCCCCACTTCGGCACCTGCCCGGCCGGTGCGGCAAACTTGGTCGCCAACGCATCCTGAATGGTCGCCGAGCCGAAGGCCGTGCCGCCGTTGAGCTTGAGCACACACGCGCGGTAGACCAAATGGGCGTCGTCCAACGCCTGCACGTCCGCCGCCAGCATGGCGTCATGGTAGAGCTGAAGCACGCGCGAGGCGCGCACCTCCAGCTCGGCCGGATCGATCGGCAAGGCCTCAAGCGCGGTGACGAACTCGGGGCGTTCTTCCAGGGGGACGTATTGCATGGGTTTCTTGCGGGCCATCGTCGGCACTCCATCAAGAGCCCCGGCCGACCGGCCGGGGCAACTGTCCTTAAAGCCCGATTTCATCCATCAGGGCGTCCATGGCTTCGTCACCTTCACGCGCCTGATAGGCCGACAACAGCGCCGCGCGGGCCATGTTTTCGGCAACCGGCAGAAGGGCGCCGCCCATCAGGCGGACGGCTTCCATCAGGCGCTGGGTTGGCAGTTGGTTGGCGACTTGCTGCATACGTTCGGAAAGCTGGGCGGTGGTCATTGGACTGATCCGGTGGCGACTTGATGGCAAGCATCATGCCGCGTCTGAATCCTTAATTCAACCTTTTTTAATATTAAACCAATATCTTTTTAATGCTTTAAAAGAATCCTTTACGCCTTTCCGTCGACCACGCTCACGCCCGGCAATCCGCCTCGGACTCGATGCCGGCCGCACCGATCGCCCAGCCCCGACCGACGATCGCCAGACACACCCGACCCGCGCCGTGAATCCGCCCAGGGCGATCGCCCGGCCAGCCACTGGCGCCTTGGCCATCGCTTGCCCCCGGCGACCGCACAGTCGCCCTCGATGCCGAGGGGGCACACGGTCGCGACCCCACCCCCCTCACTGTTTGCCGGAGCGCTTGCGCGACAGGCCAGCCGAAGGCGGCGCGTGAAGGAGCGAAGGGACGCTACACGGTCTACCGGGTGTAATTGTCGTCAGCGCGGCCCACAGCGACTGGAAGGCGCCTTCCTGACGGAACGGCGGCGGATGCCTCAGCGAGTTGTCACGTCCCGCCGTGCCGTAGGCACGAATTGCGGGCGGCCTAGTTGCCTGGGCGAAGCTCAGGCGTAGACAAACAGCTCTCGGCTTGCCGAGGCATTAAAACAAGGCTGGCCGCAGGCAAGCCGCAAGATCTTCGGAAGCTTAAAGGGAAAAGAACACTGACCAGTTAAATCGACTTCTGACCTACTTAACATTTGGGGGTATCACTTAATTTTTCACGCGGCTCGCGCCGGCGATCGACGCGGGGTAAGGAGGGGCGACAAAGCGGGGAAAGTGGTGCTCGCCAGGGCTGATTTCAGCTCGAAACGACGCTTAGGAAGGGGATTGGCAGGGGGCGGACACGGCAACGCCTCGGCGCGACCACAGCGGGTCGCCCGAGGCGATCGGGGAAAGGTTTATCGGGGGAGGATCGGTTGGCTAGAGGTTGAGCCGGCGTCGCGCCCAGTCTTCGAACTTCAGGCCGCCATGCTGTGCAAACAGCTTGGTGCCTTCCATGCCCCGAGGCTTGCGCCCCAGCGCGGCGGCCATGTCGGCATAGACCTGAGCGACGAACACCTGATAGTCAGCCTTCAGGCTGTCTGAGCCGTTATCGCGCACCACTTCCTTGGGGAACTGGTTTTTCATGGCCGGTGCCGGGAACAGGGATTTTTTCACGCTGGCACTGCGCAGCTCGGCTTCTAGCTGTTCGGCTTCTGCCTGACTCTGCACGCCGCTTTGCACGGCGCCATTGAGGAACTTGGCGACCTTTTGCGACGCCTTGTTGCGGATGTTCTTCATTGCGTTTTTAGTGAGGCCGCCAAGGGTGCGCAAAAACTTCTCGCTCACGGTCTTGATCGCCGGGCGGCCGCGCTTGCCGTCCGTGGTTTCCTCGTACTGCTCGTAGACCTCGATCGCGCCGGCACGCTTGAGCCGCGCCACGCCACGCCAGAAGCGGCTCGATGCGACCAGCTCAATTTTGCTCGGGTCTTTCGGGTTTTTTTGCTCGCGGGTCAGACCGCAACGGCGGGCGATTTCATCGAACTGCACGTTGCGGAACTCGCCGCGCGCAGTGTAGGTGCCCACACGCAACGATTTGAAGTCGGTGGCGGCATAGATCGCCGACAGAATCAGGGTTTCGGCTTCGCGGCCCTCGCTGCGATTCTGCCGGGGCGTGCCGTCGCGATTGGTCTTGCCGCCCAGGTACGCCAGCAGCTTCACCGACGCAGGGTCGGCAAAATACGCTTCAACGCGCTTGAGTAGTTTGGTGATCACTTGCAGGCGGTGGCCGCCGTTGACCTCAGGCAAGGCCAGTCGGTCGGTCGCCAAGCGCTGCGGGTCGTGCCCACAGCGGTTTCCCGACCCAAGGTGAAGCCCTGGGTGCGGATAAGTTGAACGACCCCAGACTAAAGTCTGCGGGCTGTCCTCGGCCATCATGGCGGACATGCTGCTTTCCCCTAAGCAATAGGCTTGCTTCGAAGGGGACCGTCCACTAAACTCCAACCTTGTCGAGGTCTTCCAGAGCTTTTTGCGGAACGATCACCGAAAACCCTAGGCTTGCAGGCCTGGGGTTTTCTTTTTTCTAAGCCTTTGTAAATCTTAAAATTCTTGTCTCTCGGCAGATGCCGGACGCCAAAAGAATAGCAAAGGCGCCCCGTCTTGAACATCTAAACTGTTTAAATATTTCCCCGCTCGCCGTCCGGCGACACTTCTTTATGCGCGCTTGGCCAGCCATGGGCCAGCAGCGCCGCCCGATAGTAGCCCCCAAAGCGCCCGCCGATCAAAGGTTTCAGGCTCATGACCAGCCGACAGCCGGTCGCTTATGGCGGCGCCGCCTGCGCCTGACTGGCCCTCACCACTTCGCGCACGTAGCCCTGACACGCCGCCAGGGCGATCAATCCGCGATCGCCGGCGTCGGTGATGCCGATAATTCGTTGAGCATGCGCGGGGTCAAGTTCGGCTCTTGGGCTTCCATGAACCATGCCGCCGGCGCTGGCAGCGGCTGGCACCCCGTCACCACCACCGGCGGCGCCGGTGGCGAGTAGGACTGACAACCGCACATCAGCAGTGGCAAGGCGATCAGACAGGCGTTGCTGAGCTTTCTGCGCATCAGACAGTTCCTTGTAATGGGTTTCATCGTTGACCTTCAAACGGCCTTCCAGCGCCGCGCGCTTGCCCTGCTCGATCACCAGCAAGGCCTGTGCCGCGTCGACGCGCGCCTTGGCGTCCTCGGCGGACTCACGGCCCTGCTCGGCGATCGTCTGCCCATAACGCCAGTCTTGCACTGTCCACGCCCCACCGGCCGCCATGCCGGCGATCGACAGCAGCATCAGGGCGATCGCCCAGGGGCGCACCGCCGGCGGAATCAGATCGATCAGAGACATAACACCTCCTTGGCCACCGCCCACAGCGTGCGGCGATCGGCCTCGCCATTGGTGCCGCCATTGATCACCCGCGTGATGCGATCGAACAGGCCGGCGTCGGCCAGCTCGTTCAACCCGCGATCCCACCAGAACCACGCGGCCGACAGCGCGGCGAACTCCGGCTGTTCCAACAGCTCGGGCTGCTCCAGCAGCGGCAAGCCCAGGGCCTGACCACACAGCCGGTAGTTGTCGCGGCCGGTGATGCCGATCGCGCCCCGGGCGCGGTAGCGGTAGCCGTCGCCCGAGGCCTCGGGACCGTTGCCCATGCGATCGGCGTAGACGCGGTTGGCCAGCTTTTGCGAATTGCACAAATACGCCTTGGCGTCCTCGACCTCGGCCGGGTCGACCCGACCGTTACGATTGAGGTCAAAGCCATACTTGAATAGCTGCGCCACGCGCACCGGATCCTTGTAGTACAGGCTTTCCGACAACTTGGTCAGGTGGCCGGACTCATGCCCGGCCTGGGCGAGAAACGCCGCCTGACGCACCGGCGAACCGATGTCAAAGCGCGCCATGGCGCGATTGAGGGCCGGCAAAAACGCCCGCGACAGGGCGGGCGTTGGGCAGGATGCGCAGCAACTGCGGCTGAGTAAGCGGCATACAAAAAACTCCAGGCATAAAAAAACCGCACGCGGCGGGTCAGGGGTGCGCAATGCGCGCGGTTACAGGTTCACGACTTTGAGCGGCTTCGCTTGCTTCTTCGGCTTCTTGCCCTTGGCTTTCGCCTTGCCGTGCTTGCCGCCGTTGCATTCGACGGTGGTCGACCAGCCCGCTTGGGTGTAGACCTGCTCGACCGAGTCGGTCAGGTACTCGCCATCGAGGCCGACCTTGA
>Ga0182005_1000331_pt1 | contig 27698 bp, 22 predicted proteins | sample Sormic07211103_1_FD_123021 | JGI IMG/M metagenome (GOLD analysis project Ga0182005, IMG submission 123021) | Rhizosphere microbial communities from Sorghum bicolor, Mead, Nebraska, USA - 072115-103_1 MetaG | ecosystem: Host-associated > Plants > Roots > Rhizosphere | place: USA: Nebraska...
CCAATAAAAGGCATGATCGTAAAATGACAGAGTACACCTGTCAATACCCCCATCGGCATCCTGATCACGCCATAAAAGTCACCCAGGCTCATGGCCGTTCCCATACCAAACATGATGATCTGGAGTAAAGGGGTGATCAGCTTAGCCAGATCGTAGTCCCCAATGTGGGTAAAATATTGTGGATAATATAGCGAAGTGGTCACAGCCGCAAAGATCATTAACGTGTATACATAACCGCGGGTCTGCGGTTTTCTGGAAAATAACAATGCTAACAGGATCCAAAAACCAATAATGTAAGGGCCCAGATGATTCATAAGTGGAGATTTATTTTTACCATGTGCGTTTTTCTAACATTTTGTCCAGCGCCTGTCTGGTCATGGGCTGCTTGCCCACCTGCTTGTGCTGCCAATCCAGGAAAGCCTGACGGATAGCGTCTGTCCAGTTGTTGTCCAGTTCTCCGGGAGTATACTTACCTGCCTTCAGCATCTCGAAACTAAACGCATCTTTGACTTGTATAAAAGCTGCAATACCAATTACTTTTTCTGCAAGATGCGCCGGTACAAAGATGACACCCTCCTTGCTGGTCAATACCAGATCGCCCGGTAATACCACTGCCTTTCCTATACGAATTGGTACATTCATACCTGACAGCATCACATTTTTCAGGAAAGAAGGATCCCAGTCCCTCACCAGTGCATTAAATCCGGAGATCTCTTCCATCCCCTCCAGGTCGCGCGCCGATGCATTGAAGACTACACCATTACCTGTACGGGCAAAGATAGCATTACCCAGGGTAGAACCAATGAGGGTACCATCTGCTATTTTACCAAATCCATCTGCTACATACACATCTCCTTTCGTTAGTTGCTGTATAGGCCAGGAATTGCTATTACCTTTCCAGCCCTTCTGCTGTCCGCGTTCCTTCATATGTTGTTCTACATCCGGTCTGGACGGAATGAACATTGCCGTCACCGCCCTGCCAGCAATGACACTATCCGGATGAATCATCTTAAACCCTCCCTCAAACTGGCAATGGTACCCCTCTCCTTCCAGTATCGTCCATACATCATCCAGTCCTACTTCCTTTGCCTGTGTGATCACGGCATCCGGAATACGGGGCCGGCCGTCCGGAAAGCGTTCTCCTTTCCAGTCGGCCGTTAAAAATACCAGTTCCTCTTTGGATATCGTCTGCGCTGCTAAGTTCATATACCCCAACAGACAGAGTGGAATCAAAAAAAACAGTTTCATATTTTAATTTTCGGTTTGTACTGTAATACTATCAGCCAGCCCGTTCAGGTCATACACTACTTTACCTGCACGAATCGTTACCTCACAGGCAATCCTCTCCTTCCCTTCCAGTTTTACACCTGTGGGATCTGCATACCCAAACTGCCCCTTTTCCAACCGCAGGATAGCAATATCTGCTATTGTATTTTCTGACAACGACCCCAACTCCTCATGGCGAACTGCTTTTGCTGCATCGTCAGTTGTCGCTTTGATCAATGCCGGAAAGCTCATGCCCATCGCCATCATTTTCGACATCACATTCAGCAGGTCTTTCATCGCCGCATTCATACTCCCCGTGTGAATATCGGTACTGATAGTGTTGGGCAGGAAACCCGATTTTATTGCCGGCACCGCAATTTTGTACGAAAAACTGGTACCTCCATGACCTACATCGAAGAGGATCCCTTTTTTACGGGCAGCCCAGATATAATCAGGCACTTTCCCCGTTTCATCTACTACCGGCATTCGGCCTTTTACGTTAGCATATACATGAGTAAAGATATCTCCGGGGCGCAGGTGTTTTTCAAACAATTCATTCAATGGCAATGGTGGATTACTCCCACCAAAGTCAATCATCACAGGCGTTCCCGTCATCTCTCCTGCCTGCACCGCCCTGTCTACCGGCGTCCATTCTGCTCCTTCAAAATGTGCGACCTTGATGCCTACAATATACTTTTTATATTGGCGAATGGTCAATGCCGTCATCTTCGCATCCATATCATTCGTATCCTGTTCATAAGGCCCACCACGCATACCGCCACCCACAATATTTAAAAAAGCCAGTACCCTCGTCTGTGAATGACGAATAGTCTGGTCAAGGAATGTTTCAAAACTGCGCCATCCGGAACTTCCCGCATCTACGACCGTGGTAACTCCACAACGGAATGTAAAACCATCGGGTGCTACCGCACTGTAACTGTTATTTAAATACCTGTTAGGGGTGGTACCGATAAAGTTATGTGTATGAATATCGATGAGCCCCGGTGTTACATACAATCCTTTAGCATCTATGACAGTGGTAGCTTTTGCTGCATCTATATGTGTGGCAACTTTAGCAATGGTATCCTCCCTGAGTGCAATGTCCATGACTGCATCAAGGTGATTTCTAGGGTCGATCACGTGCCCGTTCTTTATGAGGAGGCTGTATTGTTGTGCATGCAATGCACTCCCAGCCAGCATGAGAAATAATAAGAACCTCATACGCTGTTACTTTTATGTTAAGACCTGTAGTAAAAATTAACAGGGAGCCCCAAAGGCTCCCTGTGGGTGACTAAACACACTCCAATTTATCAACCATGTGTTTCCGAAAGTGCTTTCTCTGTCAGCGCTTTTTTCAACGCTGCAGCTACTATTTTTTCCTGTCCGGGTACCAGCATCCAGGTAGTAATAGCAATGGCATGCTGGTTTTCCCCATCTGCGACTTCTATCGATGGATTACCGCTTCTTAATTTCTCTTTTACCTGTGCGGCTGTAGCTGGGATCTTTTTTTCATCCCACGATACATGCAGTGTAGGCACGTGATTGGCAATAGCAGGCACTTTCACGGTGGTAGATACACCGCCTACCGATGTAGCTGCATCGCCGATTAGTTTGATCTGCGCTTCCCACATCTTCCATTCTTTATCGTGATCGGTGGCCAGGTAAGTTTCCAGCGCTATGAGCATACCGAGTATTTCTTCTTTATTCACTTTCAGGCCACGGCCAATGGTATTGCCTCTTGGAGGGGCACTCAGACGTGCTGCCTGAATGTATTTCTTTCTCCCCAATAGCAAGCCGGCACTCTGCGGACCACGGATACCTTTACCACCGGAAAAGCAGACAAGGTCATAACCCATGTTCGTATACTTCCACAGGTTTTCTACCGGAGGCACATCGGCCGCACAATCTATCATAGTAGGAATGTTGTGTGCCTGTGCAATCTTCAGGAACTCTTCTACCTGTACCGGACCATCAAAGTTATTTGCATTCAGGAAGTACATCAGCGCAGTCTTGTCAGAGATCGCATTGATGAGATCTTCTTTCGTATCTGTATAGACAATCTTTAACCCTGTATTCTTTAGCGCATGTGCGTAGGCAATATCATGTTTGCGCTGAATGATCACTTCTGTTTTCATACCTGTACCTTCCAGGTGAGGCAGCTGTGCTACTTTCTTTTCATCCATTCCGGTCAGCACCCCCGCTGCTCCCAGCGTCATGGCCGATGCACAACCGGAAGTAACAGTGGCATATTCACATTTCAGCAGTGTGGCTATGCGCTCTCCTACCTTATCCTGCAGCTCATCGAGCAATACAAAATCTTTGGAAGCGTAGTTGATGGCATTCAACACTTCAGGACGCATAAGCGATCCTGTCATTGCAGTATAGGTACCGGCCGCATTGATAAAGGTGCGGATACCCAGTTCTTTGAAATAATCTTTTGCGACAGCTGTTGCTGCGCCGTCAGTTAATGGCAATATACTAGCGCTGCCTGCGAAAGCCCCGAATACAGGGATCACAGACATATTTTTCAATAAGTCTCTGCGGTTCATGAGTAGTAAAATAAAAACGTGAAGAAGAATGGTGGGATCGCCTTAACAAGCGATCCCGTAGAGAAGGGGGAACTATTGTTATAGAGATGCAATGCAGTCCATCTCTACAAGAGAGTCTCCCGGAACTCCTCCATATACAGCTACGGTAGTGCGCACCGGAGGGTTAGCGCCAAAGCGGCCTCTATACACCTCATTCATGGCCTTGTAATCGTTCAGGTCATGCAGGAATACGCTTACCTTCAAAACTTTGTCCATCGAAGAACCTGCCTTTTTCAACTGTGCTTCCATTTCCTTCAGCACGTGATCGGTGTGTGCTTTGATATCTCCTTCAAAGTGAGCACCGATACCGGCAACATATACGGTATTGCCATGCACCTTGAAACTGGAGAACAACGGCACTTCCTGATCATAAACTACATTTCCGTTTTCAGTGGCAGCAGGCAGTGTAGCACCGGCAGCTTTTGCAACTGCACTGATTCCGGTAAAACCAGCTGCGGCAGCTAACATCTTCTTTAATACTGATCTTCTTTGGTTTTGCATGATAGAAAATTTGAGAGGATTATTCTTTATCCCACCATACGCGGGTTGTCATCAGGTTAGCCCCTTGTCTGTTCACTGCTTCCTGCAGACTTGCAGCATTCACGCTTTCTTCGGAAGGAGGATACAGCAAACGACGGGGAATAGTACCACCGGTAATATTACCGGAGATGTTTACAGGTGTCAGTACAGGATAACCCAGACGACGCCAGTTAGCATGTATCTGTTGCTCATCCAGGAACATAGATACATAGTATTCATTACCGATCATTTCCAGTTGCTGTGCGGTGGTACCAGCCAGTATGTGTGTTGCCTGATAAGCAGCTATTCTGGTATCAGCAATCACTCCTGCTGCACCAAACTTTGCCCAGTTGCGCATAGAAGCCCCAATCGCATTGGAGAATGCTGTTGCTGCTACACCCGTATACCAGCCTCTCACAGCAGCTTCTGCCAGGTACAGATTTACTTCCGCAGCACTCATTACGATGATCGGTGCGGTGTATTGTAAGATGGTAGCTGGATTTGGTTCTGAATAAGAAGCGAAATTATCCGGCTTCAGCAACAGCCCGTTTGGCATTCCTGATTGTAATGCAGTAGTCGTATCTGCCTTACCATCTTTCCATACGATCGCGATCACATTCAGACGGGGATCATTATTGCTCTTCAGCATGTTGATAAAAGTCTGTGCCAGTTTCCCTCCCTCTGTATTGCTCTTACCATCTGCCACTGCGTAGTCGTTGGAGAGTAATGCAGCTGCTTTGGGATTTCTGTTCAGCGCTGTACCATCTGTATACTTCATGGTTGCAATGTCGGCATCGTCGGTGATCACACCGCCAGCAATCGCTTTCGTTACCCAGGTCTGTGCAGTGGCAGCATCTACTTTCGACAGGCGCATCCCCAGACGAAGCATGAGAGAGTAAGCAAATTTCTTCCATCTGGTTACATTGCCGGCATAGATATAATCACCTGCACCAAATGTTGCTTTCGAAGCATCGAGCGCTGTTGCTGACTCGTCCAGTTCTTTCAGCATGTCAGCATAAATTGCCTGTTGTGCATCGTACTTTGGCGTGAAGTTGTTGGTAGTATAACCGTTTGCAGCTTCAGAGTAAGGAATATCACCATAGATATCTGTGAGACGGTGCATGATATATACACGCCAGATACGGGCAATAGAAAGTTTGTTGGTTTGTGATGAATCGAGTGCGTTGATCACTGTGGCTATTTCATTCACAGCTCCGGGATACCCGGTCGTAAAAAAGTCATAGGGATAGGTCCCCTGTTGAAAATAATATTTGTCCCCTATACCCGGTACATCTTTGTAAGTAGCAAACTGCTGCATAGAGCCGCCGCATGCCAGGGCGTCGGTAGCGAACCAGCTATTGTTCAGCGCATCCAGCAGCGACTTGCTGAACATATATTCCGGTACTACAGTGGTAGAGGCATCCGGATTTACATTCATTTCTTCAAAGCCTTTATCACAGGACTGAACCAGTAAGGTAGCTGCGATGGCTGTATATATCAGAAAGTTAAAACGCATTTTCATAATTCGAGTGTGTAACATGAACAATTAGAATTTAGCCATCAGGTTCAGACCAAAGCTTCTGGTGCGTGGAATACCAAACGCTTCAAAGCCCTGAGCATTACTGTTAGTGTAGCTTGATTCCGGATCAAAGTTGTCCGTATTCTTGTACAGGGTAAGCAGGTTACGCGCTACGAAAGAGATGGAAGCGCTCTGTACGATCTTCAGGCTTTGTACAGGAATCTGATAGCTCAGTACTACCTGGCGCAGTTTTACGAAGCTGCCGTCGTACATGAACTGATCTGTATAGTTCTTGGTATTGTCATAGTAAAGACGCAGATTAGATACAGGAATGGTGTTGGTGTAAGCATTGCCATTCTGATCTACGCCACTCAATGCGAGTCCGTTTTCACGACCAGCCAGGGTCTTTTTGTGCAGACCGAAACGGGTAGCGTATACATCCATTACAGAAAATACTTTGTTACCGAATTTGCCGTCTACCAGTACATCCAGTGACAGGCTCTTATACCTGAAGGTATTGCTGAAACCCATAGTCAGTGGTGGTACACCATTGCCTAAGTAATGCAAGGCACTCTTCTGCTCATAACCGGTCGCGCTGTTGTAAATGGTTTCACCTTTTTCATTCTTCGCGGCACTGTACCCCATGATCACACCATAAGGGCGACCTACAGAGTTGTGTACGAATGCCCAGCTACCTACGCTGGTCGCCATCTGCAAGGTGGTAAGACCTGCTGCCAGCTGTTCTACTTCGCTCTTGTTGTAAGCCATGTTGTAGCTCACATTCCAGGTAAAGTTTTTAGATTTTACCGGGGTACCGGTTAAGAGTACTTCAATCCCTTTGTTTGACAACTTGCCTACGTTCAGCAACGCGTTGTTATAACCGGAAGCGGTAGAGATAGCGGTGCTGACGATATCATTTGTCGTTTGCTTGCTATAGTAAGTGATATCAAAACCGATCCTGTTGTTCAGGAATTGTGCTTCCAGGCCTGCTTCGTACGTAGTAGAAGTGAGTGGTTTCAGGCTGGAGTTAGTAACCAGATTTACACCACCGGACTGGGTAACGGTCTGCACGGGTTGGCCGGCATGTCCACCCTGAACCATGGTGTAACTCTGGTTTAAGATGTATGGGTCGGGTGTAGCACCGCCCACTTGTGCCCATGAGGCACGTGCTTTGGCATAGCTTATGGCTTTAGGCAACTGCACAGCATCGGAGATGATGAAGCTGGTACCTACAGCAGGATAGAAAATGTGGTTATTCTGCGGGCTCAGTGTAGAGAACCAATCCTGGCGGCTGCTGAAGTTCAGGAACAGCACAGATTTGTAATCCAGATCGATTGCGCCGAATACAGAGTTGGTCGCTACATTATTTCTTGTTGGCGTAGTAGTTGTCGTACTCAGGTTAGTGTAGCTGTAGAAGAATGGAATGATGAACTGCGTACCGGTAATGGCCGTCTGATTTGATTTGTAACGGCGGGCATTGGTACCTGCCAGTACATTCAGACCAATCGTTCCGGCGAGCTTGGTATTGTAGTTAGCAGTCACCATAGAGTTGGTTTCTGACACTGCATTTCTCAAACCACTGTATTCACCTGCAGCACCGGTGGTATATACAGTACCGGTAGGAATGATGCCAACATAGTCATAGTTGAAGAAGTCGCGGCTGATATTTGCTTTGACATACAGGTTCTTTAAGATGTCGTATTTCACACTTGCCTGACCAATGAAACGGTTTTTGGTATCATTGTTTTTGAAGCGGTTCACTACGAAATAAGGGTTGGAGGCGTAAGCAGTTTCGTTCCATTGAATCTCACGGCCGTCTGCATCATAACCCGGATCCAGCGAGCGAATGTCCACAGTATTTGCGATCATATATACGCCCCAGTTGGGGTTGCCGGTGGCATCCCCGGAACTGGAACGGTTTGTGGCATTCTCTACATTGTATTGCGCTATTGCTTCGATGCTGATCCTTTTACCCAGCGCAGCATTCAGATTCAGGTTCGCAATTTTCTTGTCGAACTTGGAATTGGGAACAATGCTTTTGCTGTTGGTATTGGAGAGCGAGAAGCGGAAATTCAGTGCTTCATTACCACCGTTAAACGCGACGGTATTGGTATAGGTAGAACCGGTACGGTAGAAGTTCTGGATATTGTTCTTTTGCGGGGAGTAAGGATGTTCTTTACCATCGAATGCGATGTAGTTCTGCCCATCCATTTTTGCACCCCAGCTACGACGGCCCCAGGTCACTGCCTGTGACTGTGAAGTAGGTTTTACACCGCCATCCCCCTGACCATATTCATATTGCCAGTCAGGATATACAGAAGGTGTTTCCATCGTGAAGGTGCTGTTATAATCAACACCTACCCCTTTGCGGGCACGACCTTTTTTAGTTGTAATGAGGATCACACCATTTGCTGCACGGGAGCCATAGAGCGCGGCAGCAGTACCACCTTTCAGTACACTGATAGTTTCGATGTCGTCAGGGTTGATACCACCAATACCATCCCCACGGTCTACGTTCTGACCACCACCACCGGTAGTAGGGCTACCACCTGGGGTAGTATTGTCGATAGGCATACCGTTTACAACATACAGAGGTTGGTTATCCCCATTGAGGGAGGTGTTACCACGGATGATCACACGGCTGGAACCACCAGGGCCGCTAGCTAAACTGGTGGCGTTCACACCTGCGATTTTACCTGTCAGCGCATTGGCTACGTTCACCTCACGGGCTTGTGTAAAATCACTACCCTTTACTTCGGTTACAGCATATGCCAGTGCTTTCTTGTCCTTCTTGATACCCAACGCAGTCACTACAACTTCGGAAAGTGCTTTATTGGATTCAACAAGTGAAATACCCACAACATCCGCGGCACTGTTCACAGTGATCTCCTGTTTATCAAAGCCAATGGATGAAACCACCAAAACTACTGGTAGTGTAGCATCTTTCAGATTCAGTTCGAATTCCCCTTGTTCATTGGCAACAGTAGCGATAGATGATTTACCTTTTACAGAGATGGTAGCACCTGGTACAGGGGCACCATCGGGGCCGGTAACTTTACCCTTCAGTTTATCAGCAAAGAGAGGATTGTAATTTAAAATAGTTGCATTCGCATCACTGGTATAAATAGAATACTGTGTCTTGTTGACACGCATATATCCCAGTGCGAAATCAGATAATAATAATTTTAAGGCAGCTTCTGCCTCCATTGTTTCTGCTCTGTCTACGAGGTCAGCGCGCACCATTTTCCCATCCAGCAGTCCTTCTCTGTATGCGAAACGGATATTTTGCAGTTTTTTCAACCTTACCAATGCATCTTTAAGTGACATTGTTCCTGCCTTATGGTATGGGATATTATCTGTCTGCCTCATGGAAGCATACATCGCGGGCGTCTGTGCGCTGACAGGTGCAGCAATACCTGGTAGCAGGGCACAGGAAAGCAGCCCCAAAAGTAGATTTTGGTTTAAGATGTTCATTAGTTTTTTTTTACGTGTACTGTTTATACGCGCTTCCTTCGCGTACTCCCTTTACTTTCCTGATGTGATGACCAATTCCTTTTTGGAAGGATGATCGATTGTTACGTTTAGCGTAGTGGTAATTACGGTTACGAGTTCGTCAACATTTGTTACGTTAATATCTCCTTCTATCTTCAACTTTCTGAGTGATGCGTCTGTTACTTTTACGGTATAGCCATAGTTATCCTGCAGTGTTTCTATGATCTCACCTAAAGTGGCATCTGTAAACGTAAGCTGTATCTCGGTCCAGCGCTTAATCTTCTCGGGCTTATCTAATTTTCTTGTAACTGATAATTTATTGTCTGCGTATTCCACATAATCACCGGGCAACATGACGAGCGAGCGATCCTTATTATAATCTACTTTGATCTTACCTGTTATCAATCCAACTTTAGTTTTGCCGTGGCGGCTTCTTACATTGAAGGATGTACCCAGTACTTCTATACTAATTCCATTGCTATGTACTATAAACTGCTGGCCGGGGCCGGTCCGGTTGATATGTTTTACATCGAAATAAGCCTCACCTTCTATCCATACTTCCCTTGGTTTTTTATCGTTCCATTCCTCATTGAATGAAATGGCAGAAGATGCATTGAGTGTTACGGTGCTGTGGTCTGGCAAGGTTACTGTTCTCATTTCTCCATATCCAGTTGCTATCTGCTCCATATGCGTCCGGAAGTAATGGTTTACTATCATGTAACCTCCGGCTGTCACCACCAGCGCTACTGCTGCTGCACGCACCCAGTTGTTTAACCAACGCATGCGGGCAGGGCGCGCACCCTGATTTTCTATAGTGGCCGTGATCCTTTCGAGTACACGGGCTTTGTTATCTTTATTGTCCCAGAATTCCTGTGACCGGTAGGAACGGATCACATTTACAGCAAACTCAAAGTTGGCAGCTGCTACAGGATACAGTACAGGGAATTCACTCCAGAATTGTGCTGCTACAGGATCCTGTTCTTTGCCTGATACCCATTTTATAAAAGCATCATCGTCCAAAAAATCCTGTAGTGAATAATCTAAATATTTATCATTGTTCATCACGCTATCCCCTGTTTATTGGTATTATACATGACATAGTAAAAATTATCCCTCCGGAATCGGAATTTTTTTCGAAAAATTTTTCAGGAGGAAAAAAAGGCAGCTTATCAGCAGCCAGGTTCTTTTGTTGGAGGCCTTTTGCAGGTTATCGAGGGCTTTATATAATAATTTATAGGTGGAACTCATATTGATGTCCATGATCACAGAGATCTCTTCATAGGACATACCTTCATAAAATCGCAGGAAAATAATTTCCTGCTGTCGGGCAGGGAGTGTATTGACCATCTCAATCACCTGCTTTCGAAGTTCCTGCTCCTCCTGCCGGAATGAAGCATCAGGTATAAAGTTGACGGTAAAGCCACCCCCTTCCCCTTCCAGTTCTACAAATTTGGAAAGAGACTGGATCTTACGGAATAAGGTAGAACGGAATGCTTTGTATAAATAATTTTTTACAGATACAGGTTGACCAAGGCGCTGACGGGTAGTCCATATTCTTACAAAAAGATCGTGTACTACATCGTGAACGAGGTCTTCATCGCGCGTGAACTTCCGGCCATAATTGTTCAATAGTTCGTAAAACTCTCCATATAGAGCGGTGAAGGCATCCCAGTCCCCCTGTTTAAACGCATTCCACCATAACACGTGACTCTCCGATTGCATGGGCAGTTGATTTTGGAAGACGCTTAATAATACAAAAAACTGGTCAAATCTTCACGATAATATTTCGCTTGTACATAATCCATACAGGTATGAGCATGAGTAGTACCAATGTAACAGCGGCTGCCAGTGAGGCATTGAGCGGCGATAACAGGGGCATAAACCAGGACGATGGAATACTGTGTATTCTTGGTACCAGACCGGACAATACATAAGCTGTAATGGCATTGCGGCCAAAGGCTACAAAGGGCGGGGTGAATTTTTTATACCCCTGTACATCTATCAGCCAATAACAAAGGGCTAACCCCATGCTGGCTAACCCGGCTGTAAACAATACAAAAGAACTGGTCCACAATTGCTTATTGATCGGGAAAAATCCATCCCAGATTAACCCTGCCAGCACGGAAATGAAACCGGCTGTAAATAACCAGGCCACCTTTTCCGCTTCCTGCTTATCTTTTCTTCTCACCCAGTCACCCACCATGATTCCCAATAACCCGGTACCAATTGCAGGCAATGTACTTAAGATCCCTTCAGGATCCCAGGTACGGGATGACTTCCAAAGGTGATCAGGGGTGAGAATAAGCCGATCCAGCCATGCACCTAAATTGGTTTCCGGCTCCAGGTTGGGGTACCCTACACCCGGTACAGGTACCAGGGTCATGAGCAGGTAGTAGACTACTAACAGGCCGCCACAGATCCAGATCCGGGTTTTGCTGCTGGTCTTCAGATATAATAGTGATATAACGAGGTAAACTACCGCAATCCGGGCCAATACACCGGGTATACGGACGTGTGCGAAGTCAAACTTAGGTATGAGTCCAAACGCCAGTCCGATGCCGAAAATGATGGCCGCACGGCGAAATATGTGGAGAATGAGCGATTTATGTAAGGCAGGGTCCTCCCTACGGCTGCTTAATGCAAAGGAAACGGCCACGCCTACCATAAAAAGGAAGAACGGGAATACCAGGTCAGTGGGCGTGCAGCCATTCCATTTGGAGTGCTCCAGCGGGGCGTAGATATGGCCCCAGTCGCCGGGATTGTTTACGAGGATCATACCGGCTACGGTAACGCCGCGAAAAAAGTCTAAGGAAAGTAAGCGCTGTTTCATTGAATGAAAAATATAAAAAAAATGGGAATCATTATAGTGATTCCCATTCTCTTTATTCTTTCTGCGCTGTTTGCATTTTTACCAGGGTAGCCCGGTCATAAAATACCAGCTTATTTATTTTCAACGACTTTTCATCCGCAAACTGAATATCCACCTGGTAATAATCCGGGAACTTATCCTTTGGCGCATAATACCGGCACCTGAAAAATACCGTACTATCCGTTTTCATCGCCGTCACGGCAGGAATAGTCATTTCTGCTACATCCCGGATGCTCTCTGCGGCGATTTTCATACCCGACTTTAAACGATCATCGTACTTCACCTTACTTTGATCCAGCAAGGCAGCTGCTCTGTCTGGCTTACCATCCTGCACATATTCCATAAAACTGATAGCGACTTCCCTTTGATCTATATTTCCCATAGACTGGGCAAAAGCGGGTTGCAATGCCAGCAGGCATAGCACCAGGGAAAGGAGATAGTTGTTTTGCATACGAAGGGGAATAAATGGTGGTTGAATTTGAATACGACTCTCTGGATTAGACAGCCCTTGCTCCAACAGGTTTAAATTTATCCTTACATTTGCTCTCCCTAATTTAACGAATTAACCTCATAAAATGAACGAGAGAGAAATACGTGCGGTATATGATGACACGACGATTACAGTTTACCAGGCCTACAACGAGCACATTGCCAGCATAGCAGTTCGAAATCAGACCTTTGCCCCTCCCTTTAAGATGGATCGGATGACCTGGATCAAACCCTCCTTCCTATGGATGATGTACCGTTCCGGCTGGGCAACCAAGCAAAATCAGGAACATGTACTGGCCATCCGCATCAAAAGAGAAGGATTTGACTGGATGGTGGCCAACGCCTGCCTGTCGCATTACGTAGCCGACAGTCATGAAAGCATGGAAGCCTGGCAGAAAGAACTGGCCCGCTCCCCCGTTAGAGTACAATGGGACCCCGAAAAAAACATCCACCTCCACAAGCTGGACTATAGGAGTATCCAACTCGGTTTATCTGGTATAGCCGTAAAAAAGTATGTAGAAGAATGGATTGTGAGCATAGAAGACATTTCCGAACGCTGTCATACCATTCATGCGCTGGTAAACTCCAGAGACATGGAAGCCGCAATGGCCATGCTACCTGAAGAAAGAATTTATGAAAAATAATTTCAGGGCTAAGGGTATTTGTTATTTCCCGTTGTCTACCTTTGGGAATCCGTGAAAGAAAAATTAACAGATAACCATGCAATAGAACAATATTTCTTCGAATATTTCGAAGGATTGCATCGTTACGCCTTTACCATCCTGAAGGATAGTGAGGAAGCAAGAGATGTGGTACAACAAATCTTCATGCTCCTCTGGGAAAAGAAAGAGCACCTCTCTATCCAGCAGTCTGTAAGGGCTTATCTCTATACCGCTACGCATAATCACTGTCTGAACAGGATCAAAAGCCTGCAAACCCGGCAACGGCACTATAACAGGTTCGCCTCCGGACAGGAACATGCGACTTCGGACAATGAAGAACAACTATCCGTGCGAGCCTTGAAACAGGAAGTTTTATCAGCCATGGAATCTTTGCCCGAAAAGTGCAGAGAGATCTTTTACAAGAGCAGATTTGAGGAGAAGACCTACCCGGAAATTGCAAAAGAACTGGATATTTCCGTCAAAACAGTCGAGGCACAAATGGGTAAGGCACTCCGTATACTACGAACTATATTATCAGACAGAACCTATTTCTGGCTATTGATCTCGTTTCGTTTATTGACTGAAATCCAAAAATTCTTTCACTGATATGGCTAATATTCAAATCACCGACGAACTGCTGTCGAAATACTTCGCGGGGGAAGCACTCCCGGAGGAAGCTATGGCAATTGATGAGTGGAAGAAAAGCCATGCAGACAATGCGAGCCTTTTCAATGCCAGTTGGGATGCATGGCACATGGCCAGCGAACGCCCCTATACCCTCCCTGATGTCCAGTCCGAATGGCAGAAAATAAAACCCGGCCGCAAAATGCGGGTGCTCCCCTGGATGGCAGCTGCTGCCGCATTGCTAACCGCTGTTGCACTCTTATGGCTGCAGGTACGTAAACCGGCTACCATGACGATTGCCGCCACACAGCAAACAGTGACACAAACACTTCCTGACGGTTCTACTGCCAAAGTAACGCCGGGCGGAAGTATCAGCTATACAGACCGTACTATTCAACTGAAAGGAAATGGAGACTTCGATGTAAAGTATGATCCAAATAAACCGTTTGTGGTAGTGGCCGGGCCAGTGGCAATCACCGTACTAGGCACCGCCTTTCACGTAGAAGAAAGCGATTCACTCATCACTGTGCAGGTAAGCAGCGGTAAAGTAAAAATGGAGAAAGGTAGTAAAGCGATCATCATGACCGCAGGGCAAATGGGCTACTACAAAGCAGGTGCTTTAGTACTTGAAAACTATCATTTTACTTTTGAAGACAATACACTGGGAAGTATTATTGAAAGACTGTCCATCGCCTATCATAAAAAAATCGTACTGCAGGATCCCGCTATGGCAACATTAAGAACATCCAGCGTATTTGAAAATAAAACACTGGATTATATGCTGGAAGTGATCACCTCTACCCTCAACTTAAAATATTCCTATCGGAACCCGGGCGAAATCCTTATTGAGGCAGAATAGACTGGTTATTCTTGTACGCCAGCATGGCCTCTCTTCCATAATGATCGGCTTTGCGGGTGGTCTCCGGCAAGCGATATTCCGCCGCCATTTTCAACACAATATCCGTAGCAGTACCAATACTGATCTTATGGCCCGGTGATACAAATACGGGGTTAATGCCCGGTTGTGTTCTCAGTACATTGCCCACTTGTTCCTGATTATCTTCTGCCAGTAATGGAGAGATACTGCCGCGCGCTTCCGCCAATGGTTCGAAATTACCAAACAGGCGGGTTTTCCCACATCCCAACGTTGGAAGGTCCAATACCACACCAAGGTGACAAGCCAATCCAAATCGCCTTGGATGCGCCAATCCATGGCCATCACAAACAATCAGTTCAGGGCGTAATTCCAGCTTTTTCCAGGCCTCCAGCAAGACCGGCATTTCCCTGAATGAAAATAACCCGGGAATGTAAGGGAAAGTTACATGCATGACATGGGTAGCAACCGCCTTTACTTCCAGGGTATGAAAGTCAAGTACAGCGATAGCACCCGCTATCAGGTCGGTATCTTTATCATATTCTACATCTACACCCGCTATGAGTTGCAGATCTGTGGGCAACTGATCAGTGAGTATCAGTTGTTTACGAAGGTTCTCCTGTAGCTCGATCGCAGCATGTTCGGTTAGCATGCCATAAAAGTAAAATCTACTCCTTTAACTACCAATTTTTCCCCGCAACTATATCCCGGCTATACATCCAACAGTACACCAAGAGGGTACCATAAGGACACCAAAAGGGCACCTCAATATCCAATGGATATACAGGTGCCCTTTTGGTGACGTATTAGTACTCATTTGGTGAAGCTTTAGTATTATTGTCGCACTATAGCTTCTCTATATTTTAGTAACCCGTATTCTGTTCATACAATCCCCCGCTTGCGGAGATTTCGGCAGAGGGAACCGGATAGATCACATAAGCAGGTACCACTGTTTCTACATTAGTGACCGCATCGGCTGCAATCCAGGCATTCATGGTCGTCACCGCCAGCCCTTCGCGAACCAGGTCATTCCATCTCAGGCCTTCACCCAGGAATTCCTTTCTGCGCTCTTCCATCAACTGCTCCAGGGTTACGTTGGCAATGTCACTCAACCCCGCTCTTTCCCTTACCTGGTTCACAATAGCATCTACGTCTGCCTGGGAGCCGGCAGCACCATGTAAAATGCATTCCGCCTTCATCATCAGCACGTCTGTATACCGCAGTACGATAAAGTTGATTGGCCAGTCTGTGCCACTGGTACCTTTATAAGCCGTGTTGATATACTTTTTGATAAACGGACCTGCAGTATAAGTCGTGGCGATATTGAAGGCTTTGCGTGTATCAGTATCGCCGTAAGAAGTTTTGAGGTTGCTGGTCACGGCAAAGTTGCTCGCACCATAACCATTACCATAGGAATTGGACAGCCCTAACCCTGTCCAGTAAGCAACCGGTACGAGGTAACTGGGGAAACCTGCCCCATTGTTACTACTCATATACTGCACATCAAAAATCACCTCTGCATTATTCTCCTTTGTATAAGAGAAGATATCTGAATAGCTGCTCAGGAATGAATACTTACCGCTGCTGATGATCTCATTGAATAATGCCAGTGCTTTATCATATTCTCCACTGTTCAAACCGGGACCATCGATACCATAATCAGGACCAGAACGGGTAAGGTATACAAGTCCTAACAAGCCTTTTGCCGCATAGGAGGTCGCCCTGCCTACATCTGAACTACTATAGCTGGCAGGTAAATGTGCGCCGGCATAAGTGAGGTCTGAGATAATCGTATCGTACACCTGCGCAACATCTGTCCTGTTCACCTTCGCAGCCTCGGTAGAAGTCATTGGTGTTGTGATCAAAGGCACTTTACCGAACAACTTTACCAGTTCGAAATAATAGAACGCCCTCAGATAATGACACTCAGCCGTTAGCCGTGCACGCAGGGTGGTATCTGTAACGATACTGCCTTTATTCGCCAATGCATCCAACGCACTGTTCGCATTGAAAATGCCATTAAAATTGTTCTGCCATGCTGTGGTTATGAATGTCACCGCTGTTATATCCGGAGACATATCATTGATACCCTGCCAGTCACGGTTACCATCAGAGATGGCATTGATATTATCACTGCGCATCTCCCCCAGCCACAGTGCCATAGAAGGATAGTTCTTCAGCCCTGAGTAGACGCCATTCACTGCCTGCACAAAATCATTCTGCGTGGCATAAAAATTTGTCGTCGTTGTACTGGATACCGGCGTCTGATCCAGTTGTTTGGAGCAGGAAGCCAATAACAAACCCAATAGAAAAATATATCCTGATCTCATCGTTTTACTTTTTAAATTAGAAGGTGACATTCAAACCAATAACTGCAGATTTGCTCAAAGGCACAGCTCCATAATCGCCCGGTAACGCGTAGCTACTATTACCACTGGTATTGGTATTCTGCGCTTCAGGGTTTGCACCGCCTTTGTACTTATCGTGGCCAAACCAGTTCTGTAAAGAAGCGGTGATACGTGCACCACTGATGGCGTTGGTGTTGAGAATGTGTTTCAGGTTGTAGCCTACCGTGATGTTCTGAATACGCCAGAAGTCAGAGCTGTAAATCCAGTCGGACGTTACGTTTGGTACTGTATAGGTAGACGCTGCTTTACCCCTTGGTGCACTGAAGTTCTGATTAGCATCCGTATACCTGTCTCTCCATACACCCAGTGCATTGGCGGTAGTACTACCAGAAAAGTCGATCGCCCTGCCCAGGTACGAAAGAATGGAACCACCATGCTGACCATAGATGGTCACACCCAGATCAAAATCCTTATACCTGAAGGTATTGGTGAGGCCCCAGGTATACTTAGGTGTAGGTTGTCCATATACCACTCTGTCAGCAGAAGTGATGGCACCATCGCCGTTTGCATCGTAGTACTTTGCATCGCCTACTCTCTCTTTAGATACCCTGGCTACTTTCGCATTATCAATATCCGCCTGTGTAAGAAGACCGCTTACTTTTGTGACATAATAACTGAAGAGTGGCAAGCCTTTTTTCAACAGATAAGGTGCATTGCTACCACTGTAGGCGGATGAGATTTCAATAGGTTGACCATCCGCACCCAGTTCCAGTACTTTGTTCTGGTTGAAGGCGATGTTCGCATTGGTAGACCATTCAAAGTCTTTCAAGCGAACGTTTACACTGTTCACCCCAATTTCAAGACCCTGGTTCTGTACGGCACCAATGTTCTGCAGGCTGGTCGTAAAACCACTTGCTCCTACAACAGGCAGATTCAGCAGCAGGTCCGTATTTTTCTTTCTGTATACATCTACAATTATATTCAGACGGCTGCGCAGGAAACTACCATCGACACCCGCGTTCCAGGTAGAGGAAGTTTCCCATTTCAGGTTAGGATTCGCCAGCCCTGATACCACCTGACCGGTAGCAGCCGTGGCGCTGTTGCCACCAAAACTGTAGGTAGCACTGGTGAGTGTTGGAATAGAACCATAATCACCAATGTTGTTGTTACCTGATTTACCCCAGCTCACACGCACTTTCAGGTCGTTGATAAAACTCACACCCTTCAGGAATGGTTCTTCTGACAGGCGCCATCCGATGGATGCAGACGGGAATGTACCCCAGCGGCTATCGGCACCAAACCTGGAAGAAGCATCTTTTCTTAAGCTGGCAGTAACCAGGTACTTACCTGCATAATCATATTGCACCCTGCCAAACCAGGAGTACAGTGTGTTGTTGGTTTCGGAAGTAGAACCAGTAGTGGTCACACCGGAACTATTCGGGATGGCATTGTTCAATGTTTGTATAATATCGTTGGCAAAACCACCTGCTGTGGCAATACTGAAGTTTTCGTAGTGTACCCTGTTGAACGATTCACCCAATACAGCGGAAATATTATGTTTGCCTGCAACGGTTTTGGAGTAAGTCAGGGTATTTTCATTGATGAAGTTTTGTTTTGTATAGCCACCGTAGGAACCGGAAGCATTCTTACCCGGATTCGTTACCAGTTCTGTTGCCGCACCTACCACTACATCATCAGGAATATATCTTTTGGTAGTGAGGTTCATCTGATCCAGGTTCACGGTAGACTTCAGTACCAGGCCGGGAATGATCTCGTACTGACCATACATAGATCCCAGCAAACGGGAAGTTTTTACAAGGCTGGTCACTTCTTTCAGATACGCATAAGGGCTGATCAGTTTTGCACTTGACCAGGTGTAGGTAGAAAGTCCACCCGCCCCGGTCATATTACCTGCTGTAGATTCTACTACCGGTACCATTTGCAGGGCTTTCATCACCTGATTGTCTTTACCTTCCGCATCGGGTGCATGGTTTTCTGAATAGCTGGGTGCAAGGTTCAATCCAACTTTTACATGCTTCCCTACATTTGCTTCCACATTTGCCCTGGCACCGTAATTCCTGAAAGAAGAATTGATGACTGTACCATCCTGATCGAGGTAGTTACCAGAAATAAAATAGTGCACATTATCTGTTCCACCACTGGCAGCAACTTCATAGTTGCCGAATGGTGCAGTTCTGAAAATCTCATCCTGCCAGTCAAGATATGTCAGACCGGGATGGCCGGGTTCTGCCCAGCGATCATCCGTCATATAAGTTGTATTCACAACACCACTTGCTAAACCTAACAGTGACGCACGTTCTGCATTTGTCTGAGCAGCTGTTCTGCCGGAGCCGGATGCCACCCAGTTAGTATTCGCAACTTCCGTTGCCATCTTTACCCACTCATCTGCACTCAGTACATCTGTTTTGCGGGTGATTTTACTTAAACCGGTATTGGCATTGAAAGCGATCTTTGCTTTGCCGGACTGCCCTTTTTTGGTGGTGATGATCACTACTCCATTGGCTGCACGGGAACCATAAATAGCTCCGGCAGCGGCATCTTTCAATACCTGGATACTCTCGATATCGTTAGGGTTCAGGTTATTTAGCGGACTGGCTGTAAAACCACCGGAACCATTGTTGTTCACCACATCCAATGGAAACCCGTCTACTACATATAAGGGTTCGGTACCGGCAGTTACTGACCCACCACCACGTACGGTGATGCTGAGACCCTGACCGGGCATACCAGTTTGTTGTTTTACCTGTACCCCAGGCATTTGTCCGACCAGTGCCTGTTCTACCCTGCCTAATGGTTTTTCGATCAGGTTGCCGGTAGGCATGGTAGTTACTGCACCCAGGATGTTTCCTTTTTGTTGGGTACCGTAACCTACTACGACTACTTCGCTCAACGCACTTTCCGAAGAAGCAAGTTTTACAGTGAGATGCTGCTGGCCACCAACAGGTACTTCCTGTCTGCCATAGCCTACATAGGAGAAGACCAGTACTGCAAACTGGTCGGGGACACTGATATTGAAAGTACCATCAGTGCGGGTGGATGTCCCTGTACTGGTGCCTTTCAGCTGTACGCTTACACCAGGTAGTGGTTGTCCTTTTTCATCTGTCACTTTACCGGAAATAGGGATAGTTGCTGCAATGGATTGTAAGCAGCTGAGCAGGAGTAATACACAGCTCACGTATGGCAATAGTACAGCCATTCCGCGCCTTCCTTGTTTTTGCATCTCGAAGTCGGTTTAATTAAAGTAAATAGCATGGCGGCTGCTATAGTTGGCGATAGCAGCAGTTATAATTGCATGTAAAAAAAGGAGTACTACTATTGGTGGTAGCAGCGGGTTTGTTTGTACTACAGTTGGTGGCAGTAGTAGCGAATCGGGGGCAAATATACAAAGTCTACTAAATTGGTAGGTAATTATTTTTTGGTTTCTTTTAACTTTTTAATAATTATACAAAATAACCAACCCCCAACGCTTTCGCTTAAGGCAAAAACGTTGGGGGTTGAAGGAGCGTTACTGTTATTTAAAATATTATTTTCTTTCGTCGTACACACCGAATTCCGCAATGGCTGGTGCAGCACTACTTTCTTCAATCTTTATCCTCACCTTTCCTCCTCTCACGCGATCAAACCGGTGTATTCTCACCCGGCCCTGTTGCACACCGGCAGGCAATGGTTTCCATACACCACCATCGTTGTATTCCAGTTTGTACTTCTTAATATGATCGCCATCCTCCACAATCGTCACCATATTGAAATCCTTCTCCCGGTCAAAATTTACTTCATACCATGGGTTTTTCACCTCTACATTTGACTGCCAGCTGGTACGGAAGTTATCATCATTGGCAAAATCCATAATGTTCATATCATCGCTCCAGCTTGAATTGCTGTATTGATACTTAGCAAAGTTCTGTGCAGTAATAGGTGCCTCTCCCTTTGGTAATGCAGGTAACGGGCCTGCGTTTTTCCACATCTTCCCCATCTGTGTCAATGCAGCAACTGCATTATCATCGATCAACCCTTCGCGGTTAGGTGCTACATTCAGGATGAAATTACACCATGCTTTGTTCAATTGCACCAGGTTATCATTCACCAGTTTTACCGGATCTTTCACAGGAGTGGTTGGGAAACTTGTTTTCCAGAACCAGTTCTGATTGATTGGTAAACAGGACAACGCCGGCAGCTGATTACTTTCTTTGGAGATATGCTGACCCGCACCCTGTTCATAGGATTTGATATCTGTATAGAAGAGTGCATCTGTCGGATACTTCGCAGCATTCAGGTCCATGAGCAGACAGTTAGGTTGCAGGGTCTTCACAAGATGATAGATATCATCAAATGGTACATCTTCGTAGGATATGCGTGACCATGGGGCATCCCACCCGTCAATGATCAATGCTGTAATTTCCCCGTAATTAGTGAGTAATTCCGTCAATTGTGCCTTGATCATTTCAATATCCTGACGGGTAATACCGTGCGGACGAAGTTTATGATGTGTATCCAGAATTGAGTAATACAACATCACTTTCAATCCTTTTGCCCTGAACGCATTTACATATTCTTTCACGACGTCACGTTTCAGGGGACTATTCATAACATTATAGTCTGTTGTCTTTGTATCCCAGATACAGAAACCACTATGATGTTTAGTAGTCAGGCAACCGTAAGACATATTTGCTGCTTTGGCAGTAGTTGCCCACTGATTACAATCCAGTTTAGTTGGATTGAAAGCAGTAGCCGGTGTTTCAGGGTCAGGCCAGTCCTGATCCATGAAAGTAGGAATGTTAAAGTGGATAAACATACCAAACCTCAGGTCAACAAATTGTTGCTGTAGTGTGGATAGCGATTTTGATTGTGCACTTAAAATGGCTGGTGACAAACATAGTAAGCCTGCCAATAAGCTGGAAAAGAATTGTTTCTTCATATGAGACCTATACCGTGGTTTAGAAAACCTAATATAATATAAGCATTGCGTCCTGCACCATCCCGGATAAACTACTATCATGATTGGTGAAATTCACATCAATCTCATCATATTAAGGTAGGGATTTATTTGCATGCCCTGCTACCAGCCGGAAACTCCGGGGCTGAAGTGGGTTACCAATTTTAACAAATTAAAAGTATGGTTCACCTCGCCAAAACAGATTATGGCAAGGTTTTGGAATAATACCACTGTGCAGGTACTAAATTAGAGAGTCATTTAATTAAAATAAAATTTATATGAAACTAAGGATCATATCTTTGGCAGTATCGTTGCCTGTATTATTGTTTTCCTGTGTAGGTACAAAGAAGTATAAAGCTTCGGAGGCCCGCTATGTTTCTCTGAGTGAGAAATACGCTGCACTGCAGGGACAATTACAGGATTGCCAGCGTAGTCTTCGTGATTCCACTGCTGCTTTTGAACATCGCAGAAATATCACAGACGAACGTACAGAAGGGCTGAAAAAGAACAACAACGAATTGTTAGATCAGCTGAAAAACCTGTCGGTGATCAGTAATTCACAGGCTGAAAGCATCAAGAAATCATTGGACAATATCGGTGCAAAAGACGCCTATATTCAGGATCTGCAATCAGCAATTGCTAAGAAAGACTCCCTCAACATGGCGCTGGTCATGAATCTGAAAGGAGCAATCGGCGATCTGAATGACCAGGATATCAATATCAAAGTCGATAAAGGTGTGGTATACATAGATATATCTGACAAACTGCTGTTTGAAAGTGGTAGCTATGACATCACTGCACGTGCAAAAGAAGTATTGGGTAAGGTAGCCAAAGTGCTGAATAACCAGCCTAATATCGAGTTCCTGGTAGAAGGTCATACCGATACCAACCCTTACAAAAAAGGTGTGCTGCTGGATAACTGGGACCTGAGTGTGAAGAGAGCCACTGCAGTAACCCGTGTTTTACAGAACGATTATGCTATCAATCCTGCACGCATCACTGCTGCCGGACGTAGCGAATATATCCCTGTAGCATCAAATGACACACCGGAAGGACGAGCTGCCAACCGTAGAACAAGGATTGTGATTCTGCCGCAACTGGATCAGTTCTTCAAACTGTTGGAAAAGAAACAATAAATCGATGGCTGAGGATCACGAAAGTGGTCCTCAGTTTTTCTACCCCTATACAAGATATCCCCTGAAATATGATCGCATTAAAAATCCCTTTTACTTGAAAAAGTATTCTTATACCAAAATACCACTTACATGTAATTTTTACACCCCCCGGTAGAACTAGTGCAAAAAACGCTTTACCTTACACTACGGTGGGCAATAACCAGTACCTGTTACAATATGTTTTGCTAAAAAAATAGTTTAGCGATTATTAACGTTATAAGATGTAATGTTTATTTGTAGTATAAAAGAATTATCCCTCTGGCGAGTGTTCTGGTATGTGTTGTTTGTGTGCATGCTTATAGAGTGTATTGCCTGTAACCCCGGTCAACAGGACAGCGTTGATCACCCAAAATTTTTCGATGCAGTCATCCGCCATACCGACAGTCTGGGTGCAGATCCGGACAGGGAAAGAAGTATGCGGTACCTGGATTCCGTATACACTCATTTTCAACATGCAGGCCCCGGCGATCTGTACCGTAAATACCTTTGGAAAAGAGGATATTATTACGACAAAGACTACTCAAAAAGTCTGATTTACTGCGATAGCATGTTGTATGTGTTGAAAGATGTGGCGGACAATAAAAAATATACAAAGTCTTATGTCAACGCACTGTTGAATAAAGGGGATGTATTGGTCGCACAAAAGCGGCTGACTGAAGCTTTCGAATTTTATTACAAGGCAAAAAAAATAGGTGAAACTACTCATGACACTGCTTTCCTGGCTGATTATTACAACCAGCTGGGCATGATATGCTACAGGCAGGAGAAATACGCAGAAGCTGCTAAGTATTTTAAATTAGCCACACAGCTTCGCCAGATTTGTGGACTGCAGGATTTCGGTGCGTTTTCCTTTATTCAGGAAAACCTGGACAATACCGCGCTCAGTTACGACCGCGGTGGTAACTATGACAGTGCTGAAGTATATTTCCGGAAGGCACTCGATTATATCAATGCAAATGAAGGCCGGTTTCAGGAGGCCGCCAACCAACGGCGCTATGCCATTACCGCAAAAGGTATCATATACGGCAACCAGTCTTTCATGTATCTGAAAAAAGGCGATACCGCTAGTGTAGAACCGCTGCTGCTGGAAAGTATCCGCATCAATAATCAACCGGGGTTTGCCAACGAAGATGCCTATTTTACACAATTGCGGCTGGCCAATCTCTACATCAATACCAACCGGATGTCCAAAGCATTCGAGGTACTGAAAAGTGTTAAATCTGCCCTGGACAGCATTGCGCAGCCAGATAGAGAACTGCGCCTCAGATGGCTCAAAGCGGAACAAACCTGGTTTGAGAAAACCAATCAGCCTGATAAAGCCTACGCTTTTCTGAAAGAATATACTTACATCAAAGATTCGCTGGACAGCCGTAACCGGAAGTTGCACGAAGCGGATATCAGCAGAGAATTTGATAACGTCGCCCGTCAGCAGGAGATCATTGCACTCAAAAACGACGACCGGCTCAAAACAATTCTGTTAGTGATCACTTCGCTCTTCCTGGCATCTGTGATGGCTATTGCCTTCCTGATCTGGAAAACGTGGTTACGCTCCAAACAAAACCTGCAACTCGTAGGTATTCAAAATGACAGGCTCACCACTGCTCTCCGCAACCTGGAAAGCAGAGATCAGGAAAATGCAGCACTGCTCAAAGTCATTATTCACGACCTGAAAAATCCCGTGGGCAATATCGGCGCAATCGCTGGTCTGCTGCTGGATGGAGAAGAGTTCGATCAGGCACAGCGCAAAGCAATGTACCAGATGATCGCCAACGCAGGCAATCAGGCATTTGAAATCATCAACCAACTACTGGAGCATAAAAACAAAGGACAACTGGCCGGTTTAAAATCAGAAATGACCGACCTTCCCCGCCTCTTAATGGAATGTATCGATCTGCTACAGTTCAAGGCGCAGCAAAAGAGACAACGCATCAGAGTGGGCCGCGTACCCGCAGGTCTGGCATATCTGGACAGGGATAAGATCTGGCAGCTCTTTACAAACCTGATTGATAATGCTATCAAGTTCAGTAGTGAAAGGGCTGTGATCAGTATCAGTGCTACCCGGACAGACAATACCTTTACCATTATGATCAAGGATAAAGGCATTGGTATTCCGCCGGAATTAAAAGAAAAGATCTTTGAGATGCACACTTCTGCGGGAAGACCGGGTACAGCCGGTGAACAGTCCTTTGGACTGGGGTTATCCATCTCCAGAAAAATTGCAGAAATGCACAATGGCCATCTGTGGTTTGAAAGTATACCTGGTAAGGAAACAACCTTTTATGTAGAACTCCCCTGTGAGCCTAGTAAGCAACCTGCTGCTAAAGGTGCGCGTCTGAACGTATGATGTTGGTTATAATACAGCTTCCACCGTCTCCCGCTCCATCAGCTTCCGCATATTAATGATGGCATACCGGACCCTGCCCAGCGCAGTGTTGATGCCTACATTGACGGTTTGCGCAATCTCTTTAAAACTCAGATCTGCATAGTATCGCAGGATCAGTGCTTCCCGCTGTGTTTCCGGCAGGCGATCCAGTAATGCCTGCACAGCGGTATTGGTTTCCCTGATGATAATCTGCTGCTCCTGACTCAGGTCTATGCGGCTGTCACCACTGGTAATATCATCGTTATAGATAAGTGCAAAAGCAGGACGCGCATTCTTCTTACGAAAATGGCTGATACAGCAGTTGTGAGCGATTCTTACTGCCCAGGCTATGAACCTGCTGTTATCCAGGTAATGACCTTCATTTAGCGCATTAATGATCTTGATAAACACATCCTGGAAAATATCTTCTGCCAGGTGACGATCTTTTACTAACAGCATGATGGTCGTAAAGATCCTGTTCTTGTGTCTGTATACCAGCACCGAGAAAGCACTGTCGTCTCCCGATCTGTAGAGTTTTATTAATTCTTCATCTGTCAATTCACTATATCTTTTCATGGTATGATTATTAGATGTTGAAGAAATTGGCCGCTCTCGACAAAGCAGCCCTGTTACTTGTGGTTTTGATGGAGATGGTCATTAGTAAACTAGTTCTTAAGATGCAGGTAAGCTTTTACCTGTTCATAATTGTTCCAGTCGATACCAGCTTTGCGTGCAGCAGCCTGGCCACCTGGAATGATTACATATCTGTATTGGAAAGACTTGTTTCCATTATCATCAGTATAAGAGCTGAAATCTGAGTTGCTGTAGATTTCAAAACCGCCAACGAATATTGATAAGTTGATGATATAGCTGCCATCGAAATAGGGTAATGGCATTATTACCAGCTCACCGCTACTTGTATAATATTGGGTGTATACTTTTACATCACCGCTATTCAGGATAGCTGATGTGATCTTTGGTGCATCTACGTCTACGAAGTAGGTTGCATTATCAGATGCCATGTTGAAAGTTGCATCTGCCCACTCAGAATAAATGATACCTGCATTACCTGCAACACCGGTGTCGCCTTTCTCACCCTGTGGGCCTACAGGACCCGCGTCGCCTTTTTTACAAGAAGTCATTCCAAGAGTAAGGGAGAACATACATGCCACGAATAAATAACCGAAAACCTTTTTCATAATTTAAATTTTGATTGTTTGTTTTGTTTAAATTTTTGAATCTTTTAAATGCGTTTATCTCCATCTAAATGCGCTAGAAATTGCGGGGACACAGATCACCATATCTGTTCCCTATTAAGAACCCTATTAAAATCTCATGTGATCCTTTACTTACCGTATTCAAGGACGAAGTGGTATAATCATATGAATACCCGATATTGATCGTCGAATTAATATTCAAGCCCAACATAGCCGCAAACCCATCCTTTATGCGGTATGAAGCCCCTACCCACATTCTGTCTCTATACTGAAACTTTGTATTCAAATCAAAACTCACCGGTGCTGCCGTAATCATCCTTACCATAACAGAAGGCAACACGCTGATATCCTCACTGATAAATGCACGATAGCCACCAGACAGGAATAAATGCGGTACCAGTTTTCCCCTGTACAATGAATCACCCACCACTTTTCCATTATCATAGGCAATGCCTTGCGGAATAATATTCTGCACTGCCGCGCTGATATAATAGTTACTGCTGTACAACATCAATCCTGCATTCACTTCCGGCCTCCACTTATTCAGCAGTGTACTCGCCGCAATCACCGGATCTCCTGCCTGCTCAAAATCCAGCTTCGATGCATCCAGCGACATCTGCTGCGCACCTATGGAAATGCCGGCACTTACACTGGTGCGTGCTGAAATCGGAATGTGATGTGCATACGTACCTGTCACAGAAAATCTGTTCAGCGGCCCCGTTTTATCATTCAGGATAGTC
>Ga0182005_1000332_pt1 | contig 27680 bp, 23 predicted proteins | sample Sormic07211103_1_FD_123021 | JGI IMG/M metagenome (GOLD analysis project Ga0182005, IMG submission 123021) | Rhizosphere microbial communities from Sorghum bicolor, Mead, Nebraska, USA - 072115-103_1 MetaG | ecosystem: Host-associated > Plants > Roots > Rhizosphere | place: USA: Nebraska...
GCCAGTTGCAATATTTCACTTGGAAATACCGGCATCAGCGGCTCGAGCCAATGGTTTCCCAAGACAGATTCAGCACTCATAAAATCTCCAGAATCGCGGATTTTTTTGCGAATTCAAGATTACTCTCAAAGCCTTTATTTACCTAGCCTTCAGTCATGTAGGAGATTTCATGAATGGGTGTAGTTAGCGGATTTGTTTGCGGATTTACTGTAGGAATTTACTGCTGTGTATCTGTGTTATGCACAAGAGCGCGAATAACTGGGTGCTCGAAATAAAGTTTGACACAGAGCCCCCCAGAATTCGCGGCCTATGTCGATGAGGCCTACCCCTGCGCACGAATCATAATTTGACACGTCCAGATGTCCCATCTAAAAAAGCACTCCGCTGCGCTCAATATAGTTTGACACAGCTGGCGACAATCCCGCTCAAAACGCCCATCTGTGTAACTCTCGTTCAGTTCATCGCTGCCGGCACGACCCCCCCCCCCACGGCGCTCACACCGAAGGACATCGCCATTCGGCCAAAGGCGAGATGTCTCGGTTTGCCCAGCTTTCAGGCTCGCGGCCTAGCTAGAATGCCGAGCAATTTGCCAGCATGTAACAGGGCTTGTCAGAATGGATCATTGATCCTTCCCGAGGCGCGTTGACATGCAGGGCTTTTTCACGCAGATCGAAGACACGGAAGAGGTGCGCCAAGGCGACATCATTCGTCAGCTAAATCCCAAGAACGGGTTGACCAAAAGGCTGGGGATAGTAATCACGGCCGACTGCGACATAGCCCAGAATAAAAACGGTGAGCGTTACACCTGGTTGGAAATCGTGCCCATGGCTGCCTATGTCGAAGGCCCCTGGGCTCAGGAACAGCTGCGAAAGCTCTCAGAAAAGCGTTCCAAGGGAGTGCTTGAGTATCTCAATGGTCAGATCCGCAAACGGGACCCTAGCCTCACAGCACTCACCCGTGAGGCGCTGGTGCTGTGGCTACGCAGCAAGTCTGCCGAAGAAATCCTGGCGAGCACCACCGGCAAATCCCCTGCCTCAGGTGACAAGCAGCTACGCGATCTCCAAGCCTTCGCCCTCACGGTGAGCTCCGACGAAACTCAGAGTGCGTTCAGCCGGTTAAAAGGTGCGTGGACCCTTTACGGTACAGACGAAAAATCTCAACAGGACAACGTGCGCAATGCCTTCAAAGACAGCGGCGGTTTCCAGGATTATTTCGTGCTCCCAGAACTGCCCCGGGAGACAGGCCTCGGTTTTGTGGTGATGCTGCGATCCATGTGGTCCCTCATGGCCAACGAGTTGTACCTCACCGAGCAAGATGCACGTATCAATGACCGCCCAGATGCGTTTCATCGCCTGGGCCGCCTGAACGATGGCATCCGTTTCTCTATAACGCAAAAGCTGGCATTCCTGTTTTCCCGTATCGGCATGCCGACGACCTTTGAGTCCGCCTGCGAGACGGTAGCTGAGCTTACAGTCGAGGAATTCTTCAAGAAAAAAGTGCAGGAGGCATGACCATGACGACGACCGTATCCGCTCTTGTCGTTGACCAGAAGGCGATCAATATTCTGGACCGAGCGTTCGTTGAGGATTCTTGGCTGGAGAAGTTCGAAGTGCCGCAGAACCCCGATGGCCTTCGCCGTGTGGAGTCGAATGGCACCGTCTACCTACTGTCCGAAAATGCCGAACTTGAAGACGGCTACTTGGTGATCAACACTGGTATTTTCGGCCCTGCTGCCGGCCTTGCCAGGCCACGCACCGCCTTTGAGCGGGTGATCCGCGTCGCATTGCGCCACTTCGATCGAAGCATAGCTATTCCTATCCAGTGGCAGCCTTATCACGCCGGCTCCCGACTTTCGGTTTTCGCGCAGGCTTCTCGAACGGCTTCGCAGCGAATTTACTTCGATCAATCGCCCGACGGCACCGGGAATCTCTACGCCTTTGCTGTTACCGCTAACCCAGCAGATCTGGACGGAGTACCAGAAGACGATGCGCTGTATCAGCGGGCAATAGAGGGCATCCCCAATGCTCTGCTCGCTGATGTGCCACCGCCTCCCCAAGTTGGTAACTTCGGCGTCTTGCTGTCGGAGAGCCTAGGCGTCCGACTGGCGAGTTCGGGTACTCTTGAAGAGTGGTATGAGAACCGGTTGAATAGAGAGCAACGCGAATTTGTCGATCGGCCGCATGACCGGCCGGTGCGCTTGCGCGGTGCAGCCGGTACCGGCAAGACACAATCGATGGTCGTGAAGTGCCTGCGCGATCTTTACGCTGACGCAGACGGCACTAAAACCTTCGCTTTCCTGACCCACAGCTCGGCATTGGCCCACACAGTCGTGCGGGGCATGCTCCATGCACTTGACCCCACTGAACGCTGGGCATCGTTGAAGTGCCCTAACGAGCAGCCCAGGCTATGGATCGGTACGATCTACGAGCTGGCGCAGGAGAAGCTGGGTTACGAGAAAAAGGGACTGAGGCCTTTGTCCCTGGATGGTCGTGAAGGTCGCGAATACCAGGGGATGCTGATCGAGCAGGCGATTGACCAGGTTGTAAAAAATGCTCGTATCGTGTTTGACCTGTTCCCCGGCTGTCCTGACTTCCAGAACCGTTTGGTGAATCGCGGCAACGACGCCACGCTCATTGACGAACTCATGAACGAGTTTGCATGTGTGCTAGATTTGGAGTTGATCAAGAAGGACACCGCCGAAGGCAATCGCTATGCGCGTGGCGGCTCCAGGGAGCTCTGGCAGATGGTTCTGCCCACCGAAGCGCACCGGCGCGTGGTGCTGGAAATTCATGACATCTACCGGGCGCTACTACGTAATGAGCAGATGCTGAGCATGGACCAAATGATCGCCGACTTCGATCGGTACATTGGCACCCATGAATGGGGGGCTCTGCGCGAACGTGACGGCTTTGACCTCGTGTTCGTTGACGAATACCACTACTTTACCCGCGCCGAGGCAATGTTGCTGCACAACTTGTTCAAGACGCGAGCGCAGGTCTCCGGGCGATGGCCCTTACTCATGGCTTACGACATCAAGCAGGCCACGAATGACGTCCCCATCAGCGGTGGGATGGAGAGGTTCCGCAACCCAGGCGTTGGGGAGTCCGTCCTCACCGAGCTCAAACAGGTCTACCGGTCAACGCCGCAGATTACTGCCCTATTGCGCGACCTAGACGCCTCTTTCCCAGCCATGGACTTGGAGGGCGAGTACGCGACTTACGTGGCCGAGTCGCAGCAGGAAAATGGCGAAACGCCGACCTTGACCATATACGATACCGATATTGCCTTGATCGACGGCGTCCTTGACCAGGCCATCCGCAGGGGGCGTAGCATTGATGGCGGCGGTAGCCAGGTGGCAGTGCTCTGCTTGAATGAAGGTCTATTCGACAAGATTCGTGTTGCCGGGCGGGTACGCGAAAGAATCGTGGCGATCACCAGCCGCGAAGACTTCAAGGAGCTACGCAACGCCAACAACAAGTGCGTCTTCAGCATGCCAGAATTCGTGGCAGGGTTGCAGTTCGACACTGTATTTCTCATTCATGCGGATAGCGCGGACTATGACGAAGACCAGGGTCAGGGTTCGCGCCGTCGTTACGTGTCGCGCGTCTACCTCGGGGCTAGCCGGGCAGCGCGCCAGGTCCTGATATCGAGCTCCAAGGAACACGGTGGGCACAGCCAGTTGCTGGCCGCTCCGCTGGCCAACGGAACGTTGCAGCGCATCAATTGATGGTCCTGGGTTGGTGTATAGCTGACAAGCAAAAGGGCCCGCTCGGGCCTTTTTGTTTTCTCTCGCGGCGGTGCCGCTTGAGCAAGATTTGGCCGCTTTCTCAATTGCTGAAATCGGCTGAATCCACCTCTAGGGACCGCTGCCTAATCCAGCTTTACTACACGTCAGCTAGCCGTCAAGCAAGATTTCAGAGAGCATCTGGAGTTATCTAACCAACTATAATTGGTCATTTTTTGATCTGGTCGGTCTGCTCGAAATTCTGCGACTCCTCTCTGTACCGATGTGTCTCGGACACAAAATCGATGAAGGCCACCGCCGAGGCAACTGCAAGACGAGCGTGCCTGGGCTGAAGTCCGCGGTGCTGGCCATCCTTTCCGTGCCCAGTGCCATACAGACCTCTCAACTGTGCCAAATTACTCGTGATGCTGGTTAAATTGCGCAGAATCAACCGAATATTTTCAGCCCCCTTCGCTGCGTCGCTAACACCCTCCGGCACCAATTTAAGTGCCTTGGTGACTTTCTTGGTCAGGTCGCCAAGGTCGTCTGACTTAGTGAAGGTGATTTCACATTTAGTGAGAATGGATTTGCAGCAGGTCTCCACCAGCTCCTTAGCTGTACCTATAGCCAATTCAGGGTCGCTATCTACGGCGTGCTCTAGGCGCTCGATCTGCTTTGCCATCCATCCAGCGTTCAGCGCTTCCGCAACGGCCTTCGCTCGTACAACGGACCGGGAAGAGTTGTTCTCAATCGTTCGAAAAGCAAAGCGGGGACGACCAGCTATCAACTCTTCTTCGTACAACTCCCATCCGGCGCCCTTGAGTTGGTCGTTGAGCTGTACCACAAGGTTAAGCGCTTCATCACGGTCGGGACGCACCAGAGGATGAACCATTTCACACAAAAAACGGAGGAATAGCTCTGCACCGCCATCAACAAGCTGAAAGCGACTGTCGTTGTAAACCCAATCGTTCTCCCAATCATCGTTGTTCAATCGATGCTGCCAGATATCGCCCGCTGCGTCCTTGTAGCGGTTGTCTGTGGATGGCAACTTATCAAGCTCATAAAGTCGGCTCAAAAACTCAATATCGCTCAACCGGCCATACCATTTCACGTCGTCTAGCCTGAAGCCATCGAGGATGTTTTGACGTACCCGTTTAGGTAGTTCCGACGTACCAGATCGCCAATCCGCTCGAAACTCTTTGTCGAGGACGATCGCGGCAGAATAGAAATCAAATGGCTCATGCTCGGTGACAGTCTTGAGTCCGGCAGTGATCTGCTCTTCTAGTAGGCTACGTTTTGCACCTAGGCGGACGTAGTCCAATGTTGGCACTCTGAACACAATGTCCCAATACTGAGTTCCACCATTCCAATTGTCCTGTCCCGAGAGCTCCGCCATGGCGGGATAGTCACGTACCACATCAGCTGCATCGTCAGCCCCATCAGCCCGCAGAAGTGCATGTACTGTCGCCAAAAGCGGCTCAATTTGCTCTTTTTGCTCCATACCCACCCCATCAAACTGGTAACCCGATGATTATCGTAGCCAGCAATTGAGCTGTGCTTCTTCATCAGCACTCAAAAACCACGACACCAACGTGGCTCCAAAATGTCCGCACGAGCTCACACATACGGTCTCCACCATACGAATTTCGAGGTGGCCACACGCCATACTGAATCAGAAGCCGATGAAAGCGAAACGATTTCAGATTAATACGCTACACTCACGCCGAAATCCGAAACAGTTAACCATTTGAGCGAATCATTCCGTGGAATACCTCTCCGAAATCTTGAAGATCCTGGACGGAGCTCTCAAGGCTAATGCCAGCATGGCCTCCAACTATGCGGGCCTTTTGGCAGACAAGCTGGAGAGCGATGGCGACAAAAAGCAGGCCCGCATGATCAGAGAGCGACTTGCCAGGGCTCCGGCGGCGCTTGCCAGCGCTCAAGATGCAGCACATGGTTTCAGCTTCTCAAACCTACCAACCGATGGTGAAAGTCATCTGCACACGGTCGATGTGAGTAATCCGGCGATCGATAAAGAGTCCCTCCTACTGCCCAGCGCTGTAGAGAGTCGAGTACAAGAATTCTTGGCAAACATCCGCAGATTCGACGAGCTAGCTCGAGTAGGCGCAGCCATGGCTAGCCGTTTGCTGACTTATGGTCCTCCTGGCACAGGGAAGACCAGGCTCGCTCGCTACATTGCCGCGAATCTCGAGCTGCCGCTGCTTACTGTACGCTGCGACACCCTGGTGAGTAGCCTTCTGGGGCAGACCAGCCGCAACCTACGGCGGGTGTTCGAATACTCTCAGCAGAGACCCTGCATACTTTTCCTAGATGAGTTCGATGCGTTGGCCGGCGCCCGCGGCAATGAAAGAGATGTTGGTGAGCTGCAGCGAGTGGTCATTGCCCTGTTACAGAACATCGATGCAGTGCCAGAAAGCACGATTCTTGTCGCCGCTACCAACCATGATCAGCTGTTGGATCCCGCGATATGGCGTCGCTTCAGTTTCCGTATCCCGATGGCCGAACCAGATCTGGCGTTGCGAAAATTACTCTGGAGACAGTATCTGGAACCATTCAGCTGCGAGACTTTGAATCTCGACGACCTCGCTCATTTATCGGTAGGGATTACCGGCGCAAACATTGAGCAGGTATGCCTTGATACAAAACGAGCTGCCGTTTTATCAAATAAGTCCGGGATCGACGAGGACCAGCTATTTCGCCGGCTGGGATTAAATCTTGCGCTGACAAGTGGCCGAGTGCTATCTACTGTTGAGTCAGAAATTAGGTGGCTTAATGGATGGGCGCCAAGGTACTTCTCCCTGAGAACTCTAGGGAGGCTGTACGACCTATCGACTAGGCAAATAACAAAGATCCTCAAGGAGGAGATCGGTAGTGGCCCGCAAGAACACACCCGCACAGCAGCCATTGAGTGCTAGGGTTGAGAATCCTTTTTTACACATCCCGTTTCAGCCTAAGGATCTCTCCTCTATTGAAGGCAATACTGGTGGAGGTGGCAAAGAGCTCGTAGTAGTCGATGCCGCCTACCGGCAGGCGCTTTCCAAAAACCTCACAGACGCCCATTTGGTACTTGCCCACGAGCAGGTGCTGCATCCTCAAGCGTTAACTCACCTAGTACTCAAACTGCGTGAAAAAGGGATTGCGAAAAGCCATAGACCCACTGTGCTTGCGGAAGAAGCAAGCCTAGAGCCAGCCGGCCACGCGCGAATCGATGAAATGCTTGTCGGCGCATCAGCACACAGCATGAGCGCATTGAGTCGCGTCATCCTTCAGCGCAACACCAAGAAAATCCGTTGTAATTTGAGTGCAATCGAAGCAATCCAACCGTGGGATCGCCAACGGAGAAACCCCGCGGGGAGCAAGCAATTGCTCGATCATGGGCGAGCAGTACTGAGACTATTCCAATACCAGCATGACCGTCTTAACACCTTCAACTACGAGACAGTGCTACGCACACTGAAATCACTGTCGTTGCCATTCGTCGAAATCGCCCAAGGTCGTGGCCTTCCAATCATCGGTATTCAGGATCTCGACAAGATTCAAGGCGACTCCTTGGACATGATTCTGGACTTTCCCGGCATCCGGTCGATCTACGCAGAGCAGGTATTCCGTCCACGAAATACAGTACTGAAACCCCAAAGCGGGACCTCTGCGAGCCAGACCCAACCGACAGAACAGTCAATCGGCTTACCGACCGTAGCGGTCTTCGACACTGGGGTCAGTACAGACGCAAAGCTTATCGAGCACTACGTCAAAACCCGGGACACCTATGTCCTGCCTCCTGACACGAACTTCGAACACGGAACAGCTGTCGCCTCGCTCATCGCCGGCGGGGCTCACTTCAACGACAAACATGCTTGGCTACCAACAACGCCTGCCCAGATCCACGATGTCTGTGCGCTGGAGATCGCCGGCTCACATATGAGTGATCTGGAGCTACGACTTCGAGCTGCCGTCCAACGCCGCCCAGATGTAAAGATATGGAACATCTCTATAGGCGGTGAGTCTTGCGACGAAAGTCTCTTCAGCGATTTCGCCATGACCCTGGATGAGCTGAGCGACAAGTACCAAGTTCTGTTCGTAGTAGCAGCCGGCAACTACAACGACCTACCACGTCGGCAATGGCAGAGTCCTTCTACTCTTGACGACCGAATCTCCTGCCCTGGGGAGTCTGTACGTGCTCTGACTGTTGGATCGATCGCGCACATCGATGCAGTTGACGCTCTCAGTGGTGCTGGCCATCCTGCGCCCTACTCGCGGTGTGGCCCAGGTCCGGTATTCACCCCGAAACCTGATATTACCCACGTGGGCGGTGGTGTTCATGCCCCTTGGAATGCTGGCTTGGCCAGCCTCAAGGTTCTTGGGCCTGACGATAGGCTGCATTACGGATTTGGTACGAGCTACGCTGCTCCACTCGCATCGAGCATGGCAGCTCATGCTTGGCAGGCACTCGTTGGCAGGCCGACGCTCAACCCTTCGCCATCCTTGGTAAAGGCACTGATGATTCATGCTGCACAACTCTCTTCGCCTGACTACGACTCCTTCCACCGGCGCTACTTGGGCGCCGGCCGACCTGATGATGTCCTAAAGGCGCTCTACGATTCTGATGACAGCTTCACGTTGGTATTTCAGGCCAACCTGGTGCCAGGGAACATGCGATGGCGCAAGACGCCTTACCCAATCCCTGATGTGCTGATTCAGGACGGAAAATTCCGAGGTGAGATCATCATAACAGCGGCCTATGCCCCGCCTCTCGACCCAAACGCAGGTAGTGAATACGTGCGCGCAAACGTTGAATTGAGCTTCGGTGTGATTACCGGCGATACCATCAAAGGCATGGTTCCGATGGACAGCGAGGAAGGTCAAAGCGGATATGAAATCGCCCAAATATCCTCTGGCAGCAAGTGGTCACCGGTAAAAGTACATCGCAAAAGCTTCACAAATGGGGCAGCCGGAAAACAGTGGGGGTTGCAGGCAAAAGCTCGGCTTCGAGCGTACGAGCCAGACCTTACTGAAGCTTTGCCGGTGAGCATCATAGTGACCTTGCGATCGCTCGAAGGAGATCCTCAAGTGCGGGCCGCAGGCCTGAGGGCTTTGAGCCAGTGCAACTGGATCAACACGCCACTTCCAGTGCGAGTACCAATCCGCCTGTAGGCCTAACTGCCTCCGGCATCAGCGGTGCCGTAATCTAAACCACCGCTCATCATCAATTCGATCATTCCGGTAGGAATGGTCGAGCTTGGTGCGGCCTCTTCAGCTTTAGCAACGACTGAAGCCCCCCAATTTGCCAGTTACTTTCAGCTAGTCGCCTAAGGGGCATAGGGGTAGTCCCCTTTGCCCGCTCCGATAAGCGGTAGCTTGACACCCTTTGGTTCGAAGAATAGTCTACCTACTAGTTGGTAGACAAACGAACAGAGGACATCATCATGCAGTTCAAAGGTCGCAAGCTTTTGGTAGTAGGTGGCACGAGTGGTATCGGTCTCGAAACCGCACAAATGGTCGCCGAGCAAGGCGGTTCGGTGGTGATCGTGGGCAACCGCCCTGAGAAAGCCGAAACCGCACGCCAACAACTGGCTGCCGTTGCCGGCGAAGACAAGGTTGCTGCCTACTCGGTAGATCTGACGGACTTTGCCAGCGTCCAGGCACTGATCGAAAAACTGGCCGCAAGCCACAAGGACATTGATCTGATGGTCAATTCTGCAGGCATCTACTATCCGAAGGCGTTTATCGAGCACTCGCTTGAGGATTACGACAACTTCCTCAACCTGAACCGTGCCGTATTCTTCCTGACCCGTCAGGTGGCGGCACAACTAGTCGCTCAGGGCAAACCTGGTTCGATCGTAAACGTCACCGCCGTGGCAGCGCGTCAGGCTGTTGAAGGTGTCCCAGCTTCGGCCTACTCCATGGCCAAAATGGGTCTGGACGCCCTGACGACTCACGCTGCGGGTGAGTTGGCCCAGCACGGTATTCGAGTCAACTCGGTCAGCCCGGGCATTGTGGAAACCAAAATCTTTGAGCGTTTCATCCCCGGCGATCAGCTGGCTGGTGCGCTGAATGATTTCCATAACTTCCACCCACTGGGTCGCAATGGCACCCCACGTGATGTGGCTGAGTCCATAGTGTTCCTGCTCTCCGATAAAACGTCCTGGGTGACGGGTGCAGTCTGGGATGTGGACGGTGGAGTCATGGCTGCCCGGAAGCAAGGGAAGTAAACTCGCTGCGTAGTGGCCGGAATCGCTCTTTTCTGGTCGGGCGATGAAGGCAGGAGAATGTATGACACTGGCAACACGGGACGCGTTAATTCAAGCCGCTGAAGGACTCATGCGCACGAGAGGCTATGCGGCGTTCAGCTACGCGGATCTTGCAGATGTTGTCGGTATTCGCAAGGCGAGCATTCACTACCACTTCCCGACAAAGGAAGACCTGGGAATCGCGATCGTCGAAGAGTACGTCTCGCGAGTGCAGGCTGAATTCGAGCGCATCGAGATCAATCAGAAAGGTGCAATTGAAAGGCTCAAGGCGTTCTATGTGCTTTTCTATTCCAGCACTGAAGGTGGTCTGTTGCCTTTGTGTGGTGCGCTGGCGGCAGAAATGGCCGCATTGCCCGATGGGCTTCAACGTCTGACACAGCGATTCTTCGACGTGCAGTTGTCCTGGTTGACCAGAGTGATGGACGAAGGCATTGCTGGTGGGGAGTTAGCTCAAGGGCGCGGATCCAGAGAAAAGTCTTACCTGTTGCTCAGCATTCTTGAAGGGTCAAGCTTCATCAACTGGGCCACCAAGGACGGAGAAACTGTGAATCTGGCTGTAATTCGGATGATCGCAGAGTACTGATCTCTGCGTACACGGGGCTGATAGCGAACCGCGTCGGCCCATTTTTTGGCAAATCTTACCTATCTACTAGTAGGGTAGTAATCATGTCTAGCATGCCGAACTGGCAACAAACCATCACCGATGTAAGTGCTCGCCTGAAAGAGTTTGGCACTCATTCGCCTGACACCCTACGGGGCGCAGCGATGCTCGGTAACGCCGGCAACAAAACCAATCACCTCGATGCCAAGACCCGTGAGCTGATCGCTCTGGCTGTCGCTGTCACCACTCGTTGCGACGGCTGCATCGCGTTTCACGCTGCGGAAGCCAAGAAGCTCGGCATCACCATCGAGGAAGTCACCGAAGCCCTGGGTGTGGCAGTGAACCTGAACGCCGGTGCGGCGGTGGTGTACAGCACTCACGTCCTGGATGCCATGGACAGTAACCCTCAGAGCTGAGGGAGCATTCGCAGCTTATCCAGCAGAGGCAGATGAGAGGAGATTCCATGAAGAAAATTACGGTTGAGGTCTGGTCCGACTTTGTCTGTCCCTGGTGCTGGATAGCAAAGAAGCGCCTTGAAAAGGCCATTGATGCACTCGGGCATGAAGTTGAAATCATCCCTCGCGCTTATCGATTGGCCAATGGCTTGAACCCGATCCCGTTCAGCCAGGCACTGGTGCAGAAAACAGGCAGCAAGGCGCAGGCGGACGTGTTCATGAAGGCCGTGCAAGTAAATGCTTCGCTTGAAGGGTTGGACTACCAGTTTGACGGCATGCGCTTCGGGGACACCACCGCAGCTCACCAGTACGTAAAGACCATCTCTGATCCGACCCTGCAGGCCCGCTTTATCGAACGGCTTTACCTGGCAGGAACCACCGAGGGCAAGGACAACTTCAACGAACAGATCTTGAGAGATCTGGCGAGGGAGGTGGGTGTACCTGATCTCCATGGCCTCGATTCGGCAGAGGCCGCAATTCGCAGTGATGAAGCGGCGGTAAACCGCTTTGGAACCGGCATACCGCTGTTCGTGATCAATGGTAATCGCCACATCGCCGGCGCCCAAGATTCCGCGGTGTTTACCAAAGCGCTCCGCGCCGCAGTTGAAGAGCTTTTGAGTGATGACGACGCCCTCAGTGCAACCAGCTGCTCGATATCTGGCTGCACGGCCTGACTGCGTCACAGCCCTCGGCTGCCTTGAACTTCTGATTATTAACTCATGATTTTAAGAGGATTCGACAATGGACAAGCATCTCAACGGTATTGATATCGCGGCGCTGCAAGCCTTCGCACAGGGCGTCGCTGAAGATCCATCCAAGCGTCACGCACGCTTCAAGATCAAAACCAAGTGGGAACATCAGACCCGCACCGTGGCCTCCGTCGACCGCTTCCACCTGAGTGGCACCGACTATCCACGTGACATCAAGATCGCGGCTGATGAACCGCTGGAGCTGTTGGGTAAAAACTCTGCCCCCAACCCGCAGGAACTGCTGATTTCCGGTCTGAACGCCTGCCTCTCCGTTGGCTACGTGGTGAACGCGTCGGTCATGGGGATAACCATCCACAGTCTGAAAATCGAGACCAGTGGTGAACTGGATCTGCGTGGCTTCCTGGGGCTGGACGAAAGCGTCAACCCAGGCTTCGACGAGATGAGCTACGTGGTGCGCATCCACACCGATGCCCCTGCCGAAAAGGTGGAAGAGCTGCACCGCATCGTCACCAAGACGTCTGTGAACCTCGCCAACTTCTCCAAGGCGATCCGTATGGTGCCGAAACTCGAAGTCGTCGCCGGTTAAGCAAGCCGCTTTGATTCAGGTATTCGTTCGTAGAGGTTGCACATGAAAAAGCTGTTTACTCCATACAATCTGGACAGCCTGGAACTGGCTAACCGGGTAGTCATGGCCCCAATGACCCGTACCCGGACAGAAGACAACGTCCCGACAGAACTGACTGCGCTGTACTACGCGCAGCGGGCCTCAGCCGGTCTGATCATCACTGAAGGTCTGCCGATTTCTGACGAAGGGCGTGGTTACCTGTACACCCCTGGGATCTACACCGATGAACAGACCCGTGCCTGGCGCAAAGTGACTGATGCCGTGCACGCCAAAGGCGGCAAGATCTTTGCTCAGCTGTGGCATGTTGGCCGAATGTCCCATGTGTCGTTGCAGCCAGGCAACGTGGCACCAGTCTCGGCGAGCGCCGAGCCGGCTGTGGGTACTACGGTTTACGCGTGGACCGCACCTGGCGTTGCTGGCCCTGTTGCCCCCAGCGTCCCGCGTGCACTGACCATCGATGAGATTCACCGTGTAACTGAAGACTTCGTCGCTGCGGCGTTACGTGCGGTGGAGGCCGGCTTCGACGGCGTCGAGCTAATGGCCGCTAACGCTTTCCTGTTCGACCAGTTCCTGAGCAGCCAGATCAACACACGTACCGACAAATATGGTGGTTCAATCGAGAACCGTCAGCGCTTCCTGCTGGAGACTGTTGATGCTATCGCTGATGCCATTGGCGGCTTCCGTTTAGGTGTAAGGATCTCACCGTTCGGACGTCTGTACGATCTGCGCCCATATCCAGAGGAAGAGGCGACCTGGAACAGTATCGCCTCGGAACTGAACGAGCGTGAGCTGGCTTTCGTCCACTTGAACTACCAACCAACGCTGGATGCAGTGCCCTTCCCAAGAGGTTTCTACAGGCACTTCCGCTCACTCTACAAAGGCACAGTCATCGGCGCCGGTGGGTTCAATGCACAGTTGGCAGAAGCCGAGCTGCAAAACGGCAATCACGATCTGATCGCCTTCGGCACCTCGTACATCGCCAACCCTGACCTAGTTGAGCGTATGCAAAACGGTTGGCCACTCGCACCGAGCGATCACTCCACCTTCTACGGTGTGATTGGAGCGAAAGGCTACACCGACTATCTGCCACACCAGGGCTGAGCGTTCAGCTAGTTCAAAACGTCACGTAAGTACTGAAGGAGTCTGGCTATGCCACTGGTAACTGTGAAGGGGATCGAAGGTGTTTTCTCGACCGAACAAAAGGCCGAGATTATCAGCAAGATCACCGATGCTATGGTCTCGGTCGAAGGCGAGAAAATGCGCGGTGTCACCTGGGTCATTTTTGAGGAAGTGAAGAGCGGTGACTGGGGCATCGGCGGCGAGCCGATCACTACCGAGAAAGTCAAAGCGATTCAGAACAGCTGAAGACGTTGAAAGCTCAACCTGCGCAATGCAGGTTGAGCCCATCAGTCGCGTCCATCAGCTTTGACCATCATGTAACGTATGGGAAATTGCACAGTATCTGACCGGTCCCTTGGATCAGAATTGACCAGCCGTTTGCACCGGACGTGACTAGCCGTTTGAATTAGACCTGACCAGCCATTCATATCGAATTTAACCAGCACATATAACGGCCATGACTGGCTGCGAGTCTCTCGGTAGTGCAAATGGCGACGGGTAAAGATCGACTAAAAGCAGTCGAAGGTGCCTAATTGCTACCGACCCAAAGCGGCTGTTGTAAGCTATGCAGATGGAACGAAGAATGTTATTTGTTCTACTCCAATTTAACCACTCCAGATCTGCTTTGTAGTACCAATTAAGCGATTGGACCTACCCCGCCAATGGGTTATTCTTGTATATATTTTTGGGGGAGGGAGCTATGGCTTGGGTAAGGAGCGTGATCGAGAGACTGCTGAATGACATATATCTCGATTTCGATTACACAGAGAAAATTCTTAGCCTTTTGGATCGTGAAGTACAGGAGATTACTGAAGATCCTCGCGACTTTGGAAATACATTTGCGGTAAATGTCGCGGGCATATTACTGCTTGAGATGGTTGAGAGGAAGTTTGGAGCAACTTCTCTAGATGCCGAATTTATGTCAACTAGTCCGGCGTTCTCTACCACTCCCCGCTCCCAAGTTAACGTAAATATGGTAACGGCTGACCATCCGACGGCACGTTACACAATTTTTTTAGGGTGCCGCATAAACACTTGGCATCAATTTTTCTATGAGCTGGCTCATGAGTCCATTCATATGTTGGGTCCGGCCAATACGAAGGAGGTTGAAATTGCCACTCTCGATGAGGGGGTAGCAGTAAAATTTGCGGAAGATTTCTATCGGGAGTACATTTTTCCGTCAACCGGCGTGCCAGTCCCCGAGTCTCCACTGAGTGCACCTCAGAGCGTATACTTTAAAGCCTATCAGGCGGCTAATAAAATCCCTGACGTAATATTGTTCGAAATCAGGGAGAAGTTTAATAATTTTCGAGAGGTTAAAAATCCGCTATTTTACGAAATGACTCTGAATTACCTATCCAGATCAGAGGCCGAACTGCTCTGCTCGGCCTTTGATTACAAGGCGTATTAGATTGTAAATGCAAGATACAGGCTTGCTTATAACTATCCGATATTTGACGTTATATTTCATTGTAGATCGAACGAATCGCTTAGCTGGTAAGTCAGTGCAATTACGCAGCGAGCCCGTGATTAGCAGAGAACGGCCAAAGTGTGTTCTTACGATGTAGCCCACCGATGCCTGGTTACCTCCTCCCGAATAGATTGCAACGCTCGCGATTCATGGCCACAACGCCAGACCAGGTGGGTTCGAACACGTGCAACCTTCGGCGGCAGAGGGAGCGCCCTGACTAGGCTTTCCACCTGAACGGCCTTGAGAACGGACTGCGGCATGATTGCCACCCCCGTACCCGCTGCCACACACGCAGATATTGCATGATAGGACGCGAGTTCGAGCACTCGAGTGGGCACGATTTCGCAGGTATCTAACCAACTCTCCAAAATGCGCCTGAACGAGCAGCCCTTGGCGAAAGCGATGATCGTCGATCCTTGCAGTGCTCGGGCAGTAACGATCGGGCTGTTCTTCGCGACAATGAGAGCGAGCTCCTCGATGAAGACTTCCTGGCTCTCCAAACCAGCAGCGGTAAACGGATCTGAGACGAATGCGGCCTCGATCTGACCGCGATGAACCTGAGCAATTAGCGAATCCGTTGATCCGGATATCAACTCAATCTGAACATCTGGAAAGCGTTCGTGATAGCTGGACAATAGCGGGGGAAGTCTCGCGGCTGCGGTACTTTCGAGCGTGCCGATTCGAAGTGCACCTTGCAGGGTTCCGCGTTTAAGCGCGGTCTCCGCTTCGACGGAAAGGCGAAGCAATTTTTCAGCGTACTGATGCAGCAGCCGCCCCTCATCCGACGGAATCAGCTTTCCACCTTGGCGATGGAAAAGCGCCACACCCAAGCGCTCCTCCAGGTTTTTCACCCTAGTGGTGATATTCGATTGCACGCGATTGAGCTGGGCTGCCGCATTCGTGATGCTGCCGTAGTCCACCACTGCTTTGAATATTTGCAATGAGTCTAAATCCAAGTTTCTCATTTTGAGAATCCAGTATGCTGATTATTCATTATTTGTGAATATCTTCGCAGCATACACTCCAGCCTATACGAATGTGCACTCGTCTGCCGTCAGTCATCGGGAATGCGGATATAGGAGGTGTGAAGTGCGAAAGATTGGTCTCATTGGTGGCATGAGCTACGAGGGTTCTGCGGTGTATTACCGAGAGCTAAATCGAGGAATCAACCAGCGGTTAGGCGGGCTTCATTCGGCGCAGGTGCTGCTGCATTCGGTGGATTTCCAGACTATTGTCGATAAGCAAAAAGCTGGCGAATGGGATAAGGCCGGGCTTCAGCTTGCTGAGGTGGCTCGAAGCCTAGAAAGCGCAGGCGCTGACTGCGTGATGATTTGCGCGGTGACCATGCACTTGGTGGCAGATGCGGTAATGGCGGCTACACCTCTACCCTTCATCCACATCGTCGATGTCGTGGCTGATCACCTCAAGATCGCAGGTCATAAGAAACCTCTCCTGATCGCGACTCGCTACACAATGGAGAACGGCTTCTACCCGGCCCGTATGCGGGAACATGGTATTGACGTGCTCGTCCCCGATAGCGCGGGTCGCAGTCAAATCCATGACATCATCTTCAACGAGCTCAGCCTGGGGATTGTTCGTGAGGAATCGCGAGCGGTGCTTTTGTCTCTGATCGAGCAAGGCAAAGCCGAAGGTGCTGACTCTGTCATTTTTGGGTGCACAGAAATATGCCTGATCCTGGAGACAGATAAACTTTCTTTACCAGGCTTCGACTCGACTGCCATTCATATCGAAGCAGCTATCGAATTCGCACTGGGAGATTCATCTGCCCAACTGCATCCCTAATCCACTCCCCCCATATAGGGTATTTACTGTTGGTTTTACCTAAGGTCCTCATTGTTCAAGTCGGTACGCCACCCGATGACATCCGCGATCTACTTGGTGACCTGCCTGCCTGGTTTGGAACAGCTCTTGGTGTCTCATCAGACGAGGTGACCGTAGTACGAGCTTTTGAGGGCGAACGGTTACCTGATCCTTGTGACGATTGCGTCGCTATCATCACCGGCTCTTGGGCAATGGTGACGGACCGAGAGCCCTGGAGCGAATACGTCGCGCAGTGGATTCGCGAAGCCATGACTATTGAGATGCCGCTGTTCGGAGTGTGCTATGGGCATCAGCTCATGGCTCATGCGTTAGGTGGTGTTGTCGACTATCACCCTGACGGGCGTGAAGTGGGCTGCGAAATGATCCAGCTGCTGCCCGTCGCCATGGAAGATGAACTGTTGAAGCAGTGGCCAGCTCGATTCCCAGCTCACCTCACTCATGAACAGACCGTCATCACTCTTCCTGAAGGCGCTATCGCACTGGCCCGCTCGAATCATGACCCGCACCAGATAATTCGATACGGGCGCCATGCGATATCCACTCAATACCATCCGGAGTTCAGTCCGGGTCACCTGGAAGCCTTGATCCGACGTCGCTCTGCCCTGCTGATGGCTGAGCATCGTGACCCGGTTAAAATGCTCAATGACCTTCAGGAAACACCTGACGCTCAAGCGGTACTGCGACGTTTCGTGCAAAGCCATGCGAAATGACTCAGTAACCAAGGCATCCGAAATGGAGATTGCATCAAGATGATCTCGCTATCCCCTCCAGCTTCGATTGGTGGTTAACCCGGTCTCACACCAGCTCCGAGAGCTCGACGCAGGATCCCCTCCGACGATAGGCATGCCCACCCAAAATGACATCGTAACCGGGAGGACCTTCCCAATTCCGCGCTACGCCGGTCGACTTGAGTAAGGCCTCTGGCCCAATGCCGTTTTTGACCAATTGCTCTAGGTCCCACTCAAAGAAGCTAAAAAGTATTGGGAAAACTTGGGCAGGCAACGTGGAGACTAATCTGAGACTTCCAGTGTTCGAAGGGAGGTTCAGCCTTCGCATTTCCGCAATTGCCCATACCAGGCGCCTTAATCGAAAATGCCAGACAGACTCAAGATGACGCTCAACCATCTGAGTGACTAAAGGAAATTTCTGTTTACGAATTGCAGGTATAGGGTTCATCCGGGTTGGAAGCAACTTCAGGAGATTGCCGATGTTTACTCGCTTCTGATCTTTAGCAATTCTATACAAATCATCGACACCTGTTTCTATGATGTCAGCATATGATGGATCTCGTCGATCGCTGACCTCTTCTAGCGACGCGGGGTCATGTTTCACCGCACGGAGCTTTGCCATAAGCCATGAACTATCATGTTCCGTGATCCATCGAGTAGCTTGATAAGCATTCGTCCAAAGATGTTCTAAGTTAATGTCTGGCCGAAGCGCAATTAGCGTTTCTATTTTTTGTCGATGCTGATCCTTCTTGCTAGACTGCCCCGGCCTAATTCTTGAAGATATGCCAGAATTTGCAGCGCTAAAAAGAATTAACTCTTTTCTTAGGGAAAGTTCAAATTTCTCGGCGCTACCAAAAAGATGCAATGCAATAATCAAATGCCGGGCTAACGGCATATCGATCTGGCCTTTATAAACCCGAAACCTGATCCAGGTCTGTAGCTTCCCTTGGTCAAAAGCCCTGTCCATCTGTGACAGAACCTCATCCCCAAATTTAGCTCTAATACTATCAATCAACTTTGCAGTACTGATTAGTTCGCCGTGAGTAAAACCACGTTTTCTAGTTTGCCGAACAAAGCAGGAGTAGAGAATTTTACTACACACCGATGGAAGATTACGCTGGAGAACTTCATACGCGAAAACTGCAAACTTCATCTCAACGTCCGATGACTTCGTCCCTTCCGCAGCTTCTAACGGACTCCAACCACATACACATTGTTCGGTTAAGCTCGGGAGTAATTTATATTTCCGATAGAATGGATGAGAGCACTTTGGGCAGGCATGAATAAGCCGCTCACCATGACGCCAGCAGGCCATGACTCCAGGCACATGGTGTGACCGATGCCAGTAGGCATAGCCAAGCTCCAAGAGATCCTGCTGTACGCAGCTGAGACAGATCTTGGCCTTTCCGTGAACAGTTACTTCTCGACGCGGTACACGCGCCACTTCAGAAACAGCGCTGCCGTCACCTCCTTTTTCCGCATCGTCGCGCTTACCCAAAAAAGGCCGGTAGGCTGGAAAAGTGGTGTTGATGCTGATGAGTTCGTCGAGATTGCGCTCTCTATCCCCCGGCAGCTTCGCTGCGAGTACCTCGATCTGTTTAGGAAGCATTCCGACGCCAAATGGAGTCGAGTCGAACAGATCATGAAAGGTCTCTGCTTCGGTTCTGTTACCTGACAGGTAGTGATAGCGGGTGATACGAGAATGCAACATCTCGTCCGGCATCGACATCGGGAAAAAAAGCAGATCAGACATCAGTTATCGACTTACAAGGTAGGGCTCACAAAGGACACATATCCCGGGTTCGGCCTCCTTGTAACACACGCCAACCTGTACCAGGGTAAGGATTTTCTTCACACGTGGCGCCCGATCATCACCTGACTAAATCCTAAGCCTGATACTCGCAGTCCTGTAGAGAGACGACTGGCTTATGGTCTTTCCCTCCGAACGAAGCTTTTGCCTCGCCCACCACAATCGTCGATTGTGAAACTCTTCTAGGGACTCACAAGCCTCGATGAGTGCTGCTGCACAGAGAGGTAGCTTGGAGAGTTGTTTCTCGAAACGGGACAGCACATGAAGCTCTCGGCCGATCCTGGTACGTGAGATCCGGACAGGTTTTCCCGGTAAAGAGCGAAGAGCTCGGGCACATTGCCCGACTTGCCTGGCAAGTCTCACATCGAGAACGGCGAACATGTCAGCGCTATCCGCTCTGTTTGAATGATCGGCAGCTCGCTTCGCAATGCACTCCGTCAGCCAAGGCCGATCACAACGATACAGCCAAGCGTACCCCCGGCAGTCATGTGCCTTTTGCAAGCGATACTCACCATCGAAGACCATTCGTCTTTCGCGGAGTTGGCTGAGAAACCTGGCCTCTTCCCAGGCGTCTGGCCCACCTTCCACGCCGCGGATGGTCCGATAGACGTGGACCAGCGAAACCCCTAGTACTGAAGCGATCTTTCTCGCAGCGGCTCCCGCGAGCGCATGTTTCCACACCGCCATCGATATACAGTCCAGTCCCTCGATGGCGAACGACCGTGGAGCGCACTTCGTGAGTTGAGAGACAGCCGTAATAGGAGGCGCTGTCTGTGACTCGCATAATGTCACTTTACCCAGCACGCTCTCCATATCGACCCTCAGTGCGCTGGCCAACAGGATGTACTTGAGAGGATGGTGGGAGTCTCTTGGCTTGCGCAGTAGCTTAGTGACCCATGTGGCGGGGACTCCCTCTCGAGCCTCACTGAGTACCGAATATTCCCAGGTATTCGGAAGTGTTCGGCAGAATTCAGCCATATGCTGCGCAAGACGTCGTAGATGCAAGCGACGGGGCTTGGAAGTAAGGTCGTGTTCCACGGCCCCTTGCAGAAGCGTGGAGCGCACTTTGGAGGTCGACAGAGCATGGACCTCAGATTCGAGCACCAGTAGTGAGCGCAGCGCTATGTCGTGTAGCGCCGGCAGACAGAGCAATGGGATATGAAGCGGTATCGAGTGTTCTTGCACACTGTCATCGCCAGGCAGGTTGAGTTGCCGAGAATTGCGACTAAACCAGCGATGATCCACGACGTTGAGCAAGGTGCCATGATGGGGACAAACCAGCACGCCAGGGAGCATATGAACCCGATGCCAATAGGCGACCCCAAACTGAACCTGATCCTGCGCTACACATTCTGGGCAGTAACGCGTTCTGCAAGCGAATTCGAGACGACTCGCATTGACTCCCAACTTAAGCATTAGCCCTGTTCCATCGCCGGCCATCAACGCTTGGGCCTGATCTACTTGATCCTGGCTGACAAAGGGTGCGTAGTAGGGCAATAGCGTGTGACGCTTGATAACCTCAGCCACCGACAAGCCCGTACCGCAAGGAAGGGCGTCGACTAAATCGGCCAAATGGCTTGGGAAAGCCACACTCTGCGAAAAAGCCGCTGGGGATCTTACTCCGGTGAAAGCGGCTTTGAAGCTGCGAACACCGCAAAGGCGTGCATAGCGAGAAAGGACGCTGTGTAGTGTCTCGTCGGAAAAGGCAGCGGGGAAGAAATGGAACCTAAGATCCATTTCACCACCTCCAACTCACTTTTTGCGATACGTCGGTGAAAACTCAAAAAGGTCTTTATTCATCCAACCGGCAGCCCTCAACGCTGCAAGTGGTGAATCGCGTTCACTCAGAGTCTGAGCCTCAGAGGACTCGACAGCAACAGCAGCAGGTGCCTTGGGTTTGCTCGCGGAAACAGCTGCTGGTGTCGGGTTAGTAGGATGTTCACGCGGCCCGACACTCCGAAGCAGAGCAAGGCGCTCTGCTCGATCCGATCCCTCAAACACCATCATGTCGTTCAGTTGCTCTTCGATCGGAAGCAGATCGTCGAACTGCCGCATCCGCTTTGGATCTCGACTGCGCAGAGCTGACAATGCTGGCTTCAGGATCTGCATCTTGGAGTTGCTCACCTTCGCAATTATCTCGGCAGTCAAACACTCCGAGCCGCTTTGAACCGCATAACGCTGACTCAACACCAACAGCTTGACGAGAAAATCTGTAACGCCTTGGGTGTGTTCATACAACACATCGAAAATATCGGCAGTCAGTTCAGCCGTCTGCTTGCACCACTGATAACTCCAAAGGTTCTCGACCAGCGTTTTCCATTCGTCATCTTCTTTTTCGAAGCGTTTGAACTCCAGCATGCCCACGCCGCAGCAACGACGGGCGTTGCGCATGACATCCGAAAACAAGCTGATCATCGAATTTGTACCGATGAAAACGACAGGAATTCCTATGTTGTTAACCAGGTTGAGGAAGAAGTTCAGCATGTTCTCCTTGCCGCCGGTTTTAGCCAAGTGGAGGTTCTGAAGCTCGTCGATTAGCAACGCACCAATGAAAAATGTGCTGGCAACCTGCTCCATCTGCTGCAGTGCATCATTGATGTTCCGATGCCTATGACGCTTGTGATAGTCCTTGTCCCCCAAGGCATTTCCGACGGCATAAAAAAACTGCTGGCAAAACCCCGTCAAGTAACCATCTCGGGGGCAGTCGAGCTTGAGCCAAGTGATTTGGGTATGGACGAATTGCTTACCCTCATAACGCTCATGACGAATCGTTTGTGGATAAAGGCTCAGGATGGCGTGCAGTGCTGTCGACTTACCAATACCGCTTAGGCCCACCACGCTGAAAGTCTCGGCGGTCGACTTGAAGGCGTCATGGTAACGCTGAGCTCCCGACAAGGAGTGCAGATGCCTAACAGTATCAGGGGAAGTGGGGTTACGGCCCACGTACCCCCGACGGATCAGCAGGGAGAACATGGACTCTAAATCCAAGTGAAGCAAAAAGGGCTGCACCACCGTTCTCAAACGATCTATACAGTGAATCCGGGTTGCCCCATCCAGGGTGAGTTCTTCGGGATCCACTGGCTGAGGGAAATTCGAGATCAATTCCGCAGCTGCTGTCTCCGAAAGAATCGGAGGCAACGCCTCGATCAGTGGGTTGCCGGCGTATTCAGGAATAGGCTGCTTGGCGTAGCTCGCAAAAATCTGGGCGCCTTTCATTTGGTATGTCCTGGGCGGATTCTCTTGAGCATATCGATGACCTGTGCGCTACGTGGGCCGGCATATGAGTCAGGAACTTTGGGTGTTGACCCAACGTCTCGATCAGTTGGCCTTGCCCGCACCCCATCAGGAACAGGAGCAGTCTTGCGCTCCCTGAATCGCTCCTCAGCCCGGTTTTCGCGAATGTTTCCTACGGCTTCCGCTTTTGTCGCGGGTGCCGGTTCTTGCTTCTGCTCTGCAAGCGCATTGTTGATGATCTTACTGACCACGTCGGTTAGATCCACACGGCTTTCCAACTCGGCGCGCCTGTGTGCAGGCGGTTTTTGTCGATAGGCCTCGATCAAATCATAGATTTCGTCCGAGCGATAACCGGCGTACTTAGTATCCGACTGGCGAAGATCGCAACGGATGAATTGCTTACTATCATTGTGAATCCAGATATGAGCAGATGAATTCGGATCGTACCAACACTCTACCGACCAGACCCCACGACTGCGGGCCTTGGCAAACCAGTTTTTCTCCACAGCCATTGCACAGACATAGTGCATGCCGCGGAACATCAGCCCACCTTTTTGAACGGTTGCCCGATCACGAGGCAACAGGTGGAGATATACCAGCTCGTCTGGCCGACTATTGGGCTCGATTAGTTCGTTTTCAGAAGCCCATCTCCAAATCCCGATAGGAGTAGGCTCAACACCATCATTCATCATCGCCTGGGTGAGCCGACCGGGCTGCCGATGATGCCGGTTGTAGTGGAGGACGCACCTGATGATGATCTGAGTGAACTCTTTCAGATTCAGCGTTGCGTCTAGTCGGTTATCTCGCTCACCTCTCTCTTGCTCGCGCGCTGCCACTCCCCCGGGGAGCCACCTGATCCCGGTGAGGTCATTCAAAATGCCGAACCGGCTCTCCACCATCGGCTTCCAATCTGGGCGGAAAGGCGGTGCAGTCCCCATCTCGATGCCCAGACCAGTCGCAAGTCCCTCTGATGCAAGCGACAGCATCTCCCCCTGTCTGAGTAGATGTTGTAAGGCAAGTGGTGGCAGTCCCAGTCCTCTGGGTCGATCTCGACCTCATTCTGAGCACAGAACTCGACCTTGGAGGTGAAAGCATTGAACAGCGCTTGCCTGGCGCCATTCCAGCTAGGGCCCTCCAGTCCCACATAAAGGCCAACGATCATTCCGGAGAAACTATCGACCACGATGTAAAGTACCGGCCGACCTATCAGCATTCGCCGAGAGTAGCTATTTACCAAATAAATATCGGCGATCGTTGCATCGATTTCGAACTGATGACAGGGGCCACGAAGCCAGTCGCGGACAGTACCAGACAGCGGACGACAGTCCTTAAGCCATTTTTTTAATCCTTTACGCCCACGCTCAGTCTCGACCTCGTCAAAAAATTTCCTACCCCAATTATAGAACTGGTGATAGTTAGGTATTTCAGAGCTAGGTAACAGACGAACCCCCTCACCATCTTTCTTAGAAATGTCCTTTACTGAATAGAACTTTTTCAGCATTTCGTCATAGGCGCTGACAATAGAGGGTTTTTTATCATTAACGTACAAAGAGTACCCTAGCCGGATACAACGTTTGTCAACGGCGTTAATAATCTTGGCAGGTTGAACAAGAACTCCTTGAAACTTTGGCCGCCTCCCTGGCGGTCTACTAGGATCATATTTTCGCTCTGGAACCCCCACTGCTGCATAGTTATTCAGCAATGAGTTTCTCACCTGACCATAAACCCAATACCGGTAGAGCAGTCGATAAATAGTTTTGCGCTGAATTCCAAGCTCCGAAGCTCTGTTCGACACCAATCTCCCCAGTTCACCACGAACAAATAGTTGTCCTGGATAACTAGACTCAATCAGCGGGGCTATGACATCCCATTTATCGTCTCTGGCTTGCTTCGCTTTCTCGCTCAGATCGTCCTCAAGCACCATCATGAACTCTGGCGTAGTGATGGTCACTGGCTTGGTATCACCCGAACTCAACGAGCAGCGAAAACCTTCTAAGCCAACAGCGTAGGGTTGCCGAAAAGGTTCTGTTAACCCAATGACGAACACTACATCATGTTTTTCATCGAGATAGATAGCCCTAACCATGTCGGTGATAACGGAGAGCTCTGTAACCGGTTCAAATATGCCATTAACGACAATTTTCATGACATATTCTCCTTCAAGGATATCTGACCGGCGGCTTGAACAATTTCAAACTCAGGCAAAGCATCAGTCAATAAGAGAGGGGCATTCGACAAATCAATCTTGACGACTTTATTCCAGACAAAATAAAAAAACACTCCTCTGGCGTCGACATATGATATAGATAACTGAGAGGCAATTTTTCGCAGACACTCAGCCAAACTCCATGGATAGGGTCTGCTTTCTCTAGAAGCTCGATGAATCTAGCATGCAAGGATGACTTCATTAAGTCCCTCGGCAGCTTTGAGTATTTCCTGAGCATACCAAGATTCTTTATCAAATCTCGAGTGAAATACTCTTCAGTAACGATACTCCAATCAACTCCTTGCTTTTGCCAAAACCGCTTTTCGACTTCAAGCTTTTCAAGCGTTCTCTTGACCCCTTTACCATCCAAATCCTTTTGATACTTAACCGTTCTAGCAACAGTTTTAAAACCTCCACCTGGCTCCCTAACGGTTAATAGAAAATCTGTTGTCATTACATACGGCACTTTGGTGCCTGGGTACGTCGGATAACGGACACCTATTGAAGCGGCAATAGTTTGCACATGCTCTAGAGGTAACAAGGGGTACTGTTCACGAATATCCACAACGTCTTCAGAAAATTCGCAAACAAGGTGATAAGACCTCTCAAGGTCTGACAGAAGGTGATGTATCCGATCAACCTTCACTCCTGGGATCTTGTGCGAACGCCCCCTTGACGGAACATCCTGCACTCTTAGCCAAGGCACGTAGCTCGCTCCGGCGCCTGCGCCAAATCCGTTTGCAATGTGCCGTTCAATGTCCTGCTGTGATGCAAACCTGCGACCTCGCAACCCCCGCCTCCTCAGCTCGTGCGAACCGCTTCATTTCACGCTGGAAATAGTTGTAGGAAAAGATGCTCCGCCTAGCAGTCATCTCGAAGGCATTCCTAGGCTACTACAGCTAAAAATCGAAGCGATGAATCCAGACCGAAGGACCGATCTAGAAAAGGAAAACCCCCGTAAATACGGGGGTTTAGACCTTGTGTCAATCTATGTTGGTTCGTGTCAATCTTTATTATTTAGTGTCAATCTTTATTTTAAAAAACCAATAACTCGCGCTCTTGTGCAACCCATCACTCCACCGTCACCGACTTCGCCAGGTTACGCGGCTGGTCAACGTCCGTGCCCTTGAGCACAGCAACGTAATACGACAGCAGTTGCAGCGGAATGGTGTAGAGGATCGGCGACAGGATGTCGTGGATGTGAGGCATCTGCACCACGTGTGTGCCTTCGCCGTTGGTCATCCCGGCCTTTTCGTCGGCGAACACGACCAGTTCGCCACCGCGGGCGCGGACTTCCTGCAGGTTGGACTTGAGCTTCTCCAGCAGTTCGTTGTTCGGTGCGACTGTCACGACCGGCATGTCGTTATCCACAAGCGCCAGCGGGCCATGTTTCAGTTCACCGGCTGGATAGGCTTCAGCGTGGATGTACGAGATTTCCTTGAGCTTCAAGGCCCCTTCCATCGCTACCGGGAATTGCGCGCCACGGCCCAGGAACAGGGTGTGGTTCTTCTCGGCGAACAGCTCTGCGATTTTTTCCACGGTGCTGTCCATCGCCAGGGCTTCGCCCAGACGGGTTGGCAGGCGACGCAGTTCTTCGACCAGCGTGGCTTCAACGCCTTTGCCCAAAGTACCGCGCACCTGACCCAGAGACAGGGTCAGCAGCAGCAGACCGACCAACTGCGTAGTGAACGCCTTGGTCGAGGCCACGCCGATTTCACGACCAGCCTGGGTCAGCAGGGTCAGGTCGGACTCGCGCACCAGCGAGCTGATGCCGACGTTGCAGATCGCCAGACTTGCGAGGAAGCCCAGTTCCTTGGCGTTGCGCAGGGCGGCCAAGGTGTCGGCGGTTTCGCCGGACTGGGAGATGGTGACGAACAGGGTGTCCGGCTGCACCACCACCTTGCGGTAGCGGAACTCGCTGGCGACTTCGACCTGGCACGGAATGCCGGCCAGCTCTTCGAGCCAGTAACGGGCAACCATGCCGGCGTGATAGCTGGTGCCACACGCCACGATCTGCACGTTGCGCACTTTGGCGAACAATTCGGCCGCTTGCGGGCCAAACGCCTGCACCAGCACCTGGTCCGCACTCAACCGACCTTCCAGGGTGCGCTGCACCACGGATGGCTGCTCGTGGATTTCCTTGAGCATGTAGTGACGGAACTCGCCTTTGTCGGCGGCTTCGGCGCCATCGGTGTACTGGACGGTCTGGCGCTCGACGGCTTTGCCGGTCACGTCCCAGATCTGCACCTTGTCGCGCTGGATTTCGGCGATATCGCCCTCTTCCAGGTACATGAAACGGTCGGTGACCTGACGCAGGGCCAGTTGATCGGAAGCGAGGAAGTTTTCGCCCAGGCCCAGACCGATCACCAGCGGGCTGCCGCTTCGAGCAGCAACGAGTCGATCCGGTTGCTTTGCGTGGATAACCGCCAGACCGTAAGCGCCATGCAGCTCCTTGACCGCAGCCTTCAGCGCGTCGGCGAGGTCTGGCAACGACTTGAGTTTTTCGGTCAGCAGGTGAGCGATGACTTCGGTGTCGGTGTCCGAGGTGAACACGTAGCCCAGTGCTTTCAGTTGTTCACGCAGCGCCTCATGGTTTTCGATGATGCCGTTGTGCACGACAGCGACGTCACCGGAGAAATGCGGGTGGGCATTGCGCTCGCTCGGCGCACCATGGGTGGCCCAGCGGGTGTGGGCAATACCGAGACGGCCAACCAGCGGATGTTCGGCCAGCGCCGCGTCGAGTTCGCTGACCTTGCCCACACGACGAGTGCGTTCCAGAATGCCGTCATTGGTGTACACCGCCACACCGGCACTGTCATAGCCCCGGTATTCGAGGCGTTTGAGGCCTTCGACCAGAATGGCGGTGATGTTACGTTCAGCTACCGC